>Ga0326726_10004571_pt1 | contig 12614 bp, 7 predicted proteins | sample MHFenrmetagenome_2_FD_207603 | JGI IMG/M metagenome (GOLD analysis project Ga0326726, IMG submission 207603) | Lab enriched peat soil microbial communities from Michigan Hollow, Ithaca, NY, United States - MHF15MN | ecosystem: Environmental > Terrestrial > Soil > Wetlands > Peat | place: USA...
AGCGCGAGAATCGGGAACGGAATGACGAAGTTGCAGATGACCATCGTCCAGTAGAGCGGTGAGTAGCTCCCGGTTTGCGTCACCCAGAACACGTTCATCTCGCTCGTGCCGTTGCCGTACCACGTCGTCAGACGCTCGGCGAAGACGAAATAGGCCCACAGCAGGCTCATCATCAGGAGCAGCTTGCCGAGGTTCTCGAAATGCACCGGGTGCAGGTAGTCCTCGAGATGCAGGAACTTGCGCAGGCCGGCCATCGCGATGATCAGCGCCGCGATACCGCTGAAGATGGCACCGGCGACAAAGTACGGACCGAAGATCGTCGAGTGCCAGCCGGGCACGGGCGCCATCGAAAAGTCGAACGACACGATCGTGTGGACGGACACCGCGACCGGAATGATCGCGATCGCCATGATCTGCATCGCCGATTCGAGGCGATGCCACTGTTTCGTCGTCCCCTGCCAGCCGAGCGCGAGCGTGCCGTAGAACGTCCGCCGGAAGCCCGTGGTCTTGTCGCGCACGAGCGCGAAATCCGGAATCATCGGCAGGACGAGGAACAGCACGCTGCCCGTGAGATAGGTGCTGATCGCGAAGAAGTCCCACACGAGCGGCGACCGGAAGTTCGGCCAGATGAGCCGCTGGTTCGGGTACGGCATCAGCCAGAAGAAGAGCCATGGACGGCCGAGGTGGATGATCGGAAACATCGCGCCGATCATCAGCGCGAACGCGGTGATCACTTCGGCGCACCGCGTGACCGGACGCCGCCAGCCGGCGTTCACGAGGCGGAGGATTGCGGAGATCAGCGTGCCGGCGTGGCTGATGCCGATCCAGAACACGAAGTTGGTGATGTAGAAGCCCCAGAACACCGGCCAGCGCTTGCCGCTCTCGCCGAAGCCGTTCCAGACCTGATACGACCACGCGATCCCCCCCATCAGCACGATGCTGCCGAGCACCGCGACGAGGAGGAAGAACTTCCAGGACGTATGGAGCAGCGGCCTGAGCAGATCGTCGGTGATCCGCTTCGCGGTGGCTTCCTTCATACCTGCGTCTGCCGCGCGAGATAGGTGACCTTGGGGAGCGTGCCGAGCTCCTCGAGCAGCTTCGCGCCGCGCGTGGACCGCGAGAGGCGCGACACTTCGCTTTCAGGATCGTTGAGATCGCCGAAAACGAGCGCCCTGGCCGAGCAGGACTGCACGCACGCCGGCGTGATCTCGCCGTCCTTGAGCTCGCGCTTCTCCGCCTTCGCGTCGATTTCGGCCGCGCCGATCCGCTGCACGCAGAACGTGCACTTCTCCATCACGCCGACTTCGCGGACCGAGACGTCGGGGTTCAGCTGCAGGTGCAGCGGCTTGGGCCACTGCGGGTTGTAGAAATCGAAGAAGCGGACGTTGTACGGGCAGGCGTTCGCGCAGTAGCGCGTACCGATGCAGCGGTTGTAGACCTGCGCGTTCAACCCTTCGTCCGTGTGATGGCTCGCGTAGGTCGGGCACACCGGCTCGCACGGCGCCGCGTCGCACTGCTGGCACATCACGGGGCGGAACTTCAGGCGCACGTCCGGGAAGTCGCCCTCCCAGTACCGCTCGACACGAATCCAGTGCATCGCGCGGCTCTTCGCCGCCTGCGTGTCGCCAACGACGGCGATGTTGTTTTCCGCATGACACGCCGTCACGCACGCGCCGCATCCCGTGCAGCGGTCCAGATCGACGGTCATTCCCCAGCGGTGTGCCATCGTTGTCCTTCTTTTGCCTTCTTCCTTCTACCTTCTTACTTCTTACTTCTGCCTCGTGCCTTCGAACGGGTTCTCTCGCATTTCGCCGGCGAACAGGATCAACCGTCCATCGTTGTCGCCCGCGCGGGCGATCTTCACCCGCGTCGCCGCCCAGGCGAGCGCGCCCGTCTCCGCTTCGGTCAGCGGCGACAGAATCTCGATCGGATTCACGCCGCGCTTGCTCGCGTACCGCGTGAACGTGTCGTGGCCCTGCCCGACCGGCATGGCGACGACGTCCGGTGCGATGCCCGGAAAGACGACGACTGGCGCGCGGAGCGTCCCCTGCGACGAAGTCACGTCCACGAGATCGCCGAGCTTCACACCGAGCTGATCCGCCGTGCGCGGGTTGATCTCGATCCAGCTGCTCCACATCGCCGACGTCAGCGGGTCCGGCATTTCCTGGAGCCACGGCAGGTGCGCCGCCGAGCCGTCCATGAACGCCTGCGACGCGTACGGCAGCAAGTGGAATGGATACCCCGCCGCGTCGCCGTCGAACTTTGGCGCGTCGTATTTCATCGCGCGCGCCGGCGTGGAGGCTGGAGGCTTGGGGCTGGAGGCTGGAGCCTTCAGCAGTTCCTCGTACGTCTTCCACGGAAGCGCGACGGGAGACTTCAATTTGCCCGCGACTTCGATCACGACGTCCGGCGTCGAGCGCGTGTTGTGGATCGGTTTCATCGCCGGACCGGCGACCGACCTCACGGCCTCGAGCGCGCCGGACTCCGGCATGCTGTCCACCCACGTCTCGAGGAACGAGTGGTCCGGCAGGATCAGATCGGCGTGAATGCTCGTCTCGTCGATGAAGCTGCCGAAGCTCGCGATGAACGGCACCTTGTCGAGCGATTCACGGACCTTCCACGCCTTCGGCGATGCGAAGACCGGATTGGCCTCGTCGAGGAGCAGGACCTTTGCTACTTGCTGACCTGGGGCTGGTGGCTGGTGGCTGGTGACTGGGGAGTGAGCGACGCCAGGCGTGAAGAACACGCCGCCCGGCTGCTCGACCGCGCCCAGCAGTCCATTCAGCGCGTTCACGGCGAGCGCGTTGAACAAGCCGTTCGTGTGCGCGAGCGGCGCGCCGCCGATCATCGCGACCGACGGCCGGAATTCGACGAGCTCGTGCGCGAGCCGCTCGAGGCGCAGCGCACTGACGCCGGTGATCTTCTCGACGTTCTCCGGCTTGAAGTCGGCGAGTCCGGCGGACCAGCCGTCGATCGCGGCGCCGGCCTTCGCTGCTCCGTCGGCGGGCCGCAGCTTGTTTCGAAGAATGATGTGCGCGAGGCCGAGCGCGAGGACGCCCTCCGTCCCCGGCTTCGCGGGCACGAACTCGTCGGCGCTCGCGGCCGTCAGGCCCATCCGCGGCTCGACGTGGACGAACTTGGCGCGCGTCCCGCCGTGCGCCTGCCGGCTCTGCCGCATCGCGCCGTACCCGGCGTTCTGCGAGACCGGCGAATTCCACGTGCCGAGGAAGTCCGCGCCGAACGCGAGGACGAAATTGGTGCGCGCGAGATCGAACGTCGGCAGCTGCTCGTGCCCGAAGCTCATCAGGTTGGCGCGCCGGAGGACGTCTTCGGCGAACAACTCGAACCCGATCGGCGCCGGCGCGCCGAAGCGCGAGAGAAATTCCGCGAAGAGCTCCAGCCGCCGGCTGCGCCGCGGCCGCGCGAGCAGGACGAGCGACTTCTGATCGCGCGCGTCCGCCAGCGCGTTCAGCTGCGCGGTCAGCTCGGCGATCGCCTCGTCCCAGGTGACTTCCTTGTATTCGCCCGTGCCGCGCGCGCCGGTGCGCTTCATCGGGTGCGTCAGACGATCGGGGTGATACGTGATCTGGATCGCAGCCTGACCGCGCGGGCACAGGCCGCCCTGGCTGATCGGATGCTTCGCGTCGCCTTCCAGCTTCTTGGCGACCGCCATCTTGACGACGCCCGCCTGGCCGTTGCGGACCGTGTCGACGTCGGCGTCCATCACGCGGACGCTCAGGCCGCACCCGGCGCGGCACAGCGGGCACACGCTCGGCTTGAACTCCGCGATGCCCGGAACGATGTCATCGTCGGGCACGAAGCGGATCAGCTGGTGCTCAGGGTTGCCGCAGCTCGCGAGCGTCGCGCCCGCCCCGGTCACCGCTGTGAGCTTGATGAAATCGCGTCTGTCCATCTCAGAACCAGGAACCCTGAACCAAGAACCCTGAACCCTGAACCCGGTACCCTGAACCTAGTAGTGGCACGTCAAACAGTCATTCGGCGCCTTCTTGGCCGTATGACAGTTCACGCAGAACCCCATCGTGTGATCGACCGACCGCTCGGCGACCGTCTGCTGCGCCAGATCGCCGTGGCACTGCGCGCAGTCGACCTTCGCCCTGATGTGCGGCGCGTGATTGAAGCGCACGTGCGACTCGTGCGTGAACCCGTACACGCGCTGCCACGGGATCTCGACGCCCTTGTCCGCGTACGACGTCACCTCTTTGATGAGCGGCTTGTCGGTGGCGATCTGGCTGTGACAGATCATGCACGTCTTCACGCTCGGGATGCCGGCGATCGGTCCCCGCTCGACGGTCTCGTGGCAGTCCACGCACAGCGCCTTCTTCGCGATGTGCGTCTTGTGGGGAAACGGGATCGGCTGCTCGGCTTTCGACCGGAGGCCGAGGAACTCGCGCGCCGCGGCGGACGCCGTCCGATGCGCGGGCGAGTAGACCGCGGGAGAAACCTCCTGCGTCGGATTCGTGCATGCGGCCGCCAGGAGCGTACACACGACGACCGTCGCTCCGCTGACGGCCCGGATCATTACTTGGCCTGGAGGCTCCGCAGGTAGTTGACGACGTTCCAGATGTCGTTCTCCTGCATCTTGCTCTTGTAGCCCTTCATGTCGAACTTCGGACCGGCGCCGTCGCGAATGACGAGAAAGATCTCGCCGTCAGTGGACCCGCGGTCCCATTTGTCGTCGGTCAGGTTCGAGGGATGCGTGCCTTCCGGCGCCATCGGGCCGTTGCCCTTCGCGTCCGTGCCGTGGCAGAACCGGCAGTTCTTCTGGAACGCGGCCTGGCCGGCCTTGATGGACTCGGCATTCGCGGCCACGGGATTCTTCATCTTCTTGCCCTCCGGGCTGCCGCCCGGGGCCTGCGCGCCCGCGGCCACGGTCAACGCGGCCACGCAAACGAGCGCCGGAATGAGCACTGTCGAGATACGACGCATGATGGAATGGTCTCCTTGATGAACGGAACGGCAGATTCTACAACGAAAAACCTGGAGAAATGGAGGGGAGAACGCGGCGCGCAGGCGCCGCGTTCACTTGACGACGGTGATCGTCACTTCCTCGTCGCCGTACAGCGCGCCGTCGTCGGCGCGGCAGCGCAGCACGTACGTTCCCGGGGTGTCGAAGGTCACGTGGACCTCCTGCTTGCCGTCGTCGGGAAGCTTGGGCACGGTCCACAGCGGCGCCCACGGCGAGTTGGCGCCGGCGCGCGTGTCTTCCCACGGCTTGACCTGCGGCGGATCGAACGTGACTTTGGCGCCTGCCGGCTGCCGGTACACGAACCACGACGTGTGCAGCCCGGTGACTTTGCCGACCGTGATGCGCGACGGCGGCGACATCGACGGATTCCGGATCGCCGTCGCCAGTTCCGGATTGGCCGCGGCCGCCTGCTGCGCGCGCGCGAGCGCGGCGAGCGACGGCGCCCGCCGTTTCGGAATGCCGTCGTCCTTCACCTGGTCGACGAACGTCACCGGTTCGCCGGCCTTGATCGTGCGCGAGCGCAGTTCCTCGATGTGGACCGTCGGCGGCTTGTTGCCACGCACTTCCGGGCTGCTCGTGCCCGCGCCAAGCGCGCCCGTCTCCGACGCGATCACGACGTCGTCGACGATGTAGTCGGGACGCAGGGAAGCGTAGGCCTTTTCGGTTTTGCCGTTGGACGTCAGCGTCCAGATGAGCTCGTCCTTTTCGCCGAAACCGTTCGGGACGCGGACCTTGAAGATGAAGCGATTGCGCCGCGGCAGGAAGTGCGTCGGCTGGCCCTGATCGGCGGAGCCCGGACTGAACCCGTTGCTTGCTCCGATCGGCACGTCGATCTCCTCTTCCCAGTTCCGGTTCATGTACCCGAACAGGAAGTACTTCGCGCCGTCAGTCCCGATCTGCCACCCTTCGTATGCGGGGGCGACGTTCTGTCCCCACGAGTAGGTGAGATTCTGGGCCGCGACGCGAGGCATCCCGGCGCCCGCCAGGAGCACCGCGCCCGCCACCGCCAATATCACTGCGCGACCGTTCTTCACTGCTGCTGTCCTCCCGTCGCCTTCGGCGCCGGCGGAATCACGAGGCACAGCGGGCAGCCGATGACGTAGTCGTTCTTGGTGAGATGCAAGTGCTCGCGCCGCTGGGCCATCTCTGCCTGGAACTGCTCATCGGTCAGCGCGACGCGCATGCCGAGGTCGATGAACATATTCGCCACGGAGCGGTTGCCCGATCCCTGCCAGTTGCGCGGGTCCGGCACGTTCTTGTTCGTCGGCGAGTTGTCCATGTAGCCGACGATGTGGAGAATGGTCCCCTTCGGGAGCAGCGGCGCCGAGTCGTCCGTGTAGTCGTAACCGCGCACCCAGTTGTGGTCGTAGCCGACGCAATTCAGCGTCTGGATGTTGAAGCCCCAGATCGCCTCGAGGCACATCCGCTGACCGGGCGCGTGCAGGTGCGGCTCGAACGAGATGATCTTCGTATGCTGCTGCAGCACCGTGTACGCGTTGAGCTGCTGGCCGGGCTCCATCGCCTTGATGTCGATGTCCACGCCGTTGCCGAGCCCGAAGACCGCGCGCTTGTACGTCGGCTTGTAATCCTTCGGCATCAGCTTGAAGCCGATCTCGAGGTGCGCCTTCGTGTCGCGGCCGTTCGAATGCAGATGGACCGAATCCGAGACGATGCTGGAGCCGGCCTTCAGGAGGCGCGCCGATTTCGGATCGAAGAAATCCGCGTTGCGGCCCACCTCGTGCACCGGCCAGTTCACGGTCTCCTCGTCGAGAATGAACGACAGCGGATCCTGCGACTGATCCTTGGTCGGATCGAGCACCTGCGTGCGCCAGATCATGTGGTGGAACACGAAGCGCCCGCCGACCGTCGCGCGGTTGCCCGCGGCCTTGCTCACGTCGACGTCGTTGACTTCCTTGATTTCCAGCGCGGCGACGTAGCGGTCCTCGGTCAGGCCCGTCGGCACGCTCGGAATCTCGCCCCACCAGTCTGCGGCGTCGCCCTTCACCGTGAGTTCCTGGGTCTTGATGATGAGGTCCGGCGAACCGATGGCCCACGCCTTGTTGTCGGCGAATACCTTCGGCGGCGGCATGTCGGCGGGGTTGCCCCGCGGCGCGCCGGTGTCGGCCCACTTGGCGAGCGTGGCGATCTCGGTGTCGGTCAGCGACGGATCATTGTGGAACTGCTGGATGCCGATGTTCTTCTCGACGTACCACGGCGGCATGACGCCGGCGCGGGGGCCGATGCTGGTGCGCTGCTTGATGGCGCGCGCCCACGGCCGCGTGTCCTCGTAGCTGACGAGCGACATCGGCGCGACGCTGTCAGGGTGATGGCAGCCTTGACAGCTGCGCTGCAGAATCGGCGCGACGTCCTTGGTGAAGGTCGGGGCATCAGGGACGGCCCCAGCGGGCGCGGCCGCGGTCCGTAGCGCGAACGGCGCGGCCCAGCCCATCGCCAGGGCGGTGAACAGCGCGGTCCCGATCCGGAATTTCCAGCCGACGGTGAATCCAGCCTTCATCGGACGCTCCTTCGAAGTCGTTACGGAAAGAATAACTATAACACCTATGTTTGCTCAGAGTTGGCGACAATTCCGGGCTCCGGCAGCCCTACCTCTATTAATACAGGGCTCAGAACGTAAACTGCGCGCCCACCTTGAAATAGCGGGCCTGCAGGATGTTCAACGGCTTCAGCCACGCCGACCCGAACGTCGTGTTGATGGCGGCCGGCGGCTCGCCCGCGTTCGACGTCGCGCCGACGGCGGCATTCGAATTGAGAAGGTTGAACACGTCCGCCATGACCTGAAGCTTCTGTGAGGCACGGAGCTTGAAGTTCTTGGCGACGCGGAGATCGAGCTGCGTCCTTCGCGGCGTGAACTCCGTGCCCGGCTTGATGAGCGGAACCACGCGCGACGTGTTCGCGCCGCCCGACAGGGCTCGCGGAAGCGTGCCCGTTCCCTGGCCGGCGACCGCGTCGGCCTGCACGATGTTCCACTGGGCCAGAATCTGCTGGCCGGGCAGGTTCTGCATCACGCCACCGATCTGAATTTGTTGCCACGGCAGCGTGTACGACCCGCTCAGTTTGATTTGCGACAGCCAGCCGCTGTCGTAATCGCAATACGAGAACGTGTTCGTCGCGGCCGTCAGGCCGAAATCCGTGCGCGGGTTATCGACGAAGGAGTCGCAACTGGCAAAGTGCGTATTGCCCGTGGCGAAGCCGCCGGTCAGGAAGAAGTCCGATCGGACACGCGCGGCGAGCGCGATGTCGACGCCGTTGAACACTTCGGTCTGCTGGGCGCCCTTGAAGTTGTCGACGAAGGTGACGAGGTTTCTGGTCGCAACGCCGAACAACGGCGCGGAGATATCGTAGAGCCCGCAGATCTGCTGCCCCCCGCTGTTGGGCAGCCGACTGTCCTTCGGCGCGTTCACGCAGTACGGCGTGAAGTCCGACGGCGCAACGTCGAGGTTGTCGGTCGTCGTGAAGTGGCCCTGCGCGCGGCGGAAGTACGACACCTCCGCCGACACGCGCGACATCAGCTCGTGCGAGACCGTCGTCGAGATCTCCCAGTTGTTGCGCCGGACATCGAACCCGTTGATGGTGTCGGGATCGTACTTCGTCGCGACGTTGACCGAGCCGAAGGCAGTGTTGGTCAGTGGTCCGAGTTCTCCGACCTGCGGAATGCCGTCGCGCGGATTGCCGTTGCTGCCGTCCGTCCAGCTCCGGGTCGCGCTGTTCACCGATGTGTTGATCGGATTCAGCAGGCGCGCAGTCCCGACGGTCGACGTCAGCACGTAGCGGCTGAGTGTGGCCTTGACCGCCGTCTTGCCGTTGCCGAAGAGATCGTAGGCGATGCCGAGCCGCGGAGAGATGTCCTTGTAATTCGGCACGTTGTCCAGCTCGTCGTAATGACGCGCGCCGATCCACGTGCTGGCCGGCGCATCCTGCGCCTCGACCTTGTTGTTCAGGTAATCCCAGCGCAGGCCCGCGTTGATCGTCATCCGCTTGATCGTCCACGTGTCCTGCGCGTAGACGCCGAGGTCCGCGACGAGCCGCTCGTGCGTCGTGTACGGCGTCGTTCTGACGGACACGCTGAAGGGCTGCCCGAGGCGTACGGTCAGGAACGTGTCCTTGTTGGTCCACACGTCGGTGTCGGCCGGCCCTTCCTGCAGATTCATCCCGGTCTTGAACGCGTGCGATCCCGTGATGTACGTCAGCGAACTGCGATACGAGCGCAGCGACGTGTAGTTGCTGGAGAAGTTCGCCGGGTAGGCGCGGAAGCTGATGCCCGTGGTCTGTTCGGTCACGGGATACCCCTTCGACGTGAGGGAGTCTTCCACCGGCTCGCGCGTCCAGGTTTCGGTGGTGTTGCCCATTCCAGCTTCGAACAGCAACCTCGATGAGAGCGTCGAGCGGAACGTCACCGTTTCGAAGTTGTTGTGCGGCAGGTTCTGGAGATTCGACGCGTCGGGCTGCAGCGTGCTCGACAGCGTCCAGTGGTCCGTGTAGCGCGGCGCGATGCTGAAGTACCCGGAGAGTTTGTTCCGCGCGCTCATCTGCCACGTCAGCCTGATGTCGTCGCTCACGTTGCGCTGGGTTTCAGTCCCGGGACGCGTCGGATCTTTCGTGAAGACGAACGTCGACTGGTCCTTCTCGTAATACGTGTCCGTGCGGATCTGCTGGTAGCCCCAATACCGGTGCGCCGTGAAGAACCACAGCTTGTCCTTCTTCAGCGGTCCGCCGAACGCGGCGCTCACATCGTAAATCTTGAGGATGCTGTCGCCCGTAAAGACCTGCTGATCGTTCAGGGCCTGATCGATGTTGTTCCCCTGCATCTTGTCGTTCGCGAAATTGCTGAATGCGGATCCGCTGAAGCGGTTGCCGCCATCCTTGGGAATGATGTTGACCCGCACGCCGCCGCCCGCGACCTCGGCGGAGATCGCGCCGAACTCGTAGCTCAGCTCCTGCGTGGACTGATCGTTGGTCGAGATGCCGGTGCACGAGTAGTTGCACGCCATGTTGGCGTTCATGATGCCGTCGAGCTGCACGAGGCGATCGTTGAACGACCCGCCGTGCGCCTTCAGCTGATTCTGGTGCTCGCCCGCCGACCCGCCGACGTCGTTCTGGTTGCTGCTGACGCCGACCGTCATGACGCCAATCGTCGACCAGTTCTTCGACGTCGGCATCGCGTCGATGTTGTCCTTCGTCACGACCGAGCGCCGGATGACGCCCTGCGTGTCGACGATCGGCGAAGCGCCGGACACGGTGACGGTCTCTTCGATGGCGCCGACGCGCAGGTCGGCGTTGACGGGCGCCGTGAAGTCCGCGCTCAGCTCGATACCCTCGCGCTTGACCGTGGCGAAGCCTGGCAGCGTGAACGTGACCGTGTACAGGCCGGGCCGGAGGTCGACGATCTTGTACTGGCCCTTGTCGTCGGTTGTGACCGAGCGAACGCGTTCGATCAACACGGGACTGCTCGCTTCGACGGTCACGCCCGGCATCACGGCGCCGGTCGTGTCCTTGACGACGCCCGCAATCGCGCTCGTCTGCGCGAAGACCGTGCTGGACGCAGCCAGCCACACACCCACGACCACCGCCACCGCCTTCGCCATCCTTAACATGTCGCCTCCTGAACGGGCACCGGGTACCGAATCGGGTGAGGAATCGCCACGACGCGCGCGGACTTGTAAAGATGATGAAAACGCTCTGGAAAATACGCTTCCCTTACCGGCGCGTCAAGAACTTCGCGTGAACGCTATACTGGCGCCCGTTCACTCACACATGACCGGATCCGCGTCCGTCGTTCGGCGCCCGAGGCCATCCGGTCACTTGAGGAATGTTTCGTGCGCTGCCCTATTCCTCGGCGCGCTGGCTCCCGTTGTCGCTGCCGCTCCGGCTGACTCGCCGACGTTTTCGCGCGACATCGCGCCAATTCTCTACAGCCAGTGCGCGGCGTGTCATCGCCAGGGCGGCGCCGCGCCGTTCAGCTTGGTGACGTACGCCGACGCGCGCCAGCACGCGAACCAGATCGCCGCCGCCACACGCAGCCGGTTCATGCCGCCGTGGAAACCCGAGGCTGGGTCCGGGCCGTTCGTGGGCGAGCGCCGGTTGACCGATGCACAGGTTCTTCTGCTCGATCGCTGGGCGGCGACCGGCGCGCCCGCCGGCGACCCGGCGAGCCTCCCCACGCCGCCGCGCGAGACCGACGGCTGGCCGCTCGGAAAACCCGACCTCGTCGTCACGCTGCCGGAGTACACGCTCCGGCCCGACGGGACCGACGTCTTCCGCAACTTCGTCGTCCGCGTACCCGGCGCGGGCACCCGATACGTCCGCGGCCTGACGTTCCGCCCCGGCAATCGTGCCGTGCATCACGCGAACATCCGCGTCGATCCGACGCCGGCGTCGAGGCGGCTCGACGACGCGGATCCAGCGCCGGGGTACGAAGGGACGATTCTGCGGTCCGCGGACTATCCGGACGGACACTTTCTCGGCTGGACGCCGGGCCAGGCGCCGCCGCTCGCGCCGCCGGGACTCGCGTGGCGTTTGAATGCCGGCGACGATTTCGTCGTCCAGCTGCATCTGCGCCCGACGGGGAAGAGCGAACGGCTGCAGCCGGCGATCGGGCTCTACTTCACGAGTGAGGCGCCGTCGCACACGCCGACAATCCTGCGTCTCGGGCGGCAGGGCCTCAACATCGCGCCCGGCGTCCGCGACTATCGCGTCACCGATTCGTACGTGCTGCCGGTCGATGCCGAGGTGCACGCGATCCAGCCGCACGCGCACTACCGCGCGCACAGCGCGGAGACGTGGGCGACGCTTCCCGACGGATCGCGTCGATCGCTGCTGCAGATTCGGGACTGGGATTTCAACTGGCAGGATCAATATCGGTATGCGTCGCCGTTCTGGCTGCCCGCGGGCACGCGGCTCGACATGGCGTTCACGTTCGACAACTCTGACGACAACCCGCGCAATCCGGATCGTCCGGCCGCGCGCGTGTCGTGGGGATGGCGCACGGCCGATGAAATGGGCGACGTCTGGGTGCAGGTGATGACGCGAACCGATGCCGATCGCGCGCGCCTCGCGGGCGACATCCGCCGCAAGATGGCGGCGGAAGACACGATCGGCTGCGAGACGCTGATCGCACGCGAGCCGGCGTACGCGGACCTGCGCAACGATGCCGCGCTCCTCTACATGGAACTCGGCCAGCCGGCGCGGGCGCTCGTGCATTTCCAGGTCGTGAGCCGGCTCAACCCCGCGTCGTCCGCCGCGCACTACAACGTGGCGGTCGCGCTCGAAGCCGCCGGTCGAACAACCGACGCGGCCGCGGAGTACGAAGCTGCGCTGCGGCTGGATCCAACCTACTCGCTCGCGCACAACAATCTGGGCAGTCTGCGTTTCGCCGAAGGAAGGGTGGACGAGGCGCGGCGCCATTACGCGGCCGCCGTGGCATCCAACCCGGACAACGCCGAGGCGCACAACAATCTCTGCGCCGTGTCACTCAGCGGCGGCGACGCGAGCGTGGCGATGCCCGAGTGCGAGCGGGCCGTGCGTCTCCGGCCGGACTATCCCGAAGCGCATTTCAATCTGGCGCGCGCGTATGCGTCGGCCGGACGGTTCGACGACGCGATACGCGCCG
>Ga0326726_10004572_pt1 | contig 12613 bp, 12 predicted proteins | sample MHFenrmetagenome_2_FD_207603 | JGI IMG/M metagenome (GOLD analysis project Ga0326726, IMG submission 207603) | Lab enriched peat soil microbial communities from Michigan Hollow, Ithaca, NY, United States - MHF15MN | ecosystem: Environmental > Terrestrial > Soil > Wetlands > Peat | place: USA...
GCGTGTCCAGAGTCCGGATCTCGACCGACCGGCGATCGACCCGGGGGACCGTCTCGTCCTGGGCGGGTGCGGGAAGCGCCGCGATGCCCGCAACCGCGAGAAGCGGGAACGCGGCCGTTCTCCACGAGGCCATGGCCGCTCAGGATACGTCCGACGGCGCAGGTGTCAACGCTCTTCACGTACCATCGGGGAAATGGACCCCGTCGACCCTCGGGAGCGTTTCGCTGGCGCGGCCTCGGGCTACGCCCGATTCCGCCCGTCGTATCCCGGGGCGCTCGTCGACCGGATCCTCGTGGACGCTCGCGTGCTGCCGGGAGACCGCGTGGCCGACGTCGGCTGCGGCACCGGCATCCTCACGCGCCTCCTTTCGGAGCGCGCGCTCGACGTCGTCGGCATCGACCCCAACGAGGACATGCTGGCCGAGGCGCGGGCCGCGGGGGGGCCGGTGTACCGCCGCGGCGAGGCCGCGTCGACCGGCCTCGAAGACGCGAGCGTGGCGCTCGTCACCGTCGCCCAGGCCTTCCACTGGTTCGACGCCGACACGGCCCTCGCGGAGTTCCGCCGGGTGTTGAGGCCCGGCGGCCACGTGGCGGCGATCTGGAACCTCCGGGCCGAGAGCCCGTTCATGGCGGAGTACCAGGCCCTCCTCCGCCGTTTCAGCGCCGAGTACTCGGTCGTCGAGAGCTGGGAGGAGGCCCTCGCGCGCCTGCGGGAGCACCCGCGCGCCGCCGACCCTCGCGCCTTCGAGGCCCCCAACGCGCAGGTCTTCGACTTCGAGGGACTGCGGGGGCGCGCCTGGTCGAGCTCGTACGTCCGGCGCGGAGTGAAGGACGGCGCCGGCTTCGACGCCGCGCTGAGAGAGCTCTTCGATGCCCACGCCCGGGAGGGCGTCCTCGAGTTCCCCTACCGGACGGTGGGGCTCGTGTTCCGCGTGAGCTCGGCCAGCAGGCCGTCCGCGATCCGCTCGTAGTCCCCGTGGAAGTGGTGCCCGCCGGGCCTCCATCCCCGTTGTTTCCGCTCGCGGATGGCCCCTCGCAGGAAGCGGGGCGGGAGCCGCCCCGCTTCCCGTACGAGGCGCGCCGCTACTTCTGCTTGGCGATCACCTTGGCCTCGAACTTCTTGTACGCCGACTGGGGGACGATCTTCTTCTGGACGAGCTCGTCCTTCCGCTTGTACGGGCGACCGTCGATGATCTTCTTCGCGTAGGCGTCGCCGATCCCGGGCAGGGCCGCGAGCTCCGCGGCGGTGGCCGAGTTGAGGTCCACGAGCTCCTCCGCCGGCTTGGCGGTCGCCTGGGTCGCCGCGGCCTTCGCCGGCTTGGCCTGGGGTGCGGCCTTGGGGTTGTCCGCCAGCGCCGGGACGGCAAGCAGGACGCCGAGCGCGAGCCCGGCGAGGGGAGCTAGAATTCTCTTCACTTCGTTCCTCCATCGGGAGATCGGCCGGGCCGGAGCGGCTCGGCCGTCTGGCCCCGGATCTTATCAAGGCACGGGGCCGGCGGTCCGCGGCCGTCTCGAGCCCCTCAGCTCCCCGGCGGGACCGGCCGCACGTCCTCGGGTGAGAGCGCCATGTTGAATGGAGGGTTCCACTCGAGCCGGCGCGAGAGGACCACCGCCTCGGTCTGGACGATGAGCGGGAGCGCCGCCCGCAGCCCGGCGGCGCGGGCGATGGCGAGCCGCAGCTGGTGAGCGCGCGCCGAATCCGTCCGCGCCCGGTCGGCCGAGTCGATGAGCCGGTCCAGCTCGGGATCCGAGAGGCCCAGGGAGTTCAGGCTGCCGAGCGCTCCTCCCGTCGACGAGTGCAGGAGCGCGCCGAGCAGGTCTCCGGCGTCACCCGACTCGCACGAATAGCCGAGGAGGTGCATCTTCGATCGCCCCCCCTCGATGAGCGGGAAGAAGTCGCGCTTGTCGAGGGCGTTCACCGTGACCCGCACGCCGATCTCGCCGAGCTGGCGCGCGAGCTCCGTGAGGATCGCCACGTCGCTCACGTAGCGGTTGCTCGGGCCGTCGAGGGAGAGGACGAGCCCCGCGCGATGCCCGGCGGCCGCCAGAAGGGCCCGGGCCCGGCCGCGGTCCGGCGGCGGGAGAGCGAGGGCGGGGTTGAACCCCACGATCGAGGGCGGGACGAGCTGGGTGGCCGGCGTGGCCAGGCCGGCCAGCGCGCGCCGGACGAGCTCGGACCGGTCGAGGCCGAGGTCGATCGCCTCCCGCACGCGCGGGTCCGAGAACGGCGCCCGGTCCGCCCGCAGGACGAGGAAGAGGACGCGCAGCCCCGCCCCGGAGACGACCCGCAGGCCCGGCCGGCGCGAGAGCCCGTCGATCCGGTCGAGCGGGACCTGGTCGGCGGCGTCCGCTTCACCTCTCTCGACGAGGCCGATGCGCGTGCCGTCGTCCGGCACCACGGTGTGAACGACCCGCTCGAACGCGGGCGGCGGCCCTTGATGGTGGGGATTGCGCACGAAGACGAAGCCGTGTCCCGGATCCCAGCGCTCGAGCCGGTACGCCCCGGTGCCGGGAGCCGGCCGAAGGCCGCCCTCGGCCGCGTCCCGGGGGATCACGAGACCCCAGGGCAGTCGCGTCAGCAGCGCCAGGTAGGGGAAGCGCGTCCGGATCTCCACCGCCTGCTCGCCCACCGCGCGCACCGACTCGATCGCCTGGAGGTAGTCGCGCGTGACCCAGGTCCGTCGGTTGGCGTCGAGCGAGGCGACGACGTCGGCTGCGGTCAGGGGCCGGCCGTCGGAGAAACGGACGCCGCGCCGGAGCTCGAAGCGGTAGGTGCGGTCGTCGGGGTTCGACCAGCGCTCGGCCAGCCCCGGCCGGAGTCGCAGCTCGCGGTCGAAGCGCACCAGGGACTCGTAGACGCTCCGGTTGGCCTGGAGGGTGAAGGCCTCGTTGACGAGCGGCGGGCCGGGGAAGAACCCGGTGACGTCGGCCCGGAGCGCGATCCGCAGCGTTCCCGAAGGTGGGGGGGGCTTGGGCGGGGTTTCCCGACAGCCGGCGCTCGCCATGGCCACGGCCAGGGCGACGGCGCGCGTCCCTCTTCTCGTGGCGTGCCTCCACGGATCAGTGTAGCGCCGCGGGACCACGCCCCGCCCGCGGCGTCCTCATCAGAAGGAGGAGCGGCAGGAGCGACACGAAAAGGAGCGCCAGCAGCCGGAACACGTCGGTGAACGACAGCATGGCGGCGTGGCGCTGCACGAGGCCGAAGGCGCTGGCCCGCGCCTGCTGGGTGGCGGTGGCGAAGTCGGACCCGCGGGCCATGAACGAGGCGCGCAGCCCGTCGAGGAGCGCCCGCGCCTGCGGGTTGTAGGGGTCGACGTGAGCTCCGAGGACGCTCGTGTGGATCTGCTGCTGCCGGGCGAGGACGGTCGTCGCCACCCCGATGCCGAGGCTTCCCCCGATGTTCCGCATGAGGTTGAAGATGCTGGTGGCGTTGCCCATCGACTCCCGCGGGATCGGGTCCATGGTGATCGTGGTGAGGGGCACGAACAGGAGGGCGAGCGAGATGCCCTGCACGAACTGGGGCCAGAAGACGTCCCAGTAGCCGGTCTGGAGGTTCAGCGAGCCGAGCCAGAAGAGCGTGACCGAGCCGCCCACGAGCCCCGCTCCAAGGAGCCGCCGGGCGTCGACCCGGCCGAGGAACATGCCCACGAGCGGCATGGCGAGGAAGGAGCCCATACCCCGAGGGGACATCGCGATCCCGGCTTGGAGCGACGGGTAGCCGAGCAGCGTCTGGAGGAAGATGGGCAGGAGCACGAGGCTGCCATAGAGGACGAAGCCCACGATCGTCATGAGGAAGACCCCCGTCGCGTAGGTCGGCAGGCGGAACACGCGCAGGTCCACGACCGGGTGCTCGACGCGCAGCTCGTGGGCGATGAAGGAGGCGAGGGCGACGGCGGAGACGATGGCGAGGGCGGTCATCGGGCGCGAGGCGAACCAGTCGTCCTCCTGGCCCTTGTCGAGGAAGATCTGCAGCGCCCCGATGCCGAGGGCGAGAAGGCCGATCCCGGTCCAGTCGACGCGCTCCCCACGCCTCCCGATGTAGGCGGGGTCGAAGATGAACAGCTTCATCAGGACCAGGGCCGCGATGCCGACGGGCAGGTTGATGTAGAAGACCCACCGCCAGCTGTAGCTGTCGGTGAGCCAGCCCCCGAGCACGGGGCCGAAGATGGGCGCCACCACGATGCCGAGGCCCCAGAAGCCCATCGCCTTGCCGCGCTGCTCGGGGGGGAAGGCCTCGAGCAGCACCGCCTGCGACAGGGGCTGCAAGGCGCCGCCGGTCGTGCCCTGGATCACGCGGCAGAGGATCAGGAACGGCAGGGTCGGCGCGAGGCCGCAGAGGAGCGACGCGACCGTGAAGCCGCCGACCGAAGCCATGAGCAGCCGCTTGCGGCCGAACTGGTTGGAGAGCCAGCCGGCCAGGGGCAGGATGATGGCGTTCGCCACCAGGTACGAGGTGAGGGCCCAGGTGGACTCGTCGATCGTGGCGGAGAGGTCTCCCGCGATGTGGGGGAGCGAGACGTTCACGACCGTGGTGTCCAGCACCTCCATGAACGTGGCGGCCATCACGGCTACCGCCACGATCCAGGGGTTCACCACCCGCGGTCGGACGACGGCGTCGGCGCTCACGGGATCAGGCCGGGCGCGAGGTGGCCGTCTCGAGGGCGGCCAGGATCGTGGAGGCGGCGGCCTCCTCGCCGAGGATCGCGTTGACCATGAGGTGGTAGAGGCGGGGATCGAGCCAGTTCTCGCCGAAGTGCCGGCGGACGTAGGCGGCCCTCTCCCGGTCGGTCTCCTCGAGGACGAGCTCGAGGTCCGCCCCCTTGCCGAGGCGCGTGCGGAGGCGCCGCAGCCGCTCCTCCCGTGGCGCGTAGACGAAGACGTGGAAGACCCCGGGCCGGCCGCGCAGGAGGCACTGCCCCCCCCGGCCGACGATGACGCAGCCGCCGACGGCCGCCGCCTCCTCGATGACGCGTCCCCCGAGGACGGCCATGCGGTCGGCGTTCACCACGTCGTTCTCGTCGACGACCGCCACCGCCTCGAAGCCGCCGTACCAGAGGGCGTGCCCGATCCGCCGCATCCAGGGATCGACGTGCTCGTCGAACCTCTCGGCGAGGTCGGGGTCGATCCGCCCCGCTTCCGCGATCCGCTGGATGAGCGCGCGGTCGAGAAGCTGGTAGCCGAGGCGCGCCGCGAGGAGCGTCGCGATCGCCGCACCCCCGCTTCCGTACTCGCGGGCGACGGTGACGACGCGGAAGGTCGAGGCGCTCATCGGGTGAGGACGGTGGGCACGACGGACAGGCCCGGGCGGAGGAGGTGCTCCACGTCCTGGCCCGGCTCGAGGACGATCTTGACGGGGATCCGCTGCACGACCTTCACGTAGTTGCCGGTGGCGTTCTCGGGGGGCAGGAGGCTGAAGCGCGAGCCGGTGGCGGCGGCGATGCTGTCCACCCGGCCACGGTAGACGCGGCCGTAGGCGTCCACCGCGACCTCGACCGGCTGGCCGGGCCGGATCGACTTCAGCTGGCTCTCCTTGAAGTTCGCGGTCACCCAGACGTCTTCGAGCGGCACGATCGCGAGGAGCGGCTGGCCGGCCTGGACCACCTGGCCCACCTCGACCGTCTTCCGGCTCACGACACCCCCGACCGACGCCTTGAGCTCGGTGTAGGAGAGGTTCAGCTTCGCCTGCTCGAGGGCGGCCCTCGCCATCTCGACCTTGGCCGCGGCCGAAGCGGCGCGGGCGGCGACGATGTCGACCTGCGCGCGCCCGGTGCGGGCCTGGGCGAGGTGCGCCCGCGCGGCCTCGACCGCCCTCTCCGCGCTGCGAGCCGCGGCCTCGGCCGCCTCGCGCGCGGCGCGGGCGGAGTCCGCGGCGGTAGCGGCTACGTCGAACTGCTGCTTCGAGATCTCGTCCTTGGCCAGGAGGGGCCGGAAGCGCTCGACGTCCTGGGTGGTCTGCCGCTCGCGGGCCTGGGCCTCGCGCAGCTGGGCCTGGGCGGCGGCGAGACGGGCCCCCGCCCCCCCGAGGTCGCTGTCGGCGGCGGTCTCCTGCGAGCCGGCCGTCGTCGAGGTGAGCGGCACCGTCGTCCGCGCCGCGCGGGCCGTGGCCTCGTTCTCGGCGAGGTCGGCCTGGGCGCGGGCCACGGCCACCTCGTAGTCCCGGGGGTCGATCCGAACGAGCAGCGTGCCTTCCTCGACGCGCTGGTTGTCCGCGACGAGGACGGCGAGCACCGTTCCCCCCACGCGGGCCGCGACCGGGTTCACGTGGCCGTCGACTTGAGCGTCGTCGGTCGACTCGCGGACGGCGAAGTGGCGCCAGGCCCAGAGCCCGGCGAGCAGGATCCCGAGGGCGGCGACGACGAGGGCCGCGCGGGCTCTTCCGCTCCGGCGCAGGCGCGCGCGCATCCCGAGCCTGGGCACGGTTTCCTCTCTTGGGGGGGGCAGGCTCTCGGCCATCTATCGTCCTCTCAGGAGCTCCGCGTAGCCCGTCTCCGCGCCGCCGAGGGTCCGAGCCAGCGAGAGCCGGGCCACGGTCTGGGAGTAGAGGCTCGCGATGTGATTCTCGGCGGCGGTGGCGAGGGCCTCCTGGGCCTGAACCACCTCGACGTTGTCGGCCACCCCGGAGGCGAAGCGGTCCTTCGACTGCTGCAGCTGCTCGCGGGCGAGAGCGAGGGCTCCTTCCGCCACGCCGACGCGCTCCTCCGCCGCCTTCAGGTCGAGAAAGACCGCCTGCACCTCGTAGTAGATCCGGGCGCGGAGGTCCGCGAGGCGCGCCCGCTCCTGCTGCACGCGGGCGTCGGCCACCCCCACGCGGGCCCGGACGCGCCCACCCTCGAAGAGCGGCACCCGGACCGCGGCGCCGAGCGTGAAGGTGGCCCGGGAGCCGGGGACGTCGTTTCCGATGGCGCCGTAGTCCCCGCTCACCACGACCGACGGCAGCCCCTCGCCCTGCGCGGCCCTGCGCAGCGCCTCCGCCGCCGCGACCCTCGCCTGCTCGGCCTTGAGGTCGGGCCGGCCGGCCCAGGCGCGCTCGACCGCCTCCTCGACCGTCAGCGGGACGGCGGGCGCCGTGGGCATGGGGTCGGCGAGGCGAAAACGCTGTCCCAGGGGAAGGCCGATGGCGCGGGCGAGGGCCAGCTTCTCCTTCGCCGCGTCCTGCTCGGCCACGATCAGCCGCTCGCGGAGCGAGCGCTCCTGGACCTGGGCTCGCAGCAGCTCGATCCCGGCCCCGAGACCCGCGGTCTTGCGGTCCTGGGCCACGCCGAGCAGGGCCCCGGCCGTGTCGAGCTGGGCGCGGGCGGCGGCGATCCGGCTCTCCCCGGCGACCGCCTGCAGGTAGAGCTGCCCGCAGACGAGGACCACGAGGTCGCGCACGTCGTGCTCGTCCTGGCGCGCCGCCTCGAGCGAGGACGAGGACGCCTTCGACTTGTTGAGCGCCTTCAGGTCCAGGACCGTCTGCTGGACGTAGGCCCGGGCGTCGAAGAGGTTGAACGGGCCGACGAGCTGGGGGAAGCCGGGACCCGAGAAGCCGTAGGCGGCGAGGTTGATGATCTGGCGCGACTCGAGGACGCCCGCTCGCACCTGCGGCAGCAGGTCGGCCCGGGCTTCCCGGCGCGCGCCTTCGGCGCCTTTGACCGCGGCCCCGCCGAGTATCGAGCCGAGGTTGTAGCGCAGGCCCCGCTCGATGGCCTCGGTGAGCGAGAGAGAGACCTCGTCCTTCGTGGCCTCACCCGTGGGGAGGCCGCCCTGCAGCACGCCGAGCGGGCCCGGGTCCTGGGCCCGGGTGGGCACCGCCGGCAGGACGAGCGCCCCGACGAGCACGAGGAGGGAGGGAGCGAGGGAGCGGGTCCCTGCTCCGGAGGCGCGTTCAGTGCTCATGATGGGGCTCGAGGATCCGTGTGGTCGGAAACACCATCTTCTCAGCCGGATCAGGACGGATCAAGCGGCCGGCGGCGAGCCGCCGCCCTCGGCCGGCTGCTGCTGGGTCAGGCAGTGGAGCGTGCCGAGGCCCCAGACGAGCTCGACGGCGTGGATGCCGACGACGGGACGGTCGGCGAAGAGCTCGGCCAGCGTGCCGAGGGCTACTCGATCGTTCGGATCGTTGAACGTGGGCACGAGGACTGCAGCGTTCGCGACGTAGAAGTTCGCGTAGCTCGCCGGCAGCCGGCGCCCGTCGAAGACGAGCGGCGCCGGCATCGGCAGCTCGACTACCTCCGGCTTCGACCCGTCGGCGAGGCGCGCGCCCTGCAGCCGCTCCCGGTTCTCCTCGAGCGCTTTGTAGTTGGCGTCCTTCGGGTCCTTCTCGCGGCAAAGGACGACGGTCTGCGGCCTCACGAAGCGGCAGAGGTCGTCCACGTGGCCGTGCGTGTCGTCGCCGGCGATGCCCTTGCCGAGCCAGATGACGCCGGTCGCTCCGAGGCTCTCGAGGAACACCTGCTCGTAGTCGGCGCGCCTGAAGCCGGGGTTGCGGACCTGCACGAAGGGGTCGAGCAGGCACTCCTCGGTGGTGAGGATCGTGCCCCGGCCGTCCACGTCGACGGCTCCGCCCTCGAGAACGACCGGCCGCCCCTTGTGGACCGCGCGGCGCAGGTGCAGGTCGAGGGCCTTCGCCACGCGCTCGGCGACCTGGTCGTCCTTCTTGTGGCCGGGGTACTTGGCCCAGCCGTTGAACCGGAACCGCGCGACCGCCACCTCGGGCTGGGGATGCTCGCGCCGCACGCAGAGGGGCCCGAAGTCGCGCGTCCACCCTCGGTCCGTCGGCCAGCGGAAGAACTCGACGCGCCCGCTCGCCGCGCCGACCCGCTCGAGAACGCGCCGGGCCTTCGTCTCGTGGGACCGGGAGGGGACGAGGATGCGGACGATCTCGCCTTCGACCAGCCGGCGGACGATCTCGGCATACACCCAGGGGATCGGCGCGAATCGTCCCGGCCAGTCGGAGAGATTGTGCGGCCAGCCGAGCCAGGTCGCCTCGTGGGGCTCCCATTCGGCCGGCATGCGGAAGGCCTGGACGTCGGGATCGAGGGCGGGACTCGCCAAGCGCGCTACTCGCCGCCGAGGAAGCGCTGGTCGATCCCGCCGTAGGCGTCGATGCGGCGGTCGCGAAGGAAGGGCCAGTGCGTGCGCACCTCGTCGATGCGCGGCAGGCTCACCTCGCCGACGAGGATCTCCTCGCGGTCGATCGAGGCCTCGGCGATCACCCCGCCGAGAGGGTCGACGAGGAAGGACGTGCCCCAGAACTCGAGCCCGTCCCCTCCCCCGGGGGGCACCTCGTGGCCGACCCGGTTCGCCACCGCCACGTAGACGCCGTTCGCGATCGCGTGCGACCTCTGGATGGTCTGCCAGGCCGAGCGCTGGGCGACGCCGTGCTCCGCCTTCTCGCTCGGGTGCCAGCCGATGGCGGTCGGGTAGAAGAGGACGGAGGCACCCCGAAGAGCGGTCAGGCGCGCCCCCTCCGGGTACCACTGGTCCCAGCAGATGAGGGTGCCGATGCGGCCGGGCCGCACGTCGAAGGCCTTGAAGCCGAGGTCTCCCGGCGCGAAGTAGAACTTCTCGTAGAAGAGCGGGTCGTCCGGGACGTGCATCTTCCGGTAGAGGCCGGCCACCGAGCCGTCCGCGTCGAGGATGACGGCGGAGTTGTGGAAGACACCGGGCGCCCGCCGCTCGAAGATGGGCACGACGACGGCGACGCCCGCGTCCTTCGCGGCACGGCCCAGGGCCTCGGTGCTCGGACCCGGCACGGTCTCCGCCAGGGCGAAGTTCGCGTGGTCTTCCTTCTGGCAGAAGTAGGGCGTGCGGTACATCTCGGGCAGGCAGACGACCTCGGCCCCGAGGCCGGCCGCCTCGCGGACCTTCGCCGCGGCTTTCCCGACGTTGTCCTCGGGCCTCGTGGACATGGCCATCTGGACGAGGCCCACCTTGAACTGCAGCTTCGTCGGCATGCTTTCGGCAGTCTAATGCATCGGGCCGACGTCGGCGCCGAGACGGGCGAGGGCGTCGCTAGTCTTCCGCGGGCAGCACGTACTCGAGGCCGTCCTCGTCGAGCGGGGTGACGGCCCCGACGCGCCGGATGAGGCCGATCACGCGAAAGGCCCAGAGGCTCCGGCAGGCCTCGAAGTGGTTCAGCATCGTCTCGCCGAGGAGGGCTTCCACGTCACGCGCGCCCTTCACCGAGCGCAGGAGCGCCGCCTGGTCGACGTCGAGGGTGAGCTGCTTGAAGAGCCCCTCGCCTCCCGGCACCGGCGCGTAACGCGCCCCGAGGCCCCCCGAGCCCCGCTCGACACGGCTCCAGGCCTCGATCTGCGAGAGGCCGTCGAGGATCAGCTGGGGCGTGCTCATGTCCAGGGTGATGGCCTCTCCCGGCGCCGGCCCGGGTTCGAGGCGGTAGTCCCCCGAGGCCCAGTGGAAGGCGAGCAGGATGATGTCGCGGGTCTGATCCACGACACCGCGCACCATCTCCTTCGCTTCCAGGAAGCCCTTCTCCACGAGGACCGTGCCGAACCGCCGGCCCGGGCCCAGGCCCCGCCCGGCGTCCTCCATCTGCCGCAGCGTGATCGCGCCGCGGCGCAGGAGCCGCGGGCCGAGGCGGTAGTCGGTGTTCGACGTGGACGCGAACACGAGGTGGCCGCCCTCGATCGTGATGCCGATCCGGTCGTCGCCCCTCTCGAGCCGCAGCACGCCGGTCCAGCGCTGCCGGCTCAGCTCCTGGACGAGGTCGGGGAAGTCGTCCTCGCCGAGGCGGCCCTCGCTCTTCACCGCCGGCTCCCCCGCCTGCCGTCCTTCTCCACGAGCGCGGCCGCGAGGAGCGGCACGAGGATCTCGTGGTGCCCGGTCAGGCGGTAGCCGCGCCCGCTGCCCTTCACCGGCCGTTCCACGACGTTCGTGCCCGGCCGATAGGACTGGAGGAAGTCGAGGTTCGCGGTGGCGAAGTCCGAGAGGCGGTGCCCGAGGTTGCGGGCGAGGGTGACCGCCTTCAGGAAGACCTCCGGAAGGACGACCGCCGAGCCGACGTTCAGGTACACGCCGCCGCCGCCGAGCCGGGCGACCTCTCCGGCGAAGGTCCGGAAGTCGAGGTGCGAGGCGCGGCCGAGCGCGGCGGGATCGCAGGCCGGGTGCATGTGCACGATGTCGGTGCCGATCGCGACGTGCACGGTGGCCGGCATGCCGAGCCGCCACGCCGCCGCCAGCAGGCTCGCGTCGACGTGGCGGGCGCGCGGGCGACGAGTCGCGAGGTAGCGGCCGACCGCGGCGCCGAGGCCGAGGCCGTCGCGGTCGCCGTCGACGATCGCGCGGTTCACCTCCTCGCCCGTCTCGCGGGCCATGCCGAACGAGCCCTTTCCGAGGCCGGCAAGGACGTCCTCCGACGTCCGCCCGGCCACCGCGACCTCGAAGTCGTGCACGATCCCGGCCCCGTTCATCGCGATCGCGGTCACGAAGCCCCGCTCCATGAGGTCGATCAGGACCGGGGCGAGGCCGACCTTGATCACGTGCGCGCCGAGGCCCCAGATCACGGGTCGGCGGCGGGTGCGCGCGCGCCGCACCTCGTCGCGCAGCGCCAGGAGCGTCTCGCCGGCGAGGATCCGGGGGAGGCCGTCGAGGAACGCGGCGAAGGGAGCGCCGCGCCGGTGCGGGCGGGAGAACGCGGTCCGCGACACCTTGCTCTTTCGCGAGGCGAGCGGATAGGTCGAGACGCCGTCGAGCGAGAGTGGCCGTCCCATCAGCGGGACGCCGCTTCCTCGACGACCTCGCACAGCACGTGGAGCACCATCGAGTGGACCTCCTGGACGCGCTGCGTGTCGGGGTGCGGCACGCCGATCAGGTGGTCGACGAGGCCGGCCAGGGCGCCCCCGCCGTCGCCGGTGAGGCCCACCGTGAGGAGGCCCCGGGCACGCGCCGCGCGCAGGCCCTCGACCACGTTCGGCGAGCGGCCGGAGGTGCTGATGCCAAAGGCCACGTCGCCGGGCCGGCCGTGGGCCTCGATCTGCCGGGAGAAGACGGCGGCGAAGCCCATGTCGTTCGCGACCGCGGTGACGACGGACGGGTCCGTGGTCAGGGCGATCGCGGAGAGCGCCGGGCGCTCGCGCCGCATGCGGCCCACGAGCTCCGCCACGAAGTGCTGGGCGTCCGCGGCCGAGCCACCGTTGCCAAAGGCGAGCACGCGCCCGCCGGCGAGCAGGCGCTCCGCCATGCGGCCGCCGACCTCGAGAAGGAGGGGGCTGCTCGCGGCGAAGAAGCGCTCCTTGAGGGCCACGCTGTCCGCGACGATCCGGCGGATGTCGTCCGCGTTCATCGGTGCGCGCTCATTATGCGCGAGGCCGTTCGCCGCGCCAACGCCAGCCGGCGGCGGCAGTCAGACCCGGCGCACGTGGACGGTCAGCAGGATGGAGGGCACGGCCGGGTCGTCGGTCCGCACCTGGAAGACCACCCCGTCGCGGAGCCCGGCGGGGACGTGCACCGGCACCGGCAGCCTCCGGGCCACCTTGCCTTCGCCCTGGCAGCGGTCGCAGTCGAAGAGGCTCCCTCCCGTCCCGCCGCAGGCGTCGCAGGTGGCGGTCACCGGCACGTCGAGCGAGAGGACGGTCCCCCCCGCCGCTTCCTCTGGCTTGAGGAGGATCTCGGCG
>Ga0326726_10004573_pt1 | contig 12612 bp, 7 predicted proteins | sample MHFenrmetagenome_2_FD_207603 | JGI IMG/M metagenome (GOLD analysis project Ga0326726, IMG submission 207603) | Lab enriched peat soil microbial communities from Michigan Hollow, Ithaca, NY, United States - MHF15MN | ecosystem: Environmental > Terrestrial > Soil > Wetlands > Peat | place: USA...
TCCCGCCTCCCGCCTCCCGCCTCCCGCCTCCCGCCTCCCGCCTCCCGCCTAGAGTGCTTTTACGCCAAGCCGATCGGTATTAATCCACGCCTTGTAGGCTTCAGCCCCCGAAGAAGCCTCCGCGTCCGCCACCCGCACGCCCCGGACGAATGTTGCGGATCGCCTGGTTGTCGAGGAACAACGCGATGTAGGGCGGCAGCTTTCGAATCTGCTCGTCCGTCAGGAGCTGCTTCGCCGCCGGCCCGTAGATCGCCATCTGGTCGAGCGACAGGTTCTCGGCGGAGCGCACGCGGTCGTACGCCTCGTCGAGATCGTACTTTTCCGGCAGCCCGGCGAGGTACTTCGCGACCGGCGTCCAGATCGAGTCGATGACCTTGCCGTACGTCTTGTTCAGCAGGGCGATGCTGTCGGCGACCTCGTTGCTCAGCCCGAGCGAATCTTGCTGCCGGAGCATCTGCTCGAACGGATTCGGATAGCTCCGGATGTACTGCTGCTTGAGCTGCTGTTCGCTCGCCTTGTTGCCGCGGCCGCCGCGCCCGCCGCGGAGATTGAGGAAGAGCTGCTGTCGCTCGCGCTCCGGCCCGACATCGAAGCGCACGTCGAGCGTGAGCTGCATCGGCGCGAGAGCAAGCGTGCTGGCCTGGCGATTCGCGCCGAAGCGCGGGTTGACGTCGTAGCGATACGTTTGCGTCGTCGGATCGAAGCCGCGGATGAAGAGCAGCGTCGGGTCCGTGGTGGAGGGCGCGCCCCAGCCATGCAGGTTGTTCGAGCCGTGGATCAGCGCGTCGACGCCCGTCAGCGGATTGGCGATGCCGAGCGAGATCGTCGCGCGGTCGGGAATCTTCAGCGCCTGCGACACGAGCGACACGCGAAGGCTCAGGCTCGTCGACCACGGGCCCTCACAGCTGTTTCGGCCGGCGATCGCACCGAGCTGCTTCTTCAGACAGCCACGCACCGAGCTCGGCGCGTTGTTGAGCAAATTCTGAATGCCGTTGTGCAGCGTGCTGTCCGTCGTCGTCGCCGGATTGTAGATGAACGCGCGATCGTTGCCCCCGTACCCGTCGCCATTGGCGTCACCCGAGATCATCGGCGTGAACGGGTTGCCGGATTGCACCCGGCCAAACGCCGTGACGCTCACCGCCTGATGGAACGTATAGCCGATATTGTACGTGAACTGGTGCCGCGCATCGCGCGCGCCGCGCGCCCACTCGAGCAGATAGGGATCGCTCGCCGTGTTGCCGCCCGAGAAGCCGCGACTCTCGTCGACGATCTTCTGCCAGATGTAGGTCACGCCCCACAGGAACGACGAGTTGAACGCGACCGGAGAGACGCCAAAGCTGAGCTGCGTCGTATGCGACTTGAGGTCGGACAGGTAGTCCGTCACCTGCGCGAAATCCTGCGAGACGCGCGCGTCGCGCGAGATGATCGAGCCCGTGGCCGGGAAGATGCTCGTCGCGTTGACGTAGACCGGTCGGTTCTCGGTCGGCAGCGTGAAGATCGCCTTCTGGTTGAAGTTGAGGTCGATCTGGCTCTGCTGATTCAGGTTCAACGAGTACGTCGCGCCGCTCGAGAGACGGAACCGGTTGTTCAAGACCGGCACGTTCCAGTTCAAGTTGGCGCGCCAGCTGCGCTGGGGGATGTAGTCCGGCGTAAACATCACGACGTTCGGCACTGTGCTCGAATAGATCGTCTGGTTGCCGGCGCACGTCGTCGGAATCATCCCGGTGTTCTGCAGATAGTCGAGCCAGTTCGGCGTCGGCACCGCGGCGCCGATGCAGCTCAGCGTCTGCGCCGCGCTCGGCAGACCGGTCTGGTCGACTGCGCCGGCGATGAGCTGCGAGTTCGGCAGGTTCTGGAACTGGCCGATGCCGCCCGAGATCTGGCCGCGGGAACCGCGCTGCGCGCCCTCGAAACCGCCGATCTGCGGGTTGGTGCCGTACGTCCAGCTGAAGCCGAGGCGCGGGCTGACGTACACGCCGCGCGGCACCGCATCGTTGTGTTGTTGGAAGACCGAGTCGACGAGCGGATTGAACGCCGGGTTGCCCTGGAAGTGCGCCGCGTCGACGCGGATGCCGTACGTGATCTGTAGGCGCGGCGTACGACGATAGGAGTCACCGAGCCACGTCGAGAAATCGAAGTCGTCTCCCAAGCGGCGGTTCACCTGCAGGCGGCGCGTGAAGCTCGCCGGAATGCCATTCTCGAAGTCCGACAGCGAGTTGTAGACGTACGTCCCGTAGCGGTTCGTCGTGTTGTCCTGCGAGTACCGGTGGTACTGCAAGTCGAGCCCGAACTTGTAGCGGTGCCTGTTGTCGAGGCTGATCCAGGAGAGCGTATTCTGAAGTTCGCTCGTCACGGTGCTCGAGTTGCGCGGCAACTGCGTGCTGCCGCCGAACTGCAGGTTCGAGACGCCCGCCGTGCCGTCGGAGAACGTCGAGTTGACGCGCACCGTAGTGGACGGGAACGAAAGGTACGGATCGCCCGACGTGATGTTGTCCTGGAACGACACGCTCGTTTCGTCGAGGAAGCTGTCGAAGAAGTAGCTCGAGTGCCGCGCCTGAAGGGTGCCGCCGTAGCTCCGCGTGTCGCCGCCGTGCACCGGCACCGCGGTGGTGTTCAGGTTCGTCGCGTCCTGGCCCGACCAGCGCCCATTCACCGTCACGTTGTAATTGTGCGCGCCGGACGGGGCGAAGTCGAAGCTCGACAGAAATGACCCGTTCTGATTCAGCTGGCTATTCGGAATCGCCGATGTCGATGTCGGAATGTTCAGCGCGCCGAGCATTCCCAGCAGACGCTGCACCGAGTCCGCCGATACGCCGACACGCTCCAGGGCGAGGGGATCGGTGTTCAGTAGATCCTGGAGCGTGTTCTGCCGCCGGCCGACCTGCCACGAGAACGAGTAGAATGCCTTGTCATACGAGAACGGACCGGCTGCGCCGCCGCTGAGCTGGAGGTTCGTGAACCGCCGGCCCAACTGCTGGCTGACCGGATCGGTATACTGCAGGCTCGGCGCGTCCACCGTCTGGTGCAGCGAGCGCGTCACGTAGTTCGTGCCACTGTTCGTCCGGAGCGAGATCTGCGCGCCCGAAAAGCCGCCGCGCGACGGATCGAAGCTCGACGTCGTGACGCGGGTCTGCGTCGTGGCATCGCGCGGCAAATCGGTGCCGCCGAAGTTGAGACCGTTGAGCGTGATGTTGTTCTGGTCGGCACCGAGGCCGAGCACCGAGAAACCCGACGCGCCGCCGCTGGCGTCGGGGATGAGCGTCACCCCAGGCAGCGTCGCCGCCATCGCGGCAAGATCGCCGAGCACGTCGATCGGGACGTTGTTCGTGTTGAGGGTTTGCTCACGCGCGCCGGCGTCATTGCCGGTGTCGTTGCGGCCGGGCCGCTCGCGGCCAGCGATCACCCGCACCGCGTCGAGCGCGATGGCGTTCTTGCTGATCGACGCGTCGGCAACGAGCACGTCCTCGTCGACCTCGCGCTTCACCTCGAACCGCGTCGGCTGAAAGCCGATGGCGGTGTACGACATCATGTAATCGCCGCCGCCGCCGTTGAAGATGATCGTGAAGCGGCCGTCCTTGTTCGTCTTCGCGTTGCGCGACGTCTGGTTGACGAGCGACGTGGCGGTGACGGTGACGTTCTCCACGGGCTTCTTGTCGGGCCCGAGCACGCGCCCGCGAATCACGTCGGACGCATCCTGCGCGCCGAGCGACTGGCCAAGTGGCGCGACGAGACCGAGCAACGAGAACAGCAGACCGACTATCGTGCGACGAGGTGACACGGTGACGACCTCAGATCGATTGCGAGCGTATGAGTGAGACACCCGTATTACGCGTTCCGTACGACGGACGCTGGGATACGGTGCCACAGGCCGCCATGGAAGGGACACCGTCAGGGCCTCCCTGATTCCTCGGGGGCTCATGCTTTCGACGGTCGGCGTTGAGGATTCTTAACCAGGTGCGTCCGCGTCGTCGCCGCTCGCCGTTCGCCGCTCGCCGCTCGCCGCCTTACGGCCTCGTCGCGCGCTCCACCTTGCTCAGATACAGGTTGATCGATCCGAACCGCAGGCTCGTTTGCAGCTTCACCGGGATGTGTGTCGAATCATCGGACAACCACAGCTCGGCGCGACCGTTGTCCGAAAAGATCGCCGACGTCGTGATCTCGGGCCGGACGAGAATCGCCTTGAACGTGCCGGCCGGGACCGACACCGTCTCCCGGCGCACGACTCGGATCACCACCGGGTTGCCTTCGGGTCTGAAGTAGCGTCGCAGCTCATAGCATTGGCCGGGCTCGAGCGGCAGCGTTCGCACGAAGTAGACGAACGAGACGTCATCCAGCGGGTCGGCCACCGAAGGGCGCTCCGGCTCGTCGCGCGGCTTGTAGATCTGGCGGTCCGGAAAGATCTCGAACAGCTTGCTCGCCCTGTACCGCGGCTCGCGCTGCTCTCGCGCAAACCGGACGGACGTGAGCGTCAGCGAGTCGAACCAGCTCGTGATGCTGTCGTGCACGGTCACCGGCCAGAATCCCCCCGAGATCGTGAACGACGCTTTCCATGCATCGTGGCCGCGCGCCGTGTCACGGCCGGACAGGAGCATGCGCCCGGATCCGACCGGGAGCTTGCCGAACGACGCGCGGTACTCGAGCCGCTCACCCGCCGAAAATGGCAGGGTCCCGGATCGCGGTGCGGTCTCGGTGACGATCGCCGCCGCCTGCGTGGCGCACCGCACGCTGTCCGCGGCCGGTGCGTGCGAGGTGCCGATCAGGCGAAGGAAGGCCGCGACGACGACGAGCGAACTCAGGCGCCGCCCCGGGAAGTGCGCTCTCGGATGTCTACCTCCGGCCGGTGTTCTCGATCTGCTTCAGCTCGAGGTACAAGGTGCCCACCGGGAGACTGGACTTCAACCGCAGGACCGTCCGCGCGCTGTCGTCGGACAACCAGATCTCGGCCTGTCCGTTCTCTGAAAAGAGTCCCTTCGACTTGATGCGCGGCTGGAGGACGAGCGCGTCGAATTCGCCCGCCGGCACCGTGATGTGCTCGCGACGATCCACTTTGACGACCACCGGGTTGCGGTCGGGATGGTAATAGCGGTCGAATGAATAGGTCTGCCCTACGACGAGCGGGATCGAGCGCATGAAATAGATGAACGATCCTTCGTCCAGCGGCTCGGCGACGCTCGGGAATTCCTGGCCGTTGCGGAAGTAGACGCGCCGGTCGGGATAGAACTCGTACGTCTTGTCGGCGCTCCACTTGGTCTCGTCGATGTGCTGCACGTGTCGCAGCGAGACGAGATCGGTCGTGTCGAACCAGCTCTCGTAGTGGTCGTCCACGTGGAAGAAGAGGAGACGCCCGCGCACGTCGAACACCGTGTGGTACGCGGGTCGGCCGCGGACGGGCTCGACGTCCTCGACCGACATCGTGGCCGACCCGGCGTTGATGAAGTTGAGCTTCGCTTGGTAGGTCAAGCGCTCGCCGACCTGGAAGCGCGCGCGCGCCGGCGCCACCACCGGCCGCGGTCGCGGATCGGCGGCCGGCGCCATGAGTCCGGCGACGAGGGTCAGGCGAAGCAGAGGTCGCATCTCACCCCTCCAACATTTCATACGGTGTGCCCAAACCGGAAAGACACCGTGCCGCGGCGTTGGTTTCCTCTTGATATTCCAGAGGGCCAATCGTAGCATGTCTCTCCTATTGATCATCTAGAGGACGACGACTCATGGCCGGCGAGAGAACCGAGCTGCTCCAGGGGACGCTCGATCTGATCGTGCTGAAACTGCTCCGCGCCGGACCGGCCAACGGGTGGGATCTCACGCAGTCCATTCAGCTCGTCTCGAAGGGCGCGCTCGACGTCAACTACGGCTCGCTCTATCCGGCGCTGCGCCGTCTCGAGGCGAAGGGCTGGATCAAAGGACGCTGGGGAATGTCCGAGAACAATCGACGCGCGCGCTTCTACGATCTCACGTCCGCCGGCCTCCGGCAGCTCGACACCGAGCGTCAGGCGTGGGAGCGCTTCTCGCACGCGCTCGGTCTCATTCTCCGCACGGACTAGCCGAGCGCGCGTGCTTCCACTCGTGCTGGTGCGACTCAAAGCGCTCGTCTTTCGACGCGATGCCGACGCGGAGCTCGATGAAGAGCTGCGGTACCATCTCGAGCGTGAGACGGAGCGGAATGTCGCGCGCGGCTTGTCGCCGGGAGACGCGCGCGACGCCGCGCGACGCGCGATCGGGAACCTGACGATCGCGACCGAATCGGCGCGTGACGCCATGCGCTGGCGCTTGCTCGAGGAGCTTCGACAGGACGTCGCGTACACGCTACGCGTCTTTCGGCGCGCGCCGCTGTTTGTCGTTGCCGTGGTCGCAACGATCGGACTCGGACTCGGCCTTCTCTCGAGCGCCTTCACGTTCTTCGACGCGTACGTGCTGCGGCCGCTGTCCGTGCGCGATCCCTATTCGCTGTACGAGCTCGCGTGGTCGGCGCGCAACGAGCAGAAGCACCGGCTCACGTGGCCGCAATACCAGCGGCTGGCGGCGGCCGCGGGGCAGGGCACGAGCCCGTTCACCGAGACGTTCGGTTTCGTCATGCACCAGGTCCGTCTTCATGGCCGAGCGGCGATGGGGCAGCTCGTTACCGGCAACTATTTCCAGATGCTCGGCGTTCCGCCGGCGCTCGGCCGGGTGCTGCGGCCGGACGATGCGGCGGCACCGGGCGGCGGCGCGGTGATGGTGCTCGGTGATCGGGCCTGGCACACGATCTTCGGCGCGGACTCGAGCGTCATCGGTCGGCGCGTCTCCGTGAACGGCGCGACGCTCACGATCGTCGGCGTCGCCCGCGAAGGCTTCGGCGGCCTGAGCAGCGTGCCGTTCGACTTCTGGATTCCGATCACGATGATCGGCGCGCTCGGTCCGGTGCCGGATCTGTACGGACCCCGTGAGCCCGAGGGCGTGCATGTCATCGGGCGTCTCCGCCACGGCACCACGACGACGACCGCGGCGAACAGATTGGTCGCGTGGCTCGCGGCGGAGACGGCCGATCGACCGCCGCTCGAGCGCACCGCCGGCGCCACGCTGCTTCCGCGCGGGACGTCGATGCCCGCCTCGCCCGACATGATCGCCATCTTCGGACCGGTGGCGGTGGCCTTCCTCCTCGTCTTGATGATCGGCTGCGCCAACGTTGCGAACATGATGCTCGCGCGCGGCATGGTGCGGCAGCGTGAGATCGGAATTCGCCTCGCGCTCGGCGCCGGGCGCGGACGATTGATTCGACAGCTGATGACGGAAGCGACGCTGCTCGCGCTTCCGGCCGGCGCATTGGGCTTCGCCGTCTCGCGCGGCGCGATCGCGCTCAGCCTCGGCGTCATGTACACGACCGTGCCGCGGGCCTACATCGATTATCTGCGCGTCGTTCCGCTGGATATCGACGTTCGCATTCTCGGATTCATGATGGCGTCGGCGATCGTCGCCGGCATCGCGTTCGGGCTGGCTCCGGCGCTCCAGGCCACGCGTCCCAACATCGTGCAGGCATCGCGCGGCGACTTCGACACGCAGTTCCGGCCGTCGCGGCTGCGCAGCGCGTTGGTGCTGGCCCAGATCACGCTGAGCGTGCTCCTGGTCGTGTGCGCGGGCATCCTGCTGTCCACGGCACGGCGCACCGAGGAGCTCGAGCCAGGCATCCGAACCAAGAACGTGGTGCAGGTCGAGCTGTCGTCGCACGCGACTGACCGCATTCTCGACGCTCTCCGTCGTGAGCCGAGCGTGCGGGCGATCGCGGCGTCCAGCTCGACGCCCCTCGACTCGCGGTTCTCGGAGGTGTCGCTCATCGCGCGCGGCGGGCCGTCGGAGCGAACGAGCTACATCGTGGTCTCACCGGAATACTTCAGCGTGTTCGATCTTCCGATCGTCAGCGGCCGCGCGTTCACTCAGGACGAGGCGCGGGCGCGGGCGCCCGTCGTGATCGTGAGCCGGTCGACGGCGCGGCACTTCTGGCCGCGCAGTGATCCGATCGGCCAAACGCTCACCATCGCGACGACCGATCCGGACTACGAGCGCCTCACGAGCTACCACACGGCGCACGTCATTGGTGTGACGACCGACGCCGTGCCGGGGTGGATCGGCGGCAGTCCGGCGGACCCGCTGGTCTACTACGCGCGGCCCGTCGACGCGAGCGCGTCGCGGCTCCTCCTCCGCGTCGGCATCGAGAGCGACCAGGCGCGGCCGAGCCTCGTGCGCGCGATCACCGCGGTCGATTCCGGCGCGGTGCAGGAGGTGCACACGCTCGAGGAATCGCTCGCCGTGCAGGTGTACCCGTTCCGCGCGATGTACTGGGTCGCCTCCGCGCTGGGAGTGATCGCGCTACTGCTCACGGTGACGGGCGTCTACGGCGTGCTCGCGTACGTCGTCGCACAGCGCCGGCGCGAGTTTGGGATTCGCATAGCGCTCGGCGCCGGCGCGGCGTCGGTGATCACGCTCGTGCTGCGGCAGGCGGTTCGCCTGTCGCTCGTCGGCAGCGGGATCGGGCTGGTGCTCGCGTTCGGCGCGTCGCGGCTGCTTCGCCTGGCATTCTGGAGGCTCGTCAGCAACTTCGACGTCACGGGGTTCGTCGGCGGACCGGCGATCGTCGTGGTGGCCTGCTTGCTCGCGGCGTACATCCCGTCGCGGCGCGCTGCGGGGGCCAATCCCGTTGACGCGTTGCGCGCCGATTCATGAGCGCGACGAAACGCTGACGCGCCGCCGGCCCGCGTTCGTCAGATCGTCCGGATCTCGTCCCTCGGCGCGATCCGCATGAAGTCCTCGCCCGGATTGATGAACGAGTCCTTCTCGGCGCCGTACTGCTTCTCGTACAACTGCCGATAGCGGCCGCCGAGCGCGATGAGCTGTCGATGCGTGCCACGCTCGACGATCTCGCCGTCCTCGAGCACGAGGATCTGATCGGCGCTCTCGATGGTGGACAGCCGGTGCGCGATGACGAAGGTTGTCCGGCCGCGGCGCAGGGAGCGCAGGCCGTCGCGGATCAGCGCTTCGCTCTCGCTGTCGAGGCTGGAGGTCGCCTCATCGAGGATGAGAATGCGCGGATCGGCGAGGATTGCCCGCGCGATCGCGACGCGCTGGCGCTGCCCGCCGGACAGCTTCACGCCGCGTTCGCCGACGATGGTGTCGTAGCCCTTCTCGAAGCGCTCCACGAACTCGTCGCAGTGCGCGACGCGAGCCGCGGCGCGGATCTCGTCGTCCGACGCACCCGGCTTGCTGAACGCGATGTTCTCCTTGACCGTGCCGTCGAACAGGAAGTTGTCCTGCATCACGACGCCGACGTGCGACCGATAGTCGCGGAGACGGATGCTGTCGACATCGTGCCCGTCGACGAGCACCCGGCCGCTCTTCGGCCGGTTGAACGCCATGACCAACCCGATCAGCGTGCTCTTGCCGCCGCCGCTCGATCCGACGAGCGCGGTCGTCGATCCCGCGTCGGCTTCGAACGACACGTGCTTCAGGACCTCGGTGTTCGCGACGTACTCGAACGTTACGTCCTGAAACTCGACGCGGCCGTCGATGTCCGCGACCGACTCCTTGCCCGCGTCGGCCTGGTCCTCCGTCGCCATGTCGCGGATTTCGCGAATGCGATCGAGACCGGCGAATGCCTCGCTCACCTGCGTGCCGATCGATGAGATCTGAATGAGCGGGGCGGCGAGCAGGCCCATGAAGAAGACGTACATGAACATGTCGCCGAGCGTCATGGATCCGTCGAGGACGGAGCGCCCGCCGATCAGGATGAGCAGCACGCCGACCATGCCGGTGACGACCGCGGCGCCGGCACCGACGGCCGACGTGCCGGTGATCGTCTTGGCGACGTTGCGGAACAGCTTGTGGGCGCCGCGCGCGAAGACGAGACGCTCGCGCGCTTCCGCCACGTAGATCTTCACGAGACGGATGCCGCCGATCGTCTCGGTCAGCCGGCCGGTGACCTCGGCGTTGATCGCGCCGCGCTCGCGAAACATCGGCCGAAGTCGCTTGAACGCGATCGTCATCATCGCGCCGAACGCCGCGAGGGCAATGACGGTCGCGCTCGTGAGCTTCCAGTTCACATAGAACAAGATTCCGACCGCCATCACCGCGGTCATGACGCTGCCGACGAGCTGAATCAGCCCGGTCCCGACGAGATTCCGCACGCCTTCGGCATCGGTCATGATGCGCGAGATGAGGACACCCGTCTTCGTGGAGTCGAAGTAGGAGATCGGCAGCCGGAGCACGTGTGCCTGCACGCGCTTTCGCATCTCGGTGATGGCGCGCTGCGCGTCGATACTGACGACCTGCGACAGCGCGAACGACGTGATCGCCTGGATGACCGTCGCCAGCGCGGCGACCGCCGCGAGCGGAAAGAGGAGGTCCGCGCGATGCTTGCCGATCACGTCGTCGATCAGGTATTTCGACGTGTACGGCAGCACGATGCCGGACACGCGATTGATCACCATCAGCCCGAGTCCGAGCGTGAGCGATGCTCGATGTTCGGCAATCAGCTCGCGCGCCTCCTTCCAGGCGCGCGCTTTGTCATACTTGGCCATCCGTCAAATGTAGGGAGGCTCACGCATCGCTGCCTCGCGCCCCCGGGCCCGGCTCCATCGACGGGGCTCTCGCGCTATCGTACGGCATGCGAACACCCCTCGCTCTCGTCGCGCTCGTGGCCGCGCGGCTCGGCGCGCAACCCGCGCCCGGCTCACCCCCGCCCGTCAGCCGCGAGTTTCGCGCGGTGTGGGTGGCCACGGTCGCGAACATCGACTGGCCATCCAAGCCCGGGCTCTCGACGTGGGATCAGCAGCGCGAGCTCCTGGCGATTCTCGATCGCGCCGTGTGGCTGAACCTCAACGCCGTCATCCTTCAGGTGCGCCCGGGAGCGGACGCGCTCTATGCGTCACCATATGAGCCATGGTCGCAGTTCCTCACCGGCCGCCAAGGACGCGCGCCGGAGCCGCCGTGGGACCCGTTGGCGTTCGCCGTCGAGCAGGCGCACAAGCGCGGCCTCGAGTTGCACGCGTGGTTCAATCCCTACCGGGCCGCGTACACGCGGGACACCGCGTACGCGCGCACGCACATCAGTCAGACGAATCCGCGACTTGTGTGGCGGTATGATCGATATCTCTGGATGGACCCGGGCGATCCGGAGGTCCGGCGGCGCTCGATCCGCGCGATCGTCGACGTCGCCCGGCGCTATGACGTCGACGGTGTCCACATCGACGACTATTTCTACCCGTACCCGGAGAACGACGCTTCCGGCAAGAAGCTCGACTTCCCCGATTCGGCGACCTATGCGCGGTACGTGAAGGCCGGCGGCAAGCTGTCGAAGAACGACTGGCGTCGCGACAACGTCGACAAGCTGGTCGAGGCGCTATACAAGGGCGTGCACGCCGTCAAACCGCGGGTGAAGGTCGGGATCAGCCCGTTCGGGATCTGGCGTCCCGGCAACCCGGCGCAGATCACCGGCTTCGACGCGTACGCGGAGATCTACGCCGACTCGAAGAAGTGGATGCAGAAGGGCTGGGCCGACTATGTGGCGCCACAGCTGTACTGGCCGATCTCACCGCCGCAACAGAGCTTTCCCGCGCTGTACGACTGGTGGATGTCGGTCAACGCCAAGCACCGCCATGTGTGGCCGGGGTTGGCCGACTACCGCGTGACGGACACCAGCTCGCGCCACATGCCCGCGCGCGAGATCGTCGCCCAGATCGACACGATGCGCACCCGCGGCGGCGACGTCGGGCACATTCATTTCAACATGACGGCGTTGATGAAGAGCCCCGACAGCCTCGCCGACAAGCTCCGGTCGCGCTATGCCGAGCCGGCGATGGTGCCGCCGTCGCCATGGCTCGGCGCCACGCCGCCCGGCAAGCCGTCGGTTTCACTGGGGCGCGACGCGGCGACCAATGAGTATTCTCTCAAGCTCGCGCCGGCCAAGGGCGAACGGCCCTGGCTGTGGACCATCCGCACGAGCGCCGGGGGCGCGTGGACGACGGAAATTCTGCCGGGGTGGCTCAGAACCCACCGGCTGTCCGCGGACCGTATCGATCGCGTGTACGTCACCGCCGTGAGCCGCACGGGCGTCGAGAGCGCGACCGCCACGGCAATCGGACGGCGGTGACTTCCCGTCATCCCGAGAATGGGAACGTGGCCGCGGCGACTACGCCTTCGGCTTTGCTCGTCGCTGATTTTCGCCCATGACCCGGAGTGTGTTCCCGCCCCACAGCTTGCGGATGTCCTCTTCGCCGTAGCCGCGCTTCACCAGCTCGAGGGTCACGTTGAACGTCTCGCTCGCGTCGCGCCAGCCGTCGATGCCGCCGCCGCCGTCGAAGTCGGAGCTGATGCCGACGTGATCGATGCCCGCGACCCTCACCGCGTGATCGATGTGATTCACGAAGTCGACCACGTTCGCCGACGGCCAGCGACCTTCGATTTCCGCCATCTGCCGGTCATACGCGGCACGCCGCTCCGGCGAGAGCGACGCGAGCTGATTCCCTCGTCCGCCACCCCCACCCCCGCGTCCACCGGCCCCGCCGCGACCTCCAGCCGCGCCACCGCCGCCGCGTTGCGGCGCGGGACCGAAGAACTCCTCATTGAGCCTCCGCACCGCGGTGTCGC
>Ga0326726_10004574_pt1 | contig 12612 bp, 10 predicted proteins | sample MHFenrmetagenome_2_FD_207603 | JGI IMG/M metagenome (GOLD analysis project Ga0326726, IMG submission 207603) | Lab enriched peat soil microbial communities from Michigan Hollow, Ithaca, NY, United States - MHF15MN | ecosystem: Environmental > Terrestrial > Soil > Wetlands > Peat | place: USA...
CGCGTCACGCGCGAAGACTGACGCCCCCGGCGTAGCCTGCACCGCCATACACCACAGCGCCATGGGAGCCTTCGAATACGTAGCCGTTGATGCGGACGGCAAGGAACGCAAGGGCATCCTCGAGGGCGATACCGCACGACAGGTGCGGGCGCAGCTTCGGGAGCAGCAGCTGCTGCCGGTCTCCGTCGCCGAAGTCATGCAGACGGAAGCTCGGCGCGCACGCACTTTCGGCGTCGGCGGCGGCATCTCATCGACCGAACTCGCCCTGCTGACGCGCCAGCTGGCAACGCTCGTGCATTCGGGCCTGCCGCTCGAGGAATCGTTACTTGCGGTATCACAGCAATCCGAGCGGCAGCGCGTGCAAAGCATCATGATCGGCGTGCGCTCCAAGGTCATGGAAGGCCACACGCTCGCCGATGGCTTCGCCGATTTTCCGAAGGTTTTCCCGGAAATCTATCGCGCGACGGTTGCCGCCGGCGAGCAGTCCGGCCGCCTCGACGTTGTGCTCGAACGGCTCGCTGACTACACCGAGAACCGTCAGCAGATCCGTTCCAAGATCATGAGCGCGATCATCTATCCCGTGGCGCTCACCGTCTTCGCGGTTTCCATCGTGACGTTTCTCCTCGGCTATGTGGTGCCGATGGTCGTCGAGGTGTTTTCAACCGCCAAGGCCGAGCTGCCGATAGCCACCCGGATTCTGATCGGGGTCAGCGACTATGTGCGCAGCTATGGAATCTATACCGCAATAGCGCTGGCGGCGGTGGGCGTATTCATCTACGTTCGACTGAAGCAGATCGGGCCCAAGCGCCGCTTTCACCAGTTCCTGCTGCGAGTACCGCTCGTCGGCCGCCTGGTCCGGGGGGCGAACACGGCGCGTTTCACCCGCACCTTGAGCATTCTTACGGCAAGCGCCGTCCCGGTGCTTGAAGGGCTGAGGATTTCCGGCGAGGTGATCACCAACGTGCCCATGCGCGAAGCCGTGGCCGAGGCCGCCGCGCGTATCCGGGAAGGCGCCGCGATCGGCCGTTCGCTCGCCGTGAGCCGGCTGTTTCCACCCATGACCATTCACCTCATCGCGAGCGGCGAAACGAGCGGTGACCTCGAAACCATGCTCGATCGGGCGGCCAGCAACCAGGAGCGCGAGCTCGACAGCCTGATTACCGCGCTGCTGAGCCTGCTCGGCCCCGCGCTCATCATCGGCATGGGTCTGTTCGTCATGGGCATCGTGATGGCCCTGCTCCTGCCGATCTTCCAGCTGAACGATCTGGTGGCCTGACCGCCCCCGCGGGGGCCGAGGCCCGCCAGGATTGCGACGCGTGTCGCAATCCTCACATCGCTATTGCCTCGCCGCTCGATTCGCAATATAAATTCGCCGCGTTCGGGTGTCCTCCGGTCGTTGAGGCGTGCGTGGAGCACGAGGCCATGGGCGAGAAGTCGGAATCCGAAGACTTCGAGGAAGACGAAGCGCCGGAAAGCGCCGGCGAGTCGGATGATCTCGATGTCGATCATCTGATGCGCGACCTCGACAAGCAGCGGCGACGCGGCGTGAAGGTCGGCGAACCCGCGTGGCGGCGCCTTGAGCGTTTCATGGAGGAGAAGCGCACCGCGGAGCAGGTCTCGGATTTCGATGACTACGAGATCGGCGCCGACGGCGAAGACAAGCCGCACCGCAGAAAGAAGACGCGCAAGCACTAGCCCCCTCTTTGCGGCTGCAGCACTTGCGGGCAGCCAGCCTCAGTGGAAGTCGCGCGAGCGCGCCTCGAGCTTGCCGAGCAGCCTGCTGCGATCCCGCATGTTCTCGACGATCACATGCAGCACATTCCCGGCGCGCTGGAGCTTCCCGGTCACTTCGAGCAGCCGTGATTCGATCAGCGCGCGCCGCTGGCGCTCAGCGACCTGCAGCCAGACCACGAGGTTGATATGCCCGGTTTCGTCCTCGAGCGTCACGAAAGTCACGCCACTCGCGGTCATCGGCCGCTGCCGCGTGATCACCAGACCCGCGACGCGCACGGGCGCGCCATCGGGAAGATCCCATAGCGCCTCGGCCGGGCGGAGCTCTTCACTGGCGAGCCGCGCGCGCAGCAGCGCCAGCGGATGGCGGCCGAGCGTGAGACCGACGCTGCGGTAATCGGCAACCACATCCTGACCCTCACTCGGCGCGCGCAACAGCGGTATGCCTTCGGCGATCTCTGTCTCCGCCAGAAGCGGCAGCGGCGGCTCGACACCGGCGACGGACCACAGCGCCCGATGACGATGGCCAGCGAGCTCGCCGAGGGCGCCTGCCGCCGCCAGCGCTTCGAGATCGCGACGCTCGAGCGCCGCGCGCGCCGCCAGATCCTGCGCACTCGTGAATGCCCGTTCCGTGCGCGCGGCAACGAGCCGCGACGCTCCCGCCTCGGTCAGCCCTTTGGCCATGCGCAAACCGAGCCGCAGGGCCAGCTCACCATCGGGACGCCGTTCGAGCGTTGACTGCCATGCGCTTGCGGCGACCGCGATGGGCCGCACTTCAACGCCGTGCGCACGCGCATCACGCACGAGCTGCGCCGGTGCGTAAAACCCCATCGGCTGACTGTTAAGGAGCGCGCAGGTAAAAGCCGCCGGCTCGTAGTGTTTGAGCCACGCGGAGACGTAGACGAGCAGCGCAAAGCTCGCGGCATGCGATTCCGGAAAGCCATATTCGCCAAAACCCTGGATCTGCTTGAAGATCTGGCGCGCGAAATCGGCGCTGTAGTTGCGTTCTCGCATGCCGCTCACCAGCCGCTCCTCAAAAGGCTCGAGGCCCCCGCGCCGCTTCCAGGCGGCCATTGCGCGGCGCAGGCGATCCGCCTCGCCCGGCGTAAAGCCCGCCGCGACCATCGCGAGCTGCATCACCTGCTCCTGAAAGATCGGCACGCCGAGCGTGCGCTTCAAGACACGTTCGACCGCCACGCTCGGATAAGTCACCTGCTCCTCCCCGCCGCGGCGGCGCAGGTACGGATGCACCATGTCGCCCTGGATGGGGCCGGGCCGCACGAGCGCCACTTCGATGACGAGATCGTAGTAATTGCGCGGCTTCAGGCGCGGCAGCATCGCCATCTGCGCGCGCGATTCGATCTGAAAAACACCCACCGTATCGGCCCGGCAGATCATGTCGTAGACGTTCTTGTCATCGGGTCCGAGCTCCGCCATCGTGAGGTTGCGGCCACGATGCTCGGCGATCAGGCCGAACGCGCGACGGATCGCGGACAGCATGCCGAGCGCGAGCACGTCCACCTTGAGCAGTCCCAGATCGTCGAGATCATCCTTGTCCCATTCGATGACGGTGCGATCCGCCATGGCAGCGTTCTCGACCGGCACCAGCTCATGGAGCGGTCCCCGCGCGATCAGAAAGCCGCCCACGTGTTGCGACAGATGGCGCGGAAAGCCAAGGAGACTGCGCGTGAGCGCGATGAGCCGCGCGATCAGCGCATTGCCCGGGTCGAAGCCGGCCTCACGGACGCGCTCCTCATCGAGCTTGAGCCCATCCGTCCAGGACACGGCGCGCGCCAGTCGATCGACCTGCAGCTCATCGAGTCCAAGCGCCTTGCCGACATCGCGCAGCGCGCTCTTCGAGTGATAGGTGATGACAGTCGCCGTGATCGCGGCCCGGTCGCGCCCGTACTTGCGATAAACGTACTGGATCACTTCCTCGCGCCGCTCGTGCTCGAAATCGACGTCGATATCGGGCGGCTCGTTCCGTTCGCGTGAAATGAAGCGCTCGAAGAGGAGCTCGGAACGCGCCGGGTCGACCTCGGTGACACCGAGGCAGAAGCAGACGGCGGAATTCGCGGCCGATCCCCGGCCCTGACAGAGAATGCCCTGGCTGCGCGCGAACCGGACAAGATCGTGCACGGTGAGAAAATACGCCTCGTATTTGAGATCCCGGATGAGCTCGAGCTCGCGCGTGACGAGTTCCAGCACCTCGGCCGGCGCACCCGCTGGCCAGCGCCGCTTGAGTCCCTCTGCCGTCAGCTGAGCGAGATGGCTCGAGGGCGTCGCACCCTGCGGCACGAGCTCTTCCGGGTATTCGTAGCGCAACTCATCGAGCGAGAAGTGACAACGCTCCGCGATATCGAGCGTGGCATCGAGGAGCGGCCGCGGGTAAAGCTCGGCGAGCCGTTCGAGCGGGCGCAGATGCCGTTCGCCGTTCGCGTAGAGCGCAAGGCCGGCGGCAGCCACCGGCGTTCCCAGGCGAATCGCCGTGACGAGATCCTGCAAGGCGCGGCGTCCGCGCGCGTGCATATGAACATCGCCGCTCGCAACGCGTGGCACTTCGAGCCGGGCGCCGAGGCTCTCAAGCGCGGCCAGCCGGCGCCGGTCGTGACCTGAGGTGAGGAGTTCCACGGCGAGCCACAGCCGGTTTTCGAACCTCTCGCGCAGCCAACGGCCGTCGCTCTCATCAGCTGTGGGGCCCGGGAGCCACAGGAGAAGACAGCGATCGAGAGCGCCGTCGAGATCGGCGCGAGTCAAACGGTAGCTGCCCTTCGGCGCCGCGCGCCGCCCTTTGGTGATGCAGCTGCAAAGCGCGCCATAGCCCGTGCGGTCGGTCGCGAGCGCGATGAATTTCAGCCCGTCGTCGAGCTGAAACTCCGCGCCGACGATGAGCGGCAGTCCCTGCTCTTTCGCGGCCACGTGCGCGCGTACGATGCCCGCGAGCGAACACTCATCGGTGATGGCGAGCGCCTGGTAGCCGAGTTCTTTAGCGCGCGCGATGAGTTCGGAGGGTTGCGAGGCGCCGCGCAGGAAAGTGAAATTGGTGAGCGTGTGCAGCTCGACGTAGTTGAGTGCCCGCATGACGCACGCCCGCGCCTCAGCCAAAGATGCCGTGCCAGAACCAGCCACGCTCCTGACGCCGCTCCTGGTAGATCCAGAGGCGTGCACCGCGCTCATCACGCGCGACGTAGTAATCACGCGCGACATCCTTGCCGTCCCACCAGCCCGTTTCGATGCGCTCGGGCCCCGCCTCGAGGATGAGAGGCCCGCGATACGACGGTGCGCCCTGCACGATTTTGAGAGCTTCAGGTTGCGCCAGCATCCAGAGCGGCCGCGCAGCCGTGAGATCAGCCACCTCTCGCCGTCCGTGAACACCCGTCAGCGAGTCGAGCTGCGCCACCCGCCAGGCGGCTTCTGGGCGATGCTCCGACACGAGGCACACGCCGAACACCGCTTCTTCGCCGAGGCGCGCACGCAATCGTTCGACGAGACGCGGGACGTCCCCTTCAGCCTCCTCCGGCATCGCTTGCCGGGCTCGAAAGACCGAGCCGGAGGCAAAGCTGAGCGGCAGCAAAGGTCCCGAACGCAACCGGATTTCGGTGACTGGAGCGGGCAACGCATACCGCTCGAGCCGTGCGCGCACGAGCGCCACGAAATGCCGAGCGTCCGCGCTCGGCGCAGCGAGCCCCAGACGCAGAATGGATTCGGCGATCCCACGATGACGTAAGCCAAGCGCGCAGGAATTGACACCTGCCTGGTGAATTCTGAGAAAGCGGCCGAGCTCTTCGAGCAATGGTTCGAACGCTACCGCCAGACGCTCGCTCTCGCTGATCTCCACCACCGGCTCAAAGCGCGCGTTGAACCGCTGCGCACGCCGATAGCTGCGTCTGACCTCCGGTGCGCGTCCTGTTGCCCGGTCAAGTTCACCGAGCAAGTCGACGCCGAAACGCCGTGCCCAACCATCGCGCGGCAGCCGCAGACAATCCCCCACGGTGGCGATGCCCATGCCAGTGAGCAAAGCGAGACTCGCCTGCGGCCAGCCGAGAGCACCCACCGGCAGAGCTGAGAGAGCGCTTGCGAGAGCAGCCGGCTCGGCAATGACGGCATTGCGGCGCGCCCGCGCCAGCCACAATGAAGCGCGGGCTGTAGGCGCCAGCGTCACGGCGACGTTGAATCCCCGGTAAGCGAGCGCGGTTGAGATCCGCTCGCACAATGCATGGGCGCCCTCAAAGAGACCGAGACTGCCTTTCACTTCGAGCAGCAGCGCATCCGGCGGCTCGATACTCACCAGCGGTGTGAATTGTCCGGCCCAGGCAGCGCAACGTTCGATGAGCTGCTTCTCGGCCCGGTGCTGGCGTGGCCGTGTGATGAGCCGCGGCGCCAATGCATAGGCGGCATTGAGCGCCATTCCCGGACGCACGCCCGCGTGCACAGCCGCACGGTCACAAGCCGCGACGCGCTGCGTACTGCCACTACCCTCGATTACAACGTGCGGCCGGCGCTCATTGGGATCGCGCTCGAGCGCCTCGAGCGCGAGTTCGGGAAAATACACGGCCACCCACAGCTGCCGCGCGCGCGGCTTGTGCTGCGCTTCGGCTGCGATCCGTATCTCGGGGATCTCGGATGTTGCCGGCAACACCGGCACGAAGAGATCGAGCGTTGCGGCAGGAGAATTCATTGCTTTTGTTGCTGCCACTCGGACGCAGGGTCAAGTGCATGGGTGGTTGGGAGTGACGGAGGGACATGCCGCGGCGCAAGCAAACATGGCCCGCATCTTTAAGGACTACCCGCTCACTCCCAACCCCGATGCACTCACCCGCGCGCGCCCTGTCCGGCCACCTTGTGATTTGAAAATCTCTACCTCGAGATCCGCTTCCACGCCCTTGAGAACAGCGCGCACGTTGGCAGGTGAGGCCTGCGACCGATAGCGCGTGGACCGGAACAGCAACCCAGCCGAGCCACTCTGTTCCGCAGCAAGCTTCAAGCGCCGCAAAGCGTGGCCTTCGGCCTTGCCGGCCCAACCGAGAACCGCCGTGCAGGTTCCAGAGCGCAATACCTGTTCCATCGCCCACCATACCTCTTGCGTTTGCAAAGTCCGCACGATCAATTGCCTTTCAAGCACGAGCCCTGCTTTCTGCAACGCCGGCGCGTACGGCAAAAAAGGCGGCGCAAGCCAGGCGATCCATCGTGCTTCCATCGTCGACGTCGAGCCGGGGTTCGCCCGGCGCAACAACGGCATTACGATCTGCAGCTCACCGATTCCATGCTCATCGAGCAGAAATTCGATGAGGCCACGCTCCGGCCAGCCACCGCCAGGCAAGCAGGCATCGAGCGCCTCATAGCCGCTCGGAACAGCGCCGCCCAGCTCGCTGGCTGCGGCGCGCGCTGCGTTCGCTCCCCGCCACAACCGTGCACTTGCCAGCAATGATTCGAGCGTGTCGGGCACTGTTCACGACCGCCGCACCACTCCGACCACGACACCTTCGATCACGAGCGTTTCCTCTTTCAGGTCGACGCGGATCGGTTCGAAATCCGGATTTTCGGGCAGCAGCCACACGACGCTCCCTTCCTGCCGGTAGCGCTTCACCGTCACTTCGTTTTCGAGACGGGCAACAATGATTTGCCGGTTACGCACTTCGGGCGTGCGATGCACGGCGACCAGATCGCCGTCATGAATACCGGCATCCCTCATGCTCATGCCGCTCACCTTCAGCAGGTAATGCGGTTTCGGCTGGAAGAGTTCGGGATCGATCTGGTAGTGCCGCTCGATATGTTCTTCAGCAAGGATCGGACGGCCCGCCGCGACCCGGCCGATGAGTGGCAGGCCCATCTGCTCGCGCAGGATGTCGCGCAGCTGGATGCCGCGCGAAGCGCCGGGGATGAGTTCGATGACGCCTTTCCGGTGCAGCGCCCGCAAGTGTTCTTCGGCCGCGTTCACGGACTTGAAGCCCAGTTCCTTCGCAATTTCCGCCCGGGTTGGCGGCATGCCGGTTTCCATGATTGCGCGCTGGATCAGCCGCAGAATCTGCGTTTGCCGGGGAGTCAGGTCGGTCATGGCGCGTTCCTGTATATAAAAACAGTACCTGTGATTATATACAGGTGGCGATCCAGAGCAAGCCCCAGGAACGCCAATCTCTGTCCCGCGGTCTCCGACTCCCGCGAACATCCTCACCGGCGCACGCAAAGCAGTCCTCGCCCGCACTCGACACGGCCACGCCGCCGCCACGCGACTTCCGACTGCGCATCACCTGAGCGAGCCGAAAATATCTTTCCTTCACGCGCTTCGCAGACAACGCAACGTCTGCCAATGTGTTCAAGCGCACCGAACTATTCACGCGCATCGATCAACCCGACGTCGCACCCAATGCGCAGCGCGCATGCGTCGATGCGCTTCACTGCAAACACGCCACGCTCGCGAGCTCCTCTTTCACTGAAGCGCACGTAAGAAAGCGCCTACAATTTCCCGCACGAATGTCGCCCGACACCGACAGAACACGAAAAAGCCTGAAAAAGCCTTGCTTTTGACTGTCAGATTTGTTCAAGTCTCGCCCCGCTCCGTTTCACCCTCTCGGTTGATACCTATGTTTTTCAACCACGAGTGGGTCAAAATAAGCTTCGAGTCGTTTCGCCAAAATTGCTAACAACCCAGGGGAAGATGCTATGAAGACTGGAATAATCCTGAAGGCAGCGGCCGCCGTACTGGCGCTCGGCGTCATGGCAGGTTGCCAGGATGCTGTGAAGCAGCTGCAGCCGCAGATCGATGACCTCAAGGCGCAAGTCGGCAAGGTTGCGCAGGACACTGCGGCAGCCAAGGACGCAGCGAATGCGGCCGCCAACGCCGCCGCCGCCGCTCAGCAGGCTGCCAATGCAGCGCAGAGCACGGCCAACGAAGCCAAGCAGGCCGCGACGGACAGCCAGTCGTGCTGCACGGCGACCAACGAGAAGATCGATCGCATGTTCAAGAAGTCGATGTCGAAGTAATTCGCAAGACTTTCTTGCAATATGAGAACGCCGCGGTTCGCCGCGGCGTTTTTTTTGCGGTACCCGTCAGCGCGCCGGGGCTGCCGGTGTCACGTCGATCTCGGATTCAACTTCCAGCGCCACGACCACCGGGATTCCCTGCGCCTCACCCAGCGTGGCGGTCGCAAGACCCCAGTTGATTGCGACCGGCCGATCGGCGGTCGCCTTCAGCAGCATGCCTTCGAGAATCTTCAGGTCCGGTTCCTGCGGATCGCCCATGCGGTCGAGCGGCCGGTGCGCCTCCATATAGAGTTCGCCTCCGACCCACCCGAGCTTCACCGGATCGTTGACGATTCGCACCTGGGTGTTGATGGGCACCAGCGGAAACAGTGCCTCGATATCCTCAGGATAGAGCCGCATGCATCCATGGGTCACCTGCATGCCAACGCCCGCGGGCTTGTTGGTTCCATGAATGAGGTAGGCGCCACCGGGAATGGCGAGGCGCATCGCGAACGCTCCCAAAGGGTTATCCGGACCCGGCGGCACGACCTTCGGCAAAGGATCGTCGTTGGCCTGGTGCTCATCGAGCACGGCTTTGGTTGGATACCAGCTGGGATTGCGATTCTTCGCGGCGATGCGAGTGACACCGATGGGTGTCGACCAGTCCATGCGCCCGATGCTGACGGGATAGGTAATGACGACCTGCGGTGCGCCGCGCTTGACCTTCGGGAAATAGTAGAGCCGATGCTCGGGCAGGTTGATCACGATTCCTTTGCGCTCAGCGTCAGGAATGATCCGCTGCGTTGGCAGCTTCAGCTCGCGCCCGGCCCCCGGCAGCCAGGTATCAACTCCCGGGTTTGCCCGGATGATTTCCTCGTACCCGAGCCCATTGCGGCGTGCCACGTCAAGCAGCGTGTCATCCGCTTGTGTCGTGTCACTCGCTGGTATGCCGATGAGGGCGTTAGTGGGGTCGTCAAGAGCAAAACTTGCTGCGCTTGCGATGCCCGTCAAACCACATATCGCAATTGCAGCGGCGAGTCTTGCGACCGGCGTCACGAAGTCCCGGGGGCCGGTGGCGTACAGTTTGTTGCCAACGACGTAGGGGAAATAACTCGGATGAAATTCGAACAAGATCAAGACTCCATTCAGACCCTTGCAGCAGTGCCATTAGCTCCGGAGACGAGCAGCAGCGGCTGGGATCCGTTCCAGGTATGGCTTACCCGCGTGCGCGCACCGCAATTGCAGGCCGCGAATGCAATGAACTCACGAAGCGTCGAACTCGCGCCGGAACTGAAGAAAGCCAGCTGACACCTGTTCTATCCTCGGCGTCATGGCGGACGTCATGCGCTCGACGGTTAGGCCCACACACTGGCGTATCGGGCCGGCGATCAGTAGCGCACCAGCGCAGAACCCCAGGTAAATCCACCGCCGAAGGCTACCAGCAGCATCAGGTCACCCCGCTTGATGCGGCCATCACGCACGGCCGTATCAAGCGCGAGCGGAATTGAGGCGGCGGACGTGTTGCCGTGATCCTGGACAGTCACGACGACCTTTTCCATGGGCATATCGAGCCGCCGTGCTGTCGCCTGGATGATGCGCATGTTGGCCTGGTGCGGCACCAGCCAATTGAGGGCATGAGGGTCAAGATTGTTGCGCTCGAGCGTCTCCTCGACGACGTTGCCAAGCGTCGTTACCGCCACCTTGAACACTTCGTTGCCCTTCATCAGGATCTTCACCTTACCGTCCGCTGGCAACCTGCTCGGGTTCGACACGCCGGCATTCGCCGTAAGCAGATCCTTGTAGGTACCGTCCGCGTGCAGATGCGTCGATAAGATGCCGGGCTCCGACGCCGGCTGCAGAATTACAGCTCCCGCTCCATCGCCGAACAGCACGCACGTATTGCGGTCCTGCCAGTCCGTGATACGGCTGAGACTGTCCGCGCCGATCACGAGTGCGCAGCGCGCATCCCCGAGGCGAATGAATTTGTCGGCAATGCCAAGCGCATACAGGAATCCACTGCACGCGGTCTCGAGGCTGAAAGCCGGGCAGCCGCGCACGCCGAGTCGCTCCTGTACCAGTGTGGCGACGTTCGGAAACACGAGATCGGGGGTCGTCGTGCCGATGATGATCAAATCGATGTCTTTGGCATCCACGCCCGCCGCGGCGATCGCCGGCAGCGCGGCGCGGTACGCCAGATCGGACGTAGGTTGATCATCTGCGACGATGTGACGGCGCTCGATGCCAGTACGCGAACGAATCCATTCGTCTGTCGTGTCGACCGTCTTTTCAAGCTCGGCGTTGGTGAGTATGCGCTCCGGAAGGTAACGCCCCGTGCCCGCTATGCGTGAGTAAATCAAAGGCTGTGCTCGCTCAACTGTGCACTTTCAACTCTGGGCCCTCAACACTTCGACAATTCGTCTCGGCACGTCCTGCTCCGCTTCGCGGACCGCGGTTCTAATCGCCTGTGTGAAGGCTATCCGGTCCGCGCCACCGTGACTTTTTATCACAATGCCGGCGAGTCCGACCATGCTGGCGCCGTTATAACGGCGCGGGTCGAAGCGCTCGCGCACGGCCATCAGCGCCGGCCGGGCGCACAAAGCCATGAGCTTGCGCCCGATGTTGCGTGAGAATTCCTGCTTCATCGCGAGACTGATTAGGCCAGCGATCCCTTCCATCGATTTCAGCGCGACATTGCCCGTGAAGCCGTCGGTAACCACGACGTCCACCTTGCCGCTGAAAATGTCGGTGCCTTCGATGAATCCGATGTAGTTGAGGCCGCTCGCCTGCAGCAGTCGATGGGCCGCCTGCACGATCTCGTGTCCCTTGATGTCTTCGGCCCCGATGTTCAGGAGGCCCACCCGCGGACGGGGAAGACGCGTGAGCTCGCCAGCGACGATGCTTCCCATGACTCCGAACTGCAGCAGCTGCACAGCGGTCGCCCCGGCATTCGCGCCAAGATCCAGCATGTGGGTGTGCCCACCTTCGGCTGGAATCACCGACATGATCGCCGCGCGTTCGATTCCCGGCAGCGTTTTCAGCACGAAATGCGCCGTGGCCATCAGCGCGCCGGTGTTGCCGGCGCTCACGCAGGCCTGCGCACGGCCACTTTTGACCTGATCGATGGCGACCCGCATCGACGAGTCCTTCTTGTGGCGGACCGCATCGCGCGGATGCTCGTGCATGGCCACGACCTGCGAAGCGGGCACTACATGCAGGCGCCCATTGAATCGATTCGCGGAGTCGCCGAGCGTCAGGCGGAGTGCTTCCGGTTCGCCGACCAGCATGACTTCGAGCTGTGGCAGACACTCAAGTGCGGCGAGTGCTGCGGGGACGCAAACGCCCACACCATGGTCGCCGCCCATGGCGTCTACAGCGATGGTGAACGATTTGGCCACGGCGTAGCCGCTCGTGGACGGTCCCTGCGGGACCGCGGAATGGATCAACCTTCCTGGGGCTCTTCGACCTTGCGGTCGATGACCTTACGCCCACGGTAGAAGCCGTCCGGCGTAATGCGATGGCGCAGGTGCGTCTCGCCGGATTGCGGATCGACCGACAAGGCCGGCGTGCGCAAGCCGTCGTGCGAACGATGCATGCCGCGCCTGGACGGTGTCTTTCTGCTCTTCTGAACTGCCATGAAACTTGCTCTCCAGTTACTTTCTGCCGAGAAGCTCTCCGAGCTCGGCGAACGGTCGCTGAGCATCCGTCCTCACCGGCTTCGCCGAGCGCGCACCGGCGCGCCCGATTTCGGCACAATCGCTCTGCCTTGCATGCGTCGCCACGAGCGGCAACGCCAGCAGCAACTCCTCTTCCACCACTGCGCCGAGGGCCACCCGACCACCCGGCGCCTCGAACACGTCGCGACCGTCGATCTCTTCCGCGCCCGCCTCGATCGCATCAACGAAAACCAGCGTTGCGATGCTG
>Ga0326726_10004575_pt1 | contig 12612 bp, 11 predicted proteins | sample MHFenrmetagenome_2_FD_207603 | JGI IMG/M metagenome (GOLD analysis project Ga0326726, IMG submission 207603) | Lab enriched peat soil microbial communities from Michigan Hollow, Ithaca, NY, United States - MHF15MN | ecosystem: Environmental > Terrestrial > Soil > Wetlands > Peat | place: USA...
GCGCGGGTTTATCGCGCAGCGTCCGGTGGACCGCAGGGTTAGAAATCTCATGCATTGGTCACCACCAGTTGGTATGCGGCGGCAAGGGAAAGCAGGCCAAAGCCAGCAAGAATGGCAGCCAGTACCTTCATTGTTGCCAGGTAGCCGCGACTTTCAAGGGATGGCAGGAAGTTGGCAGCTAGTAACGCAACTGCGATCTTTGAAGCGATGAGCGTTCCAATGGCTGTGACCACAAACACAAGGCTTTCGGTGGTTGTACCGCGAACGATATAACTACCTCCCACCGTAAACCAAAACAGGTAGGGGCCGGGGTTCACTAGGTTCACTTTGACCGCTGTCCCTAGCGAGGCATCAGAACCCAACTTGGATGATATGGAGATATTTTGAACACGAAACATCTTCTGCGACAGCCAGAGCAGGTACAGGCCACCAAAAATACTGAGCACAGCAGCGAAAAGATCAATGCTCTTGAACTGCGAAAGGAACCACAACGCGGCGATGATAATTGGACCATCAGTTATCAACGGAGCCATGCTAGCTCGAAGACCACTTGGCAAACCGCGCGATAGGGTTTGCTGTATCACCACAATTCCCAGCGGGCCAGGCTTCAAGCCGGCTGCTAAGCCGAAGGAAAGTGCAGAGAAGAAAAATTCGTTCATGGCCCAGGTGTGTTGAGATTTCTAACGTTCCGGTTGAGGCGCGCGGCCCGAGGCGGGCAACGGCGCCGAGCTGATCGCGTCGCCCTCGAACCGGTGGTTAGGCCGCTCAGCCCACCGTTCACAAATACGAATTCGTTGCTCTGGCGATAACACACTGCGAGCCTACAGGATCATTCTCTGGCATTTAGGTCCGAAAGGCGACCTAGGGACTTTAAGCACGACTCACCCCGGGGGTCTTCCCTGCATTCACGCGCGTAGAACGTACACTTGAAATGCGCAATCACTTTCGGGTCTAGGTCCTTCTTCTCAGCAACTAGCCTGGCGGCAACAGCCTTGGTTTCGATCGGCATGCAGTATTCATAGACGTTCGGCGGAGAGAGCGGTGCGTCACTTGTGGCTTGCTGTGCGGACGCAGGGATTACCCACACCACAAGGATGCCCAGGCGCACTGGAAGATTGAAGTTCATGGCTGGTCCTCTCAATGGGCGACACTTGCGTGTCCAAGCCGGTGCTGATTGGGGCCTAACGTGTATTAGTTGACAAGTTAGTTGACTGAATGCGGTTTGCAAACCGCCAAGATGTAATGAGCACGGTCATCCTCCCAAGTCGCTCAATACGTTACGCCCCCTAGGAACCGCCATCAAATCTGACATGGGCTCCATTGATCTCGAAAAGTAATGGCCCGACGGCAGTACAGGCTTGGGAGCGCTGCGATTGGTTGCAATGTCTTGGGGCGGCGGAGCCCGACGGCGGCGCAAGGGGTGCCCCATCGCGCCACGCCGAGCCGGGCCGCGGACGGAGGAGCACGCCGAGGACTGTCCGAGCCCGTAATAGCGGGAGGGCGAGTTCCGCAGCCGTACGACGCGCGCGGCAGTGAGGCGAGGGCCCCGCTCGCCCCGCAGTAGGGTTTGGGCGAGCGGCGCGGCGCTGGGGAAGGAGCCGCCGTCGGGTTCCGCGCCCGCTAGTCTTGTCAGCGCGCGGCGCTGGTTCCCGCGATCTTGCCGAACACGGCGCCGTTGGTGAGGCCGGTGCCGCCCGGATAGTTGAACCAGAAGATCCCGCCCACGAGCTCCCCTGCCGCATAGAGCCCGGGGATCGGCACGCCGTCGGTGTCGATCACCTGCGCATCGGTGTTGATGCGCAAGCCGCCGAACGTGAAGGTGATGCCGCAGGTCACCGCGTAGGCCTCGAAAGGCGGCGTGTCGAGCGTATTCGCCCAGTTGGACTTCGGAATGGCGAGACCCTGGGTGCAGCGCCCGTCCTTCACGTTCGGGTTGAAAGGGATGTCCTGGCGCACTGCCGCGTTGTAGGCCTTCAATTCCTTCAGCGCCGCGTCCGCGTCCACGTCGTCCAGCTGCTTCACCAGCTCCTCCAGGGTGTTCGCGGTGCGCTTGGTGACCTGGCGGATCTTGTACTCGTCGCGCAGCTGCGCCTTCACCTTGGCATCGAAGATCTGCCAGGCGAACTGTCCCGGCTGCCCGAGGATCACGCGACCGTACTTGGCGTAGGTGTAGTTGCGGAAATCCGCGCCCTCGTCCACGAAGCGTTTGCCCTGCGCGTTGATGTAGACACCCCAGGGGTAGGAGTGCTTCTGGAACTGGTCGCCAATCGCGAGGTCGCCGAATTCGGGCGCGTTCCTCTCCCAGGCCACCGCGTGGCATCCTGACCAGTTGCCCGCGGGCGCGGCGCCGGCGTCGAGCGCCATGCGGATCACGTCACCGGTGTTAAAGCGCGTGCCGCGCACCTTGGCGAGCTCCCAGCCCGGCCCGAGGTAGCGAGCGCGCCACTCCGGATTCGCCTGGAAGCCGCCCGCGGCGAGCACCACGCTCTTCGCGCGCACTTCGACCGTCTTGCCGGACTTCTTCACGCGCACGCCCTTCACGCCCTCGTCGTCGGCGATGAGGCTCATCGCGCGCGCCGAGTACCAGATTTCGATGCCGTTCTTTCTTGCGGCATTGGTGAGCGACTCGACCAGCCCCGGCCCGCCGCCCACGGCTTCCACCGTGAGCCCGCCCCAGAACTTGAACTTGCCGCCGATGTTGAACGCTTGCCGTCCCCAGGCGGCGGTGAAGCGTACGCCCTTGGAGCGCATCCAGGCCACCGTGTCGAGGCTGCGCTTCACCAGGATCTCGGTGAGGTCCGGGTCGCAGCGGTATTCGGTGACGCGCGCCATGTCATCGAGAAATTGCTCTTCGGTGTAGGTGCCGAAGTCGGTGCGCGCGATCTCCTCCGGCGAGAGGTCCGGCATCGCCTTCTTCAGGTCCTCCACGCCGTTGTAGGCGACACGCATCAAGCCCGCAGTGAAGCGCGAATTGCCGCCCGACTCGTCCTCGGTCGCGCGCTCGAGCACCAGCACCTTTTGCACCTTCTCGCGCGCGGCGAGCGCCGCGCAGAACGCGGCATTGCCCGCGCCCACCACCACTACGTCGTACCGATCCGTCACTTTGCTTCTGCTCCTTTGGTTGAATCCGACAATACCTCAAGCGCCGCATGCCGGCCCGCCCGCCTGCCCGAGACGAAGGCCCAGGCCAGGTGATGGCCGTGCCCTTTCAACAGCAAGCCACCCTGCCCCGTAGAGCCCGCGGCATAAAGGCCGGGTATCGGCCGCTCGTCCGCGCCGAGCACGCGATGCAGCGCATCCACCGCGAGGCCTCCCTCCGCGTGCACGAACACCGAGCGCACCGGGCCGAGCGCGATGAACGGCGCCTGCGCGAGGCGTCCCGCGGCGCTCTGCTCGAGCGCTGCCGGCGGTATGCCGAGCTTCGCCGCGAGCGCGGCGAGCGTCGGTGCGTCCTTGTAGACATCCGGACGATTGCGGCGATAGTCCGGCAGGTAGGCGTAGGCCACGCCCGGCGCGGTAGAAATGAAGTCCGGCCAGGCCGAGAAGCGCTGCGCGAGCGCTCCGTCGAGCAGGATGAACGCCTCCTTGGCGGGCTGGTCCGGCACGCGCCAGGCGGGACGGTCGCGTTCCTCGCCGAAGCGCTCGCCCTTGCGGTTGACGAGCAGCGCGCCCGCCTCGAAGAGCGCGGGCGACGGCGCGAGCGCGGTGGTCACGAACTGCATGACGAAGGGACGCAGGATCGCCGCCGGCAGGTGTTCTTGTGCCCAGACCATATATGCGGCGAGCGCTCGCCAGGGCGGAAGCCGGCGCAGCAAGGTCTCCTTTGCCGGCGCGATGAAGCGCAGCTCGGGCCCGAGCGCGAGGTCGCCGTTGAGGATCTTCGCGCCGAGCGCCTCGGCCATCTTCTGGCCGTCGCCCGTGGCGGTGAGGTTCACGCCCTCGACTTTCGCCTCCTGCGGCCCCATGAAGCGCGCCTTGAGCTCCGGGCTGTTGGTGAAATCGCCCGCGGCGAGCACCACCCCGCCGCGTGCGCCGATCACCTCTTGCGCACCGGTCCGCACGCCGGTCACGCGTCCATCCTTCTGCACCAGGCCCGTGACGGGAGTTCCCGTGCGGATCACCACGCCGGCGCGGCGCGCGCGCCGCTCGAGGTGATAGATGTAGGAGCGAGAATTCGGCAGCACGTTGTGCATGCGCGGCTTGCGGTGCGGCGGCTCGGGCATCGGCCCCATGAAGCGGATGCCCGAGTCGAGCAGCCACTGGAACGCGGCAGGGACCTCGTCGCACAGGATCTTGCGCAGCGCGTCGTTGTCGCGCGCGGCGAGCTCGCCCGCGAAGCCGGGCATGTCGGCCCAGTGGTCCGCGGGGTTATCCTCGATGCCGCGCCGGCGCTGGTGCGGCGTGCCGGTGGCGCTGATCGAGCCGATCGACCAGGAGGTGGAGCCACCGAGGCTTTCGTTCTTCTCCAAGAGCACGACACTGCGCCCCGCGGCGCGCGCCTCGATCGCGGCGGCAAGCCCCGCCCCGCCGCCGCCGACCACGACGACGTCGAAGCCCTCTTTCAATTGCTGTGCCGTCATCTCGCGAAGCCTTCTATTCGGCGACGATGCCGGCGTCCTTGATGAGCTTGGCCATCTGCGCGAGGCGGCTCTTGGTGAGGGCTCTCAATTCCTCCGGCGTCGAGGTCTTGACCTCGACGGCCTGCGCGCTCAGGCGCTCGCGCAGGTCGGGTGCGGCGAGCGCGCGTGCGACCTCCGCGTTCACGCGCGTGATGATGTCCTGGGGCGTGTTGAGCGGCGCGAACATGCCCATCCAGGTGACGAACTCATATCCGGGCAGGCCCGTTTCCGCGACCGTCGGCACGGATGGCAGGAGGGGCGAGCGCGTCAGGCCGCCTACTGCCAGGCCGCGCAATTTGCCCTCGCGCACCTGGTTCACCACCGCGTTGGTGCCGGAGAACATCATCGGGATCTGCCCGCTCACCACGTCGAGCGTCGCCTGCGTCGTCCCCTTGTAGGGCACGTGTGTGAGCTTGATGCCCGCCATGGACTCGAACAGCGCCATCGCGATGTGCTGCGGGCTGCCGATGCCGCCCGAGGAGTAGTTGATGACGCCGGGCTTCGCCTTCGCCAGTGCGATCAGCTCGGCGACGTCCTTCGCGGGCAGGCTGGGGTGGGTCACCAGGATCCACGAGTTGTTCACCATCAGGCTGATCGGCGCGAAGCTGTTCACCGGGTCGTAGGCGACCTTCGTTCGCAGGTTCGGCACCATGGTCAGCACCGAATCGTTGAACGCCGCGAGCGTGTAGCCGTCCGGCACCGAGCGCATGAAGCGCTCGGCGCCGATCATGCCCGCCGCGCCCGCCTGGTTCTCCACCACGATCGCCTGGCCCATGTTCTCCGACATCTTCTGGGTGATGAGGCGCAGCACCACGTCGAGCGAGCTGCCCGCGGCCAGCGGAACCAGCATGAGGATCGGCTTGGAGGGGTAGGTCTGCGCCTGGGCGAGTGACGCAGTGCAGGCGGCAACGACGAGCAACGATCGGATGAACGACTTCATGTTCGGTCTCCTTAGCGGTGAAGTCATGCGACGCGCGCGCTACTTCATCTTGCGGATGCGGTCCATCTCGGCGTTGAAGTCGCGCATGAACGCCGGGTCGTAGGAGGCCGCGAACTTCTCCGACACCGGCTTGAGCAGCTCACGCATGCGCGCGACCTCTGCCGGGGCCAGTTCATTGACCTGCATGCCCTTGGCCTTCAGCTCTTCCAGGTCCTTGTTGGCGGCGGCGCGGGCCACCTGCCGCTCGTAGGTGCGCGCCTCGACAGCCGCCTCCTGCATGATCTTTTGCTCCGTCGGCGACAGCTTGTCCCAGAACTGCCTGCTCATGAGAACGATGAAGGCGTTGTACGAGTGGCGCGTGATGCTCAGGTATTTCTGCACCTCATTGAACTTGTTGCCGAGGATGATCGAGTATGGGTTTTCCTGGGCATCGACGGTCTTGGTCTCGAGAGCGGTGAACAGCTCGCCGAAGGCCATCGGCACCGGGTTCGCATCCACGGCCTTGAAGGTCTCCAGATACACGGGGTTCTGCATCACGCGGATCTTCAGGCCGGCCAGGTCTTCCGGCTTGGTGATCGGGCGCTTGCTGTTGGTCACGTTGCGGAAACCGTTTTCCCAGTACGCGAGTCCCACCAAGCGGTGCTCCGGCAGCCGGTCCAGCAGGCGCTTGCCGATCGGCCCGTCGAGGAGCGCATCGGCTTCGCGCTCGTTGGCGAACAGAAACGGGAAGTCGAGGACGCCGAACTCTTTCACGATCCCGACCAGCGTCGTCGTCGACGCCGACATCATCTCCTGCGTGCCGCCCTGGAGCGCCGACTGCTGCTGGCTCTCGCTGCCCAGCGAGGACGACGGGAATTCCCTGACCTTGATCTTGCCGCCGCTCTTCTGCTCGACCACCTGGGCGAACTTGTTCGTTCCCGCGCTCACGGGGTGATCCTTGTTCTGCAGATGGCCCCAACGGATGGTCCGCTCCTGGATGGGTTGGCTCCAGGCGGCCTGCGCCCCGGCGATGAGGCCGGCTGCCAGCGTTACGACGACTGCCCTGCGGTGGAAGCTGCGATCTTTCATGGGTGAATCCTCCTGTGTTGAATGGCGATTACGAATTGGCGCAAGCGTGGTCCTTCATCTGAACCACGCTGCCGGAACGGTGACGAGCGCGGGAAAGGCCGTCATGAGGAACATCACCGCCACCTCGGCGATGAGGAACGGCATGACACCTCGGATCACGCCATCCATCGGCACCCGGGCGACGCCGCAGACGACGTTCAGGACGGTGCCTACCGGTGGGGTAAGCAGGCCGATGGAGTTGTTGATGATGAACATCACCCCGAAGTAGACGGGGTCGATGCCGGCCGCCTTGACGATGGGCATCAGCACGGGCGTCAGGATCAGCACCGTGGGCACGAAATCCAGCGCGGTACCGACGATCAGCACCAACACCATCATCATGAACATGAGCAGGACCTTGTCGTCCATGAACGGCTGCAGCAGCTTGACCACCTCGCCCGGAAGGTCCGCGACGGTGATCAACCACGAGGCCACCATAGACGCGGCGACCAGGAACATCACCACGCTCGAAGTCTTCGCGGCGTTGACGAAGCAGGACTTGAGCTCGCGCCAGCCGATGGAGCGGTACACCACGGTGCCGACCAGGCCGGCATAGACGGCGGCGACGACCGCCGACTCGGTCGGCGTGAAAACCCCGAACTTGAGGCCGCCGATGATGATCACCGGCAGGCCCAGCGCCCAGAATCCCCTGACGATCGCCTTGAGCATCTCCGGCAGAGGCGCCCTTGGCGGCGTCCGCGTCGCGTCTTTCCCGCACACCAGCGCCCAGGCGACAACCAGGCTCACGCCCATCAGCAAGCCGGGCACGATCCCGGCAAGGAACAGCTTGGTGATCGACACGCCCGCGGCGACGCCGAAGATGACGAAGCCGATGGAGGGGGGGATGACCGGCGCGATGATTCCACCGGCGGCGAGCAGGCCGCAGGAGCGATTCACGTCGTAGCCAGCGTTCTTCATCATGGGTATCAGGAGCGCCGCGAGCGCCGCGGTATCGGCGATGGCCGAGCCGGAAAGGCTCGCCATGATGACCGCGGCGAAGATCGCGACGTAGCCCAGTCCGCCCTTGATGTGACCCACCAGGGCCATGGCAATATCGATGATCTTGCGCGACAGGCCGCCCACGTTCATCAATTCGCCCGCCAGGATGAAGAAGGGCACGGCGAGCAGCGGAAAATTGTCGGCGCCGTTGACCAGGTTCTGCGCCAGGATCTGGCTGTCGAACATGTCGAGATGCCACATCAGCGCGACGCCGCAGACCAGGAGCGCGAAAGCGATGGGCATCCCCAGCGCCATGGCGCCCAGCAGCGACGCGAGGAACACGGTGATGGTCACGCACGTTTCTCCGCCGCGTCGCCCGGGCGGGCGATACCACCGCTGCCCCTCTCGTCCAGCAACAGCCCCTTGGTGCGCTCCAGACTGGCGAGGTCTTCGGATTCCACGGTGAGGATCAGGTCTTGCTCGGATGCGCCGACGAAAAGCACCTTGTACAGATTGCGCAGGATCAACACGCCGATCAGCACGCTTGCGACCAGGCCCGCGACGTAGATCAGCGCGAGCGGCACTTGGGAGACGGGGGACCTGGTGTCGAGGTTGATCAGCGTCTGCTTCCAGCTACCCCAAAACAGGAGCGCGACCGCGACCAGCATCAGCAGCTCGCTCGCGACCACGCAGAAGATCTTGCCTCCCCGCGGCAGCAGTTTCACCAGGGTATCGACGCCGAGGTGCTCGTGCTCGTGCACGGCGACGATGGCGCCGAGGAAGGTGAGCCAGATGAAGAGGTAGCGCGACAGTTCCTCGGAGACCGCGATCCCCGAATTGAAGCCGTACCGGAGCACGACATTGCCGAACACGAGGACCACCATCACTGCGAGCACCAGCCCGATGACGCCTTCCAGGCGCCGCATCAGGCCGAATGCCGCACGATCGAACATCGAGCCTCCCGTCATGCCGGGCTCCTCAATCCAGCCTCAGGTTGGCGGCTTCGATCACCCGGTTCCACTTCGCCGTCTCCGACTCGAAGAACGCCGCCGCCTCGGCGGGGCTGTTGGGCGTGAACACGACGCCGAGAGCGTCGAAGCGCGCGGCCGCCTCCGGCGCGGCGAGAGCGCGCAGCACGTCCTTGTTGACCTTTTCCACCAGCGCCGCGGGCATCGCGCGCGGCGCGGCGAGCGTGAACCAGGAGGTCGCGGCGTAGCCGGGCAGGCCTGCCTCGGCGATCGTAGGCACCTCGGGGAGCTTCGGATCGCGCTTCGCGCTCGTCACCGCGAGCACCCGCGCCTTGCCGCTCTTCACGTGCGGCAGCCCCGACGAGAGGTTGTCGAACATCACCTGCACCTGCCCGCCGATCACGTCGATCAGCGCCGGGCCGCTGCCCTTGTAGGGCACGTGCGTCATGCGCGCGCCGCTCATCACCTCGAAGAGCGCGGTCACCATGTGCACCGACGACCCAGGTCCCGCCGTGGCGTAGTTGATCTTGCCGGGATTGGCCTTCGCATCGGCCATGAAATCGCCAAAGTTCTTGTAGGGTGAGGCCGCCGGCACCAGCACGATGTTGGCCCCCTCGCCCAGCACCAGGATCGGCTGCAGCTCGGCGGACGGGTCGTAGGCGAGCTTGCGGTAGCTCGCATAGGCGGCGTGGATGCCGATCGTGCCGATCATCAGCGTGTAGCCGTCGCCCGGCGACTTGGCCACCATCTGCGCGCCGACGTGCCCGCTCGCGCCCGGTCGGTTCTCGACGACCACGTTCTGGCCGTACAACGGCCCCAGGCGTTCCGCGACGACGCGCCCGAGGATGTCGCTCGCGCCGCCGGGCGGGAACGGCACTACTAGGCGGATCGGGCGGCTCGGATAGTCCTGCGCCGTCGCGGCGCCCGCGGCGCACAGCGCGGCTGTCAGTACGGCGCGCAAGAGGTGCGCCCAAGAACTGCTTTTCATGCCAGGGTCTCCTCCAGTGTCGGAATCGGGCGCTGCTCGAACGGCAGGTCCCATAGCTGACAGTTGCTGCGGTCGACGATCTCGACCGGCAATTCGATCTTTTCCGGAACCGCCTCGCCGCGCAGGTGGCGCACGGCGCACTCGGTGGCCAGCGCCGCCATGCGCATGGCATTGAAATCCGCCGTGGCGAGCATCTCGCCGCTTTTGATCGCGGTGATCGCCTCGGGGACCGCATTCACGCCCACGACCGCGGCCTTGCGCCGCGCGGCGCGCAGCGCGTCCACCGCCCCGAGCGCCATGACGTCGTTCGCCGCGAGGCAGCCGTCGGGCCCTTCGTTCGCGGCGAGCCACCGCGCGACCGCGTCGCGCGCCACTTCGCGCACGTAGTCGCCCACGCAGGTGCCGACGATGCGGATGCCGGGATGCTTCGCGGCCGCGTCCTCGAAGGCGCGCACGCGCGCGATGCTGGTGATGGAGGCGACCGGCCCCGCTATCACCAGCACCCTGCCCCGGCCCTGCAGGTGCGTGAAGAGGCGCTGCGCGATCGCGAATCCCAGGCGATGATCGTCCGAGCCCACGTAGGTCACGCAGCGCCCTACGGGTATCGGGTTGACGAATCCGAACAGCGGGATACCTGATGCCTGGATGCGCCCGATGGCCGCGTTCACCCGCGTGACGTGCACCGGCGAGAACACGAACGCGTCCGGCCGCAGGGCGAGCGCCTGGTCGACGAGTGCGCTCTGCTCATCCGGGTCGTCGCCTCTCACCGGGACGAAATGCAGCGTCTGCGCGCCCAGCCGCCGCGCGACGCGATCCGCGCCCAATCGCGCCGCATCGTAGGCGGGATTGCTGCGGTTCTTGGTGAAGACGGCGATCTTCAAATCATCCCGCCGCTCTTTAGATCATTCCGCCATTGGGCTGCACGATCTGCCCGTGCACCCACGACGCCTTGTCGGAGGCGAGAAACCCGACCACCTCGGCAACCTCCTTCGGCGTACCGATGCGGTTGAAGGGGCTCAATGCCGCCGAGCGCTGCTTCGCCTCCTCGGTCTTGCCGGCACGGAACAGCTCCGTGTCCACCGGCCCCGGCGCCACCGCGTTGACGCGCACCTTGCGCGGTGCGATCTCCTTGGCCATCGAGCGCACCATGCACTCCACCGCGGCCTTCACGCCGGCGTAGGGGCCAAAGCCCGGCACCGCATGGCGCACCATCGACGTGGTGATGGCGATGATCGAGCCGCCGTCGGCAACTCGCTGCCCGGCCTCGCGCAGCACGTTGAACGCGCCGACCAGGTTCACCTCCACCAATTTCCTGAAATTCGCCGTGTCGTATTGCGCCACCGGACCCGGCGGCACGCCGATGCCGGCATTCGCCACGACGCAGTGCACCGGCGCGCCGAAATCGCGCGCCGCGTCTGCGAAGGCCTGCGCCACCTGCGCCGGCTCGCCGACGTCCACTCGATAGGATTTGGTGCGCCCCGCGCCTCCGGCCGCGGGGCTGCTCGAGACATACGTGTAGGCCACGTCGAAGCCGTTCTCGGCGAGCGCCTGCACGCAGGCCGCGCCGATGCCGCGCGAGCCGCCGAACACCAATGCCAGCTTCTTGCTCATCTCATGCCACCCATGGTTTGCCGAAAAGGGGTTCCTTGTACGGCGTCGGCGGCAGCTGCCAGGTGCCGGTGGACGGCGGCCGCACTTCGGCATCCACGTGCACGTCGAGCACGCATGGGCGCTTGTTGCGGATCGCCTGCTGCAGCGCGCCGACGAGGTCTTCGCTCTTGGTGATCGTGACGCCGTCGGCGCCGCAGGCGCGCGCCCAGGCGGCGAAATCCGGGTTGTAGCGCTTGCCAGAGGGACCGCCCTGATAGAACGCCGTGCCGAGCTCGCGGCCGCCGAACATGCCGACCTGGATGTCGCGGATCGCCGCCCAGGCGAAGTTGTTCCACACCACCCAGATGCAGGGCAAGTCGTACTCCACGGCGGTGGCGACGACATACGGCGTCATGGAAAAGCCGCCGTCGCCGCAGACGGAGATGCAGGGCCGCTCGGGCGCTGCGAGCTGCGCGCCCATCACGCTGCAGACGCCGAAGCCCATCGACGAATAGCCCCAGCTGTTCAGCATGCTCTGCGCGCGCTTCGGCCGCCAGAACTGCATGAACCAGTTGTGGTGCACGCCCGAGTCGCAGGTCAGGATCGCATCGTCGGGCAGGACCTTCTGCAGCGCATCGACGACGTATTCGGGCCGCAGCGGCGTGGTGAGCTTGCCGAAGTTCGGCCGCACGAATGCTTCCCATTCGGCGCGCCACGCGTTCACCTCGGCGCGCCACTCCGAATACTGCTTCTTGAGCGATGCGGAGCCGCGCTGCTCGCGCAGGCCGAGCGCCGCAAGGAGCTGCGCGGCGAACACCTTGGCATCGGCGATGATGCCGAGCGTCGGCGGGTAGTTGCGGCCGAGCTCCTGCGGATCGAGGTCGACGTGGATGAGCTTGGTCTTCGGGAAGTTCCACGAGTAGCCCGGGTACCACGAAGAAGACGAGCGGTCGTCGAACCGCGTGCCGATGGTGAGCACGAGGTCGGCGTGGCGCCCGGCCTGGTTCGCGGGATACGCGCCGTTCCTGCCGATGAAGCCGAGCGTGAGCGGGTCGTCCGCGGGCACGCAGCCCATGCCGTTCGGCGAGGTGATCACCGGGATACCGTAGGTCTGCTGCAGCCGCGTGATCTCCGGCCCCGCTTCCGACAGCGTCGCGCCGTGCCCGATGAAGATCACCGGGCGCATCGCGTCGGCGAGCATGTCCAGCGCCTTCGCGACGTCCGCTTCTGAAGCGCCCGGGCGGTGCTGGCCGAACACGTGCGATGCGGGTGGCACCTCGACGTCGTCCTCCTCCTGGAACACGTTGTACGGGATGTCGACGTTCACAGGGCCGGGACGGCCGGTCACCATCGTGTCGAACCCCTGGCGCAGCGCAAGCGGCAGCATGTCGACGCGCGTAGGCTGGAAGGCGCGCTTCACCACCGGGCGAATCACCGAAGGGTAATCCGCCTGGTTGTGCT
>Ga0326726_10004576_pt1 | contig 12609 bp, 13 predicted proteins | sample MHFenrmetagenome_2_FD_207603 | JGI IMG/M metagenome (GOLD analysis project Ga0326726, IMG submission 207603) | Lab enriched peat soil microbial communities from Michigan Hollow, Ithaca, NY, United States - MHF15MN | ecosystem: Environmental > Terrestrial > Soil > Wetlands > Peat | place: USA...
AGAAGCGGCTCGGCGTTGCGTCGAGCTGATGTATCGCGCCTGATCGCTCACCCTTTCCCAATCTGTTGCCGAGGTCACTACATGAAGATTCATCCCGTGCTTATTGCGCTTGCTCTCATTACCGCTGCTCCGTTCGCCTCCGCCGCCAAGACCTGCGCGGTCGCCATCGAGGGGAACGATCAGATGCAGTACAACCTGAAGGAAATCAAGGTTGCCGCGGATTGCACCGAAGTCCAGTTGACGCTCAAGCACGCCGGCAAGCTCCCGGCGACCGCCATGGGACATAACTGGGTGCTGGTGAAGACGCCCGACATTCAAGCCATCGCGAACGCCGGCTCGAGCGCCGGTCTGCCGAACAATTACCTGCCGAAGAACGATGCGCGAGTCATCGCTTCGACCAAGGTGGTAGGCGGCGGCGAGAGCACGTCGATCAAGTTCAGCACCGCGAGTCTCAAGGCGGGCGGCGACTATTCCTTCTTTTGTTCCTTTCCCGGGCACTGGATCATGATGCACGGGAAGTTCATCTTCGGCTGATCCGCAAGCGCTGACCGTCGGCGAGCGAAAGGGCTAGACGACTCTGCTGGGAGTCTGCTTCACTAGCGCTCGCCGATGGATCAGCGCATCAACGACCTTCTGTACCTGCTCGAGCTTGAACGGCTCGAGTTGAATCTGTTTCGCGGACAGAGCCGCGACATCGGCAGCCCGCAGGTCTTCGGTGGCCAGGTGCTTGGCCAGGCGCTGCGGGCAGCCTCCGCGACAGTTGACAGCACGCGCATCGTGCATTCCCTGCATGCTTATTTTCTCAAGCGCGGCGATTTCAACGCACCGATCGTCTACCAGGTGGATCGCTCGCGCGACGGCGGCAGCTTCTCGAGCCGACGCATTGTGGCGATCCAGTTCGGCGAGCCGATCTTCACCATGGCGGCGTCGTACCAGATCACCGAGCCGGGGCTCGAGCATCAGTTTCCGGCGCCCGTGGTGCCACCGCCCGAGGGGCTCAAGGATGCGATGTACTATGGCGAGAAGTACCTGAGCAAGCTGCCGCCGCGCGTGCAGATGCGATTCGAGACGGCCATGCCGTTCGAATTCCGTTTCGTCGAGATGCCCGGCTTCGCAAATACCGAAAAGCGCCCGCCGTTTGCGCACGTGTGGTTTCGAACGGTCGACAAGATCGAGTCCGACGATCAGGAGCTGCATCGAAGCATTCTCGCGTACGTTTCGGACTACAACCTCCTCGGTGCGGCCGTGCTGCCGCATGGTATTCCACTCTTCAGCGAGAATCTGCTGACCGCCAGCATCGATCACGCCATGTGGTTTCATCGTCCCGTGCGCGTCGATGAGTGGTTGCTCTACGCCATCGAAAGCCCAAGCGCTTCCGGCGCGCGTGGCTTCACGCGCGGCAGCGTCTACTCGCAGGACGGCCGCCTCGTCGCAAGCGCCGCGCAGGAAGGGCTGATTCGCGTAATTAACCCGCAGACAACGGCTCCGAAGACTTGAGCACATGGGCCGCGCTGTTCTCATCATTGCGCTCGTGCTGGGCTTTCTGATCGGCGGGCTGCTCATCCTCAAATCGAGCGCAGGCACGCGCGTCCCGCCAGAAATCATCGAAAAGGCGCGCAAGCGCAACGCCGAACTCGCTGCGAAGGAAGAAGACGACCCCTCACCCTAACCCTCTCCCCTTAAAAGGGGAGAGGGAATAGATGGGGAGAGGGAATTGCGCTAGCGCAACTTGAGTTCCCATTCCGCGCGCGAGGTCGCGAACAGATGACAATCCCACGATCGGCCCTTCGCCTGGGCGAAGCGGCGGTAGAGCGCTTCCCAGCGCATGCCCGTCTTCTCGAGCACGTGAATGGACCGCGTGTTCTCGGTCGACACCGTCGAGACGATGCGTTCGAGCCCGAGCGCTCCGAAACCTGCGTCGATCAGTGCATTCGCGATCTCTGTGCCGTAACCCTGCCCCCAGGATTCGCGTCGCATCATGTAGCCCACATCGCCTTCACCGGGCTTGAGGAGCGTGATATCGCAGGCGCCGATGAGAGCGCCGTCGGACAGCTGCGTGACCGCGAGCTCCCACACCAGGCGCGGATTGTCATGCTGGTAGCCGAGCACACGCTGGAGGTATTCCTGAGTATCCGCCGGCTCACGCGGGCCGTAGAGCATGTAGCGTGTGACGCGCGGATCGGACGCATAGGCGTGCACCGCGTCATAGTCGCTCGGGAGGAACTCGCGCAGCGACAGCCGCTCAGTCGCAATCGGGAGCGTCAGCGCGCGAGGCGGCGATCGGCGGCGCACACTTGCGGGCGCATCGGTCATTATTCCTTCTTCTTCTAACCCGTTTCCCCCTTGAGATTCTGGCACAGCCGCGCCCTTAAGTCTGGCTGGGGTCGCCGCGACCTTCGGGCGCGGCTTGCATCTCAGCGGACCTGAAGATTGCAATCCCGGCCGACATCGGCGACAAGGGGCGCCGGCGTCGGCGCTGGATTGGAACATGGCGAGAATCGCCTTTCTCGGACTCGGCAAGATGGGCTTTGCCATGGCAAGCCGCGTGATTGCGGCGGGTCATGACGTCACGGTCTACAACCGCACCGCGTCCAGGGCGGAGCCGCTTGTGCGTCTCGGCGCGCGGCGCGCGGCGACGCCGCAAGAGGCGAGTCATGGAGTGCATGCGGTTATCGCGATGACCGCGGACGATGTTGCGTCGCGAGCCGTCTGGTTCGGACCCGACGGTGCACTCGCCGCGGATCTCAAACCGGAAACGTTCGCGATCGAATGCTCGACGCTGTCCCACGATTGGGTGCTGGAGCTCGCGCATAGGGCGCGCACGCGCAAGCTCCGCTACATCGACGCGCCGGTCACGGGGCTGCCTGCGGCCGCCGCCGCTGGCGCGCTTACACTGCTGGTGGGCGCGAGCGCCGAGGATCTTGCATCCGCACGGCCGCTACTCGACGCGTTCTCAGAGCGCATCATTCACTTCGGACCGGTGGGTTCGGGGACGATCTACAAATTGATGATCAACATGATCGGCGCCGTGCAGATCGCATCGGCGGCTGAAGGCATGGCGCTGGCGGAAGGCGCTGGCCTCGATCTCAGCCAGGTTGCCGACGCTATCGCGCAAGGCCAGGCGGCGAGCCCACAGGTGGTTCGCAACGTGCGTCGCATGGCCGAGAACAACCACGATCGCGACGTGGTCTTCACGCCCGCGCTCCGACTGAAGGATGTGCAATACGCGTTACAGCTCGCGCAGAAGCTCGGCGTCGGCAGCGCGTTTGGCGAACTGGCGGCGAGCCTGTTGCGCAAACTCTGCGAGCGCGGCGCCGGGCAGGCGAATGAGAGCAAGATTATCGAGGTGGTGCGAAACCCCTCACCCTAACCCTCTCCCCTTGAAAGGGGAGAGGGAACAGATATCACTTCGGCCACGCGCTCATGTCGTCGACTTCGCCTTTCGGTTCGACCGCGCCGTAGTGATCGGCAACATTCGCGCCGCTGAAGCCGGCGGTGGCACTTTCACGCAGCTCGGGCAGCATCGTCGCGTTCCACGCGTTCCAGTCGCTCACCATGCGCTCGTACACGTCGCGCCTGCGCTCCTTCAGATTCGCGCGTTCGAGCGGATCGTCGACGACATTGAAAAGAAAGCTGTTGCCGAGAATCTTGAGCAGCTTGAAGTCCCCTTCGCGTGCGGCCCGCTGCGCGTTCGCCTTGTAGCGCCAGAAGAGCTTGCGAGGAGTCGGAGCAACGTCTTGCACAAGTAAGGGCAGAAGATCCAGGCCGTCGGTGGGGTAGGCGGGGTCCGGCGACGCGCCCGCCGCCGCGAGCAGAGTCGGCAGCCAGTCCATGCTGATCATTACCTGATCTTGCGTGCGACCGCCCCGGATTCGGGCTGGCCAACGAATCACTGCCGGGATTCTAAGGCCACCCTCGAGCAGCTCCGTCTTCTTGCCGGTGAATGGCCAGGTATCCGCGAAGCGCTCGCCGCCGTTATCGCTCGTAAAGATGACGATCGTGTCCTTGTAGAGGCCGCGATCTTTCAGCGCCTTCAGCACGCGGCCCACCTGGAAGTCCATGCGTTCGATCATTCGCCCGTAGGTCTTCTGACTTCCGCCGTCGAAGTCCCAGAGACTCTTGTCGGCGAGACGCCCGGATTCCGCTTCATCGCCCGGCGCTTCCCACGGCCAATGCGGCGCATTGAAATGCAGGCTGATGAAAAACGGGGCTGCGGCTGCGGCTGAGTCCTCGATCACTTTGACGGCGCGGTCGCCCAAGAGGTCGGTGAGATATCCGGCGGACTCAATCGGAGCATCGTCGTCCCAAAGATCTTTCGTGTGATCGACGCCCGCGTGCGCATAGTAATCAACCGCGCCGCTGCGAAATCCGTAGAAATGATCGTAGCCACTCTTCAGTGGACCGAAAGCCGGCAATGGCCCGAGGTGCCACTTGCCGATCAACGTCGTCTGATATCCCGCCTGTTTGAGAATGGACGGAAGTGTGGGGTGCGTCGCCGGCAAACCGACCCCCGAATCGCCGACCACCGGTTCTTCAAGGCCCACGCGCAGGCGGTATTGATAACGGCCCGTGATTAATGCCGTGCGCGTCGCCGAGCAGACCGCGGAATTTGCATACGCCTGCAGGAAACGCACACCGTCCCGAGCGATGCGATCGATGTTCGGCGTGGCGAAATCCTTGCGCCCGTAGCACGACAGGTCGGCGTAGCCGAGATCGTCGGCGAGAATGAAAACGATGTTGGGCTTGCGACTCGCGTCAGAGCGCCTGGCGCTCGCGGGAGCAGCCAACGGCAGCGCCATGCCGAGCAGGCCCGCCGCGGAAATGAAATCGCGTCGATTGAGCTTCTTCAGTGCAATGATCTCCGGGGCGCATGTTATATCGAATCCCCTCACCCTAGCCCTTGTTCGAATCCCCTCACCCTAGCCCTCTCCCCTTGAAAGGGGAGAGGGAATGGAGAGGGAATGGATAGGGAGAGGAAACAAGAGACGGTTCTAGCGCCCGGCCAGGCTCTCCCAGATCATGTAGCCGGCAACCGAGAAGATGATTGCGGCGAACACGGTGGTCAACCTACCGGTCGTGCCCGAAAGGCGTTTCGCGACGCGCGCACCAAGGACGCCGCCGAGAATTCCACCCGCAATGAAGATGAGCGCGAGCGGCCAATCGATGAGTCCGGACACCGCGTAGTTGATGGCGGTTGTCAGACCGAAAGCGGTAACGGCGATGAGCGACGTGCCAATCGCGAACAGAATCGGCATGCCGGTGGAGCCAATCAGACCCGGCACGATCAGGAATCCACCGCCGATACCGAAGAATCCGGAGAAGAGCCCCGTGCCGAGGCCGTAGCCCAGTACTTTGGGCGCATTCTCCCGATTGCATTCGGCGCCGGCGCTGCCCAGGTCTCTCCGGCTCTTCAGCATCAGCGCGCCGACGATGAGCATCACGATGGCGAACAGGAACAGCAGTTTCCTGCCATCGAAAGCCTTGCCTGCGGTGGAGCCAGCGAACGCTCCGAGAATGCCCGCACCTGCGTACATGAAGCCGCAGCGCCATTTCACGCAGCCCGCGCGCGCGTGATTGATGAGGCCGGTCGCCGCATTGGCGGCGACCGCCAGTGCGCTGGTGCCGATCGCCACGTGGGGGTCCGCGACGCCGACCAGATAAACCATGAGCGGCACGGCCAGAATCGAGCCGCCACCACCGACCAGCGCCAGCGTGAAGCCGACAAGTCCGCCGGATGCGGCGCCGAGCAGGTATTGGATGGGTTCGAGCGCCATCACAGCGCGTCCAGCGGAATTTTGAGGTAGCGGATGCCGTTATCCTCGGGTTCGGGAAGATGGCCGCCGCGAATGTTGACCTGAACCGACGGCAGCAGGAGCTTTGGCATGCCGAGCGAGGCATCGCGCCGCTTGCGCATCGCCACGAAGTCGCTCTCGCTCACGCCCTCATGGACGTGCACGTTGCCCGCGCGCTCCTCAACGATAGTCGTCTGCCAGGCGTACTCATCGCGCCCGGCTGCCTTGTAGTCGTGGCAAAGGAAGACGCGCGTTTCGTCGGGCAACGCGAGCAGTCGGCGGATCGACCGATAGAGTTGACCGGCGTCACCTCCGGGAAAGTCCGCGCGCGCGGTTCCGTAATCCGGCATGAAGAGGGTATCGCCCACGAACACCGCATCACCGATCACGTAGGCCATATCGGCCGGCGTATGACCGGGCACGTGCAGTGCCAGAGCGGGGATCTTGCCAATCGCGAAGCGGCTCCCGTCATCGAACAGCCGATCGAACTGCGATCCGTCGCGGGCGAACTCGCTGCCGATGTTGAAAATCCTTCCGAATACTTCCTGCACGCGGATGATCTCGCGTCCAATCGCGAGCAGTCCGCCAACATTCTCCTCGAGATACAGAGCCGCCGAGAGGTGATCGGCATGAGCGTGCGTCTCGAGCCGCCAATCGACCGAGAGGCCGGTCGTGTGGACGTACTGGATGATCGCGTCCGCGGAGGCGGTCGACGTGCGTCCTGCCGCCGCATCGTAGTCGAGCACCGTATCGATAATCGCCGCCCGGCGGGTTGCCGGATCATGGACCACATGGCTTGCGGTATTCGTCGGCTCGTCGAAAAAAGTCCGTACGACTGGCGTGGCGCCAAGCCGGGCGGCGTGAACCTGATCGATGGCCGCCTGTAGAGCGTTGTCGTTCATCGCGCCGACCGCGGTCCCGGGACGTGCGTCCGCGTCACACAGATTGGCTCAAGATCACGATCTAATGATTCTCTTTCTTTCGCAGCTGTTTCAGGTGCGCGAAGCCGACGAGCTTTTTTGCCTTCTCATCCCAGAGACGGAAGGCGAGAGACTTCATGCTTGCGAAGAGCGTGATGGCCTTGACCTGCTGAAAGAGCGGCTCCGCCTCGTGAGCCTCCTGCAGATTGTAGTTCGGGATGCGCGGGCTCAGATGATGGATGTGATGAAAGCCGATGTTGCCCGAAAACCATTGCAGAATGGCGGGGAGCTTGTAGAACGAACTTCCCTTGAGCGCCGCGGCGGAGTAATCCCATTGCTCGCCGCGCTCCCAGTAGGCGTCCTCGAATTGATGCTGGACATAGAAGAGCCACACGCCCACCGCGCCAGCCAGTATCGTCACCGTTAACTGGATGATCAGGTACGTCACGAATCCGAACGCCCAGCTCATGGCGACGGCGACGCACAGAATTGCGAGGTTCATCCACCACACCGATTCGCGCTCGCGCCGGCTTGCCTTGCTCGAGGGGAAGCGCTCCAGCACCACGAACACCACCGCGGGCGCGATACCAAAAAGCACGAAGGGATTGCGGGCCAGCCGATAGGCGAATCGTTTCCAGCGCGTCGATTCCAGGTATTCCTGCACGGTCATCGTCCAGATATCGCCGGTGCCGCGCTTATCGAGCCGACTCGACGTGCGGTGATGGATCCCGTGCTCCCAGGTCCAGTGATAGTAGGGAGTGAAGGTGAGCACGCCGGCGACGAATCCGACAATGTCATTCGCCCGCCGCGACCTGAAAAAAGAACCATGCCCGCAGTCGTGGAAAATGATGAAGATGCGCACGAGGAACGCGGCGGCGAGCGCCGCGAGCGGCACAGTGAGCCACCACGAAACCGACAAGCTCAGGTACATGAAGTACCAGAGCACCCCGTAGGGACCGAATGAATTGACGATCTGCCAGATCGCGCGCCCGGTCGAGGGTTGCTGGTACTTCTGGACGATCGGTTGCCAAGCGGCTGTGCTTGCCGGGCGGCTGTCCGGACTGGACGTTGAATCGCTAGTCATGATCCAGACCTTCGCTAATCCTGCCCCATGCTGTCGAAAGACTGCGCGAACGCGCGTGAGTACACAACTGTACTTTCCACTATGTGTCGGATCGTACGGACGTGCCCCTGGAAAGCGCGGAATCTGGGCGCCAGGTCACATTGGAGACACTGATGAAATGGCAACTGAAGTCCGCGCTTGGCGTCGCCGCCCTTGTGCTGGCCACCCAGGCTATGGCCGCACAAATTACATTCTATGAAGGGGAAGGCTTCCGTGGACGCGCGTTCACCACGTCGAGGCAGGTCGGCGACTTCCAGCGCTATGGCTTCAACGACCGCGCGTCGTCGGTAGTCGTCGATAGCGGGCGCTGGGAGGTTTGCGAGGACGCGAGCTACGATGGCCGTTGCGTGGTTCTGCGCCCCGGCAGCTACGATTCCTTAAGTGGCATGGGCGTGAACAATCGTGTCTCCTCGGTCCGGCAGGTCAGCGATCGCCGGCATTACAACAACGAGGGGCCCGCGCCGCTGGCTGCCCCCAACTACGACTTTCGGCGTCGCTCGAACGAACAAGTGTACGAAGCGAATGTGACCTCGGTGCACGCGGTCGTCGGACCGCAGGATCAAAGATGCTGGGTGGAGCGCGAGCAGGTGAATGACCACAACCGTGGCGGTCCAAGCGCAGGCGGCGCCATCGTCGGTGCGGTCATCGGCGGGATTCTCGGTCACCAGATCGGCAGCGGACGCGGCAGGGACGTTGCTACAGTGGGCGGTGCCGTCGTCGGCGGTGCAATCGGCGCCAATGCGGGCCGCGACAGCGGCAATCGAAATGACAATAGAAACGACTACAGCAGCGACCGCGAGGTGCGCCGCTGCGAAACGTACTCGAACAGCGAGGCTGATTACTGGGATGTCACGTACGATTACCGCGACGTGGAACACCGGGTGCAAATGACAGCTCCGCCGGGGCGAACGATCCTGGTGAATCGCGACGGCGAACCTCGGCAATAGGCCTGCTCTCGCAGGACTGGAAGAGCGGCCCTTTGGGGCCGCTTTTCGTTCAGAAGCTGCCGCGTCCGATCAACAGCTGTTGCAGATCGGACCCGGACAGAACCGCCGATGTTCTTGAGTTGACGTTACAGGACTTGTCGAAAGTCCCAGGTTGCTAAGCCGAGAGGCTCTGAGTCTTGCGGTGCAGTTTCGCGTGATACATGGCCGCGTCGGCCTGCTTGATGAGCTCGACGCAGGGCTGAGCGGAGTCGCGGTAGATCGAGATCCCCACGCTCACTGTGACTGCGATGATGGCACCGTCGATTGCATACGGCGTCGCGAGACAAGCCGAGATCTTCTGAGCGATATGGTCGGCGACCTCCGATGTATCGATCTCCGGCAGCATGACCACGAACTCATCACCGCCGTAGCGGCAGGCCGTGTCGCCGCGACGGATGCAGGCGCGCAGGCGGCCCGCGATCTTGCGCAGCAATTCATCGCCGGTGGCGTGGCCGAATCGGTCGTTGACTTGCTTGAATCCGTCGACGTCGAGAAGCAGCAGGGCGACCAGCTTTTGCACTCGCGCGGCTTGCGCTACCGCCTGCTCGAGCCGGTCGTGCAGCAAACTGCGATTGGGCAGGCCGGTCAGCGGGTCGTGATAGGCGAAATGCCGCGCTTGCGCCACGTCGCGCTTGAGCCGCGCGACTTGCTCATTCAGCTGCACATTGGCGCGACAGAGCGATTCGATCTGCCGCTCCGCATCATTCTCGACAAAGCCTAGGGATTTCACAATGACGCCAGCTTACCGACCGGGCTGGGGTGTTCTGTACGGAAGCGAACATTAAGATGAAACAGACGGCCCGCCGCTGAAGTTACGCCAGTACGCCGTGCGGCACTGAAGCTGAACGGCTCTCTGTCCCGCGCGGCAGCAGCCGATCGAATTCCTTCTTGACGACCCCGTAGCACTCGCAGGCGCGCGCTTCCAATCGCGGCCGATCCAGCACCGTGATCTGGCCGCGGCTGTAATGGATCAGGCCGGCGCTCTGCAACTTGCCGGCCGCCTCGGTGACCCCTTCACGCCGCACGCCGAGCATGTTGGCGATCAGCTCCTGCGTCATCGTGAGCTTCTCCGAGGAAAGGCGGTCGAGACTCAGCAACAGCCAGCGGCACAACTGCTGGTCCACGGAGTGATGCCGATTGCATACCGCCGTCTGCGCCATCTGCGTGATCAGCGCCTGCGTGTAGCGGAGCAGCAGATGCTGCAATTCGCCGGAGCGTTTGAATTCATCCTTCAACAACTGGCCCTTCAGCCGCAAGGCGTGGCCTGCGCTCTGCACAAGCGCGCGACTTGGCGTCGTCTCGCCTCCCATGAAGAGTGCGATTCCGATGATCCCCTCATTGCCCACGACCGCGATCTCGGCGGACGCGCCGTCTTCCATCACGTAGAGGAGCGACACGATGCAGTTGGTGGGAAAGTAGACGTGACGCAAACGTGTGCCGGACTCGTACAGGACATCACCGAGCGGCATTGGGACCAATTCGAGCTGCGGGTAGAGCCGCTCGCGCGCCTCCGAGGGCAGCGCAGCCAGAATGTGATTTTGTCGAGGATCATTCGGCTTGAGCATCGGCAGTATCTCCAGCGAATTCCCCTGCGGCATTCCCGGCAAGCAGAAAAAATCTCAATTAGTAGTCTATAGCAGTGTGCAGGCTTTGTCCCATAACGCACATAGCAGGATCGCGGGAAAATCGTAGTGCGTGGCGTTCCCGGCGAATGTTCGGTCCCGAACAGAGGGAGACGATACACGCGAGCATTCGTAGTCTGGGGGATGTCGCATGGGCCGTTCTGGCCCGGGCGGAACTCCAATCGCTCACTTGGGATGTTGCGATTGTGCTTCGAGTCGGCGGGAATCGCTAGTTGAGGCGGCGTCCACGTCGGCTTCGCTGAGCCGGATTCAGCATGTGCCTGTACGCCTGCCGCGCAGCGACGTAACACGTGCACGACATCGCCTCGAGACCGGGGCGGTTGAGAATCGTGATGAACCCGCGGCTGTATTCGATCAGTCTGCGCTTGCGAAGCGAACTGGCTGCGCGGGTGACACCGACGCGCCGTACGCCCAGCATGTGCGCCAGAAACTCGTGCGTAATGCGGAAGCTAGTGCTGTGCGCCCGATCAGCAGTCATCAGCAGCCAGCGTGCGAGGCGTGCCTCCACCTGGTGGAAGCGGGTGCAAGCGGCCGTCAGGGCGAGCTGGCTCATGAGCACGTAGAGATACCGGTTCAGAGCCTGACGCAGCGAGGGGCTGCGCTGGAGCTCAACCTGGAAGGGTGCAGTGCCAATCCGCCAGGCCGGGCCCGAGCCCTGCACCAGGCCCTGGAGCGGCGCGACGTGGACCCCCAGCGTGAGGGAGATCCCGAGCATGCCTTCGTCGCCGGCCAAACCCACTTCCAGACTTGCACGCCCATCGAGCGGGGCCACCAGGGAGATGAAGCTGTCGGTGGGGAAGTAGGCGTGGTGAATGCGCTCGCCCGCTTCACACAGAACTTCCCCGAAGACGAGGTCCACCTGTGTGCTGTTCGCTATCAGTCGCTGACGGTCGGCGCGCGGAAGCGCCGCTAGCAGTTGGTTTGCCATGGCAAAGCAGGTTGTACAGACGGGAGATCCCCCTCTTTAGCATATAGCCACAGCCCGCCGGTCAGAGACGGTGCGGTGACCCACATAGCGCTGCTATGTACGGTAGGAGACATACCAACCCCGGCTCGTTGTTTATCCTGTCAAAAGGAGACTGATATCAGAAAAAGACGCAAGACCACACGGCTGCTGCCCAAAGTGGCCACCGGCATCGAAGGATTCGATGAGTTGAGCCGCGGCGGATTGCCGCGCCACCGCACGACCCTGCTTATCGGCGGACCCGGTGCCGGTAAGACGGTCTTCGCCTTGCAATGCCTCGTTAACGCCGCACGCGGGCAGCAGGGCCCCGGAATTTTTGTCGCGTTCGAGGAGGGCCCCCGTCAGATTCTCGCCAATGCTGCCACTTTCAACTGGCGGCTCGAGAATCTCGCGGCGAAGGAACTCTTCTTTCTGGACGCCCACTTGTCGCCGACGCTGGTCACCGCCGGCGATTTCGATCTTGCCGGCATGCTCGGCATGCTCGCCGCGAAGAAAAAAGAGATCGGTGCCGAATGGATCGTATTCGACGGCATCGATGTTCTGCTTGCGCTGCTGCAGAATCCGGTGGCGGAAATGCGCGAAATCTACCGGATCCGCGACTGGCTCGCGGAAAACGCGCTGACCGCTATTGTCACGGCCAAGCTCGAGAACCGCAGTTCCGAGACCGTGCACTACGGCTTCCTGCAGTTCATGGCCGATTGTGTGGTGCGCTTCGAGCGGCGCCAGGAGGATCGCGTCTGCGCGCGCAGCCTGCAGATCACAAAATATCGCGGCTCTGACTACGCCTCTGCGGAATTTCCGATGAGCTTCGGGACCTCGGGTATCGACGTAGGCGCCGCGGGATCTGCCGAGATCGCGCACGAAGTTTCGACCGAAAGGGTGAGCGCGGGCTTCAAGCGGCTCGACGCAATGCTCGGCGGCGGCGTGTTTCGCGGCAGCAGCACTTTGATTACGGGGGTACCTGGCACCTCCAAAACCACGCTCGCAGGTAAATTCGCGGAGGCCGCCTGCCGGCGCGGGGAGCGCACGCTGTACATAAGCTATGACGAGGCCCCCGAACAGATAGCGCGCAATCTCTCTTCGGTCGGAATTCAGCTCAGGCCGCACATCAAGTCGGGACTGTTGCGGATGTATTCGGCTCGCACTGAAGGCCTCAGCGCGGAAGAGCACCTGATCGCGCT
>Ga0326726_10004577_pt1 | contig 12607 bp, 9 predicted proteins | sample MHFenrmetagenome_2_FD_207603 | JGI IMG/M metagenome (GOLD analysis project Ga0326726, IMG submission 207603) | Lab enriched peat soil microbial communities from Michigan Hollow, Ithaca, NY, United States - MHF15MN | ecosystem: Environmental > Terrestrial > Soil > Wetlands > Peat | place: USA...
GTGGCTCGTGATCGTGCCGATCATCGCCGTCGCGATTCTGATGGGCGTGCTGCCGAACCTGTTTCTCGGACCGATTGAGCCGTCGGTGGAGAAGTTGCTGAACCAGTTCCATCAGAGCACAACGACGCGGATCGAAGCGAGCGTGACCCCATCAGCCATCAGCCACCAGCCATCAGCCATTAGCCCTCAGCCCTCAGCCATCCTCGAGGGCGCCCGATGACCCCAGGCGCCCTGAACGCGATCATCCCCATGGCGTGCGTCGCGGCCGCGGGCATCGCCGCGATGGTCGCGGAGGCGTTTCGCGAGCCGGGCGAGCGGATGCCGATCGCGGGGCTGGGCATCGTCGGTCTTGTCGGCGCGGCCATCTCCGCCGTCGTGCTCTGGAATCACAACACGTCGAGCTTCGGCCTCGTGTCGGCGGACAACTTCGGCCTCTTCGTGACGATGATCCTCGTCCTGGTCGGCCTGCTGACGCTGGGCATCTCCGGCCCGACGATCGAGCGCGAGCGGCTGCCGGCCGGCGAATACTACGCGCTCACGCTGTTCGCGCTCGCGGGCATGATGCTCATGGCGACGGCGACGGATCTGCTCGTGATCTTCCTGGCCCTCGAAGTGCTCTCGCTGGCCGTCTACGTGCTGACGGGACTCCGTCGCGAGTCGGCGGTCGCGAGCGAAGCGGCATTCAAGTACTTCCTGCTCGGCGCGTTCTCGAGCGCGTTCTTTCTCTATGGCATCGCGTTCACGTACGGCGTGACCGGCAGCACGCACCTCGATCGCATCGGCAGCGTTCTCGCCGCGCAGTCACTGGCGCCGACGGCCATGCAACGGCTCGCGGCCGGGCTGCTCCTGGTCGGCTTCGCGTTCAAGGTGTCGGCGGTGCCGTTTCACATGTGGACCCCCGACGCGTACGAGGGCGCGCCGTCGTCGGTGACCGGCTTCATGTCCACCGGCGTGAAAGCCGCGGCGTTCGCCGCCTTCGCCCGTGTGTTTCTCTCGGCGTTCGATCCAATGCGCGCGGACTGGGGCGCCGTGCTGTGGGTCGTGGCGGCGGCGACGATGGTTCTCGGGACGGTGGTCGGCGTCGTGCAGGCCAACGTCAAGCGCATGCTCGCGTACTCGAGCATCGCGCACGGCGGCTACCTGCTGGTCGCGCTGCTCTCGGCGAACGATCTCGGCAAGGGCGCCGTCCTGTTCTACCTGCTCACGTATGCGGTCACGAACCTCGGCGCGTTCGGCGTCATCGGCCTGCTCGAAGCGGCCGATCGAACCGACCGGAGCGCCGGCACGGTCGTGGCCAATGATCAAGTGCGCGACTACGCCGGGCTGTGGTACTCGCACCCGGTGCTCGCCGGCCTCATGACCGTGTTCCTGCTCTCGCTCGGCGGCTTCCCGCCGATGGCGGGCTTCATCGCCAAGTGGTACGTGTTCAGCGCCGCGATGAAGTCGGGGAACAGCGGCCTCGCGATCATCGGCGTGCTGACGAGCGTCGTCTCGGTGTTCTTCTACCTGCGCGTCGTCGTGATGATGTACATGACTGAAGGCGAGCGGCCCACGGTGTTTCCGGCCGTGCCCAGGATGGCCGGCCTCGCGCTCGTCGTGTCCGCCATCCTCATCTTCTATCTCGGCATCCTTCCGGCCCGCGTCCTCGACTGGGCGGCGCAGTCCATCGGCACGATTTTCTAGCTTCCACGGACGCCGGGTGAGCCAGCCTCTCACCATCAGACCGGAGGACGCGGGCGATGCGGATGACATCCGCGTCGTTCATCAACGCGCGTTCGGACGGCCGACCGAAGCCGCGCTCGTTGACGCGCTCCGCGGTGTCACGGGCGCGATCTCATGGGTCGCAGCGATTGACGATCGCGTCATCGGCCACATTCTCTTCACGCCCGTGCTGATTCACGACGGCGATCGGAACACGCCCGCAATCGGCCTGGCGCCGATGGCCGTTCTGCCGGAATATCAGCGACAGGGCATGGGATCCGATCTCGTGCGCGCCGGGCTCGACGCGTGCCGCGCGCAGGGACATCAGATCGTCGTCGTGCTCGGACATCCTGCGTTCTATTCGCGCTTCGGTTTCGTTCCCGCATCGCCGAACGGCATTTCGTACCAACATCCGGTTCCGATGGAGGCGTTCATGCTGCGCGAGCTCATCGGGGGCGCGCTGGGCGGCGTCCGAGGCATCGTCCACTATCGGCCCGAGTTCGCCAACGTCTCGGCGAAACCCAGTCCCGCCAATCTGCGTCCACAGAGTGCTGCGCAGAAATGATCCGGGAGCGGGTGGCCGCGAACGGGCGCCCGCTCGTGCAGGCGCGCATCCTAGGCCGTAGCATCGCCGGCGCCGTGGTGGCACAATCACGCGCATATGGCGCGCGTGATTCCGGAACGCATGACGGCCAAAGTCGACGGGGACTTCGTCGTCTTTCTCATCGGCATGCGGATCAACAAGCCGTGGAAGCCTCATAAGTGGCTGCCCGTGTTCCTCGCGATGCCGCGGATGCTGAAGGAACTGGACGCGCATCCCGACTGCGGATGTCTCGGCTACACGAACGGCCTCGGCGTGATCGTCCAGTACTGGAAATCGTTCGACGCCCTCGAGGCGTACGCGCGCAGCCGCGACAAGGAACACTGGCCGGCGTGGGTCACGTTCAATAAACGAATGGCGCAGAGCCGTGGAGACGTCGGGATCTGGCACGAGACGTATCAGGTGCGCGCCGGCGAGTACGAAGCGATCTACGGCGGCATGCCGCCGATTGGGCTCGGCAAGTTCGCCCCGCTCGTTCCCGCGACCGGCGCTCGCGACTCGGCGAGAGCACGGCTGGCCGGGGGGGAGACTGCGTGAACGCGAGACGCCGGACGCGGCTGCCCTTCGCCCCGCTGGCTGTCTCGTTGTGCCTCGTCCCGGTGGCGTCCGGGCAGACGTCGTGGCCGCCGCGGACTCCGCCGGGTCCCGCCGTCGCGTCCGGTCAGAAACAGCCCGACGTCGTCACCGTCACCAACGCCAGCATCGATCGCGTCCACGACTGGCTCGAAGCCATCGGCGATCACGCGCCGGGGGCGTCCGACACCGCGCTGACGAGCGTCGCGTCGTGGCCGCAGCGAGACGTGCAGACCCTGTGGATCAACGTCACCGTGCTGATCACGCTGATGGACGAAGTGCGCGCTCCAGGTTTCACGGCGACGGTCGGCGGCCTGACACTGGGGAGAGGACGCGCCAACGTATTCACGATTCAGCCGGAAGGAAAGCCGGCCAAGGAGATCAGGTACAACCCGGTGCAGTTGCGGCGGCTCAAGCTGTATGCCTGCGCCGCCGTGGCCGCGGTGGTCTGTCCTGAAACGCTGAAGCCTGACGAGCGCCCGCTCGGTCTCGATCGATTGACCACTGCCGCGCGCGCCGCCCGCAAGAGCGGCGACTCGAACTTCGTCCTGAGGCGCGGCGCGATGCTGCACGCGGACATCGCGATGTCCGGCGAGGCCGAGCGGCCGTTCGAGCGCGAGTCCACGTCGCCGGCGCCGCGGCAGATGCGCCTCAATATCCTCGATGGCACCGCCGCGGATGATGTTGAAATCGGGATTCATTGGATCATGGGCCGGCTCTTGCTCGACGATGTGATTCCGGCCGGTGAGAGGAAGCCGGCGCCGGGCCGCGATGCCATGGTGCGCGACTGGTATCGCGCGACGGCCGCGTGGATGCAGGATCGCGAAAGCCACGACCCCGCGCATCTCGATCGCGCCCGCGCGCTGTTTCCGCGAGACGCCGACATTCTGTTCTTGAGCGGCTGTCAGCGGGAGGCGTTTGCCGCGCCGCGCATTCACGGGGCCGTCGCCGGCGCGACCCTCATGCCCGGGTACAGCTTCGACATCGGGTCGGATCGTGCGGAGCTCCGCCGCGCGGAAGAGTACTTCCGCCGCGCGCTGACCGCGCGGCCGGACTTTGGCGAGGCGCGCCTGCGGCTCGGGCGCGTGCTCCTGCTCCGTGGCCAGGGGCCGGAGGCCTCGATCGAGCTGCACCGGGCCGCCGAGTCCGCCGGCGTTGCCGCCGACGACCAGCTGCTGTACTACGCGCACCTGCTGGGCGGCGCTGCCTACGAGGCGATCCGCCGGTTTGACGTCGCGCGCGCGTCCTACATGAAGGCCGCCGAGCTGTACCCGGCCGCGCAGTCGCCGCTGCTCGCGCTCAGCGAGCTCGCCACGCGCCGCGGCGAGCGGATGGCGGCGTTACGAGAGCTTCAGCTGGTGTTCGCCCTCCCGCAGTACGCGCCCGAGCGGGATGATCCGTGGTGGCAGTACTTCACGTCGCAGGTGCGGGACGCCGACGCGCTGGTCGAGAAGCTGCGCGGAGACGTCCGCGCAGGCGAAGGCGTGCCGCAATGACGTGCCGCCTCGTGGCCGTCGTCTTCTGTCTGATCTGCGTTCCCTCGGCGGCGGCGGCCGACCCGCGTCTGGATCGAGTCGAGCAATGGCTCGAGGCCGTGATGCAGCACGAGCCCGGCATGGACGATGCGGCGGCCGCGAGAGTCGGCGCGTGGCCGAACGCAGACCTGCGCACGCTGTGGCTCGACGCCAGCGTGCTGGTTCAGATGATGCGCAATCCGCGCGGGCGCAGCTTTTCGGTCCAGCAGGAAGGGCAGCGGCGTCCGACGCCCGTGCGGTACACGAGCGATCAGTTTGCCAGAATGAGGGCTCTCGCGTGCGTCGCCGCCGGCACGGTGACCGATCCCGTGTGCGCCCGGATCCGGACGCCGAACGATCCCTCCGGCACCGCGCCGGCCGTGACGCAGCTCGATCCCGATCTGATGGAGCTGGCGCACCGCGTCGAGGCGTCGCGCACGGCCGGCGATCACGACAACTACATTCTTCGCCGCGCTGCGCTCCTCCATACCGACATCGGCCTGATCGGCCGCGAGACCGGCGAGGCGATCGGCGCCGGTCCGCCCGGCGTTCTTCAGGGGATTCGGCTCGACGTCTCCGACGGCCGTGGTATGGGCATCGCGCAGAGCACTCTCCACTGGGAGATCGCGCGGCTGCTGCTCGACTTCGTGATTCCCGCCGGCGAAGAACGGCCCGCGCCGTCCCGCGACGGCATGGTCCGCCTCTGGTACCACGCGACTGCGGCCTGGCGGCAGAGCCGCGAGACGCACGACACGCGGCACCTCGATCTCGCGCGCCAGCTGTTTCCGAACGATGCCGATATTCTCTTCCTGAGCGGTTGCCAGCACGAGACGTACGCGGGCGCGCCGATTCAGAACGCCGTACGATCGACGGTCCTGCCGACCGGGTTCAAGCTCGACATCGACGCCGACCGCGCCGAGCTCCGCCTGGCGGAAGGATTCCTCCGCCGCGCGCTGGCCGCGCGACCGGACTTCGCCGAGGCCCACCTCCGCCTCGGACGCGTGCTGCTGCTGCGGGGGCGCCCTGCGGACGCGTCGATCGAGCTGCAGCAGGCGATCGGATCCGTGGAGGGCGATCAGCTTCTGTACTACGCCGAGCTGTTTGCCGGAGCGGCCCATGAGGCGTTGAGTCAGTTCGACGCAGCGCGCGCGTCGTTCGAGAGAGCCGCTGACCTGTACCCGGCCGCGCAATCGCCGCTGCTCGCGCTGAGCGCGCTCGCCCGGCGGCGCGGCGACCGTGTGGCGGCGCTCCGCGCGCTTCAGGAAGTCTTCGAACTGCCGGCGATAAATCGGGTGGAGGATGAGCCGTGGTGGCTCTACACCGTTGCGCAGGCGCGGAACGCGGATGCGTTGCTGGAGGAGTTGAGGAAGCCGTTCCTTAGCCACGAAGGCACAGAGAGATGACGGGCCACAGAGTCACCGAGGCACGGAGAGGAGGTAGTGCCTCCCTCTGTCTCTGTGTCTCTGTGACTCTGTGGCTCATTACCTCTGTGTCCTCCGTGCCCTCCGTGGCGCAGCAGTCGCCGGCCTTCACCTCGAAGATCGAAGCCGTCCGCGTCGACGTGCTCGCGACTGACAACGGCCAGCCGATCCGGGGTCTCGCCGCCGCGGATTTCGAGATCCTGGATAACGGCGTGCCTCAGCAGGTGGATCTCGTCAGCTTCGAGCAGATCCCGCTCAACGTGATCCTCGCGCTCGACATGAGCGACAGCGTGGCGGGCGATCGGCTGGACAACCTGCGCGGCGCCGGACGCGCGCTCCTTGGCGCACTGAAGAAAGACGACCAGTCGGCGCTCGTGACCTTCAGCCATCGTGTCCAGCTCGGCGCCGGCCTCTCCACCGATGCGTCGCGCGTGCGCGCGGCGCTCGATGAGGCCGATTCCGCCGGCAACACGGCGCTGATCGACGGGACGTACGCCGCGATCACGCTCGGCGAGTCCGACGCCGGACGCGCACTCGTGATCATTTTCAGCGACGGCCTCGACACGTCAAGCTGGCTGACCGCCGATGCCGTGCTCGACGCCGCAAAGCGATCGGACGCCGTCGTCTACGGCGTCTCGGTGCAGTCGCGTCTGAAGCCGGAGTTCCTGCGCGACCTGACGTCGTTCACCGGCGGCCGGCTGTTCGAGGTGGAGAAGACGGCGAACCTCGGGTCGATCTTCCTGAGCGTCCTGGAGGAGTTCCGGCAGCGCTACCTCGTCAGCTACACCCCCCGCGGCGTCGCGAAGGACGGCTGGCACAAGCTCGACGTCCGAATCAGGAGCCGCAAGGCGACGATCAAGGCGCGGCCTGGCTATCTCGCCGGCTCTTGACCCGCAACTTCCTTACGGTATTACAACGCGTTACAACGAATGCCGACATTCCGGCAGATTCCGCCTCCGAGCACCAAACTTCTGGAGATCCCCCGTCACGCTGCATCGATTTCCTTGACGCCGCGCTTGCGAACCGCACCTGCGGGGTTGATAATCCGGCCGTTTACCTTGCTTACAGTTTCCAAGTGGTCTCCTAACTTCGTTCGGCGTCGTCGTATCCCGGGTGCTGCTCATTCTCGAGGGAGGGCTGGCATGGACAGGATTCGCGTTCGCGTTGTAGCGATCGTCATCGGAGCGTTGCTTGGAGCGTGGTCTGTGGCCGCGCAAGAAGGCACGTCACAAATGCGCGGGAAGGTAACGGATCAGCAAGGCGGCGCGCTGCCCGGCGTGACGGTGACCGTCACGAATCAGGCGTCGGGAACATTTCGCGAGGCCGTGAGCGCGGCTGACGGCTCGTGGTTCATGGCGGCCCTGCCGCCCGGCCGGTATCAGGTGGCGGCGGAACTCCAGGGCTTCAAGAAGTACGTGCGCCGCGACCTCACGGCTGCCGTCGGCGTCCAGATTCTCGTCGACGTTCAGCTCGAGATCGGCGGCCTCGAGGAAACCGTGACCGTCACCTCGGAGGCGCCGCTCATCGACGTGACGTCGAAGGAGATCGGCGGCAACATCAGCACGAAAGACCTTTCCGAGATCCCGACCATCGCGCGCAACTTCACGTACTTCGCCGGCATGCTGCCGGGCATCGTGCCGACGGCGAACCTCGCGTCGTGGGGATCGGACACGCTGACCGCCAACGGCGTCGACTCGCGCAACAACAGCTATCTGGTCGACGGCGGCTGGGACAACGACGACTACCTGGGGCAGAACAACGGCGCGCAGGCGCGCGTGCCGCTCGACGCGGCGCAGGAATTCCAGGTGCTGACCGGACAGTTCGATGCGGAGTTCGGCCGGACCTCGGGCGCGATCGTCAACGCCGTGATCAAGTCCGGTACGAACAAGCTCCACGGCACCGCCTTCGAGTACTTCTACAACCCGTCGACACGCGCCCTGGACTTCTTCCAGGAGCAGAACAACCTGGCCAAGGCTGATACCTACAAGAACGAGTTTGGCGGCTCGGTCGGCGGTCCGATCAAACAGGATAAGGTCCATTTCTTCGTAGACGTCGAGCGCGTGCAGTTGAACGAGGGGCGCACGATTCAGATTCCTGCGCGGCCCGACCTGAACTACACGACGGTCACCGAAACCCGCGTCTGGGACACCGTCCTCCGGGTGGATCATCAGATCAGCGCGAACACCAGTTGGGGCGGGCGCTGGATCACTGAGTGGTCCCCGCAGAAGAACCAGACGAACAATGCCGCCGTCACGTTGACGGCCGCGCAGCAGGAATGGGATCGTGACGACACCGGCTCGATTCACGTCAACTCCGTGCTCGGGACCAACCGCGTCAACACCATCCGCCTGTCGCTGACGCGCGAAGACGATCGCTTCGCGCCCAACAACTTCCCGGGGTGCAAGCAGAACCTCTCTCCAGCCTGGTTCATGTGGCAGGCGGACTTCGCCGACTGCGTCGCCGTTAACGAGACGGCGATGCGGACCCAGGGCCCGAACCTGACGTACCTGACGTTCCAGGACGGCGTCCGCAACGCCGGCACGCACTGGATCACCGACTCGCCGGAATTCTCGGACACGTTCAGCTGGTTCATCCCGGGGGCGAAGACCGGCGATCACGACATGAAGTTCGGGGCCCAGATGTACTACGTGCGGTGGCATTTCCAGAACAACGCGCAGCTCAACGGGACGTTCGTGATCCCGTCGAACACGTCGTTCAACCCGGCTATTCCGTCGACCTATCCGGAGCGGCTGACCATCCAGGCGCCGACCGACCAGTACATCACGATGACGCAGTGGGCCTATACAGGCTTCATCCAGGACAAGTGGCACGTCTCGAACCGCGCGACGTTCAACCTGGGTCTGCGTTACGACGTCGACTTCACGCCGCTCGACGAAACGGGCAACAAGGCCTTCAGCAACTCCAGCGCCTACCCGGTCGACAAGAACAACATCTCGCCGCGGATCGGCTTCACGTACACGATGGATGGAGGTAAGTCGCTCATCCGGACCGGCTGGGGACTGTTCTACGACAAGACGAACTTCGGCCAACTGAACAGCTACGTCGTCGCCGGCGTCAATGTGGCGTCCGTGACGGCGCAGTTCCCGGCCGACGCCATCGATCCGGGACCGCGCGCCGGACGGTTGCCGACCGACCCGATGCTGAAGAACGGGCCGGTCGTCAACTACGCGCTCCTCAATCAGCTGTACCCGGCCGGATCGCTCGTGCGAAACACCGGCGACGTGTACCTCGACTCGCCGGATCGTCAGCAGCCCTACACGCAGCAGGTCAGCGCGGGCTTCCAGCGGCAGCTCGGGCCGTCGCTGTCGGCCAGCGCGGACTACGTGCATACGATGGCGCGGGATCAGTGGTTGCTCGAGAACCTCAATCCGGGGCTGCGGATCAACACGACCGCGTCGGGCCTGATTAACCGCGTCGACCCGACCTACGTCACCAACGTGTGGCAACGGCAGAACATCGGGGAGTACACCTACGACGCGCTGAACGTCGTCCTGGAAAAGCGCGATTCCCACAACTGGAGCGGCCGCGTCTCGTACACGCTGGCCGACTCACGCGGGAACAACAGCGGGTCCCTGGCTTCGACGAACAACTACCAGGTGCTGGGCAACGCGAATCTCGATCTCGGCCAGGGGCCGACCGATTTCGACCGTCGCCACAACCTGGTCATGGCCGGCCGCATCGTCGAAGTGCCGGGCACGCACGGCATGACGCTGAGCGGAACGATTCGCGTGCTGAGCGGCCTGGCGATGTCGTTGATCGACACGAGCAGCGATCCCGATCGGAACGGCATCCTGCAGGATCCGTTGCCCGCCGGCACTTACAGCGGTACCGGCGCGAACGCGATCACCGTGGACAACAAGGGCGGCCGCAACGGCGCCTACGGTCCCGGTTACATGCAGCTCGATACGCGCGTCGGCTGGAGGTTCAAGCTGGGCCCGGGCCGGACGATGGATCTGACGGCGGACGTAATCAACCTCACTAACCGCGCGAACTTCGTCAATCCGACGGCGGATAAGCGCAGCACGAACTTCCTGCTGCTGACGACGCTCTACGGCGGCGGCCAGCCGCGGCAGGCACAGGTGGGCGTGAGGTTCGGGTTCTAGGAAGTTAGAAGTTAGAACGTAGAAGGCAGAAGTTCGGAGGCGGAAGTTCGGAGGCAGGGGGGCGAAGGCGGACGGTCCGCCTTCGTCCTTCTGCCTTTTTCTTTTTCACTTTGCGTCTTTGGGTGTCATGCCTACAATGTAGGCTCATATGGCTGACGTGCTCGGCGCGTTCGAGCAGGCCGTGTTGCTCGCCATCATCCGGCTCGGCGACGACGCGTATGGGCGTGCGATTCTGAAGGAAGTCCAGGCGCGCCTCGAGCGCGACATCGCCGCGGGCGCGGTGCATGCGACGCTCGTCCGCCTCGAGGACAAGGATCTGTTGTCGTCGCGGCTCGGGCCGGGGACGCCGGTTCGCTCGGGCCGGGCGCGGCGCTACTACCGCCCGACGTCCGCCGGCGTCGAGGCGCTCAACGACGCGCGCGAAGCCGTCGACACCATCTGGCGCGGACTGAAATGGCCGCTGCATCCCCGGAAAGTGAAGGCCCACGCATGACGACTGACAACGTGATGGAGGAGCCCCCGTTCTGGGCGGACGCCCTGCTGCGGCTGCTGCTGCGCCCAGAGGATCGCGAGAGCGTCTCGGGCGATCTCCTCGAGGAATACCGCGAGTCGATCGTGCCGGCGCTGGGATCGAAGGCGGATCGGTGGTACGTGCGCCAGGTGGGATGGTTTCTGCTGCGCGCGAGTTGGTTCTGGGGCCTCGCGATCGGCGCGACGCTGATCGCGCGCTATCTCTTCGACACCTTCGCGCCCGTCGCATACACCCCGGGGGTGATGCACCCGCGGTCCCAGATGATGTCGCAGACGATCGTGGCGATCTTCGGCGCGGCGGCGTTCTGGAACACCTGGCGGACGACGCACATTCGCACGGGTATCCTGATCGCGGTCGTCGCCGGCGCACTTGGTGGAGTGGTGAGCAGCGCGGGCACCGGCGTGATGCTCGCGTGCTGGCACGATGCCGCGACGCTGCAGGCGTGGCAGAGCAGCGGCGGGCTCGGCGAAGCCTTCGTCGGCGTGCCGATCCTGCTGCTCCCGATTAGCCTCGTCTCCGGCGTCTTCGGCGCGATCGCTGCGAAGGGCCTGAGCATCCCGACGCGGCATCGCGGCAGGGCAGCCTTCTAGGAAGGGCAGAGGGCAGAGGGCAGAGGGCAGAGGGCAGAGGGCTGGATCGTGTTAGCCCTTCGCCCTTAGCCCTCTGCCTTTTGACTTGCGGACTATTCCAGCGCAAAGACAAACAACGCGTGACCGCCGGCGACGGCCACGTACTGTTTGTCGTTCACGAAGTACGACATCGGGCCTGACCGGATCGCGCCGCCGGTCTGGAACTGCCAGAGCGGCTTCCCGGTCTTCGCATCGAGCGCGTAGAAGTTGCCTTCGTTCGATCCGCTGAACACCAGCCCGCCCGCGGTGGCCATGACGCCGGCCCACGTCGGCGTCGGCAGCGGAAAGTCCCACGCCTGCTTGCCGGTGCGCACGTCAATCGCGCGCACCGCACCCCATGACTCCTCGTCGAGCCGCTTCTCGCTGCCGCCGGTGTAGTACGTGCCGGGCTTGTACTCGACGCCCGTTTTGAAATAGATCGATCCCATCTCGCGCACCGGGACGTAGAGCATGTTCGTCTGCGGGCTGTACGACGGGCTCGCCCAGTTGGTCGATCCCTGGAGGCTCGGGTACACGAGCGTCCCTTTCTCGGTTGGCTCCATGTTCGGGATCAGAATCGGCCGGCCCTTCTCGTCGAGTCCTTTCGCCCACGTCTGCTTCGCGTATTGCTGGCCGAGCAGGTACTCGCCGGTCGCGCGATCCAGCACATAGAAGAACGCGTTGCGATTCGCGGCGACGACGACCTGGCGCGCGCGGCCGTTGATCTCGGTATCGACGAGCACCGGAATCTGGTTCGCGTCCCAGTCGTGCACGTCGTGCGGTGTGAATTGGAACGTCCAGCGCAGTTTCCCGGTCTCGATATCGAGCGCGACGAGAGACGATGTCCCGAAGTTGTCGCCGAGGCGCGAGTCCCCGTTCCAGTCGGGGCCGGGATTGCCCGTGCCCCAGTAGAGCAGCTTCAACTGCGGATCGTACGACCCTGTCAGCCATGTCGCGCCGCCGCCGTGGACCCAGCTGTCGCCGGGCCAGGTGTCGCTGCCGGGCTCGCCCGGTGACGGGACGGTCCAGTAGCGCCACAGCTGTTTGCCGGTCTTCGCGTCGTACGCGTCGAGGAAACCGCGAATGCCGGCTTCGCCGCCGCTGATCCCGACGATGACTTTGTTGTCGACCACGAGCGGCGCCGCCGTGATCGAGTGGCCGGTCGGATTCTCGCCGACGTGCACGGCCCACCGCTCGGTGCCGGCGCGCGCGTCGAGCGCGAAGAGGTACCCGTCGAGCGTGCCGACGTAGACCATATTGTCGAGATACGCGACGCCGCGGTTCACGCGCGGGAATCCGAGGTTGAGAACGCTCGGCGCGATCGGCCGCGTCCATTCCCAGAGCGGCTTGCCGCTCTGGAGGTCGAGCGCGGCGACCATCGTCGGTCCCGCCGTCACGTACATCACGCCGTTGACGACGACCGGCGTCGCTTCGAGCGAGCCCGTGCCCGGCGGTTGATACACCCACGCCGGCCGCAGCTTGCCGACGGTCGCCGGCGTGATCTGCGTGAGCGGCGAGTACCGCTGCGCGGAG
>Ga0326726_10004578_pt1 | contig 12604 bp, 7 predicted proteins | sample MHFenrmetagenome_2_FD_207603 | JGI IMG/M metagenome (GOLD analysis project Ga0326726, IMG submission 207603) | Lab enriched peat soil microbial communities from Michigan Hollow, Ithaca, NY, United States - MHF15MN | ecosystem: Environmental > Terrestrial > Soil > Wetlands > Peat | place: USA...
TCATAACCAGAACCAATACCTCCGACACCTCATTATTTATACGGGAATACTATGTAATAATGAATCTCATTTATTTCTTCCTGGCAGCTTATCTGATCCATTTTCCCTGGAGGGGGCAGCAGGTTATCCACAATCATGACAGAAAAATAATTGCTCCGTCCCTGTTTCTGATAATGACAGTTCAATGTGTTCCGCTTCTTTTTTATACATCCCAGACCTGGATTGCTGTGGTTTTCATTTTTGGATTTTTCCTCGGGAACACTTTTCTTCCCGTCTATTTCAGTTATGGCACCCTACTTCAGTCATTTACAGCAGAACCAGGAGAAAATATCCCATTTGAAAAATTCTGCATGAGGTTTGAGGTTTCACCGAGAGAATCAGATGTCATCAGGGAAATATGCAATGGACTCAGCAATAAAGAAATATCTGATAAACTATTTATAAGTCTGCAGACTGTAAAGGATCATACCCACCACATCTACATCAAAACCAATGTGAAGAGCAGGGTGCAGTTGATAAATCTCGTTAAGGATTTAATGAAATAATAGACCCCCTCTCCCGCTAAAGCGGGATCTCCCCCAAAGGGGGCGAAAATACTCTATATCTCAATTGGGAATCGTGAAGTCGCAGGGAATTTTCCCTCCTGGGGATTGGAAATCTTATAGCCGCAGGGAATTTTTTCCCTCCTGGGGATTGGAAATCTTATAGCCGCAGGGAATTTTTTCCCCCTTTGGGGGGAAATTAAAAAGGGGGTCTGACTCTCAAGCAGAATATCGAAGATATAACCTGCAGAACATTTTCTAGTCGCCGAATTTAAGATAAACTATCAATGACCCTCCCCTAAAACTAAGTTCGAATGAATCTGCTTCTGCTTCATTCAGCGTTGCTTCCCACCAGTTATTCAATCTTCTTTTATTTAATGGATATTTCAAACCGGCCGAAGTTATTTCGGTTTCAGGGTTGATTGAAAAGATTGAAACCTGCTGGCCGGCAAAACATTTAACAACACCGCTTTTCACAAGTGGTGTAAGAATTCCCGTATCAGTTACCATGATCACGTCGGTCTCTCTTGCATATTCCGACAGCAATGATATGTTGCCTATTGTATGATCTTCCCTCTTCCCTGTTGCTCCCAGGATCACAATCTTTTCATACCTTTTATTTATACACCACCTTACTGCTTTGGTCAGGTCGTTCGTTTCCTGTTCACCATCCTTATAAAGACGGTCTGCAAACCTTTCTGCAATTCCGGGGTCAAGTGAATCGAGATCTCCTACAATTGCCTCAGGTTCCAGATCAGTCAAAATAAGATTTTTTGCGCTTCCATCACAGCAGATAATATGCTCGGCGTCCCTTAGATAGCTGAGAGGGACGTGGTGAACGGGGAAGTTCCCGTCAGCAAGTATGACCGCTGCTGATGACATATGAAATAAAAGGCTTAATATAGTGATTTTGTGGGTTACTTTTTCAACAGGTTTGTCGTTATTCCACCTGTGCTATAAATTACTCATTGATTATCAACATAATAAAAATAATTGGTTAAAAATCGTTAATTTTAAAAAAAATGAATAATTTTGGTAAACCCTACTAACCTAAATCATGATGCCTATGGAATATGTTCGTAACCTTTTAAATTCAAACGGGAGTTTCATAATGCTCCCAATCCTTAAATTTTCTAAGAAACTCTAACTTAGTATTTCTAATTTTTATTTATTTCTTAATCTAACTAACTTCAAAAGTATGACTAAAAAAATCATGCGAAATGTTTCACTTTGGACAGGTTTGATTAAATCCAAATTTGTCGTGAAACTATTAACACTGTTGTTATTGCTGGGAACAGTCCAGGCATTTGCTTCGGCCATTCCTGGTTCCAGCGATCTGCAACAGAAGAGAATCACAGGCCGGGTTACTGATGCCTCAGGGGCAGCATTACCCGGCGTAAACATTCTGGAAAAAGGCACGATCAACGGCGCCATTACAGATGTGGATGGCAAATATGCCCTCACCGTAGCCTCTTCCAGCGCACTATTGAACTTCTCCTTTATCGGGTATATGACGAAGGAGGTACCTGTGGGCTCACAGACCACTATTGATGTGGTTATGTCTCAAGCCGAAACAAAACTTGATGAGATTGTCGTTGTGGGTTATTCAACCCAGGCAAGGAAATCTCTTACTGGTGCTGTTTCGACTGTAAATGCAGCTTCTCTTTCTGAAGTAAGTACTGCTGCACCTATGGAGCGTCTTCAGGGTAAGGTTGCCGGAGTAACGATCCTCAACCAGCATACTCCCGGTGAAGATGCAACTATGAGGATCCGTGGAATGACCACTATTAACGATGCCAACCCTCTTTATGTAGTTGACGGTGTACCTGGAGGATCTTATACACCAAATGATATTGAATCAATAACTATATTAAAAGATGCTGCAGCACAATCAATCTATGGCGCAAGAGCAGCAAACGGGGTTGTTCTGATCACCACCAAGTCCGGTAAGAAAAACCAGAAAGTTAATGTTACTGCTGAAGTCAGACAGGGTATTACAAGAAGTTCCAAGTTCTACGATCTGCTGAACACTCAGGAATGGGGTGAAATGTACTGGCTGCAGGCAAAAAATGCCGGTATTGCAAATTACAGTCATCCCCAGTATGGTAACGGGGCCACACCTGTAATTCCCGATTATATCTTTCCCGCAAAGACAGCTGAAGGATCACCATCAGTTGCTGCTGCCTTATATGACAATAAACTATCGTACGTAGACGGAACTGATACATACCTTATAACGAAGGCTAATAAGATAGGTACCGACTGGTTTAAGGAATCAACACGTGATGCTCCATATAAAGAATATTCGATTGATGTCTCGGGTGGTTCTGCAAATACTACTTATGCACTTCAGCTAGGTTATACCGATGAGGAAGGTATTTTCAAATGGACCGGATTTAACAGGTACAATGCCCGTCTCAACGTCAATTCGAATCCTGTGAAATGGCTGGATGTAGGTACAAACCTCGGGGTTGTATTCACCAAAGATTTTGGTTATCAGGGAAATGACAACTCTGAATCTTCGATGGTCTCGTGGTGCTACAGGCTTCCGCCAATGGTTCCGGTATATGATATAGCCGGGAATTACGCAGGATCGAGGCCATCCGGCATGGGTAACGCTCAAAACCCGGTATTCCTTCTTAATACGAACCAGTATGATAACACAAAGTCAATGACCGTAAGTGGTAATGCTCATGCCAGGATAACCATCCTGAAAGGATTATCAGTTCAGTCACTTATTGGTGTTAATGAGAATAACTGGTTTTCGAGAAATATAGATTATGTGGAAGTAGCTGCAGCAGAAAGAGGAACGTATGACAGTTACGGTGAATCTGCAGGATTAAGCTGGAACTGGACCTGGACCAATACAATTGAGTATTCGAAACTCTTTGGCCAGCACAGCCTTAAGGTTATTGCAGGAAGTGAAGCATACGATAACAGGGGTAGCAGTATTTCTGCAGGCAGGACCTGGTATTCCAACCTCGATCCCAACTATATGTGGTTGAATACAGGTATTCAGGCTCAATCCAATTCCGGCAGCGGTATAAGTTCATACGCTTTGTTCTCATTGTTCGGCCGGTTGAATTACACGTTCGCCGATAAGTATATGCTTGAAGCAGTTGTACGTCGTGATGGTTCTTCACGTTTCGGATCACAGAAATATGGTATTTTCCCGGCCGCTTCTGTCGGATGGAGAATATCCCAGGAAGATTTCATGGCTTCTACCAAATCGTGGCTGGATGAATTAAAGCTCCGTGCCGGTTATGGTGTGGTGGGGAACGACCGTATGGGTAATTATAACAGTTTTTCACAGTTTGGATTTAGCCTGAACGATGCATGTTATCCTATTACAGGGACTAATTCATCGCAGGGGGCAACCGGATTTCGTCAGTCCTCTTTTGGTAACGCGGATGTAAAATGGGAAACAACAAGCACCATCAACATTGGTATTGATGCAACCCTTTTAAAACATCTTTCCCTGTCATTTGACGTATGGCGTCGTGATACCAGAGATATGTTGTATCCCAAGCAGTTACCATTGGTTTATGGAACAGCTTCCACCCCTTCAGTCAACATCGGCCAGATGAAGAATACGGGGTTTGATCTGACACTGGGATATTCAAACACCGCAATGAATGGTGATTTCAGCTACAGTGCCGACCTTGTAGTCTCACATTATAAAAATGAGCTCGTAAAACTTACTGACAATATCGGTGACTTTTATTCCGGATCCGGTTTTCGTGAGAAGATTTACACAAGAACACAGAATGGGAGGGCATTTCCTGAATTCTTCGGCTATATCTCTGAGGGGATTTTCCAGACCGCCGAAGAAGCTGCCCTATGGCCTAAAGCTTTCGGATCCAGCGGAACATACAATCAACCAGGTTCCTTTAAATATAAGGATGTTGATAAAAACGGGTACATCGATGCCGCTGACCGTGTTTATATAGGTTCGCCTCATCCCAAATTCACAGCCGGCTTGTCTCTCGCTGTTGCCTACAAGGGAGTCAGTTTATCGACCGTCTTGTATTCAAGTTATGGGAACAAAATAATAAACTATGTAAGCAGGTTTATTGATTACACCCAGTTCGAATCAGGAAAAAGTCACAGAAGACTTTATGAATCATGGGGAAGCCCTAAACTGAAAAATAATGCAGATGCTACGATGCCTATGATCGCCTCGAATGATTCACAGCACCAGGAACCTTCAACCTCTTTTATGGAAGACGGTTCATACCTTCGCATGAGGACTCTGAGGCTTGGCTACGATCTGAATCAGCTTCCATTTATTAAAGACAACTTCAGAACTCTTCAGGTCTACTTCCAGGCTTCCAACCTGTTTACTTTAACCAAGTATACCGGATTGGATCCTGAAATTTATAACGCTGGTATAAATATGGGTATAGATTCAGGTGCATGGCCTACACCAAAACAATTTATGTTTGGCATAGTACTTGGCATCTAACCTTTTATATTTTATGAATAATTAATATAAACAGATATGAAAAGAACATTAAAATTATTATCAACTGCCGTACTTCTTGGAAGCCTGCTGATGATATATTCCTGCAGTGAGGAATTTCTTACAAAAGAGCCTCCGGGTGTCGCATCAACCAGTTTTCTGCAATCCAGTGAAGGTGTTGAAGCACTTCTTATTGCCACTTACGAGAGGATGCAGGGATCAGGTATTTTCGGAGGTGCTATGGGAACAGACTGGACTTACGCTAGCGGTGCTTCTGATGATGCCTACAAAGGCACTTCATCAGGCGACCAGACTCCATTTAATAATGTTGAGAGATATGAAGTCCTGACAAACAACCAGTATATGCGTGAAAGATGGAGGGACTGCTATGATGGAGTTGCACGTGCAAATGTTGCACTTGAAATGTTATGGACAACTCAGAAAGGAGCCACACCAATTACTGACGCCACAAGGGCTAAACAGATTGAGGCAGAACTTAAATTCCTCAGGGCATGGTTTCACTTCCAGGCCAACAAGGTTTTTGAAAAGATCCCGTATATATTAACACAAACGGAACTTGGAGATACAAAGCCTGAAGAGGTAAAGAACGATTCTCCTGGATGGACTGGTATCGAAGCTGATCTGCAGTTTGCCCTCGCAAACCTGCCTGTTACCCATCCCAGAGGAGAAGTTGGCCGTCCAAACAAATATGCAGTCGAAGCTGTGCTGGCTCATTGTTTTATGTATGAGAAAAAATTAAGCGCTGCAAAACCACTTCTCGATGACATTATTGCCAATGGTGGGTACAGCCTTGTCTCTAATTTCTACGATAACTACGACTGTACGCACGAGAATAACAAGGAATCAATTTTCGAGTATCAGTGTTCGGTCACCGGGACCAGTCAATCAGGTATGTTAATTGATGGTGCCACATGGCACCAGAATGGTCCGGCAAGCTGTGGCGGCTGGGGATTCTTTCAGGCCTCAGAATGTCTTTTTGAAGCTTTCCAGGTTACACCTGACGGATTACCTGTCCTCGACATAGCTGCACGCGAACCTCTGGCAAATGATATGGGAAAAGGGAGCGGCGATGTGTTTGTTCCTACTGATCATCTTCTCGACCTCCGTGTTGACTGGACCATTGCACGGCGAGGAATTGATTTCCTGGGCTGGGGTATCCACCCGGGAAATGCCTGGATCCGTGAGCAGAGCAATGGCGGACCCTACATGTGTAAAAAATACATGCACAAGAAGGAAGAGCAATCTTTATGTACCAATGGAAGCGGCTTTAATAATCCTAAAAACTACAGGATGTACCGTTTAGCCAATATCCTGCTCTGGAGAGCTGAAATAGCTGTGGAAGACAATCAGCTCGACGTAGCTATGGGACTTGTAAACCAGATCCGCAACCGTACCAAAGGCAGCACACCTGTAATGGGACTTTGCACAACTTATACTCTTGCCACCGGCACTCCCGTGGTAGACTATAATAAGCCGGCTGCAAACTATAAGACAGAACCTTACCCTGTCGGGTCTCCTGTTTTTGCTACCCAGGCAACAGCAAGACAAGCTGTACAGATGGAGACACGGCTGGAGTTTGCAATGGAATGCCACCGTTTCTTCGACCTGCGGCGCTGGGGTCTTCTCGGGACTGTCATTCCCGATTATATTACCCGCGATAAGCAATTCAGGTCATTCATGACCGGTGCGGTATTTAGTGCAACAAAGAATGATTACTGGCCAATACCTCAGGATCAGGTTGACCTTCAGAAAGGTATTATTACGCAGGATCCCGCCTATTGATGTAAATAATTAAAACATCGATGATATTGTAGAGACGTTGTATGCAACGTCTCTACTTTTTTTATCATGTACTCACCCCCAATACCTGGCTCCACTCCTGGGAGAGCCTGCCCCGCTTCGGCGGGAGGCTGGGGGTGGGTTTATTTTATGACATGTACTCACCCCCTTTATCCCCCTCTCTGCTTCTTGTTCCACATGTACTCACCCCCTTTATCCCCCTCTCTGCTTCTTGTTCCACATGTACTCACCCCCTTTATCCCCCTCTCTGCTTGCGCAAAGAGGGGGAACATTATTAATATTCAATAGTTTACACCCCCTTCTTTGCTTCAGCAGAGAAGGGGGCTGGGGGGATGAGTACATTTGATCAGCAGAGAAGGGGGCTGGGGGGATGAGTACATTTGATCAGCAGAGAAGGGAGCTGGGGGGATGAGTACATGTGATATAGTAAGGAGGAATGTTATTAAATAATTTTATAAATTTATAATGTGGAATTATAAAAATGTCTGACAAGAAAAAGTCTGACTTTAAGAAAATAAGGAAGCATGCCCAGGAGCTTAGACATAATATGACTGAGTCTGAAAAACTTTTGTGGAAAGAATTAAGAGGAAGAAGACTTTCAGGATATAAATTTCTCCGGCAGCATCCTATTCTTTATAACGGAAACTTAATAAGATTCAATTATTTCGTTGCAGATTTTTACTGTAGTGAAAAGAAGGCAGTAATTGAACTCGACGGCCCAATACACGATACGACTGAAGAATATGATCAATTCAAAGATTCGGAGCTTATAAACCTGGGAATCCATATCATCAGAATAAAGAACGAAGAGCTAATAGAATTAGATCAAACAAGGGAAAAAATACTTGCTTTCTTAAATACAATCAGTTAAGATTTTTCATATACTCATCCCCATAATCCGCCTCTCTGGTTTCATGTACTCACCCCCTCTATCCCCCTCTCTGCTTCTTTTTCCACATGTACTCACCCCCTTTATCCCCCTCTTTGCGCAAGCAGAGAGGGGGAACATAATTAATATACAATAGTTTACACCCCCTTCTTTGCTTCAGCAGAGAAGGGAGCTGGGGGGATGAGTACATGTGATCAGCTGACGAGAAGGGGTCTGTTGGGATGAGTACATGAAGATTCAGAGGAGACCTGGGGATGAGTACATGTGATCAGCAGAGAAGTGGACCGGGGGGCAAGTACTTATAGTGCTGGGGGAATGAGTATATATCCTCCTATTTAAAATGAAAATAATACCAGAATGTATTACCGAACGGCTTCTGCATTTTTTCCTTAAGCGTCGCCGGGTTCTGACGGGCTGTCATATATGCGGTAAAATAATGGTCGAAACGCATCCTGGTTTCATTGCTTACAGTAAGCCCGCCAAGATCCGGGAAGACTCCCTGGCTATTGTAATAGATCATTACCGCTTCCTCAATATGCCGTGGGATACGTGTGTAACCCATATTCTTCATCAACTTTATATTATTAACCACCATCTCAACTTCCTTGCTTAAAAGCAACCACGACATTAAGTATTCAAAAGCTTCCTTATTGGCAGTATTTTCATTAACAAGCAGTGGAAGATTATCCTGGGGTGATTCGAGAAATATAAAAAAATCATCACCTGGAAGGATTTTTATTTTCCTGCCCAGTTCAGGATTTGACTTTATGGCAACAGTATCGCCAGATAGTTTCTCATATTCCTGGGCCCAGGCCCTGTAGAAGAGGGTATTTTTTAAAATGTCAGAGTATTTTTCTGTCAGACTATATTTCCCGTTGATGAGGCTCGATTTAATAAGCAACTTCATATTCTGAGGACGGGGCCCGTAAACAACCATTTCTTCATACGCCCATCTCTGGGCTTCGTTTATGAGCCCGATGGCATAAAATGAATTTGCTCCCCAGTTAATGTGCTCACTGCTCCATGGTAAAAAAAGCGACCCTGTGCCGAAATCCTGACGCCCGTAAAACAATCTGTCGCACAGCTGGCCCGATTCAGAGAGGGCTATATTATAAAAATACTGCCCTATCATGTTCTCTGAAGGATATTTTTCCTGGTATTCAATTGCCTTATCCCACTTTTCTTCGAACACCAGCTTCTCAAGATTGATTACTCTGGCAGTCTGGGAATTATACCCTGTTATAAGAAAAACGACAGCTAAACATAGGACAATGACTCCAGGAATGATTATAGTGAGTCGGGAACTCAGTTTTTTCAGGCTTATGGAACCTGTAAGCCTGCACAGAACCGGATACAAAATGATATAACTTATCAGAGCATAAAACAGTACCTTATGCGTGGAATCATTAATGAATGGTAAGGGGTAAAGGAATAGCTGCTTTATACTTTGCAAAAGAAAGATCTTATTGAATAATATCACTGAGATTCCGGCTCCGGCCAGCAAAGCAAGCGGATAATAATACTTCTGTTTACCTTTCACATATAACAGGCAGTATATAATATATAACCCTATGAATATCAAAGCATAAGCGCTTTCAAGGTAATAAAACAACGGGAAAAGGGCAATTGCAAGGTACTGCAGTTTCTTTTTCTCCGGCAATATTGAAATCAGAAAATAAAGGAATACGAACAGGAAACCAAGATTATACATCATCAGATGATAATAATGGGTCTGCATCACCAGGATAAGGCAGGATGGAATCAGGAGAAGCACATTTGAAAATACCGAACCTGGCATCAGCCGCTTGTTGGCATAAAAAAGAATGATCTCGGGAAGTGTCAGAACGGTAGCTAAAATTATTGAACCGGCAAATTTGATTATGTAAAATTGGGTTATGAACTTACCTGAAAGATCCAGTAAGCCACCGGGTTTTAGAAAAAAATCATGGATATAAGAGGATGTATATAAAAATAGCGATTGCTGTTCCTGGAAGAAGAGAATATAGCCTCCAAACCAGAAAAAATACACGAAAGCCAGAACAAAAAAGAAAGCAAGGAAATACCAGGCATCCCTCGATCTCTTTATTTTATGATTATCAACCATTTAATTTTCAGCTTTCTGAAGTTCTTAATGTTTATTTTAATCCAATATTAACCTCGATTATAGAGATTATTAAAAAATTCAGAACCACCCCGTCCCGACCCGCCGTTGGCGGACGGGACACCCCTCCTTGATAAGGAGGGGAAAGTTCTGATAATTAGATCTATAACTTTCTCCTCCTCTTGATAGGAGGAGTACTCCCTGACGGTATCGTCAGGGAGCGAGGTGGTGTGTATTTGAAACAACTCCATGTTTAAAAGTCTTATTCATGTATTGACTTTTCTCCCGGATTCCTCTTAACATTCGCCTTTTGTATGTCTTTCCTTGAAAGCGAATCCAGAGGATCCCTGGGTTTTGCTTTGATTGATACATCACCTGACACTTTTGCAAAGTCGCGCGGACCTAATCTGATCTTCCCTTTGACAAATTCCGGTATGTTGAAGGATTCCATCAACATATCATAATAATCCGGATCCTTCTGAGGCAGGATGAACGGTTTTCCCGTACTGTCCCATGATTCAAAATATGCAAAGAATGGCCTGGTGCTTCTTCCGTCAGTTCTCTTACTGCTGAATACCAGCCATTTCCCGTTTGATGACCAGGTATGGTAACTTTCGGTCTGGCTGCTGTTCAGATCCATTTTTTTATTAATTCCGGTTTGCAGATCTAGCAGGTACAAATCAGCCTCCTGGTGCCAGATAGGAAATGTGCCAAAGTCATGAAGCGTGTATACCAGATATTTCCCATCGGGAGATATCCTGGGGAACGAGGCGCTTTTACCAATCCCTGAAGCTTTAAAAACAATTTCAGTTTCTCCAAATGTTACTGTTCCCTGATCAAACGGTATCCGGACAATATCATATTTTGTTTCCTTTATTTCTTCAAGGGTCATGCTGGTCTGGCTGTTGTTCTGCAGAGCACGGCAGAAGTAAAGGTACTTTCCGTCAGGTGACCATGAGGGAAATGTCTCAAGATATCTGGTTGTATCCCTGTCTCTGACGTGGACAGTTTCATTTTTTTCAAGGTCAAATACTACAATGGCGGAAACCAGGTCAAATACTTCGATTATCTTTTCCGGTTTGGCATAGAAAGCCTGTCTTACCTGGTTAGATGAATAGGCTACAAACCTTCCACCCGGATGCCAGGAAGGATACGTGGCCCCTCCGGGCATGGATTCAATTTTTGGATCTCTCTTTGTTATTTTTCCGTTTTCAGCAAAATAGGTTCCACCTTTTGAACCTCTGATGTGAACCATAAACTTTTCAGGATTGTACTGGTTGAAAGAGTGGCAGTTGATGCAATTCATATCAAGGATCTGGTTATCGATCAATGCTTCTTCTCTAAAACTTTCGGTTGACCTCTGCATGATTTTTATATGGGACCAGTTGTAATACCCCGGATAGATTAATCGGTATGCCAGGTACGGATCAACAGGTTCTTCAGCAACATTCATGAAAAAAGGTTCAAATTGATCCATAGTTTTCTTATCTGTTCTTGCGGAGAAGATCTCAAATGTTATTTTATTACCATGTGATTCGCTGACCAGTTTCCTCCATGATTTCTCAGGGAATTGAATCAAACCATCCGTTGATCTGATATTCAGCATGTATCCGCCTGAACCTGAGGTAGCTGAAACCCTGAAATATTCTCCGGTCTCTTTTATTCTGAAATTCATCGGGGCAATATTTGGTGGAATGGTCACATCGGTGTAATCCGGTTCAATATTTGGCTTGCGATTCGTTTTTATTATGTCGCTGCCAGTATCCTGATTACAACCAATGCAAAAAAGCATCCCGAATAAAAATAAAAGCACACCGTATGATTTCCTGTCCGGTTTCATTAATGACTGGTTACAGCTCTGTTTTTCTCTGATGCATTAAAGGTAGAATTTAATTTTAAATCAGGAAAAACCTATGAAAATAACTTTTATTTATGTCAGTCTGGTCTCGATCTAATCCCCCATCAATTTAATATCTTAACTACGAGTTAACATGGAATAATCCTCGTGTGATTGTAAATGTGCCATTGACACAATATATTTTATGGGTTGATTATAAATGTGCCATAGGCACAAAATATTTATAGGAGCATGATTAAGAAATAATATTTCGTCCCGTACGGGACGAAATACACAACAAATTGTTCTAAATCTATAAATATCTGAATCCTAACGGATTCTAATAATCTTCTTAAGCCGTTTTTTAATACATATATAACAATTTTTTCAAATCAGACTCGCTTTGTTAAAGATTCATTGAGCCTCCTAATTTTTTCTTGTCTGCAATTAATTATATTTTTGCATTACCCCTGCTAAAAAATACAATGAATGGGAACAGACTTTTATAATGAATACTCAAATACCGGATGTTCTATTCCGCCCCTTGTGGACAGGAAATCGAAATCATATCCGACAAAGGTCAGCCTTGGCGGATTTATGATCGGAGGTTCTGAAGTGATAATAATAGCAGGTCCCTGTGCTGTTGAGAATCATGAACAGCTGCTCGAAACAGCTAAAGCTGTAAAATCAGCAGGCGGAAAAATATTAAGGGGAGGCGCCTTTAAACCACGCTCATCCCCTTACAATTTCCAGGGACTTGGCCAGGAAGGGATCAAAATGCTCGGGGACATTAGAGGGGAAACAGGATTGCCTTTTGTTACTGAGGTCATGGATACACGACAGGTTGAATTTGTTGCGGAATATGCCGATATGCTTCAGGTAGGTTCAAGGAATATGCAAAATTATCCCCTTCTGAAAGAAGTAGGAATGCTTCGAAAACCTGTAATGCTGA
>Ga0326726_10004579_pt1 | contig 12602 bp, 9 predicted proteins | sample MHFenrmetagenome_2_FD_207603 | JGI IMG/M metagenome (GOLD analysis project Ga0326726, IMG submission 207603) | Lab enriched peat soil microbial communities from Michigan Hollow, Ithaca, NY, United States - MHF15MN | ecosystem: Environmental > Terrestrial > Soil > Wetlands > Peat | place: USA...
CGCCGCGCCTTGCCGGGGTTTTTCGCAATCGCCCTGCTCCTCGGAGCCAGCCCGGCCGGGCTTGCCCAGGACGCCGCTCCCGCCGAGGAGCAGGACCAGGCCTACGCGGGCAGCCTCCAGTGGCCGCGCGTCGTCGAGAGCGGGGACACGACTTTCACGATCTACCAGCCGCAGATCGACAAGTTCGACGCCGCGACCCTCGAGGCCCGCGCCGCCGTGCAGGTCGAGACGAAGACCGGCGACAAGAAACAGACCACCTACGGCGTCATCTGGATCCAGGCCAACACCGCCATCGACAAGGAGTCCCGGCTCGTCCGGCTCGACGACATCCAGATCGTCAAGGTGAATTTTCCGACCGCCGGCGACAAGGCCGAGGAGTATCTCCGCGTTTTCCGCGACAACGTCGAACAGGGCCGGACGGTTTCGCTCGACCGGATCGAAGCCAACCTCGCGATCACGCAGGCGGACAGGAAGGGCAACGCGGTCCCGCTCAAGAACGATCCGCCGACGATCTACTACCGCTCCAACCCGGCGCTGCTCGTCATGATCGACGGCGACCCGGCCCTGCGCTCGGTCGAGGGCGCCCCGGGGATCGAGCGCGTGGTGAACACGCGCAGCCTCATCCTGACGAGCGGCGCAACCTTCTACATGCCAATCGCCGACAGGTGGCTGACCGCCGGCGCGCCGACCGGCCCGTGGCGGCTGGCTCCCGGCGCCCCGGCTCCCGTGCAGGCGATTCGCGACGCCATCGCAAAGGACGAGAATCAGTCCCAGATCGACCTGATGGAGGAGACGAGCGACGACGTCAAGGGGGTCCTCGCCGAAGGAACGGCCCCCGAGATCATCGTGAGCACGGTTCCCGCCGAGCTCATCGTGACGCAGGGCAAGGCCCAGATGAAGCCGGTCACCGGCACGCAGCTGCTCTACGTCACCAATACCAGCGGCGACATCCTGTTCGACCTGGCGGGCCAGAACTACTACGTGCCGCTGACGGGCCGATGGTTCCGCGCGAAGTCCCTGGACGGGCCGTGGACGTTCATCGAGGGCGACAAGCTCCCGAAGGACTTCGCGAAGATCCCGACGAGCGATCCGAAGTCCAACGTGCTGGCAACGGTGCCCGGAACGCCGGCCGCGCAGGAAGCCGTCATCGCCAACAGCATCCCGCAGACCGCCGAGGTCAACCGCGAGGAAGCAAAGTTCGAGTCGAGCTACGACGGCGAGCCGAAGTTCGACCCCGTCCCCGACACTCCCCTGCAGTACGCGGTCAATTCCCCGACGCCGGTCGTCCGCGTGGACCCGACGACCTACTACGCGGTGCAGCAGGGCGTCTGGTTCACGGGCGCCTCGCCCGTCGGACCCTGGATCGTGGCGGTGAGCGTCCCGCCGGTGATCTATACGATCCCGACGGCTTCGCCGATTCACTACGTCACCTACGTCCGGATCTACCGCTCTTCGCCGACGGTCGTGTGGGTCGGCTACACGCCCGGATATCTCGGCACCTGCTACTCGCCCTGGGGCACCGTCGTCTACGGAACCGGGTGGTACTACCGTCCCTGGATCGGCAACGCCTGGTACGGCTCGCCGTGGACGTGGGGCTTCGGCGCGGGAATCAGCTGGAACAGCTGGACGGGCTGGGGGTTCGGGTTCGGCTGGGGCGGATACCGTCCGTATTACAACCCGTGGTGGGGGCCGTACTACGGATATCGCCGGCCGCACTACCGGCCGCCCGTCGGCCGGCCGGTTCCCTATGGACGGCCGGGATACAGGCCGCCCATGCACAACTGGAACAACATGAACGTCTACAAGCGGCCGGGCGGACAGCCGCGCCCGGGCGTGCGTCCCGCCGTCATGCCCGCTCCGGCGCCCGCGGTTCGACCCGGGACCACGCGGCCAGGCACCGTGCCCGGGCGACCCGCTCCCGGCACGCGCCCGGGAACGGCGAATCCCTCGGTCAGACCCGCGCCGGGCACGACGAATCCGTCGACGCGGCCGGCGCCCGGAACCGCGCAACCGGCCAATCCCTCCACGCGGCCGGCGCCCGGCGGTCCGACGACACGACCGGCGAAGCCCGACAACGTCTACGCAGGGCCCGACGGCAACGTGTACCGCCCGCAACCCGGAAAACCCGGCGGCTGGGAAACCAACGACGGCGGCAAGTGGAAGCCCGTCCAGCCTTCGAAGCCGTCCACCCGGCCTTCGGCGCCGTCGACGCAGCCGTCCACGCGACCCGCGCCGCAGACGTCGCAGCCGTCGGCTCGGCCCGCGCCCCAGCCCTCGCGGCCGAGCGTCGATCCGAGCACCATGAACCAGCTCTCGCGCGACTACCAGGGCCGCAAGGCGGGCGACACCCGGCTGAGCCCGCCGCCGCAGTCGAGGCCGCCACAGCAGCAGTCCCGGCCTCCGCAACAGTCCCGGCCACCCGCGCCGGCCCCGAAGAAACCGGGCTAGGAGAAACGATGGGCAAGGGATTTCTGGTCCGACTCATCGCCGCGGCGGTCCTGCTCTTTGCGACGTACAACCCCGAAGGCCGCTCTTACTTTCACTGGATGGCTTCCGGCGGCTGGGAGATCACGCCTGTCAAGGCGTTCGCGGGAGTCTGCCTCATCGTCGCATGGGTTTTCCTGCTCCGGGCGACGGTGCGCTCGCTCGGCGCGCTCGGAACGTTTCTCGCCGCCGCTTTCTTCGGGACGCTCATCTGGCTGATCGTCTCGTGGGCGCACATCGAGCCGACGACGACCAAGGGGTTGACGTACCTGATCCTCCTCGGGCTGGCGCTCGTGCTTTCGACCGGCTCCGTCTGGTCGATCTGGCGGCGCAGGATGACGGGGCAGGTCGACGTCGAAGATCATCACGACTAGAGTTCGGTACACGGAAAGGGAGGGACCGCATGCTCAAAGGCTTCCGCGACTTCATCGCCCGGGGAAACGTGCTCGACCTGGCCGTCGGCGTCATCATCGGCGCCGCGTTCGGCGCCATCGTCGATTCGCTCGTCAAGGACCTGATCACGCCCATCATCGGCATGGCCGGCGGCACGCCGGACTTCTCCGCCCTGAAGCTCGGGCCGATCAACATCGGCAACTTCCTGAACGCGGTCCTCGCCTTCCTCATCAAGGCGGCGGGTCTCTACTTCCTCATCATTCTTCCGTTCAATCGATTCGCGTCGAAGCTGGCCGCGGCGCCGCCGCCCCCGAGCCCGTCGGAGAACTACCTCAAGGAGATCCGGGACTCTCTCGCGAAGCGGTAGCGAGGCCCTCGTTCGGTGCGGCGGATCCTCGCGCTCCTGCTCCTTCTGCCCCTCGCGGCGTGCGCGGGAGGCAGAAAGCCGGCCCAGCCCCCGGGCGGGGGCGCGCCCGCCGTCACGGTCCCGCCCGAGCCGACGGTCGTGAGCCCGCCGCTCTCGCCCACTCCCGCGCCTCCGGTGGGCGAGACTGCGACGCTCACCGGAACGGTCACGTACCGGCAGCGCATCGCCCTGACGCCGGAGGCCATCGTCCAAATCGAGTTGCGCGACGTCTCGCGGGAGGACGTCGAGGCGCCGCTCGTGGCGCGCCGCATCCTCGAGAAGCCGGGGCAGGTCCCGATCGCGTTCACGCTCGACTACGACTCCGGAGCGATCGACCCGCGCCACACGTACGCAATCTCGGCCCGGATCACCGACCGCGGGCAGCTCCAGTTCGTCACCGACACCCGGCTGCCCGTCATCACCAACGCAGCGCCGACGGCAGTCGAGATCGTGGTCGTTCCCGTCAAGTAGAGAGAAGTGGGGTCAGACCTGCATTCGTGAATTAGAAGCAGGGTCAGACCTGCATTCGTGAATTGGGTCGTAATGCAGGATTGCAGGGCTGACCCTCACACGCAATGCAGGATTGCAGGGCTGACCCTCGACTTACGACGAAAAGCTGATCCCGAGCAGGTCGAGCGCCTTCAACAGCATTCCCGGCCTCGCCCCTGCGTCCACGCGGCGCAGCGAGCGGGTCACGGCCGCGACGGCGAGGCGGCGCAGGGGCTCGGGCGGATACGGGAACGGCCTCCTTCGCACCATCGAGAGCTCGAGCAGCGGGCTCGGCCGCTCGAGCGCGAGGTGCGCGAGGATCTTGCCGGCCACGCGCGTCGAGCCGATCCCGTGCCCGGTGTAGCCGAGCCCGTACGCCAGCCGACCGCCGAGCGTTCCGAAGAACGGCGTCAGCCGTGTCGTCGAGGCGATCGGTCCGCCCCAGGCGTAAGGAAACTGAAGGTGCGCGAGCTGCGGGAAGTGACGCCGGAAGCTCGCCTTCAACGCGGCGTAATGAGACGGCGAATGGTCGCAGGACGCATCGACCCGGTTGCCCGCGTAGTACGCCGCTTCGCTCGTTCCCCAGAGGATCCGGCCGTCGGCGGTCAGCCGGTAGTAGTTGAAGAACGTTCGCGCATCGACGACTCCCTGGCCGCGTTTCCAGCCGATGGCGTCGCGCTCGGACGGCGAGAGCGGGTCGCTGACCAGGATGTAGTCGTAGAGCGGAATGAACCGGCGCGAAAGCCCCGGAAAGAGCTGGTGCGAGTAGGCGTTCGTCGCGAGAACGGCGCGCCGGGCGCGAACGCGGGCCGGGCCCGACCGGACGACGACGCGGTCGCCCTCGAAGTCGACGCCCTCCGCCGGAGCTCGCTCGAACACGCGCACGCCGAGACGGACGGCCTCGTCGCGCAGGCCTTCGACCAGGCCCACCGGATCGACGAGCCCGTTGCGCGGCGCCAGGAGCGCGCCGAGGTACAGCGGGCTCGCGAGCTCGGCGCGGGTCTCGTCGCGCGAGAGCAGCCGCCACCCGGGCGAGCCGACGCGTTCGGCCGCCCGCGCGGCCTCCTCGAGGCCCGGCAGGTGCGCATCGGTCAGCGCGACGATCAACTGTCCCGGCCTCTGGAGGTCGGCCGGAATGCGCCGCTCGGCCACGAAGCCCTCGAGCTCGTCCAGGTTCTGGCGGCCGATCCGCGCGAGCTCCCTCGCCTCGTCGAGCCCGAAATGGACGGCGGCGAGCTCGTGCGAATGGTCCAGCGTCTCGCCGACGATTCCCGCGTTGCGCCCGCTCGCTCCGAAGCCGGCGGCGCTCTTTTCGACGACGCACACGCGGGCCGAAGGCTCGAGGTCCTTCAGGAAGAGCGCGGACCAGAAGCCCGTGAAGCCTCCGCCGACGATCGCGACATCGGCCTCGACCTCTCCGGACAGCGGCTCGGCCGGACGGACGGGCCGGCCCGCCATCCAGTAGCACGCCTCTTCGATCGGAGGGAAGGCCAAACCGGGCGACAGGGCTACAGCCTGTGCTCCTTGTAGACGTCCTGCAGCGAACCTTCGAGGGCCGCGAGGAACCGGTCGATCTCCGGGTACGTGATCACGAGCGGCGGCTCGACGCGCAGGACCTGGGCGTTGATGTACGTCCCCGAGATGAGGATGCCGCGGCCGAACAGCGCTTTCGCGACGGCGTAGCCGAGGTCGTGGCTCTGGAACTCCATGCCGAGCATGAGGCCGCGGCCGCGCGCCCCCTGCATCACCTTCGGATACTTGTTGGCGAGCTCGTTCAGGTGCTTGAGCAGGTACTCGCCCTTCTCGCCGGCCTGCTTCGGCAGGTCCTCCTCGAGAAGCACGTTGATCGTCGCGATCGCGGCGGCGCAGCAAACGGGATTGCCGCCGAACGTCGTCGTGTGGAGGAACGGATTGTCGATGTACTTCTCCCAGGTCTTCGGAGTCCCGACGCAGGCGCCGATCGGCATCACGCCGCCGCCGAAGCCCTTTCCGAGCGCCATGAGGTCCGGCACGACGCCGTCGTGCTCGCAGCAGAACATCTTGCCGCTGCGGCCCATCCCGCTCTGGACCTCGTCGAACACCAGGACCGCGCCGTACTTGTCGCAGATCTCGCGCGCCGCGGCGAGGTAGCCCGGCGGTGCCACGTTGATGCCGCCCTCGCCCTGGATCGGCTCGATGACGACCGCCGCGACCTTGTCGCCCGAGAAGTCGCCGCTCGCGACGATCATGCGCAGCGCGTCCACGTCGCCGAAGGGCACGTGCGTCCAGCGCTTCAGGGGAAGGAACGGCTCCCGGAACACGGCCTTCGACGTCCCGCCGAGAGACCCGAGCGACTTGCCGTGAAACGCTCCGAGCATGCCCACGAAGTGGTGCCGGCCCGTCGTGAGGATCGCCATCTTCAGGCAGGCCTCGATCGACTCGGTGCCCGAGTTGGTGAAGAAGGAGTACTGGAGGTCGCCCGGCGTGACCATCGCCACCAGGTGCGCGAGGTACGTCCGCAGCGGGTCGATCAGCTCCTGTGAGTGGATCGCCTGCTTGTCGAGCTGCTCCTTGACCGCCTTGAGGACCTTCGGATGCCGGTGTCCGGTGACGTAAATGCCGAAGCCGCCGAGCATGTCGAGGAATTCCTTGCCCTGGATGTCGCGAAAAACCGAGCCCTCGTCGGACCACTCGACCGCCGTGTAGTCGGTCGAGACGGACTTGCGGTACTCGAGAAACGCCGGGTTGACGTTCTCCGTCCAGTACTTGACGGAGTCCGCGATCACGCGCTTCTGCTCGGGCGGGGGCAGGGTCTTCTTGCCGATCAGGTCGAGCACGAAGGCGGATTCCTCGCGCGCGCCCTTGAGGTTCTGGGACATGAAAATCGTCTCCTGTCTGCTGAATTCGTCGCCGGCGCATCATAGCGCGGCCGCGGGCAACGGAACCCGGGGTCAGGTCAGGCCGGCCGGGCCATGACCTCCGCAGCGGCGCGCTCGCCGGAGGCGATCGCTCCCTCGATGTATCCCGACCATACCGGCGACGTCTCCGTCCCGGCCCAGTGGATCCGGCCGAAGGGCTCGCACAACGCTGGCCCGAGAGTCGTCAGCGTTCCGGGACCCATGAAGGCGCCGTAGCAGCCGCGCGTCCAGGCTTCCGCCGGCCAGTCGTTGTCGACGTAGTCGATCGGGTCGGCTCCCTCGGGACCGAGCAACTCGGCAATCCGCGCGACCACGAGCCTGCGGCGCTCCTCCATCGGCCGGCCCGTGAGCGCGAGCGCCGATTCCGCCTCGATGAAACCGACGAGCCTCCCGACGCTCGCATCGGGCGGCGACCCGTCGTAGAAGCCGTCGGTCGGAGGCCGGTCGCTCGACACTTCGCCCGAAAGACCCCGGCGGCGCCAGAAGGGCTCCCTGTACGCCACCCAGTACTTGATTACCGAGCCCATCGGCGAGCGCTGCGCGAGGGCGTCGCGCCGGGGCGGGAGAGCCGGCTCGTAGAGAAGGCGCGCCGTCAGGGGGAGCGGGATGGTGACGATGACCCGCCCGGCCCGCCAGCTGCCCGCCGCCGACGTCACGGTGACGCCCGACGCGTCCTGCGCGAGCGCGGTCACCGGTGAACCGAGGACGAGCTGGTCGAATAGTTCGGCGCCGATCCTGCCCGCGAGCTGATGCATGCTGCCCGGCACGACGTACGCCTGTGCGCCGCCCTCCGTGCCCCACAGTTCCTCCAGGCTCCCGCCCGACTTGACGTACGACAGAAAGAAGAGCAGCGAAACCTGGGAGGGCTCCGCCGTGTACAGGCCCTCGACCATCATGCGCAGCATCGTCCGCGCGTCGCGATTTCCCGTCTGGCGTTCGATCCATTCCGCCATCGTGACCGCGTCCCACTCGCGCGCCCTGGGCGCGGTCCACGGGGTCTCCAGCGGGACTTCGGAAACGAGCGCGCGGATCCGCGAAAGCGCGACCTTCAACGCTGCGTCCCCGGCGGCCCCGAGCGACACGTCCTCGCCCGGCCCGGAAAGGATCCGGCCGTTGATCTCGACGAGCGATCGGCCCGTCGCGTACTGGGGTGTCGTGGCGATCCCGTACTCCTTGAGCAGGGCGCGCAAGCGCGTCTGCTTTTCGCCGACCCACTGCCCGCCCAGATCCACGGTCGCGCCGGCGAGCTTGCCCGGCTTGACGCGGCCGCCGACCCGGTCGCGGGCGTCGAGAACGACGACCTTGTGCCCGCCCGCCCGCAGCGCGCGCGCTGCGGTCAAGCCCGCGAAGCCCGCGCCGACGATCACGATGTCGGTGGTCCGCGTACCCGCGCCCTGCCGGAGCACCCTCCCGCGCGCCGGCTTCGGAATCAGGGTCGCCGCGGCGCCCGCGCCGAGAAGTCGGAGCGCGGCGCGGCGGCTGAGCTTCATGCCCGGTGTCGGCGCGGAATCAACAGGTAGCCGACGATGATCGTCGCGAGTGTCTCGCCTCCGAGGATCAGCCCCTCCTTCAACGGCGCCTGGCTCGTCGGCGAGGGCACGAAGAAGAGGACGCAGGCCCCGAAGATGTAGAGCGTGCAGACCCACGCCGCGAGCGTGGCCGCCGCGGGGCCACCGGGCAGCCGATAGGGGCGCGGCTGATCGGGCCGCCGCTTGCGCAGCACGAGAAACGCCGGGAAGACGAGCAGGTAACACAGCAGGAGGCAGAGGGCCGTCAGGCGAAACGTCATCCAGAAGATGTTGGACTGGCTGTTCGAGAGCAGGGCGCCGCCGATCAGGAGGACCGTCGAGACGACGCCCATGACGACGAAGGCCAGCGCCGGCGTCTTGAACCGCGGATGAAGGCGCCCGAACGCCTCCGGCAGCAGTCCCTCCTCGGCCGCGACGGCGGCCACGCGGTTGGCGCCGAGGCTCCACGTCACGACGTTGGCCACGCACGCGTAGAGAAACCCGAGGCCGAGCAGGAAGACCGCCGTGTCTCCGGCGCGCCCCCACTGCTTGCCGAGCACCGCGAGCGCGTCCCAGGTCCCGGTCACGATCGAGAGCTTTTCCATGGGAACCGCGAACAGGATTCCGCCGATGGCGAACGAGTAGAGCACGGCGATCAGCGCCCCCGACCAGAGGATGACGCTCGGGACGTCGCGCTTCGGGTTCTTCATCTCGCCGCCCGCAGAGCTCATGAGCTCGAAACCGAAGGTCGAGTACAGCAGGGCCGGAAGGTAGGCGAGCGAGTCGTTCCAGCGGGGAGCGAGCTTCGCGATCGTGAAGGCGTTGGACGACGGCCGTCCGCCGAACAGCGCCGACAGCCCGAGCACGCCGAGCGCGAGGAAGATGAGGGCCTTGACGACGGCGCCGATGTTGGGCACCCACTTGGAGACCTCGAGCCGCACCACCCCGATGACGACGGTGATCCACGTCAGGACGATGGCGATCCCCGCCTCCAGCCAGGGCGACGATTGGGCCGGAAGGGTGATCCCGGGTTCGACGGCGACGGCGTTTCCGGCCGCTAGCGGCAGGGTGTGGGACTTCAGGAACATCTGCGCGAACGTGCCGGCGAAAATCAGGTAGACCGACGGGATCCAGTACGCGTTGTTGATCCAGTACATCCAGGCGACCGTCGAGCCCCACCTGGGCCCGAAGGCCTCCCGAACCCAGACGTAAACCCCGCCCTCCCCCGGCCAGGCCGCGCCGAGCTCCGCCGTGATCAGCCCGTAGGGGATGAAGAAGACGGTCATCGTGATGACCCACCAGGAGAACCACGAGTACCCCATGGAGGCCGACGAGGCGAGGGTGTCGATCGTGAGGATGGCGCAGACGGTGAAGAGGACGAGGTCGGTGCGCCCGAGAACGCGCTCGAGCACGGGGGTCGGGAGTGCCGATGTCCGCGCTTCCTGCACCTGGCCGAATCGTACCGCAAATGACGGCCCCACAGTGACTTCCGGCCGTATCTGGCGGCCCCGAGGGCTGCGTGGTAGGCTGCAGGCCTTCGATCGACCCGACCCTGGGGCTTCAAAAATGTCCTCAATCGGCATCTCCTCGATTCGCCTGAAGACCGCCCTCCCCGGGCCGCGCTCCCTCGAGCTCGCGGCCCGGCGGGCCGCCGCCGTCCCGAAGGGGGTCGGCCACTCAACCCCGATCTACGCGTCCAGCGCCCGGGGGGCTCTCCTGACCGACGTGGACGGCAACGTCCTGCTCGACTTTGCGGGCGGAATCGGGACTCTGAACGCCGGCCACGCCAACCCGGAGGTCGTCCGGGCGGCCGCCGCCCAGCTCGAGCGGTTTACCCACACATGTTTCAGCGTCGCGCCGTACGAGGGTTACGTCGCCCTGGCCGAGAAGTTGAACGCGATCGCCCCCGGCCGCGCGCCGAAGAAGACCCTGCTCGCCAACAGCGGCGCCGAGGCCCTCGAGAACGCCGTCAAGATCGCCCGGCACTCGACCGGACGCGATGCGGTCGTCGTCTTCGAGCACGCCTTCCACGGGCGGACGCTCCTGACGATGAGCATGACGAGCAAGGTCCGGCCGTACAAATTCGGGTTCGGGCCCTTCGCCCCGGAGGTCTACCGGCTCCCGTTCCCGTACGAGTACCGCGGCCACTACGCCGGGGCCGCCGCGAGCGAGGCCTCCCTCGAGGAGTTCTTCAGGACGCAGGTGGCGGCCGAGAAGGTCGCGTGCGTCGTCATCGAGCTCGTCCTCGGCGAGGGCGGTTTCGTCGTTGCGCCGCGCGACTACGTCGCCACCCTGGCGCGCCTCTGCCGCGAGCACGGCATTCTGCTCGTCGTCGACGAAGTGCAGACCGGGTTCGGGCGCACCGGGAAGATGTTCGCGAGCGAGCACTACGGCCTCGAGCCCGACATCGTCACCCTGGCGAAGTCGCTCGGCGGCGGCCTCCCCCTCTCGGCCGTCACCGGCCGCGCCGACGTGATGGACAGCGCGCAGGTCGGCGGGCTCGGCGGCACCTATGCCGGCAACCCGGTCGCCTGCGCCGCGGCGCTCGCGGCGATCGAGTTCATCGAGAAGAACCGCCTTCCCGAGCGGGCCGCCGCGATCGGCCGCGTCGTCGAGGCCCGCTTCCGCGGCTTCGTCGACCGCTTCCCCTTCGTCGGCGACGCCCGCGGCCTCGGCGCGATGCGGGCGCTCGAGCTCGTCAGGGACAAGGCGACGAAAGAGCCCGACAAGGACCGCACCGACCGCGTCATCAAGCGCGCCTACGAGTCCGGCCTCCTTCTCGTGGGCGCCGGGACCTACGGCAACGTCATCCGCACCCTCATGCCCCTCGTCATCACCGACGACGAGCTCTCCGAGGGACTGGACGTCCTCGACCATGCGCTCCAAGAAACCTAGGCGCCACCTCTTCTGCGTCGGAGACTCCTGACCGCACCCCCAACACGGCGGCCCGGCAACGGCTTTTCCGATGACGAAACGGGGGAAGACATGGCGACGCAGGAACTCACGAGCGGTCAGGGGACTCGCATGAACACGCAGGAGCTCATCAAGGAGTCTCAGCGGTGGCTCGACATCATCTCCGCGAAGGAGCTGACCCAGGAGCAGAAAGACAAGATCGCGACCGACACGGTCGACAACTTCTCGTTTTATTACAACCGCGGCTACCTCGAGTACCGCAAGTCGGTCATCGAGATGCGGGACAACCCCGCGCTCGAGTGGGCCGGCGAAGGCTCGACCTTCCAGGATCTCTCGGGCCGCACCTACATCGACTGCCTCGGCGGTTACGGCATCTACAGCGCCGGGATCCGGCACCCCAAGGTCCTGAAGGCGGTCGCCGACCAGCTCCAGCGGATGCCGCTTTCGAGCCAGGAGCTGCTCGACCCGCTCCGCGGGGCGCTGGCCGAGCTGCTCGGTGAGATCACGCCGGGCGACCTCCAGTATTCCTTCTTCATCAACAACGGCACCGACGCCGTCGAAGGCGCGATCAAGCTCGCCCGGGTTTACACCGGGCGCACGAACTTCATCAGCTCGATCCGCGGCTTCCACGGCAAGAGCTGCGGCTCGCTGTCGCTGCTCGGCAAGTGGGAGTACCGGGAGCCGTTCCTTCCCCTGCTGCCCGGGATCCACTTCGTCGAATTCGGCGACGCGGACGCCGTCATCGAGGAGCTCTACAAGGCCGACGCCACCGGCAAGGGCATCGCGGGCGTCATCATGGAGCCCATCCAGGGCGAGGCCGGCGCGATCGTGCCGCCCGACGACTTCTGGCCGCGCATCCGCAAGGCCTGCGACGAGTACGGCGCTCTCCTGATCGCCGACGAAGTGCAGACGGGCCTCGGGCGCACGGGAAAGCTCTTCGGCGTCGACCACTGGAACGTCGTGCCCGACATCATGTGCCTCGGCAAGGCGATCGGCGGCGGCGTCATGCCGCTGTCGGCCTTCATCTCGACGCCGAAGATCTGGAGCGTGCTCGAGACCAATCCGTTCATCCACTCGTCGACCTTTGGCGGAAATCCGCTGGCCTGCGCCGCGGGAATCGCCGCGATCAACGTGACCCTCGAAGAGGATCTCGCGGGGCAGGCGGCCAGGAAGGGCAAGTACCTCCTGGCCCAGCTCATCCGGCTCAAGATGCGCTACGACCGCCTCATCCAGCGCGTCGGCGGAAGGGGCCTGCTGCTCGGCATCGAGTTCGTCAACACGGAGATCGGCTACAAGATCGTGTCGGGCCTCTTCCGGCGGGGCGTGCTCGTGGCCGGAACCCTGACCAACTCCAAGGTCGTCCGCATCGAGCCGGCGCTCAACATCCCCGACAAGCTGCTCAAGGAGGTTCTCGGCGCCTTCGAGGAGACGCTCAAGGAAGTCGACGACGCAACCCCCGACATCAAGAGGGACGAGGACTAGCAGGTTGCTGAAAAAGGGTGTGCGATGTCG
>Ga0326726_10004580_pt1 | contig 12601 bp, 7 predicted proteins | sample MHFenrmetagenome_2_FD_207603 | JGI IMG/M metagenome (GOLD analysis project Ga0326726, IMG submission 207603) | Lab enriched peat soil microbial communities from Michigan Hollow, Ithaca, NY, United States - MHF15MN | ecosystem: Environmental > Terrestrial > Soil > Wetlands > Peat | place: USA...
TATCAAAAAGCCGGTTTGGGGGCTGAAGCTGAAAAGGAACTCACCAAAGCTGAAAAACTGGGGGTAAACCATGAAACCATCCAGATCCAGCTCGGTGAAGCCTTATTATTGATGGGGGAAAACAAGCGGGTACTCGATGAAATTCAGGTTGGATCGCAGACATCCAAAATCAATCTTGCACGCATTCAGCAAATTCGTGCCGATGCATTGCTGAATCTGGGAAAGTTAAGAGAGGCCTGCAACCTCTATCAGCAATCCCTGAATACTGACACAAACAACCCGCCGACCTACTGGGGGTTGGCGAAATGCGCTGTCGCAAACAATGACCCAGGTAAAGCAAGAGAATTACTTGATACAGCGCTCAAAATAAACAACAAACAAGCCGGGACTTGGAATCATATTGGGGAATTGGATCGATTTAATAACGATACGCAAGGCGCCCTTACAGCTTATGCCAACGCACTAAAAGTCGAGCCAAACAATCTGAATGCTCTGGAAAATCGAATTACCGCAAATTTATTACTTGACCAGTTTGAGCCAGTTCAGAAGGATCTTGATCATTTGCTGACGCTTGCACCAAAATCGGTTGCGGCCAGCTATCTTCAGGCTTTGTTTAATTTTAGACATGCGAAATACCCTGAGGCACGCGACGCTTTGCAGGAAGTTTTCAAGATCACAAACAATCATGCCCCCAGCGTCCTGCTGGCCGGGGCAACCGCTTATGCCTTGGGTTCATATCAGCAAGCGGAAGGCTATCTCAACCGGTTTCTGGGAAGTTATCCTGGTAATGTCTATGCCCGAAAAGCGCTGGCCGAGGTACAAATCAAGCAAAACAATCCGGACAGGGCTCTTAAAACACTGTCACCACTCCTGTCTTCGGACACCAAAGACGCCCAAGTGCTGGCTCTAGCTGGGGAGATTTATCTAAGGAACAAGGACTATGACAAGGCGATGGGCTACCTGGACCGGGCAGCGGAAATGGCCCCGAAGAACGCGACCGTCAAGACCAGCCTTGCCGCAGGACATCTGGCAATAGGAGATACCGACATAGCCCTGTCCGAACTGGAGCAGGCCGCCAGCCTGAGCACCAAGATTGGTCAGGCTGATCTGGCTCTGGTCGTACTGCATCTGAAACGAGGGGAATACGACCAAGCCCTGCAAGCCATCGCTTCCCTCGAAAATAAACTGCCCAACAACCCAGTGACCCTGAACCTGCGGGCTTTGGCTCTATTGGGTAAACAGGACCGGGCAGGCGCCCGCAAGGCGCTGGAGCAGGCCTTGGCCATAAAGCCCGATTTCTTCCCAGCCGCCGCCAACCTTGCCCGCCTCGACATCGCAGAAAACAAACCGGATGCCGCCCGCAAGCTCTTCGAGGCCATCCTGGATAAGGACAAGAAGAACATCCAGGCCATGCTGGCGCTCGCAGACCTGGCTGCTCGCAAAAAGAATGAAAGCGAGTATGCAAGCTGGCTGGAAAAGGCCGTTAAGGCGGATCCCAATGCCGTCAAGCCGCGCCTTGCCCTGGTGGGCTACTATCTGGCCAAGAAGGAAAACCAGAAGGCCCTGGCTCTGGCCAACGATGCCGTCAATAATTATCCGGACAGCCTTGAGGCCCTCAACCTGCTCGGTGCGACCCAGATGGCCATGGGAGACAAGGCTACAGCCATCACCACCTTTACCCGCATAACGCAGAAGGCACCCCAATCACCGGGCGCTCTCTTTCAATTGGCCCTCGCTCAAGCAGCTGACAAACAACTGGGCAAGGCGCGTGTCAACCTGCAGCAAGCGCTAAAACTGAAACCTGACTTTCTTCGAGCCCAGGAAGCCCTGATGCGGCTGGAATTGCACGACAACAAACCCGACGCCGCCTTGCAGATCGCCCGGCAGATCCAGATGCAACAACCCAAGTCACCTGTTGGCTTTGACAACGAAGCTGAAATCCTGCTTATTCAGAAGAAGTACTCCCAAGCAGCCAAAGCTTATGAGCAGGCCCTGGCGAAAGGCGCCGGCCATTTAGATTTGATCAAGCTGCATGGTGCCCTTTGGTTAGCTGGCGATGCCAATGCTGCGGATCAGCGACTAGCCACGTGGATCAAGCAAAATCCCAAGGACACCACTGTGCGGGCTTACGCCGCCCAATACTACATGAAGTCCAATCGCAACCGCGACGCCATCGCCCAGTTCGAAGAGGCCCTGAAGCTGGTTCCACAAAGCGTCCTGGCCTTGAACAACCTCGCCGCCCTTTATCAGCGTGAGAAGGATCCGCGCGCCCTGGCCACAGCTGAACAGGCACTCAAACTGGCGCCCGAACAGCCTGGCGTGCAAGATACTCTAGGATGGATTCTTGTGGATCAGGGTCAATTACCGCGCGCGACAGAACTGCTTGGCATGGCGGCCGCCAAGGCCCCCAAGATGGCAACCATTCGTTACCATTATGGCGTGGCCCTGGCCCGAGGCGGGAAGAAGGCCGACGCCAGAAAGGAATTGGAAGCAGCCATCTCCACCGGGCAGAAATTCCCGGAATTGGAAGACGCCAAGTCCCTGCTTAAGGGCTTGTAAATGAGCGATGCCCGCTGCGGACAGTTTGTTCATGCTCGGCACGTGGGGATGGGAATGTTACCGCGCTCGCTTGCCCGGCTTTGCCGGGCCTCAACCAAAGGCATGTGGGGACGTCCCATTTCTCATGGCGTCTGCTTGGCTGGCTGGTTAACATCCGGCCTCATGACGGAAAGGGAGATCCAGCTCCGTTTCTTATGGCTCATCCTATACGGGCGGCGCCTACTCATGTTTGTTCGTTCCCGTTACTCGGGCCCAATATTCTTGTGCCTATCCTAACTGCAGGAACTGGCCCCATCATCATGGCCGACCCGATCATTACGCTCAAGAGCCTTACAGTTGATTCCCGCCTGGCGCTGCGCAATATCCTGCGCCAGCGACGGCGTAGCATCATCGCAATCGTTGCCATCAGTTTCGGCATTGTCGCAATGATGCTTTCGGCTGGATTCATAGAATGGGTATATTGGGCAAACCGCGAGCTGTCCACCGTTAACCTGCTTGGGCATATACAGATCTCCAGACCGGGCTTCCACGAGGATGGCAAGGCTGATCCCTACGCTTTTCTTCTACCAAAAGATTCTCTCGCTCTATCGGCCCTGGAACACACGCCCGGAGTAAGGTCTGTCACGCCACGGCTGGCCTTCAACGGCCTGATCAGCCACGGCGACAGCACGTTGTCATTTCTTGGCGAGGGGATCGATCCGAACCGCGATCCCGCGTTCCACAATCTCATTGTGGTTGAGGGGAAACTGCTCTCTTCCCGAGACCCCAAGGGCATCATCCTGGGAGCCGGACTGGCAGCCAATCTGGGTGTAAAAACCGGAGACTCAGTCGTTCTACTCGCCAACACCGCCTCAGGTGGCATCAACGCTGTTGAAGGCCATGTACGAGGCTTGGTATCCAATTCCTTGAAAGCATATGATGACACCATGCTGAGTGTACCAATCAAAATGGCTCGTGATCTGCTCCACACTAACGGCTCCCATCTTTGGGTCATTAGGCTACAGAACACTGAGATGACAGACGACGTTGTTAAGCAGCTCTCAAAATTGCATGAACTGAAGGGCTTCGAGATCGAACCCTGGAGCAAGTTGGCGGATTTCTACAATAAGACCGTAGCGCTATTCTCACGCCAGATGGGGGTGGTAAAGCTCATCATTGCCGTCATCATTATCTTAAGTATCAGCAACACCATGACCATGAGCGTTATGGAACGCACAGTGGAGATTGGCACGGCCATGGCACTGGGTGTCAGGCGCCAGCGTATCCTTAGTTTGTTCTTGCTGGAGGGTCTGCTGTTAGGAGCCCTCGGCGGTATGATTGGCGTGGTAATTGGTTGTATTGCGGCGCAGTTAATCTCGGCTATTGGGATACCCATGCCACCCGCGCCAGGCATGTCACGGGGGTTTATCGCCGGGATTAACATCACCCCAACGATCATCTTTGAGGCCCTTCTTCTCGCCCTGTCCACAACCTTCATCGCCAGCCTCTATCCATCATGGCGTGCATCGCGGCTGATGATCGTAGATGCCCTGCGCCACAATCGCTAGGGGACCGCTGTATGTGGAAGCTTGCCCTGCGCAACGTCTTACGCCACAAGGCCCGCACCGGCATGACCCTGCTGGCCATTATCGCCGGAGTCATCGGACTGATCCTGAGCGGGGGATTTGTGCATGACATCTTCACTCTGTTGGGGGAGACGCTGATCCATTCCCAGTCCGGCCACCTGCAATTGTCTCGCAGCGGCTATTTCGAGCACGGCGCACGCAGTCCGGATAAATATTTAATCGCCGATCCCCAGCCCCTACAAAAAGCCATCCTAAGCATGCCAGATGTTGACGATGTAATGGGCCGTTTGTACTTCTCCGGCTTACTCAACAATGGCCGTTCTGACCTCCCTATCGTGGGTGAGGGCATCGAGCCCTCACGGGAAACCCGACTCGGCAGCGGCATAACGATCACAGCAGGGCGAAATCTGGTGGACCAAGATGCCTACAGCATGTTAATCGGTCAAGGTCTAGCCCATACGCTGAAGCTCAAACCCGGGGACCAGGCGACGCTGGTTCTCAATACCGCCGAGGGCGCCGTGAATAGTCTGGACTTCCAGGTGGTGGGGATATTTCAAACTTTTTCCAGAGATTACGATGCCCGTGCCATGCGCGTTCCTCTGAAAACAGCCCAGGAGCTACTTGCAACTGCGGGAGTCAATACCCTTGTAGTGGCCCTGAAGCAGACCCAACGTACGAAGCCAGTAGCGGGGGCCTTGGCTAGCAAGTATCGTAGTGATGGGCTGGAGGTCAAAACCTGGCAGGATTTGAATGATTTCTACGCCAAAACCGTCAAAATGTACGACGTCCAGTTCGGCGTGCTTCGCATCATCATCCTGCTCATGGTGCTATTAAGCGTCATCAACAGTGTCAACATGAGCGTATTCGAACGGGTGGGTGAGTTCGGCACGATGATGGCCTTGGGCAACCGCAGCCGAAGCGTCTTCACGCTGATCATGATGGAGAATACCCTCATCGGGCTGGCGGGTGCCGCGTCCGGCGTCATCTTCGGTATCGTCCTGGCACTGATCATCTCTGCCATTGGTATTCCCATGCCGCCGCCGCCCAATTCGGACCTGAGCTTCGTCGCCCATATCCGTATTGTTCCATCCGTGATCGCAGGGGCGTTTGCGGTGGGGTTGGTTGCCACCGTCGCCGCCGCTATCCTACCAGCGGCGCGTGTGCAACGCATCCCGGTCGTGGATGCGTTGCGCGAGAATGTTTAAGAACTTGTCGCCTTCTGGACTGCTTCATCGCCATGTTTCTTGCAAAGACGGTTGACACAGTAATAAACACTCTAGAAATCGCGCCTCAGCTCGGTGTATACTTGGTCTTTGTTATCGTATTGCCCGAACAGGCCTTTGGGCGGGCCACTGAATACATCCAACCCTAAGTTCAATCGCCAATTCGGCTGAAACCGCCATGTCACTTTGGGGCGCAACATCCAGTCTTTGCGATTCAGGCTATGGATGAGTAGTGCCTCAGCTACCCAGTTATGTAGAAATTTATGGTTCACCAGTAAAGAGATGCCGCTCTCGTACTTATCGAAGATGGTGTCCGGATCGTGATTAACGAAGATGCGCTGGAACAACTGGGTATTCAAGCGAGTATCGGTGGTGGGATTGAAGTCCAGACCCACAACCCAGTCCAGGGTGTTCTGTTCCACCAAACCATCGCTGTCGGTGAGATTCGTCACGTTGTAACTCCGGCCATCGGTATACACCGTTTCCGCCTTGAAAACGAAAGAACCGAGATCCTTGGCCAGGGTCCCGCCCGCTTGCCAGATGCGATCATGGCGGGGATAGAAAACCTGCTGATTGATTACGTCACGGTAGAAAGTGGGCTGGCTGTCCATGCTGCTGTACCAGAAACCGGAAAAATCCCAGCCGTTGGTGAGTTGGGAGAGCCGCAGACCATAATTCGTATGGTCGATCGCATTGTCGGGCTTCTTCTCATCCATGATGATCGGTATGCCCGCAGGGGACACGGGATAGGGGTAGAAATCAGAGCCGGCACCGGGCTTGCCCAGTTTGAAAGGCGTACCGATCAGATCGTAGCTGGGGAACGGGATCCACATCGCTTCGGCATGAAAATCATTCTTGAAATACTCGGCCCGCGCCGACCACTGGGGAATGCGGAGAACATCGAAGTCGGGCAGGATGAAGTCCCTCAAGTCCTTGGCCGAGACCACATCGGCAAAAAACAGGCCCACCATCTCGCCCCATACGATCTGCTGCCTGCCTACGCGCCAATCCAGGCTGCCAGTTGAAAAATCGAGAAATGTCTCCCCAAAACGAAATTGCGCTCGTTGATCATCCCGCACCGCATCGGAATAAAAATCGGTCAAGTCATAAACGGCGTTGTATTCCGCACGCCCAGTAACCTTCCACTTCATTCCATTCCCCAAGTGGCCCTGAGTGCCCAGTTCGAGGCGCCCCAACACATCAGACCAATGAACCGGATCGGAATAAGTATAGGCCAGTTCGGTCTGGAAGAATCCCCTTATTGGAAATGCTTTTTCAGCCTTGACAACTGGAGCAGCAGGTTCCTCACCGAACAGGCCCTCTTTTGAAATTGGCAATCCCTTATCCGTCTGGGGTGCAGAGCTGTCCCCCTCATTACCCACGCTAGGCTCTGCTCCAAATAGTGAATCCTTCGAAGCCGGCAGAGCTTCTTCACTCTTTGGGGGTGGTGAGGCGCTCTTCCCCGTTTCCTCGTAAACGCCAAAGAGATCATCCTTGGAGAGCGGCAGGTCGTCATCCTTGGCAGCCAACAGTTGGACACCCTGTCCGTTCACGCGGTCATATCCATTCACCCCCCCCGCGACCGCCAGTATCGGCATGAAGAGCATGAGTGCCAATGTCACTTGATCCAAACTGGCCCTAAGAAAGTGCCGACTTTCGTCATCGCGAGCGGTATCGCCTTTAGCCGCCAGGCCGAAGGCCATGGCGGGAAGCAATCCAGTTATTTGCTTTTGCATGAACTGCTGAATCGCCGCGGCGCTACGCGCCTCGTGGCGGCTTTTGCAGGGCTCCCCAAACTTTAACGTCATGTTATTCCCCTTATACTTCGGCAGCCTTTTCGCCGAGTTTCACCGACTTCCAATGCTCTTCCACCTTTATGCCCAGCGAGGCAACCCGCCCATCCTCGATGCGGATGAGGCGATCGGCCATCGCCATAATGCGGCGATCATGGGTCGAAAAAATGAATGTTGTGCCGTAGTGCCGATTGATCTCCTTCATCAGGTTCAAAATGCTCTCCCCGGTTTTCCTGTCGAGGTTGGCAGTGGGCTCGTCCGCCAATACGATGCGCGGCTTGATCGCGAGGGCCCGGGCAATCGCCACCCGCTGGCGCTGTCCGCCACTCAACTGGTTTGGCTTATGATCGGCATATCGTTCCAGGCCGACAACTGCCAGAAATTTTGCCACCCTCTTCATGCGCTCTTCACGGCTGACCTCCGGCAGGTTCAGCAGCGGATATTCCACATTCTCGGCAGCAGTCAATACAGGGAACAGATTAAAGGTCTGGAAGATGAATCCCGTGGTATGCGCGCGCAGACCAGCCAGCTCATCGGGTGTACGACCGGTGACTTCCAAATCATCGATGAAGACCTTGCCCTGGGTTGGCGTATCGATACAACCAATGATGTTGAGCAGAGTGGTCTTGCCGCTGCCTGACGGTCCGGCGATCGCCAGAAACACGCCTTCCTCAAAAGAAAGTGTAATATCGTGCAGCGCAACAACCTTCTGCTCCCCGAGCAGATACTCCTTGGTCACCCCCTCAACGCGGACTAGACTCATCGTCCCACTCCCATGCGAGGTTGTCTTATCAAAGGAATTTGTAAGATGTTCATTTTTTCTCTTTTACAAGGGCGCTATATCGGCTTTTATTTCATTCTCACCTTGTTTACCAGTTTTCCGGCTGCTGCCGAAACGAGCCTCGCGGAAGACCCCTTAGCAAGAAGCGTTCTAGAGAGGTCTGACGGAATTCGCTTCCCAGCAGAAGGGTTCCAGGTCGATGTTTCCATCAGCAGTTCCTCACCGAATCAGGATATGGAATCCCGTAAATACCGGGTACTCTCCAAGGGCACCGAAAACACAGTCGTCATGATACGTGAACCTGCGGCAGAACGGGGTCAGATCATGCTGATGAAGGGACGTGACCTATGGGTATTCATGCCCGATGTTTCCCAACCAATACGGCTGGGTTTGGCACAGCGTCTGACCGGCCAGGTCGCCAATGGAGACATCGCGCGCGCCAATTTCAGCGGCGATTACACCCCTACGATCGTGCGTATCGAGAAGGTGGATGGGGAGGATCACTATGTGCTGGAGCTCATGGCCGTGGACCGGAGCGTGACCTACTACCGGGTTTTGCTGTGGGTGAACAAGTCCAACTACCGGCCCCGCAAGGCGGAGTTTTACTCGCTCTCCAACCGGCTGATGAAAATCTGCTCCTACCAAAATTTCGAGCGCATGGCAGGACGGATCCGACCGACACGCCTAATCATGAGCGATGCGCTCAAACCAGGCAATATGTCTGTTCTTGACTATGAAGACATGAAACTGCGCGACTTGCCAGATAAGATCTTCTCCAAGGACTACCTCAAGAAGCTGCAATAGTTCACCCGATCAGCAGATCGAGAAACACCCGTCGTCTGGCCGCCTACAGCCGTTCATCGATTAGGCTTCAGCAGGCACACTTATGACGCATCCCTCATCTCACGCACAGGCGGGCGAAGAACTGCCCCATAAGCTGTTGCGCGAGGTAAGGGCACTGGCGCCGCTAGCCGCGAAACCGAATGAAGCCTGGGCAACGGATCTTTGTCCTGCTGTGGAGCGATCGCGATAGCCGGGCAACACACGCATAATCAACCGCAACAACCCGGAGTTGCTTGGCTATATCTGGCACGGAGCGGCAAATTGCAGTCTGCCTAGTCGGCGCTGGATCCTCACCCATTACCGGTTTTCACATCATGACACTTCCCAATACCGCTTCGGCTCAGTCCTGTCGAGGATTTGCTACCCACGCCCCACTACTACGCCGTGCCGGTCGGAGGCTCTGGCCTGTGATAGCCGCTCATCGTGCCTTCGCCCTCCGCACGGACGCCTGAGTCGAGCGGGTTAAGTAGTGCATCCATCGTTATCGGTTCGGAGGCTTGCAATCCGAGACGGTTATTGGCCCATGTCCCTGATATACTGGCAAAAGAACCGGCGCCAGACGGCAACGCGCCTCGTTGCGCAACCAGTGACCGTCGGTTTGGAAAATAGAATGATCGATCCATAGTTCCCCATGGCATCTACCACAGAGTCGGACAGCTCCGCCCGCACCGTAAGCAAGCGCTACAGGTGCCGTCGCAGTGAAAATCAGTTCAAACATTCCCCCCTGACACAGGTGGTATCCGCCATCTTGGCGGTAGCCTGCGAAGGTTGGTCATGAAGCCGCGGTACGGCGCGTCGTCTAACCTGACGACCCCTATATTCCATCATGCCACTAAGCGGGGCTTGCTGCATCTGCTTGAAAAGGCACAAGCACTTTATCATGCTGGAGATCTCCACGAGGCACGCCGCATCGGTCTGGAAATACTGAAGGCGAATCAGATAAATGGCGAGGCCTGGCACTTGCTCGGGGTTATCGCATACAAGGAAAGCAGGTTCGTGGAAGCCGAAGAACTGATCCTGCGGGCGCTGAGTTCAGCCCGCTCAAACCCCTACTATCATAACAGCTTGGGAAGCGTGCTCAGAGCACAGGGCAAATTCGAGCCGGCGACCGCCTCCTATCGCCAATCATTGCGGATCAACCCGAGCTTGCATGCTGCCCGGCTTGGCTTCGGCATCTGCCTCCGTGCCTCTGGCGATCTAAGCGCGGCAACCGCGCAACTCCAGAGGCTGGTAAGCCTTTGCCCTAGGGATGTTGATGCCCGGGTTGAACTTGCCATCACCCTGCACAGCTCTGGTCAGTTGGATAATGCGCTGAGCCATTTCCGCGCTGCGCTAAAGCTGCAGCCCGGCCACCCAGTAGCTCAACGTGGCTTGGCTGAAACTTTGCTGCTGCGGGGCCATTTTCATGAGGGCTGGCGCGAATATCTAGGCAGTCTCACCTCGGTGCGACTTCCCACAAATGAGCCTTTGGGCTCGGCCTTCAAGGGGAAGCGAGTCGTGGTCTATGGGTCTGAGGGGGTGGGTGACGAGATCATGGCTGCCGGATGTATACCGGACCTGCTTTCTCACGCTAAAGAATGCACCCTCTATACCGACCAGCGGCTTGCACCCCTGTTTGCACGGTCGTTTCCCTCGGTTCATTGTATTGGCGTAGAAAAAAGAGCAGGCGAAGAGATCATGGTGGGGCTCACTTCCGCAGACGAAATTCAGCTTCTCGCACCCATGCTTCTTCCTTATCTCCGTCCGAACCCGGATGAGCATCCTGCGCGGCACACTTATCTTGTGCCGGACGCCGGTGCACTTGCCGGCTGGCGCGACCGCTACCGGGCCTTGGGTCCTGGCCTAATGGTCGGCCTGTCCTGGCGAGGCGGGGTCGACCCGCAGTCGGGGGCCAGTCGTTCCATCCCGCTGCAGTCATGGGAACCCGTGCTCAGGGTGCCCGGGGTGCACTTCGTCAGCCTGCAATATGGCGATACCCGGGCCGAAATCGAGGCCACGCGCGAAAAAACCGGCGCACGCATTCTTTATTGGGGTGACGCCAACCCCCTGGCGGACCTGGATGGCTTTGCCGCCCAAGTGGCAGCCCTGGATCTGGTGATCTCCGTGGACAACAGCACAGTACACATGGCTGGCGCTCTGGGCGTGCCAACCTGGACACTGCTGCCCTTCGCGCCGAGCTGGCGCTGGCTGCTCGGGCGGGAGGACAGTCCCTGGTATCCGACCGCGGTGCGCCTGTTGCGTCAGGCAAAGCCGGGCGACTGGAGCCCAGTGTTCCAGCAAGTGAGAACCGGTCTGAGCGAAAGGCTCAATTCGACGCCTCGATAAGATAGTGCCGACCGCGCCTTCCAGCATCATGCCGCCCGATCGACGCGAGCCCATCAACAAAAAAGCCCCCTCCTGAGAGGGGGCTTTTAGCAGTGCAAGCCTTTACGCTTGATGCGCTGACTTCTTCAAACCATCACACGCTGGACTTGCGCCGCATCGCACCGAGACCGATCAGACCGATCCCCAGCAGCGCCAAACTGGCCGGTTCCGGGATGGTCTGCGAATATTGCGCATCGTCGGTGGCTACAACGCCTTGGCCGGTGAGTCCCGCCGCTAACCCAGCGCCACCGTTGATGCCGCCGCTTATAAGTACGTCTGACTTCCCATCGCCCGCCCCGCAAATTGGACTGCAATTTTTCGCATCCGCAATAATGTTCAGTCCGGTATTATTGTACAGCACGCTCAAAGCCGCATTGTAAGTTCCAAAGGCGAAAGAAGGATCTGAGGCTAGCACAACGGCGGTATTTGTTGCCGCGTTGAATGCAGCCCAAATGTTATCAAGATCGCCATTGAAACCCATCACCTCATACTGGGTGCCGAGGGTTGCCTGCCCTATGCACGCTGTCAGGGTTGCACAACTTAGACCGGGTGACGGTAATAGACTTTGATCGAGATTTAATATTGAACCGCTTGCTTGGTACCACAAGGCCACCATGGCGCCGCCTCCCGCACCACCGCCCGTGACGGTCTGGGAAACGCCAAAAGCGTTGAGGATTGCGTCGATGCCTACGCTAACGGGATTGAACACAATTGTATTCGTGGTGCCAGTGGGAATAATAGTGGCAACTTGGACTGCTGCGATGCCGGTGAGTCCCGTGCCTGCCGGGTAAGCCACCCCGTTATGTGTTCCGAATTCAACCGCGGCCAACAGGATATCGCCAGTGTTAATAGTGCTATTAGCATCTGGCACCCAAACTCCATTAGCATTTATAGTGCCGACTGAATCGATGCTGTTGTCTTCATACGAATCATTCGCTGCTGCCGCCTGACCGCTCACTAGAGCGAACCCGAGGCCGAGTGCGCCGGTCAGCGTCTTGATTTTCCAATTAAACTTTTTCATGTTAGGTCACTCCATTTTAATGATGTCTGGCCCGTAACTGCACTGGCAATTACCCCGCTGAACATAAAGCATAACCCATGCCATAGGGCGGAATTGATGCGTAAGGTGTTGTTGTGTAAAAGATATTTAGCCGGCTGAAAAACAGCGACAGGGATTTTGGGTGGCCAATTGTAAAAAAAACCGACAGCCGTCGGTAGACCTCGTTCCATTGCCGCTGGCTGCATAAGCTCCAGACGGGTGCTTGTGCTGTGCGGCTGCGCATCGACAGGAGGTCCTCAACAAGGGCAATGCGATCACAGCTACGCCGCTCAACATGAGCTAAAGATACCTTGTAGCGGGGGCAATCAGGTCCCATGGCGCTGGCGGACTCGAAAGTAGAAGGCCGAGGCCTTCTTGGAGAGCACTTTCCCTACAGCGAGAATGTCGACCCGGGCGGTTAAACAGCTTCAAGG
>Ga0326726_10004581_pt1 | contig 12600 bp, 13 predicted proteins | sample MHFenrmetagenome_2_FD_207603 | JGI IMG/M metagenome (GOLD analysis project Ga0326726, IMG submission 207603) | Lab enriched peat soil microbial communities from Michigan Hollow, Ithaca, NY, United States - MHF15MN | ecosystem: Environmental > Terrestrial > Soil > Wetlands > Peat | place: USA...
CAAAGAGCCGTTTCCCTATGCGTTCGAACTCAACAGAATACATTCAGAACACCTCTTTTTCCCGCAGAATTCTTTTCCATATTCAACAATGTGCGCATGTGTCTGCCGGTACGTATGATTATCAATCTGAAGGACTTCCTCAAATATACGCTTGAGAGCCCCACGTCTTTCCGTTATACCCATACATTGCACCATCCTCTCCGTGTAGGCATCAATGACAAAACTTGCCCGGGAAAACCCATAGCAGAGAATACTGTCGGCAGTTTCCTCACCAATCCCCGGTACATTTAATAATCCCTGCCTCAGTCGTCCTGTAGGAATATCGGCCATGCCAGCAGCACCTCCATACATTTCCATCACGTGGGTGGCGAGTGATTTCAGACGCTGTGCCTTGACCCGGTAAAATCCCGTGCAGCGGACCGCATCTTCAATCTCCTGCATCTCTGCCGGAAAAATTGTGTCAAGGGAGCAGAGTCCTTTTTTTTTGAGATTTTCGAGAGCACGCTCAACATTCTCCCACCGTGTCTGCTGGGTAAGGATTGCCCCAATCATCACCTCGTCTGCGTCTCCCGGCCACCATCGTATCTCTCCAAAGCGGTCGTTGAGCACGCAGATGAGGTGGTTAATCTTAACGGAACTGGATTCCGACATCTTTCATCTTGTTATATCGTGCAATATTGAGAAGCAGGGGAGTTATGGACTCGACCAGGTTCGATGCCCCAAGGGGACCTGCGTCAAATGCCTGGAGTTTTGAAATGCGGTTTACCATTTCCATAACCTGCTGTTTTGCTCCCTGATCATCCCCACAGACGGGTACCGAGTGGTTGAGCTCTTCATCAAGCAGTTTCCATCGGTTAGCCGCTATGGTGTTAAATGCCGTGCAGATCCTGGAACTCCGGGGAAGAAGCCGTTTTATCAGGAGTGCGGCGGAACCTTCAGCCGGAGGGACGAAGGTGAAGAAATCCTTCTTCTCCATCGGATTAACCGGACTTATTACTATCTTACCCTCAAACCCTCCAAGGCTTTCCAATGTCCCGAGCAGGTGCTTGTAGGGAACCGCAAGAATTACGATATCTGCCTCATCCACAGCGGTCTGATTGGTAACTCCTTTGAGCGAACACTTCTGTCCTCGTTTTCTCAGGGTTTCAATATGTATATTGCAGGTAGCCTCAGCTTTGTCGCTCTCCCGTGAGCCAACAATTACGTCAAATATGGGGGAAAGGCGCATAGCCATCCCTTCACCGATGTCTCCTGTCCCCCCCACAATGCCAATTTTCACTTAACCCACCAGCGGCCGCAATATTTTTTCGAGTGTTGCCGCGTCGGTGACCCCCTCAAGAGACTGGATAATTTTCCCGTCTTTTTCAATGATAAGGGTGGGGACAACACGGATTCCATATTTTTCTGCCTGATCCATGTGCTGGTCGACATCAACTTTTCTTATTTCGATTGCGTCACCCATTTTTTTTCCGAGGTCCTCCAAAATGGGTGTCTGCATCCTGCATGGACCACACCAGGTCGCAAAAAAATCAAATAAAACCGGTTTGCTCATTGAATATACCCGGAAGAATAGTCGATTAAAAAAAAGATAAAGGTATGGTATCTTATTTGGAGAGGATTTGCATGATAATTCTCCCGTACGCCGGACGGGTGACAATCACACCGACGAGTACACCGAGGATGGTGATGAGTGCAAATCCCTTGAGCGTCGATAAGTCCATCAGAGCGAGGGGTGCCATTGCAATAACGACAGTTGCTGCAGCAATAACGATAATACTTAATGCCCGTGCGAGTCTCTTTAAATAGAGATTTGGTGAAGGGACCTTTCCTTCGTGTAAAATCTCATCCGTTATTATGACCAGTTGATCTATCCCGGTTCCGAGTACCGCGATGAGACCGGCGATGGTGGGCAGGTCCATCTGGAACCTGATCAGGCTGATGAATCCCAGCAGGATGATAACTTCAGATGCATTAATCAAAACCATGGGGAGCACAATGCTCGGTTCACGATACCGGTAGAAGATGACACACCCGACCGTGATGAGCGCGAAGATCCCGGCAAGAATCGCCATCACCTTATAGTGCTCTCCAAGAGGTGCCGAGACACCCCCGGATCCTGCAATATTCACATCGACAGGTAAGGCCCCTGCTCTGAGGTGGATTTCGAGATTGGTTGCCTGCTGGGTCCCGTATTTTCCCGATCCCGTTGAGGCAAAAAGCTGCCGTATATTCTCATTCTGGATTTTGCCGGCGAGGTCATTTGACAGGGGTGCTGAGTAAACGGTCTCGTTATCAAGAAGCATGATAAGGTTATGTTTGGCAGGGTCTGCAGTTGCGCCGTATTTGATCGCGGCAGCGCGAAATGCTTCAGCACCGCTTTCACTTAAAGTAAACCCTACACCCCAGTTATCGCTACCTGCAGGCTCCTGAGTGGGAACCTGAACGCTGGTAATTGCGTCACCGGAGAGCACATGCTCGGTCTGGTTTCCTGTGGTTTGTATACGGATTTCGAACTTGCCCTGTTTCCCGACAATTTCCTGGGCCTGATTCATATCCACCCCGGCAAGTTCAACGCGGATAAACCGGGCAACATTGTTTAAACCGGTAAGTGTGTTGACCTTTGCATCCTTGGTACCCAGGGTATTAATCTTGTTTTCAAGGACACGCTTTACCGTATCTGCAGTAGATTTTGTTACACCCTGCTGGTATGAGGTGAGGGTTCCTTTCTCGCTGGTAAAGACTGGTTCAAGTTCTGCCTGTGAATAGTATTTCCGGATTTCGAGATGATTGGGATTCGTGGATTCCACGACAACTACTTCGGTATCCAGCTTCTTTGAGAGATTACTGACAAACGCCTGAACGGGTTGATCGGTGGTAAACCCAACCACTTCTGCGCGAAATTCAAGTTGGATCCATGAACCCTGCTGGAGGTCAAGCCCGTACTGGAGGTTGGATGCAAGAGCCCCTCCCTGATCAATATGAGGGTAAATTGCAATAACGGATAAGACGAGAAGTATAAGAAGCGTCGCAACTCTCCAGTCAGTGACAAGGGTTTTTAACTCTTTTGAGTTCATTTGCCACCTCCCTTCTGGACATACCATTTAAGTATGCCGACGTTCGTAAGCCAGGTGTTTATTACATCAAACAGAAGCCCGATCAACAGCACAGCTGATATCTCATAAATGATCTGGACAGCGCCGAACCATGAAACAAGGAACATGGCCGTAGCGGCAGCAAGGGTCGTCGAGGTCATGATGATACCAGTATGGAATGCACCGGCAAGCTTTTCATTAAGCTTGCCCTGCCGCTTGAGAACCCTATTGGTGAGCAGGATATCGCTGTCAACCGAGTACCCAATCAACATAAGCAGTGCAGCGAGCGTGCCAAGCGATAGCGGAATTCCGATTATGTTCATTGTTGCGGCAGTCATCACCATGTCTGCGAATGCGGAAAGAACGACAGCCCCCGCGGGCACAAATGTCCTGAAGGATAAAAAAATTACAATTGACATCCCGATAAAGGAAAATACCAATGCAAGCGCTGCCTGAGATTGCAGGGCTTTTCCGAAGGTTTCCCCAATCTGATCAATCCGTGAATCAGGATACTTCTGGTTGATTAATGACGTGAGTGACTTGTACTTTGCATCATCCATCAACCCAAACTTCAAGAATTTTCCGTTATTCATGTCACTTACTTCAGTAAGTGGATAACCGGCAAAATAGGATGTAATCTGTTCCCTGGTGTCGGTGGTAATAACGGTTACTGCAGTACCTCCGGAGAAATCAATTCCTGGTGTAACCGGCATACCGGTTGCAACCATGTTCAGGGCGATCAGAACAAGAGATATCGCCAGAATTACGAGAGGGATTATCACCAACTGTTTTGGCGAATATTTCTCGATGTTATAATTGAACAATCCCATAGCGTAATCATCTGTTCCGTGAACAATTAAATAGTTACCAGAAGTGGCTATCCCATCAGTACGCAATCCACCGGTTTCTCTTCCATGTTATACAAACCTGCAAAGAAACATGATCAAACCACGAAATTCCAGAGTTTGGCACTTAAAATAAAAAAATATAAATAGAGAGACCGGTGAGAGTAAACGTATGAGATCTCCTTCAGAGATCAAACGAGTCGTTGAAGGACGGTTGCAATCATACCTTTCACGGGACAGGACCGGAATCCGGCGCGAATTACTCAGACTTTTTGTAAAGATCAAATCGCTCACTATTGCAGAACTCGTTGCTGAACTTCAGACTCAGTTTGCCGTTACATTCCATGCGATTGCATCAATGGTTGGCATCATCGCATCAAGAATCGGAATCCTTCATGCACTACGAAATGCCGATGGATCAAACACATACGAACTTAAAGAAAAATATTTTGATATCGTTGTAAAGATTGTCGGGGTCTATTAAGTCCCCGGCCGATCCACAACGGTTTTTACTCTTCTGTTCCCATTATTATTGCATCATGCATACCAAAGACAGCGCAAGCATAAACGAAATTGCTATTGTACCTGAAGTAATCGAATATATCAACCAGCGGGACTGTGATTTTCGTATATGTACCTCGTGCGGCGGGCCGATCCTGTTACCTGTCCGTGTTAAACCCCCCAAAAAAACCGACCTCCTTGTCAGGGCAGGAAATCACATGATCTATGTTTCTGTTCACCAGGCGCGATTCCTCCACAACATCCGGATGGATATGATACCTTTTTTTGATGATGATGATAGTGTGGGACATGAATACTGATGAGTTTTGAAGAGGTTCCCCATACCGCAGATGTAAAAATTCACGTCACCGCACCTACCCTTGAAGCACTTTTTTCCGAAACCTTCAGAGCCCTGATGCAGGTGATGTACGGAACAACGCGTGGCAGTGGCACTTTACGGGAGATCAGGATTGAATCGACTGATAATGAATCGCTCCTGGCAGACTTTCTTTCTGAGGTGCTTTTCGTATCAGAAGTTGAGGGTCTTGTTTTTTCAGACGCCCGAATCAGGATTAACGGTTTTTCTCTGATTGCGGAGGTTAATGGCGAGCTGTTTGATCCTGCACGACATTCCGGCGGGACAGAAGTGAAAGGGATTTCCTATTCGGGACTTGCAATCATGCACGATGCGAACGGATATATGCTGGACATCATATTTGATGTCTGAGTATGGGCGAAATGTGGTGGATAAATGCTTGAGGGTATAAACCGTATCGGAATACATGAATGGGAAGTACCCGTCGGATATGTTCCGGGCATGCGTGTTGCGGGAAGATTCTTTCTTTCCGAGTCGTTGGCAAAAACCCTCGAACCGGGTGCAGTCCAGCAGCTCGCCAACGTGGCAACCCTGCCCGGAATTCTGAAAAATTCGCTTGCAATGCCGGATATCCACTGGGGCTATGGATTTCCCATTGGAGGTGTTGCTGCCTTTTCTGTTGATGAGGGGATTATCTCCCCGGGAGGAGTCGGCTTTGATATCAATTGCGGGGTGCGATTGCTCTCAACACCACTGCTCCACAAGGATGTCAGCGGCCGCCGTGATCTTATCGATGAACTCTTCCGCACTGTACCTACGGGGGTTGGCGCGAAGAGCTCCATGAAGGTCTCTTCACAATCTCTCGAGGGTATGATGGTAAAAGGAGCCCGGTGGGCGGTCAGCGCGGGCTATGGAGTCGAGCGCGATCTGATGAGGTGTGAAGAGGGAGGGTTCATGAAAGCTGCAGATAGTCATTTCATCTCTGCAAAAGCAAAACAGCGCGGAATACCTCAGGGCGGGACGCTTGGATCAGGCAATCATTTTCTTGAAATCCAGGTCGTCCGTGAAATCTTTGACCCGGAAGCAGCCAGGGCATTTGGCCTTATATTGGGCCAGGTCTGTTGCATGATCCATTGCGGTTCACGGGGACTCGGTCACCAGGTTTGCACCGACCACTTAAAAATTCTCGAAAGTGCCACGAAAAAATATCATATCACGATTCCCGACCGGCAACTTGCCTGTGCCCCGATAATTTCACCGGAAGGGAAGGCGTATTTTGGTGCGATGGCAGCATCCGCTAATTATGCATGGGCAAACCGGCAGATGATTACCCATACTGCGCGCCAGGTACTGTCAAGGATGTTCAGGATTGAATACGAAGAGATGCCACTCATGTATGATGTCGCCCACAATGTGGCAAAGATCGAGGAACACATTCTGGATGGAAAGAGCCGGGAAGTCTGTGTGCACCGGAAAGGTGCTACCCGCGCATTCGGGCCTGGATCACGCGATCTTCCTATCGATCTTACTTCTGTCGGACAGCCGGTGATCATCCCTGGCAGCATGGGGACATCCTCATATATTTTACGCGGAACGCAGATTGCCATGGACCGAACATTCGGGAGTACCTGCCATGGTGCAGGGCGAATCATGAGCCGTACCCAGGCAAAAAAGAATCTTAATGGCAGGGAAATCACTGCAAATCTTTTAAAAGAGGGCATTATTGTCAGGGCCCACAGCGAGAATGGTATCGCTGATGAAGCTCCGGGCGTCTACAAGCCCAGTGATGAGGTCGTACGTGTAGTCCACGAGGTCGGGATATCCCGGCTCGTGGCACGCCTCTCACCGCTCGGGGTGATCAAAGGATGAGCTGTCGTGCAGCATTTGTCTGGCAGACAAAACAGCATTTCAACCGGTACATCGAGGATTGCGGGATTGCCTGTGAACTTGTCACCCCGCATATGCTCGCAGCCCCTTTTTACCGCGGTACATTCAACTGCCTTATCATTCCTACGGGTTTTGCAAATCCTGCCTACTCAAACCTGCTCCCGGCGCTCCGTTCTGCCTCTTCACGGATCGAAAAATTCGTTGAAAATGGCGGGAACCTCCTTGTCTTCGGTGCGGCTGCCGATAAACCGGATGCCTACGACTGGCTCCCTTTTCCGGTAACATACCTGCATGACTGTCACCCGCGCAGGATTGAGTGCACACCTGATCCTGATTGCGGCACTATTATCGACGATTATGATCCAATGTCTGTCGAATGCGATGGTTCATTTCCATTCCATGAAGGAGATCGCAGGGGAATCGCTGAATCCTGCGATGTCATTGTTGAAAAGCGGGTAGGTAAAGGAAAAATTATCGTGACAAGTGTCCACGAATTTCCTTCACGGAGATTTTTGAAAAATTTCTGCAGCACAGGAAAAGAAACCCTCTTTTGATAAAAACGATATTCCTCTTATAATCCATTGGTAATGGTTTTGAAGGTTTATTATATTTTTACTTCATTAGTATGTTATAATGGATCTGGCCAGCCTGAAGAAACACCAGTCTTTCATCATTGTTGCAGTCATCCTCCTTTTTATGGGGATTGCGTTTGTTCTCAGGATGATCCCTGCATTTTTTATCAAAGATCCGGGATTTTTGTATATTTATGATACGGATTCGTGGTATACACTGAGGCAAATCGAGGTAATGGTCAGGCATTTTCCCCAGTACAACTGGTTTGATCCCATGACCGCTTATCCTACCGGAAAAGTAATCGACTGGGGACCACTCTATCCGTTTACTGCTGCAATATTATGCCTGATTACCGGAGCAACCACACGCAGTGCGATAGTTTTTACATCTGGCTGGGTCGCCCCGCTCATGGCCATGATCATGGTCCCGGTGATGTTCCAGCTGGGAAAGGCTGTGGGGAGCTGGAAAACCGGGATTATCGCAGCAGGATTAATTTCTGTTGTTTCTGTCCAGTATTTTTCCTTTTCATCGTATGGGTGGGTCGATCATCATATCGGAGAAGTTCTTTTCAGTACCCTCTTTTTCCTCGGTTATATCTCTACTCTATTGTATGTGAAAACCCACCCGGTGAATCTGAAAGAGGTTAAAAGTCTTTTACTCCCGGTGGTCCTCTCAATTATGACCGGCATACTTTTCTTCCTCGCCATTCTTATGTCTACCACCGTTATTCTTACCCTGGTGGTTATTGCGATCTATACCTTAGTCCAGTATATCCTGGATTATTTCCAGAAGCACAATTCCGGCTCCCTCACAGTAGTAAATGTGTTACTTTTTGTAGTATGCATAATTCTCCTCTTCTTCTTTGGATTCAAATCTGAAGGTCTGTCAATAACCCGGTATACAATCGGCATACCCTACTTATTCCTCGCCCTCATCGCTGAAACTGTAGTCCTGTTCATTCTCTCATTATTATTTCAGGGAAAAAAAATCACGTATCTAATCAGTCTTGTTGTACTTGCCGTAGTGAGCTTTACTTTCACACAAATCTATCCTCCCCTTCTGACGTTAAGCCAGCAGGCAATGTCATTATTTTCCGGGTCGTCAGAATATTCGGTAAGTGTCGTCGAGACACTTCCCTGGACATTGTCAGGTGCCTGGGAAAATTTTAATGGCGCACTTGTCCTGATGGCCGCGGGATTGCTGGTGGTGGGATATTATGCAGTAAAAAAGAGAGAGATCCAGTATACTTTCGTGTTAATCTGGTCACTGGTGATGCTTCTCGTGACCATCCGGTTCCAGCGATTCGCATATTTTTTTACCGTCAATGTTGTTATATTATCAGCCATCTGTATCGCTGAACCTCTCACCTGGAGAGAAAGTTCGTTAACCCGGTATCTGTCAGCAGTATCTGTAAGGTTATCCCTCTCTTCCGAATCGCCAATGGATACGGGAAGCAATACATCGAAAAAAAATCCAGCAACTGCAAAACGAGATAAAAAGAGATCGGTTAAACATCAGGTGAAAAAACCGTTTCTTTACTCTGATACAATTATAACTTTGACGATTCTTATAATCGCGCTTCTCACGATCGGTCTTATTGTATTTTCTGTTGCTCAGGAGATCACGTATGGTCTGAGCACCACGCATAATGAAATCTCCCGCGACTGGATTGAATCACTGGAATGGATGCAGTCCGCCACGCCCCAGACTGGTCTTGATTACTACAAATCTTATGACGCACAGGGATTCACGTATCCGGCTGAATCCTACGGGATCATGGCCCTATGGGATGCCGGCCACTGGATCACCTTTTTTGCACACAGAATTCCCATCACGAACCCGTTTCAGGATCATCTTGGGGGCTCCGAAGGTACTGCTGCATTTTTCCTGAACTTGAACGAATCGAACGCTGATACTATCCTGCAGAAACTGGGAGGAAAATATATCATCACCGATTCCAGGATGGCTGTGGACACATTTACCAACCTGGTTCCGTGGCAAAGTAATTCGGTCGACATATCCCCGTATATAAAATATTTCCTCATCCCCGACAGCATCGATCCGGCACGACTGAAAAAAATCCACAAGTATGATAATGATTATTTTCAGACCATGGTAGTGCGTCTCCATAATTTTGATGGATCCATGACACTTCCGGGAAACGTGGACTATCTCCGGTATGAAATCCGCCGGACAACCCCAAGTGAAACTTCAGATGTTACAGGGTATGCGCGGGTGATCACGAATGAGAGATCGATCAATGCATCGAACATCGATACTACCACACCTCTCTTGAAAGAAGGTCCTGAACTCCTTCCCACACAGTATGCAAATGTGTTTTCAGCTCTTCCGGACATGCCGGTAGAGAAGGTTCCCGCGCTGGAACATTACCGCCTTATTCATGAATCGGGAGAAGATGCTCAGGTCATACCATTTCCCGAATCCATACCGATCACGCTTCCCGGAATCAAAAATGTGAAGATATTTGAATTTGTCAAAGGCGCGCAGATACCCGGTGAAGGTATCATTGAGCTGCCTCTCGTGACAAACACAGGGCGGACATTTGTATACCGGCAGGAGAGTAAGAATGGTGAGTTTATCGTTCCCTATTCTACGGAAGGAAATCCATATGATGTCCTGGCGACCGGCGGGTACCATATCGTGGGTTCATCCCGATACATTGCGGTGATGGAAAATGATGTAACTGAGGGCAACCGGGTGATCGGATAGCCAATTATTGACACGGTCTGCAACGAAACATCAGAATTTTACCTGTTTTATTTCCTGCACGGGTAATTGGCTATTACAGATTGATAAAATGCTTCGATATCCGAGGTAATATGCTCCCAGTCGAATGATTCAGCAGAGAGCCTACAGGAATTTCGCATTTTCTTATAGCGCCGGAGTGCCAGGCAGATAGTATCGGCAAGATCTTCAACAGATAAAGAACAGAGAAATCCATTGTTTTCGTTAATTAAGTCGCATATAGCGTTAGCCGGATGATTGATGGTTACGACCGGGAGCCCGCATGCCAGTGCTTCAAGCGCGGAAATCCCGAAACCTTCCCGTGTGGAAGGGAGGGCAAATATTTTTGATGCTTTTAACCGGGAGATGAGATCATCATGGCTATCGTAAAAACTTTGGATCCGAACACTATTTTCAAGATTTTTTTGTTTGATAGTGATCTGAATTTTCTTTTCTTCGGGTCCTTCCCCGATAATAAGGACCCGGAGATCTGGATATTCCGGCAAGGCCAGCGCAACAGCCTTCACGAGCAGATCCGCGTTTTTTTCTTTTATCAGGCGCCCGACAAAAATAATATCAGATTGCTCTGTTGATGGAAAGGTTGCATTGATTTTCGCGATATCAACTCCGATCGGGATAACAGAATTTATTGGCTTATGATATATCATTTCGAAGCGATGTGCCGTAAAGTGCGAAACTGCAATAGTCGGACATAAAAACCGCGCAACGTAACGTTCAATTATCTTCCCTAAAAATCCCTTTTTTCCAATATATTCATACCAGTAATCACCCCAGACCTCAATCCACGTGATAGTAAGAGGTATTTTTTTCATTTTCGAAACAAACCGTGTAGAAATACAGGAGAAATAGGGAAACTGCTGGCAATCGATAATATCAAATTTTTCCCTTAGTAAGGTGACCATAAGATCTATACTGAAACTGATTGGCTCCCAGAACGATCTCCTTCCACCGGTATATAGGTTATGAGCGGGACAGATCCCATGAAGCCAGATGCCTTCGCGGAGTAGAATGTCTTCGCCATCCCAGAATTTCATGCCGAAGAGGTGTACCTCATGTCCACGACGAGAGAGCCGGGTTGCAAGTTCCCATACACGTTTTTCCACTCCTCCTTTTACGTAAGGATAGATGACATCGTAGACAAATGCAATCTTCATCCTGCCGACCTACAGGTAATTATTGTTCTCATTGAGGAGCATCATACTCTGGAACACAGCAAAGAGAAAGATTTGTATTCCGCTCACGATCAACACGAGGGCTATAATTGCTGTGGAGATTTCTGATAAGATACCAAAACTCACAGAGACCCAGCGGAGGAATATATTGAGGCCAAGGAGTATTCCGGCTGACGCCAGTAAAAAACCTATCACAAGGAATATTTCCAGACTATGGTATTTCATCAGGAATTCGATAAACCCCTGTTTCTTTTCATATCCATGAATGACCGAATAGGTCTTCATCAGGAATCCCGAGAGCACGACCTGAATACCGCCTGTAACCAGGATCGCTCCAAGAATAAATGTATGGAGATGTGATGATTCAATATCCCCTTTAAGAGAAAAAAATACCATGAGTAAAATACCGACAAGGGAGAACAAGAATCCCGGTACAGCGATGAATGGCAGGGGCTTCATGAGAAGGACAAAACGGATATGGCGCCATCCGTCGGCAAAACTATGCAGCTTGGAGGGGGTTACCCGCGGGTAATAGGAGATTGGCACCTCTTCTATACGCAGCCTTTCTTTTGATGCCATGACAAGCATTTCCGAAGCGAATTCCATTCCTCCTGTTGTAAGAGGTAACCGGTTAAGAGCCTTGCGGGTAATCGCGCGAAACCCGCTATGAGTATCAGAATACCGGGTATGGAAAATGAAGTTAAGCATCCACGTGAGAACCGGATTTCCAATATAACGGTGAAGACCGTCCATCGAACCCTCATGGATTGCTCCTTTGAACCGCGATCCGATTACAAAATCAGCACCATTCCTAAGAGGGGTAATTAGGATTGGAAGTTCGAGAAAATCATACGTATTATCTGCATCGCCCATCACTATGTAAAGACCATTGGCGTATCTGAATCCGGTCAGATAGGCATTTCCATATCCGTTTTTTTCTGAACAGATGACTTTTGCTCCCAAAGATGCTGCAATCTCCGAAGTTCGGTCGGTTGATGAATCTACAACAATTATCTCACCGTTGATTGCATTGTCCCGAAACACATTCTGTATTTTAGTAATGCATTCACCAATTGTTCGTTCTTCATCGAGAGCAGGAAGTATTACAGAGACATCAATAATATTTCCACTGCCGGGTTGTGAATCCATTATATGTCCAACGATTTTGGTGCGATGATAAAAATAATTGATGTTTGATTCAATAAATTCATTGCAAAAGAATTCAAAAAAACAGACTAATCGAAAATATTCAGGAAATGTTCATTTCAGAGAAAAATTCAAACTATATGGATAACAAAACGAAACCCCACATCTTTTCGTGGTAACTATGGAATAATAGATGATTATACGGGGGAATGCATGAAAAAAATATTAATCACTGGTATCAGCGGTTTTGTTGGCGGGCATTTTGTTCACTACCTGACCACGCATCATCATGACCTTGAGAT
>Ga0326726_10004583_pt1 | contig 12598 bp, 12 predicted proteins | sample MHFenrmetagenome_2_FD_207603 | JGI IMG/M metagenome (GOLD analysis project Ga0326726, IMG submission 207603) | Lab enriched peat soil microbial communities from Michigan Hollow, Ithaca, NY, United States - MHF15MN | ecosystem: Environmental > Terrestrial > Soil > Wetlands > Peat | place: USA...
CAGGTGTATGCGCTCGATCGCCTCGCCATGGCTCCGTGGCCCCCGGACAGAACGTTCGCCGATCCGGTGATCCTGTCGAAGGGATTCGACCGTTCCGTCGAGAGCTGGGCGTTTTCAGCGGACAGCCAGAAGATCTACCTGACCGCCGAAGACGCCGGGCTCGAGAAGATCTACACGGTGCCCGCGCAAGGCGGCGAGACGACGCTGGCCGTGGCCCCACCGCGCGGCGTCTACACGAACCTCACGATTGCCTCTCGCGCGACCGAACCGGTCGTGATCGCCGACTGGTCGAGCGCGATCAATCCCGCCGAGGTCGTGCGGGTGGACCTCGGGAGCCGGAACCATCGCGCGCTGACGACGTTCGCCGCGGAGAAGGCGGCGGCGCTCGACTGGCAGGCGCCGGAGCATTTCTGGTTCACGAACTCCCGCGGCCGTCAGATCCACAGCATGATCGTCCGGCCACCCGATTTCGACGCGGCGCGCAAGTACCCGCTGTTCGTCGAAATCCACGGCGGCGCCGCGAGCATGTGGCGCGACCAGATCACGCTGCGCTGGAACTATCACCTGTTTGCGAAACCAGGCTACGTCGTGCTGCTCACGAACTACACGGGATCGACGGGATTCGGCGAGGCGTTCGCGCGCGCGATTCAGTTCGACCCGCTGGCGGGCCCGGCCAGTGACGTCAACGAAGCCGCGGACGAGGCGATCCGGCGGTTTCCGTTCATCGACGCGACGCGCCAGGTGGCGGGAGGCGCCAGCTACGGCGGTCACCTCGCGAACTGGCTCGAGGCCACCACGACGCGCTACAAGGCCATCGTCAGCCACGCCGGCGAAGCCAATATCGAGGCGCAGTGGGGCACGAGCGACAGCATCTACCATCGCGAACTGATGATGGGCGGCCCGCCGTGGGAACAGGCGCAGCCGTGGCGCGATCAGAACCCGATCCGCAGGGCGGCGAACTTCAAGACGCCGATCCTGCTGTCGGTCGGCGAGAACGACTTCCGCGTGCCGATCAACAACACGCTCGAGAACTGGAGCGCGCTCCAGCGCATGAAGGTGCCGAGCCGGCTCCTCGTGTGGCCGAACGCGAACCACTGGATCTCGAACGGCGAAGACAGCCGGCATTTCTACGAAGAGGTACACGCCTGGCTCGCGCGCTGGCTGGACCCGGCCAATGCCGCAACGAACTGACAGTAGTGCAGGCCCTCAGGCCTGCCAAACATTGCGGGGCTGAAGCCCCGCACTATATATGGAGGCTCCGTTCATGAATCGTCTGTCACGTACGCTCGCGCTCGCCGCCGTTGCCGCAGGACTCATCGTCGCCCGCCAGGCGCGGCCTGCCGCGCAGACCGCTTCGCTCAAGGCCGACTTCGTCAAGGAGTGGACCGGCCAGAAAGACATGCTCGTCAAGATCGCGAACGCGATGCCCGAGGACAAGTTCTCGTTCAAGCCGACGCCCGCGCAGCGCGACTTCGGCGGCCACGTGATGCACATCGCGCAGATCAACATGATGGTGCTCGGGTCGCTCAAGGGCGCGGCGGCTGCCCCGGCCATCAACATGAACGCGAAGTCGAAGGCCGACACCATCAAGGCGATGAGCGATTCATTCGACTACGGAACCGCCTTGCTCAACGAGCAGACCGACCAGACCATGGCGGGCACGGTGCAGGGACCGCCCTGGATGGGGCCGTCGACGCGCGCGCGCATCATCGCGTTCCTCATCGGCCACACGCAGGACACATACGGGCAGATGGTGGTCTATCTCCGCCTCAACGGGCTGGTGCCCCCGGCAAGCCAGCGACCCTAGCGGAAAGCTCAAAGTTCAAAGGTTAAAGCCGGATACTACGAAGAAGAGCCGAAGCCGGCGACGATGGCGTCGAGCTGTTTGAGGTGGTTGACGTCGTGGCCGGCCATCGTCTCGACGATGGTGCGGAAGGTCATGTCGCCGCGCTCCGGGTGGTTGACCTTCTTCGCCATTCCTTCTTCGGTGGTCGATCCGATGAGCCCGAGGTTCCATTCACGCAGCGCGGAGAAGGTGCTGATGGCCGACCGCGCGCTCAGTCCGCCGTACATCCCCGCCCACTTTTCCTGATCGAACGGCTGGATGACGTGGTGCTTCTCCGCGAGGGTCTGGCGGAGACGGAATCCGAAGGCGATTTCGCAGTCGGCGAGGTGACACAGGATCTCGCGCGCGTTCCATTTGCCCGGCGCCGGCCGCCACTCCATGTTCGCCGCGTTCAGCCGCTCGCCGACCTTCGCGAGCTGCCGCGCCGTCTGTTCGAGCACGTCGGCCGGGTTCTGGTTTCCAAGAAACGGCGCGTAAGGATTCAGGGTCACGGCGCGATTATACCCAGCGTCGTGGTACATTTCCGCGTATGCCGTCTCACGCCGTCCTGACCACACTGGCCGATCAGCCCGGGATGCTGTTTCGCGTCACGCAGGTGCTCGCGCGCCATGACGCGAACATCGAGCACATCGACATCGTGCAGGAGCCGCGGCTGGAAGCCGCGGTGTATTTCGAGTTCTCGTGCAAGACGCCGATTGAACAAATCGTCAGCGAGATGCAGGACGTGCCCGGCGTCCTGCGCGTGGACGTCACCCAGTCATTCGGCAAGGTCTACGGCAAACGCATCGTCATCATGGGCGGCGGCGCCCAGGTCGGCCAGGTCGCGATGGGCGCGATCCTCGAAGCCGATCGGCACAACATCCGCGGGGAGCACATCTCGGTCGACACGATTCCGCTCGTCGGCGAACACGATCTGGCGGCCGCAGTGCGCGCAGTCGTCCTGCTGCCGCGCGTGAAGCTCCTCGTGCTGGCAGGATCGCTGATGGGCGGCGAGATCACGAAGGCCGTGGAAGACGTGCGCGCGAAGGGACTGGTGGTGATCTCGCTGAACATGGCCGGCAGCGTCCCGGACGCTGCCGACCTCGTGGTGACCGACCCCGTTCAGGCCGGCGTGATGGCGGTGATGGCCGTGGCCGATACGGCGCAGTTCGACATCATGCGCCAGCAGAATCGGCGCTACTGACTATTTCACCTCTTTGAGCAGCGCGCACGCCTCGAGCGACTTCGCCGGATCGAGCGCTTCGGTCGCCATGAACTCCTTCTGCACGATGCCGTTCTTGTCGATGACGAACGTCGTGCGGTTCGCGACGAGCTGACGCTCATTGAACACGCCGTAGTTCTTGCTGATGTCGCGGCTGGCATCGCTCAGGATGTTGAACTTGACGCCGAGTTTGTCGGCAAACGCCGCGTTCGCCCACGTGCTGTCAACGCTCATCCCGAGGATGACGGTGTTGTTCGAGTTGAACTGGCCCGACGTCTCCTGATATTTCGCCATCTCATTCGTGCAGCCGGGCGAGAACGCCGCGGGGAAGAACGCCAGCACGACATTCTTCTGCCCCTTGAAATCGCTGAGCTTGACCGACTTGAATCCCGGCCGGCCGTTCTCCATCGCCAGATAACTGGCCGTGAAATCCGGCGCGGCCTGGCCCACCTTCACGCTGGGTGGTGGCGGCGGAGCCGCGTTCGGTGCTTGCGCGCTGGCAGTGGCGCCCATCAGGAGGCACGCTCCGAGCGCCATGATTCCGGTGTTCATCAACGCAACCTTTCTCATTGCTTCTCTCCCTTCAAACCCTGTACAGGCCGACATTCGTTCCCAAAGGGGTCTCAACCGTCTGGCAGCGGATTGTCGGGCTGGATACCGGGCGTTGTCAACAATCCGGCGGTGCCGTCGGCATTCAAACTGCATTACAGTCAAAGCATGAGCATCATGCCAATCGTCGTTGCCCTCCTGCTGGCACAGTCGCAGCCTGCCGCGCCACCGCAGAAGGAGGACCCGAACGCCCCGGTCACGCTGAATGGCTGCGTGCTGCGCGACGTGGCGAACGGTAGTTCGTATACGTTCACCGACTCGGATGGCCGCAAGTACCGCCTGACCGGCAAGAGCGTGGACAAATACTCCGGCATGGCGGTCCAGGTCGTCGGCCTCGTCCACCTGAAGGACGTGAAGATCGTCGGCGGCCTCTGGCCGACAACGAACGTCGCCGCCCAGGCCGGCAACATGGATCCTGGCAAGGCGGCGGTCGCGGCGCTTGGCGGAGGCACGGTCGGCACGGGCCGCGTCGAGCTGCATCACCCGCGTCGGGCTCGGCGCCGGCGAATGCAAGCCGTAACGAGGTTCACGGGTTCTAGTCGGTAGCGGATTTTTTCGCGACCGGCGCGAAGATCCACGCGATCCCGATGCTGAGCAGGTAGAGGCCGATCATCGGCAGCGCCAGAATCGTCTGGTTATAGGGATCGCCGCTCGGCGTCACGACGGCCGCGACGATGAAGATCACGAGGATCGCGTACTTGAACTGCGACGCGAGGAAGCGCGCCGTCACCAGCCCCATCTTCGCGAGGAAGAACACCAGCGTCGGCATCTGAAACACGATGCCTAGGACCAGCAGCATCCTGGTGTACATGTCGAGCACGTCGTCGAGCTTGGGCAGGAACTGGAGGCTCGATGAGTTGAACTGCGCGAAGAACACCATCAGCATCTTGAACGCGACGTAGTGGTTGAACGCCGCGCCGCCGACGAACCCCGCGGTGGTCATCAGAATGAACCAGGCCGCGAACTTCTTTTCCTTCAGATACAACGCGGGCGCGATAAGCTGCCAGACCTGATACATGATGAACGGCGCCGCCAGCACGACGCCGGCCATCAGCGCGATCGTCACGTAGACCGAAAAGGCCTCGCCGGGCACCGTGTAAATGAGCTTGCTGCCGGCCGGAAGCACGCTGCGGATCGGCTTGAAGACGAAGTCGACGATCGGATTGATGACGGCAAACGCCACGACAACGCCGACACCGATGGCGATCGCCGAATTGATGATGCGCTTGCGAATGTGCTCGAGCTGTTCGAGCACCGAGAAACGGAATCGTGAGGGACGCTCGGGATCCTCCGAGCCGAACCGGCCGGCTGTTACTGCCACGACAACATTCTACCTGTCCCTACCTGCCAGCGGCGCCGGCCACGGCGCGAATGCCCGCGACGGAGAATTCCGCGATGTGCGCCGCCATCTGGACCGCGTCGTCAGTCCGGCCCTGCACCTTCGGCCTGAGGCGCGAGGCAATCGGGTTCGGCACGAAGAGCATCCACTGGGCGTGAATGCTCGTCACGCACTGAAGCACGCACGGATGATCCGGCGCGCAGCCGACCATCTCGGCGACGATGGCCGTCAGATCGTCGAGCCGCGGGCGGATGCCCTGCTCGACGAGGGCGTCGAAGGCCGGCGTCGGGTCGTTCATCTCACGATAGATCAGCCGCGGAATCCAGCGTGAGGCCGTGCTGTTCGAGGCGCGGCACAGCGACACGTGGAGGTACTGCCGGAGGCGCTCCTCTGCGGGCTGCCCCCGGCCGGCGGCGCGGGCGGCGTCGTTGGTGGCGCGCATCGTCTCGATCGCCAGCTGCAGGACTTCTCGATAGAGACCGCCCTTGTCTCCGAAGTGGTAGTTCACGGCGGCCACATTGGCTCGCGCGGCGCGGCAGATGTCGCGCACCGTGACCTTCTTGAAGCCGCGGTCGGCGAACAGCTGAGCCGCCGCCCGCAGCACCCGCTCGCGCGTCTCGCGATCGCGCTGCCGCATCGCTACAGCGTCCTCTTGAACAGCATGGTTGCCGCGGTCATACAGATCGCCGAAAACACGACGAGATAGAAGATGTCGAACGAGACAGCCCCCAATCCCGTGTTCTTCAGCAGGAGACTCTTGAAGGCGTGTACGGCGTACGTGAACGGATCGATCCTCGCAATCCACTGCATCCAGGTCGGGAACCCCTGCTGCGGATAGATGGCGCCGCTCGGGAAATACAACAGCGTGTTCAGCACGCCGAAAATCGCGCGCGGCATCAGCGGATCCGACACACGCACCATGATGAGAAACATCATGCTGATGAGCGCGAATGACGTGACGGAAATGACGATGAACATGCGGATCAGGCGAAGCGGATCGAACGGCATCGGGATGCCGGCAATCAGACTGCCGACCACCATGATCGACACCCCTGCCAGAATCGCCTTGAGCGCGCCCGAGATGTTGAAGCCCGCGATGAGCTCGAGCTTGCTGATGGGCGTGACGAGGTAGCCCTCGTGAAGGCCCCGCGCCTTGTCGTCGATGAAGATGATGCCGCCGCCGATCATCACCATCATGAAGATGGACATCACCACGATTCCGGGCAGCAGATACTGCACGTACGGCACGTACGGATACACCTCGACGACGTCGAGTCGCGGCATCGTCGAAATCCTCGTCATGGGCCCCGTTGGGCCGAGGTCGGAGAGGAGACTGCCCGCGGCGCCGACCAGCGTCGCCGACACGAAGTTGTCGGTGTTGTCTTCGATGAGCGCGACGTGCGGGTCGTTCTTGCTGAGCATGCGGCGCGAGAACTCCGGCGGAATGGTCAGAACGCCGTTGACCTTTCCGTTCCGCAGATCTTCGACGGCGGCGCCCTGATCGGCGTACTGGATGGTGTCGAACGTCTTCGCTCCGCCGGCCACCGCCATCGCGAGCTCGCGGATGCGCACCGCCGGCACGCCGCCGTCCTGATCGACGACGGCGACCTTGAGGTGCTTGACGTTGCCGCCGAACGCGTAGCCGAGCACGACGAGCTGCACGAGCGGAAACACCATCGAGATGACGATGAGGATGGGGCTCCGCTTGAAGCGCCGAAGCTCGCGTTCGACGATCGCCCAGGTGCGATGCATGGCTATCCCCTTCTCATCATGAACGCCGAATCCTGAGGGCTCGCATCCTGCAGGGCGTCGCGCAGCGCGCGGCCCGTGTAGTGCACGAAGACGTCGTCGAGCGTCGTGCTCGCCACCGACAGCGCCTGCACGGTGACTCCGGCCGCCGCCGCGGCGTCGAGCACGGCCATGGTCGTCGCCGGACCGTTCTTCGACGAGATCTTGAAGATGTGATCGTCGGCAGTCACGGTTTCGACGTCGGCCAGCGTCTTGAGTTTCTCGGCCCAGCCCGGCGGCGTGGACGCGAAGCTGACCTCGAGGATGTTGTCCGTGGGCACCGACATCTTGAGCTTCATCGGCGTGTCGAGCGCCTTCAGCTCGCCGTGATCGACGATCGCGATACGGTCGCAGAGTTTGTCGGCCTCGTCCATGTAATGCGTCGTGATCAGGATCGTCAGCTTCCGCTCCGACTGAATGCGCTGCAGCATCTCCCACACGTTCACGCGCGACACGGGATCGAGGCCCGTCGTCGGCTCGTCGAGGAAGAAAATGCGCGGTTCGTGGACCAGGCCGCGCGCGATCTCGACGCGACGGCGCATGCCGCCCGAAAGGTTCTTCACCTGCGCCTTACGCCATTGCGTGAGCTCGACGAACTCGAGGAGCTGGGTGATCAGCTTGTTGCGCTTCTCGCGGGGGACGCCGTACAGCTTCGCGAAGATCAGCAGGTTCTCTTCGACGCTCAACTCGAGGTCGGTCGTCAACGCCTGCGGAATTACGCCGATTGATTCGCGGACGCCGTTTGCGTTTTTCGTGACGTCGAAGCCGTTGATGACCGCGGTGCCGGACGTCGGTACCAGCAGCGTGGTCATCATCCGGATGAGCGTCGACTTCCCCGCGCCGTTCGGGCCGAGCAGGCCGAAGATCTCGCCCTCGTCAACGTCGAAGGTGATCCCCTTGACCGCCTCGAAGTCGCCGAATTTCTTGACGATGTTGCGGACGTCGATCGCGCCCATGATCTCCTGTTCGTACGTAGTGTCCACCTTCAGGTGGACGTCCGCCTGAAGGCGGACGCTACTTCGCGAGCGGCAGCAGCACGTACGCCGTCATGCCGACCGCCAGCCGCCGATCTTTGTTGTCCGCGCGGAGCCGGACCTCGAACGTCTTGATGTCCCGCTTGGTCCGGCTGACGTCGCGCTGTGTCGCAAACCCGGCGTCCACGCCCCGGTAGAACACCGTCCCCTCGCGCGTGTCGCCGGACGGCAGGCGGATCGTCATCCTGTCGCCCAGCCGCACCCGGTCGATGTAGGTCTCCTCGATGTCCGCCCGCACCCACAGGTCGTCGGGGTTGATGAGCGTGACGATCGGCTGCCCGGGGTTCACGACTTCGCCCACGCGGACCGCGCGCACGTCCACGATGCCGTCGATCGGCGCGTGGACCTCCGCGTATGCCAGCCGCACATCTGCCTTGGTACGCTGCGCGTTGGCGGCCTGCTGCTGCGCCTGCGAGGACTGCACCTGGCTGCGACGGACGGAGATCTGCTCCGCGGTCGCGTGCGCGAGCGCCAGCGCCGACTGCTGGGCTTGCACCTGCTTCTTGAGCGAATCGAGGCGCGCTTCGGCCGAGTCAAACGTCGTCCGCGCCTGGTCGAGCGCCTGCGGGGGCTCGACGCCTTTCTGCGAGAGGTTGCGCGTCCGGTCGAAGATGATCTTCGCGTTCTCCAGGTCGGCCGTCGCCGCCATCTGCTGCGCCTCGGCCGACGCCAGGTTCGCCTCGGCCTGTTTGATCTGATCGGCGGTCTGCCGCTCCTGTAACCGCAGCGCCGCCTCGCTTTCACGGACCTGCGAGATCATGCCCTCGGCGCTGTGCGCGTAATACGCGCTGTCGGCGCGCAGTTCGTCAGGCGTAATCACGGCGATGAGCTGATCTTTCGCGACGGTGCTGCCTTCGGTCACCTTCAGGTCGCTGATGCGACCGCCGATCTGCGGGCTGACGATGACATCGTTGGTCGTAACGATGCCGGTGAGCACGAGTTCGGTGGGCGGGCGGCCCATGTACATGTAGGCGGCCGAGCCGGCGCCGATCAGGATCACGAGGAAGACGAGAGCGCGCACGCGTTTCATATCAAACACTTGTATAAAACAACTGTTTGACTGCTGTCAACCACCCGCCGGGCCCGCCAGCCGGGCCGTCCGCCTGTGTATACTGGACACGCCTTGCTCCGCGAACTGCCGCCGCGGGCCCGCTGGTACATCATCGGGGTCATCATCGTGGGCGCCGTGACGTTCGGCGTGCTCGTGCCCCGGGCCACCATCACGCCGGTGCTCCCCCTCCTGTTCTTCGTGCTGCTGTCGTCGCTGACGTCGGCCTTCAAGGTCCATTTTCCGATTGCGAGCGGCTCGAACATGTCGGTGTCGTACGTGGTCGACATCGCGTCGCTCATCCTCCGCGGACCGCACGCGACGATGATCGTCGGCCTCGCGAGCGGGTGGAGCCAGTCGACGCTCAACCAGCCGAAAGCCAATCCGAATCCGCCCTACCGCACGCTGTTCAACATGGCGATTCTGGTGCTGACGGTCCAGGCGTCGGGGCAGGTGTACCGGCGGCTCGGCGGCACGAACTCGACGACCGACATCGCGAACACGATCGTCCCGCTTACCGGCATGGCGTTCACGTACTTCTTCGTGAACACGGTGCCGATCGCGATCGCGATCGCGCTGTCGACGAAGCAGAGCGCCTGGCGCATCTGGAAAACGGAGCTCGCGCCGAGCGGCCCGAGCTACGTGCTGGGCGCGGCCGCGGCCGCGATCGTGCTCGCCGTTACGGAGAGCTCGGGCATCTGGTTCGCGGTCCTGCTGCTGCTCGCGCCGCTCTACCTCACCTACAAGGTCTACCGCACGGGCGTCGAGAGCGAAGCCAAGCAAGGCGCCATTCTCGAAGCGGCCAACGACGCGATCCTCACGATGGACGCACAACTCGCGATCCGGGAGTTCAACCCGGCGGCCGAACAGATGTTCGGCTACCGGCGCACGGATATCCTCGGCCGCAGCGTCGAGATTCTGCTGCCGGTGACGGAGCGCGCCGTGGCCATCGGCGCCATGTCCCAGTACCTCGCCACCGGCCGCGGTCCGCTGGCCGGGCGCCAGCTCGAGCTCGCCGCCGTGCGCGCCGACGGCACCGAGTTCCCCGTCGAGCTGACCGTCGCGCTCGTCGGATCCGAGCGGAATCGTGTGATGACCGGGTTCGTCCGCGACATCACGGAGCGCCGTCAGCTCGAAGAGCAGCTGCGGCAGTCGCAGAAGCTCGAGGCGATCGGGCGTCTCGCCAGCGGCGTCGCGCACGACTTCAACAACATCCTGATGAGCATCATGGGATCCGCGGATTTGATCCTGATGGACGCAAAGGGCAACCCCGCGCTGAGCGCGGAGACGAGCGAAATCAAGCTGTCGGTCGAGCGTGGCGCCGGCCTCACGCGGCAGCTGCTGGCGTTCAGCCGGCGGCAGGCGACCAGGACGCAGCACTTCGACCTCAGCGAGGTCGTCGGCGGCATGGAAACCATGCTGCGCCGCCTCATCGGGCCGGAAATTGATTTTCGGATCGTGCGCCACGCCTCGCCGACCGTGAGAGCCGATCCGGCGCAGATCGAGCAGGTCATTCTGAACCTGGTGATCAACGCCCGCGACGCGATGCCCGAGGGCGGACGCCTGACGGTCACGCTGGACGAAGTGGATCTCGACGAGTGGGCCGCCGCGATGATGGGCGACACGCCGGCGGGCCGCTACGCGCGCCTGAGCGTCACGGATACGGGAACGGGCATGGACGAACAGACGCGCGCGAAACTGTTCGAGCCGTTCTTCACGACGAAGGCGCAGGGCAAAGGCACCGGGCTCGGACTGTCGATCGTGTACGGCATCGTGAAGCAGAGCGGCGGACACATCACGGTCACGAGCGAGCCCGGGCAGGGCGCGACGTTCCTCATCTACCTGCCGATCGCTGCGGCGGTTGAACACGCGGCGGTGTCGTGATCCGATAAACTAGTTTGAGTGCCAACGACATCCACACCCCATGCAGCGCAGGTCAAGAACGACCCGCTCGATCACCTCGGCGACTTCACCACGACCACCAGAGTTCTTCCGATCGCCGGGCTCGCCGTCGTCATCGGTGTCGCCGCGGCGTATGTGGCCGCGGGTCTGCTGAAGCTCATCAGCTTCTTTACGAACCTTTTCTTTTTCCAGCGTTTCAGCACCGCGCAAGTCTCGCCTGCCGCGCATCACCTGGGCCCGCTTGTGATCCTGGTGCCGGTGGTCGGCGCCATCGTGATCGGGTTCATGGCGCGGTACGGTTCCGATCGCATCCGCGGGCACGGCATCCCCGAAGCGATCGAAGCGATCCTGATGGGGGGCAGCCGTGTCGAGCCGAAGGTCGCGCTGCTCAAGCCGGTGTCGGCTGCGATCTCGATCGGCTCGGGCGGCCCGTTCGGCGCCGAGGGACCGATCATCATGACCGGCGGCGCGCTTGGTTCGCTGACCGCGCAGTTGTTTCACCTGACCGCGACCGAACGCAAGACGCTGCTCGTCGCGGGCGCAGCCGCGGGCATGTCGGCGACCTTCGCGGCGCCGGTCGCGTCGGTGGTCCTCGCCGTCGAATTGCTGCTCTTCGAATGGAAGCCGCGCAGCGTCATTCCGGTCGCCCTGGCGGCCGTGACGGCGGCGGCCGTCCGCCGCCACATCCTCGGCGTCGGCCCGCTGTTCGCCGTCGCGTCGCATCCCGCCTTCATCGGCTGGGCAGGCCTCGCCGGGTGCGTGATCGTCGGCCTGCTGGCCGGGGTACTCTCGGCGATCCTGACCGGCGCGGTCTACGCGGCCGAAGACACCTTCCAGCGCCTGCCGATTCACTGGATGTGGTGGCCGGCGATCGGCGGCCTGATCATCGGCCTCGGCGGCTTCGTCTTCCCGCAGGCGCTCGGCGTCGGTTACGACGTCATCGACCGGCTGCTGCAGGACAGCCCGCCGATGCGGCTCATCGCCGGCGTGCTCCTGGTCAAGTCGCTCATCTGGGCGCTGTCGCTCGGATCGGGCACCTCCGGCGGCGTCCTCGCGCCGCTGCTGATGATGGGCGCCGCGCTCGGAGGTCTCGAAGCCACGATGCTCCCGGCCGAAGGTGCGGGCTTCTGGCCCCTGGTCAGCATGGGCGCGATTCTCGGCGGCACGATGCGCGCTCCGCTCACCGGCGTCGTCTTCGCGCTCGAACTCACCCACGACGTTAACATGCTGCTGCCGTTGCTGCTGGCGGTGACCATCGCGCACGGATTCACCGTCCTGACGCTCAGGCGATCGATCCTCACGGAGAAAATCAGCCGCCGCGGCTATCACCTCAGCCGTGAATACTCGATGGATCCGCTCGAGATCATCTTCGCGCGGGAGGTCGCGCGCGAAGCGGACGTGTCCGCGGTGGACGAGGCTGGGGCGCATGGCGTCTTCGCCTACGCCGACGAACCGCTGCGGATGGTCGCCTATCGCATGGCCGAGACCGGCGTCACGCGGCTGCCGGTCGTCTCACGGCAGGACGGCGCGAGCCTCGGCATCATCGAATTGTCAGACCTGCTGACCGCGCGTTCGCGGATCCTGGAGGCAGAACAGCGGCGTGAGCGACTGCTGGGTACGCGAGCGCAGCTGCGCGCGATCGCCGCGATGTTCGGCGGGGACCGCCGCCGGACGACCTAGCGAGCGAAACGTTCACGAAAATCTGCAGCCGCAACCCGAAACGGCGCTCGTCGGGGCCGTGCGGGGACGATCGTGTCCAATCAACGGACGCGCCACACGAAAATCTGGCGCCGCAACGCCGATACGGCGTCCGTCAGGGCCGTGCGGGCGC
>Ga0326726_10004586_pt1 | contig 12590 bp, 15 predicted proteins | sample MHFenrmetagenome_2_FD_207603 | JGI IMG/M metagenome (GOLD analysis project Ga0326726, IMG submission 207603) | Lab enriched peat soil microbial communities from Michigan Hollow, Ithaca, NY, United States - MHF15MN | ecosystem: Environmental > Terrestrial > Soil > Wetlands > Peat | place: USA...
TGGCGAACTCGTCCGGCGTGGTCAGCCGGCCCTGGGTGGTCACCGGGAGGGTGATCTGGGTGCCCTGCGGTGACGGCTCCCGGCCCAGCCGCCCGGCGGGATTGGTGGTGTTCTGCTCCCGGACCGCGGTCGCCACATCGCCCACGGTGAGACCCAGCTTGGCCAGCCGGTCGGGGTCGAGCGAGAGCAGCATGGAGAACTCGAGCTGGCCGAACACCCGGGCGTTGCCCACCCCGGGGAGCCGCTTGATCTCGTCTTCGATGTACAGCTTGGCGTAGTTGGTCAGGTAGGACGCATCATAGCGCGGGTCCGACGAGTACAACGCCGCGGCGAACAGGATGTCGCTCTGTGCCTTGGTGACCACGATGCCGTTGGTGCGGACCGCGTCGGGCAGCTGCGGCTCGGCCAGTTTGACGGCGTTCTGCACGTCTACCGCGGCAAGGTCCTGGTCGCGGCTGATGTCGAAATAGACCTGCAGGTTCAGCGCGCCGTCGGCCGAGTTGGAGGACTTGAAGTACAGCAGGCCGTCGAGCCCCGAGAGCTGCTGCTCGATCGGCGCCGCCACCGCCTGGGCCACGTCTTCTGCCGTCGCTCCCGGGTACACCGCCGAGATGCTGACCGCCGGGGGGGTGATGAGGGGGTAGCGGTTGACCGGCAGCCGCATCAGGGCGAACAGCCCCAGCAGGGTGACCACGATCGAGAGTACCGCGGCCAGCACCGGCCGGCGGATGAAGAAGTAGCGGATCTCCGTGGAGTCGCTGGTGGATTGGGCGCTCATCGGGAGCCTCCTCCCGCGGCGGCGGTCGGTGCCGGCACAGCCGAAGCGGTGCGGGCACTGTCGGCCAGCGGCACGGGGTGCACCGGCCGGCCCGGACCGATCTTCTGGATGCCGTCGACCACTACGCGGTCGCCGGCGGCCAGGCCTTTCTCGATCACCCACTGATCTCCAGACCAGCTGGTGGCCTGCACGTCGCGCACCTGCACGGTGTCACCCGCCCCGACCACGAAGACCGTCTGGCGGCCCAGCTGCTGCAGCACCGCGCGCTGCGGCACCAGGATGGCGCTGTCCCGCACCAGGCCCAGCAGCCGCACCCGCACGAACTGCCCGGGCAGCATCAACCGATCGGCATTGGGGAAGGCGGCGCGGAACTGCTGCGCCCCGGTGGCCGGATCGAGCACCGGATCGATGAAGTCGAGCCGCCCCTGGACCGGGAGAGTGGAACCGTCGGCCAGGACCGCCTCCACCCGGGCGGCTCCGCCCGGCACGAGCAGCCGGCTGCTCCGAGGGTTCCGGCGCCAGCTCAGGAGCTGCTGGCCCGAGGGGCTGAAGCTGACATAGATCGGGTTCAACACGTCGATCGTGGTCAGGATGTCGTCCGTGCCGCGCACCCGGGCACCCAGCTCCAGATTGGTCTTCCCCACCCGGCCCGCGATCTCGGCCCTCACCTGAGTGTCGTCCAGGTCCTTCTTCGCATGGTCCACTGCCGCGCGAGCGTCCTCCACCGAGGCGCGGGCCTGCTTCGCCTCGGCCTCCGCGTTGTCGAAATCCTGCCGGGAAATCGCGTTGTCGGACAAGAGCGGGGTGAGCCGCTCGAGGTTGCGCTCGGCGTTGGCCACGCGCGCCTCGGCTTCGCTGAGGCGAGCCCGGGCGCCGCGCCACTCGGCCTCGTAGCTGGTCGGGTCAATGCGGTACAGCAGGTCTCCGGCGTTCACCGCGCGGCCTTCGGTGAAGGCCCGCTCCACGATGACCCCGCTCACCTGCGCCCGGACCTGGACGCTGCGGGACGCCTCGACGTTCCCGACGAATTCGGGGACCTGATCCACCGTGCGGGGCTCGACCGCGACGACCGCCACCTCAGGGGGCGGCGGGGCCGGAGGCGGTGCGGAGCGACACGCAAGCGCGGTGAAACCAAGCGACACGGGCAGCGGAGCAAGCGCGCGGCGAGCGCGCCGGAGCATCAGAATGGGAGTCACGGCAGACACCGCTCCAGGGACGAGGGTTACGGCCCGTCTAGATGAATCGGCCCGGCTGCACCCGCTGGAGGGGCAGCCAGGGCGTGGTCGACGGTCTCAAGGAACTGCGCAAGCAAACGGGCGGGCGGAGGCGGGTTGGACTCGAACGGCGCGAAGTGATGGGCCCCCAGGATCAGCCCGGCGAGCCCGCCGGCCAGCACCCGGGCCTGCATCGCCACGTCGACCGGACGGAACTCGCCGCCTTCGACCCCCGCGGCGATTACTCCGGCCAGGAGCCGGCGCCAGCGCTCACCGACCTCGCGGCACATCAGGCCGCAGGCGCCGGGGAAGCTCGTCGCCTTCACCAGCCCGAACAGCATGAGGTCGGCGGTGCCCGGCTGCATCAGGTGGTGCCACATCCGGTCGAGCAGCGCCAGCAGCAGCTCGCGGTAGGTACCGCGGTGGGCCACGAGCAATGCCTCACCGCCGGCCAGCTCCTCAAGGAAGCGGTCCCGCAGTACCTCCTCGAACAGTCCGCCCTTGGAGCCGAAGTAGTGCACCACCGTACCGGCGCTCACCCCCGCCTCCTTCGCCACGTCGGCAATGGTGGAGCAGTCGAATCCGTGCTCGCCGAATACCTGCACCGCTGCGTCCAGGATCTCGCGCCGGCGTTCCGCGGGCCGGCGTTGCCACCGGGGCGATTCGTTGGCGGCGGACTCTTCGGGGCCGGTCACGCTCGGGTGCTTCCGTGGCTTCATGAAGGAGACAGTATTTGCGTCATGGTTCAAAAACAATCCCCAAGATTATGCATAACAACATGTTACATAAGTGCGACCGACCGGCCTCCGCTAGGATAGTTGTGCTCCACCCGGTAAGTGCAAGGCGGGATTGAGGCTGCACGCATCAGCGGGAGCCCCAGGGGCCGTCCGGACGGGTAGAGACACCGGCAGCCATGCACACCCCGTGAGGCGGGAGGAGCTGGTCAACCGTGGGAGGTGGGCGCGATGGAGGAGACTTCGGAAAACCGGAAAGGAGCGGAGGAAGGGCCGCTCGGGGCCGGCGCCCGCGGAGACAGGTGGGTTAAACCTGCCCGTGCAGCAGCTTGGTGGATCCAGGGAGGTCCGCTGCGGCCAGGGTCTCGATCACCTTGAAGGTCAGGTTGATTTCGTGCGCGGCCTCGAGCGCGCCATCGCTCAGGTACAGTCGGGCCTGGGTGAATTGCGACTCGTCCCCTCGCTCGCCGAAGATCACCGCCCTCCGGGGACCGGTCATGTGGCGCAGCCCCCGAGGAGACGCGATATGAGCCATCAGCGCGGCGGCGCCATCCACGGCGCCCCTCACAGTTCCGAAATCGACCACGTGATACTTCGTGATCTCTGCTGGCATGGTGTCCCTATTGGGGATTGGACGGGATGACCGGGTCTGCTTGAGGTCTGGTCATCGGGGACGGGCGTGAGCCTCACGAAAAATGAGGCAATCGGTCCCCGCCAGCAACGCCGACCGTGAAGCTGTGGTTGCGGCCTGGGCCGCGCGGTGAGCCGGCCCCCCTCGGCGGGATCCGCCGCGCTCGGTGTGCCCGGCTCAGATGCGTTCCCACTCGGTAACGGTTCGCGCGTCGGGGGCCCCACCGGTGTGGAGGATGGCCTTCGGCTCGATGAGCATGAGGTGCACCTCCTCCCGGGCGACAGGCCGGTGGTCCACCCCCTTTGGGATCACGACCATCTCGCCGGGAGAGAGCGCCACCGCTCCATCGCGGAATTCGATGACCAGGTGGCCGGCAAGCACCAGGAAAAGCTCGTCCTCGTTCGCGTGGTTGTGCCACACGAACTCACCCTGGACCTTGGCCAGCTTGACGTGGGAGTCGTTCAGGTCGGCGATGATCTTGGGGCTCCACAAGTCGTGGAACCGGCCGAGCTTCTCGCCCAGGTTGATGACGTCGAGCATCGAGACTCCTTGATGGCAGGCCCCCTCGGGGGGCCATCAGGGAATCTAGACACCCCACGAACGGGTCAGCGCACCACGCGGGTGGCCCAGGCGTAGAGCCCGTCGAAGATCCGGTCGGTGACCTGGAGCAGCTCCAGATCGTCCTCGATGATCAGCCCGAGTCCCCGAATCACCGCGTCCACTCCGTGCGCCTCGGGAGTGCGATGCGGCTCCTCGTCCAGGTCCGCGTCCCGGACGATCGCGCCGAGCTCGCGCAGCGCCGGGTCGGACAAGTGGTAGTGCTCGAGAAACGCCTCGAACGAGCACTTGCCCTGGTGGTGCCCCAGGTCCACGCCGCGCATGTCGAACGGCGTCCCTCCCAGGCTGGCGGCCGCCTCCGCGTCTGCCGCGAAGAGGAACTCGGGGTCCTGATCCACGAACCGGCGGATCAGCCAGGCGCAGGCGGTCCGGTCGATGTGGGGACGTGGTCTAGTGATCCAGCGCATGTCCCGCTCCTTTCGGCGGCCGGTGCCGCAGGGATTCGAGCCGCTGGATCGCAGAACGGATCGCGGCCTCCGCCTCGGTCCACCCGGGCGCGCGAAACCAGTCCCGGCGGCGCTCCAGCCGCAGCGTCCGCTCCAGCACCCGGAGCCTGCGCAGCGGTTGAGTAAGAGGCGCCTGGGCCTTGAGTCTCTGCCGGGTTGCCTGACGGAGCGCCTCCCCGGCCGCGGCGGCCAGCGCACGATAGCGCTCGTCCGCCTCGCTCCGGAAGCGGGCGACCAGCTCCTTGTCCTGCGATGGCGACAGGCTCTTCGCGTCCCACAGCAACGCGGTTCCCCCCTGCTCCACGATTTCATCCGCCAGCCACTCGAAGGCCTCCCGGGTCCGGTCCTCCGCAGGAAGGACCCAGACTGCGTCGTGCAGCAGCACCGCGCCCAGCCGGCGGAGCCGGCGCCAGATGGTGAGCCTGAGCCGGGAGGGTTCTCGGGGAACCCGGGAGGAGAGCAGGATCCAGCGCGTGGCCGTCACGTTGACAATAGTAACCGCGGTTACAATATTCGCAAGACTCGCTTCCAGCTCCGGAGGTCCCCGTGCCGCACAGCCGCCGCCAGTTCCTGGGTGCCGCCGCGCCCCAGCTCGCCCTGATGCTCGCCGTGGGTGATGCGGGATGGCCGGTGCCCCACCGGGCCAGCCGGGCGGACTCCGCTCTGGCGGATCCCACCGACTGGCGCGGGCAGTTCCCTGCCCTGCATCAGCAGGTGAACGGCCGAGAGCTGGTCTACTTCGACACGGCGGCCACGGCCCAGCGTCCGCGGGCGGTGATCGACGCGTTGACCGAGTTCTATTCGACACACAATGCAAACCCGGCCGGTACTCTGCATGCCCTCGCACGGCGGGCGGACGCCCGATTTCAGGCGGCCCGTGCCACCGTGGCAAGGTTCATCAACGCGGCTGACCCGCTGGAGATCGTGTGGACCAAGGGTACGACCGAGGCCATCAACCTCGTGGCCACGGCCTGGGGCGGGGCCAATCTCGAGCGGGGCGACGAGATTGTGCTCACGGTGTCAGAGCACGCCTCCAGCATGCTGCCCTGGCAGCTGGCGGCCCGGCGCGCTGGCGCGACGGTCCGCTACCTCGACGTAGACGACGAAGGTCGGCTCGATCCCGCCGGACTGGACTCGATGCTGTCGAGCCGTACCCGCCTGGTTTGCTTCACCCATGTGTCCAATGTGACCGGTGCGATTGCTCCGGCACGGGAGCTGTGCCGCCGAGCCCGCGCGGCCGGCGCACGGGTGATGGTCGACGCGGCTCAGTCGGTGCCGCATCTCCCCGTGGACGTGCAGGACCTGGGGTGTGATTTCCTGGCGTTCTCCGGCCACAAGATCATGGGCCCGATGGGTACCGGGGTCTTGTGGGCCAGACGCGAGCTGCTGGACGCGATGCCACCATACCAGGTCGGCAGCAATGCGGCCCATGCGGTGGAATTCGACGCGGCGGAGTGGAGCACGGGAGCTCTCCGATTCGGGGCCGGCACTCCGAATGTGGCCGGGGCAATCGGCCTGGCGGCGGCCGTCGGGTTTCTGCAGACCATTGGGCTCGCGGCAGTCTGGCGCCACGAACAGGAGTTGACCCGCTCCATGCTGAAACGATTCGCGGCGCTGCCCCGACTCAGACTGCTCGGCCCGGCCACCGCGACCGACCGGATTTCCCTGTTCAGCTTTCACGATCCGGCCCAGGATCCAATGGGGCTGATGACCAGACTCGACAGCCGCGGGATCGCGATCCGGGCGGGCGATCTGGCCGCGCTGCCGCTGCTTCGCCGCCTGGGCACGGAGAAGGCCGCCCGCGCCTCTCTGTATCTCTACAACACCACCGCCGAGATCGACATGATGTTCGAGGTCCTTAACGACCGGCGCCCCGGATAGCTCGCCCGACTCGCGGCCTGAATCCCCGCGGACGGGAGACTCGTCCGGCCCGGGCATGTGCGGGGCGCGAGCCTGCAAGCCGTCCCCAGTCCTGCCTTGGAACCTTTATCAGACCAGGAGTGACCGATGGCCCTCGTCCGGACGGGGCGGGCTCTGCTGTGCAGCACCCTGGTGCTCATCACGGCTCCGCTCCATGCCCAGGTCTCCGCCGGCGAGCGCCTTGCCCGGCACGACCAGCTGATCGCCGCCGATCGCGCTGCCGCCGACACCGCGGTGGCGCTCGGACTTTCCGAGGCACTCGCCCGGTCGGCCGGGCCGGAGCTGGTGGTGGTGTATCCCGGGGCGCCGGTCGTGGCGGGACTGGACGCCGCCCGACAGTTGCTTGCCGCGCAGCCGGCACTCGGGGGCATCAATCTGCGCTGGGTGCCGCTCTTCGCCGAAGTCTCGTCGGACGGGAGCTTCGGGGTCTCCTACGGGGTCACCGGGATCGCCAGCAGCGCCGGCCCACCCGGAGGACCACTTCGGTTCGGCAAGTACATCTCCGCCTGGCGTCGGGTGGGAGATGGCTGGAAGATGGTCGCTCACGTAGAGGTCGGCCTGCTGCCCGCGGCCGTCTATGAGGCCCCACCAGGGTCTACCGCCCCACCGCTTCCCGCGCTTCCCGGCTCCGGGCCGGTGGCGGAGTTCGCCCGGGCCGACGCCCAGTTTGCCGCGCTGGCCGGGAAACAGGGAGCGGCTCCGGCCTTCGCCGCGTTCGCCGCCAAGGATGCGGTAACCTTCCCCGGCACCGGGGAGCTCGCCCGCGGGCCGGAGGCGATCAGGCGGTGGCTGGCGGGGGACGAGTCGGCGTGGAGCTGGCGGCCGGTGGCCGGTGGGGGAGCCGCCTCGGGAGATCTCGGCTTCACGGTGGGGGAGTCGGTGATCACCGCGAAGGGCGAGTCGCCGTCCTACGGGAAGTACCTGACACTCTGGCGGCGCGAGCCGGGAGGCGCTATCCGGTTCATCGCCGACGGGGGAAACGCCCGGCCGGCGCCGTAAAGCTCCGAGTTCAGAGTTCCGAGTTCCGAGCAGCTCTGCGACGCCCACACTCGGAACTCGGAACTCGACATCAGGCTCAGACAGCGGCGGCCTTTGGTATGCGATTCGAACGGGACGCCTTGAGTTGGCGGGCCTCATGCGCCAGGCGGGCGAGTAGCGCCGGGCGGGGGCGTGTCAGCCGGCGGGCATTCCGGACGGCCCGTTGTCCCAGCTCGCACATGACCTCGACGCCGTCCCCCAGCTCATAGTCCACCAGGCCGGCATCGGCGATCCCGATGAAGACCGACTTCGCCGGCTGGCCGCCCAGAAGGAGCGTCCCTCCGGCATCGCCCGCGGAACTGCGACCGATGGCCTCCGCCTTGATCAGCGCCTCCCGCTCGCTCCTAGCCTGAATCAGCACCAGGTTGCGCCAGACCTGCGAGGTCGATCCCCGGCGTCCCTTCGCGACGGTCATCTGGACCAGCCAGGCCCAGTACCAGAGACTCCCCTGCCTGCGAGCCATGATGTCTCCTGCCCCGTCAGCCTGTTGTGCGCGGTTTCGTTCCGGGCGTTCACCAAGGTGCCACGCAACCATCAACCGCGCGTCAGATCGTGGTCATCCCCGTCCAAGAGGCGCGATTCGGGAACGGAGCACGCTTTCCAGATCGAATGCGCCAGCCGAAGTGAAAGGGGAATGGCACACACTAACGCTGCGGGGTACCGGTAGCTATGACTTCTCGCGCAGGCGTATGACTTCTGGCGCGGTCGTATGACTTTTCGCGCGGGTATGACTTCTGGCGCGAACATACTGTCCATCCCGGCAGCTTCTTCCCGCTTGCCCGAGCACCGCAGAAGGGGTAAATAGGTTTTGCGTCCTACCACCTTTCCCATGCCCAAACTCGGCAGCCTGCTCACGACGGCCTTCCCCGCGCGGACGGCGGACGGTCAACGCTTCGTCCAGGCGGTCGCCGGCCGTCACGGAGACGTGCCGTCGGCCGACGAGTTCGCGGCAGAGCTGCAGTTCGACAACCGGCATCAACTCGCCCGGATGTTGATGCGGGCGGGGCTTCCTCCGCTGGAGCATGTGGCGGGCTGGGCAATGGTGCTCGGCTGGGTGCTGCGTTCCGAGCAGGAGGGGGCTACCCTGTGCGAGATCGCACTGGAGACGAGCCGCGACCCCGCGGTGTGCTACCGGCTGGTGAAGCGCCTCACCGGGCGGGTCTGGACCGAGGTCACCTCACTCGGGTCCGGCTGGGTGGTCGCCACCATCAGGCAGCAGTATGGCTACGGCCCGGTACCCGCGATGCCGAGTCCAACCCGCCGCCGCAGCGGCGATCACGAACGTCCCCTGGTGAAGGCCTAGGCCCCCAACCGGCGGAAAAGACAACGCCTTCCCCCGTGCGTCGAGCCGCGGAGGAAGGCGGTGGCTTTCCGTCCTGTTACTTCAGCGTCACGGTCGGCGGATTGCGCTTGCCGGGGAGCTTCTTCCCGCCCCGGACAATCCCCGCCGTGCGGGGGCTGGTCTTGGACGCCTTCAGGTCGGTGAGCGGCCTGGTGTTCCGGTTCCTGGTCATCATTCTCTCCTCTCGGTGGCTGGCCGGCCCGGCTTGCGAGCCTCTACCGGAGTGACGCGGCCAGGCGTGAGGTCTTCCCAGGCAGGAGGGGGGAAACGCCTAGCCTTCCGCCTTCCCGCCATTCCGCCTTCCCGCCGGCTCGGGCAGGTGTGGTGAGTAGTCCAGCAACTCGAATCGATCCGGCAGGGCCGCGCGGATCTCCACCACTTCCTCCACCGTGAGCTGCACCAGCCGTTCGGCGCCCGGGACGTTCGAGGCGTGGGCCGGGTCCCAATCGATCGATGCCCGGCCGGTGACCTGCAGCGTGCTGCCGGTGGCGAAGTCGGGAAACAGCAACCCGGCTCTCGGGTTGGCCACGATGTTGCCCAGGGTATTGAACATCATGTTGCCCTGGTAGTCGGGCCATATCAGCCGGTCACCCTCCAGCCTCACGAAGCCGGGCAATCCGCCCCGGTGGGAGGCATCGGCCCCTTCCCCCGGATTCACGGTCGCAATGAAGAATGTGTCCGCCTCCGCGATCCACCGGCGGTGGGCGACACTGAGGGCGCTCGACCGGTTGACCTCGGCTGCAAGCGCCTCGGACACACCGCCACTTTCCGCGCGCCGCTGGATGTACTTGGGGCAGTTGGCGTACACCTGATCGGCGCGGACCAGGATGCCGCCGGCACCGGCCGGCTCCGGGCGGCCGTTGATCCGGATTCGCCGGCGGGTCGCCAGGTCGATCGCCAGCAGGCCGACGAACTCCGTGGTGCCGAGGTTCGCTGCCAGGGGGTCGCCCGGTGCCGGGGTGGCGTCCAGCCGGACGGCGGCAGGAGTGGCGGGAGGGTTACTCCCGTCATTCCCGCTCTTCCCGCCCTGCACCACGCTGATGAATCCCGGAGCTCCACTCAGCACCGACGCCCATGGACGGCCGGCGGCATCGGTGGTCGCCAGCACCACCCAGCGCCGCCGCGCCAGGAACTCCTCTGCCACCGGAGGGATGATATCGTGGATCGAGGCGCCAATCCGGCTGGCCATCCGCTCGACGCCGGCCCGCCGCTGGACCTCGACCTCACCCGCGTGGAATATCCCTGACATGGTGCCCGCCGATCAGAAGAAGCCGCAGGTGGGCGCGCTGCCGTGCGGGGCGGTGCTGTCCCCGGCGCCGGTGGAGCTGAAGATCTCCAGCCGGATGCCGTCGGGATCCTCGAAGTACAGCCCCCCAGAGGCAAGACCTTCCGCATGCGGCACGATGCCGCCGTGATGGATTCGGGCGCCAAGCTCCCGGACCCGCCGCTCAGCGGCCTGAACCTCCTCGATGGATCCTACCTGGAACGAGAGGTGGTGCAGCCCGGGGCGATCTTTGACGAAGCCGCCCGCCGACTGGTGCCACAGCGTCAGGACGACGTTGGACCCGTGCCCGAGGAAGGCAAAGGCCTTTCCCTCGTGGCTCGACTCCCCGATCGCGTCGAAGCCGAAGACCTGCTGATAGAAATTTCGGGCGCGGGTCAGATCGCTGACATTGAGCCCGATATGTCCGGTAGTGAACTGCTCAGCAGTCATGGTCATAACGCCTTCATGGTTGAGAGTTCCGCGTTCCGAGTCCCGATTGGCCCGGAGCTGCAAGCGGGGGTACCAGGTGTATTACCATCAAATGGTTAGTTTAACGGTAATAGCAGATCTGTCACCAGTCAACTGGCTATTTGCCGGTAATAGTTCCCAGGCTAAGTTTGGGGCCTCGAACGGAGGGCGATGTGGCGAAGCCGAAAGAGCCGACCGACCGGAAGGAGCGGAACTCCTTCCTTATTCTCGGGAACCTGGCCTGCCTCGACCTGGTGAACACCGAGGCGGTTTTCGCCGGGGAGCCGGTGGACCTGCTGCAGGGCTTCGGCGACCTGACGGATTGGCTCGGGGAAACCGGGGTGGTGGAGCCACCGGCCGCGCGATCCGCCCGGGAGCGCTGGGAGGGCAAGGCCGAGGCCGCGGTGGCATTCCGGCAGGCCGTTACCCTGCGTACCAGCCTGCGGCGGATGGTAGAGCGGCTGAGCGTGGGGAAGGGGGCCACCGAAGACCAGGTGGAGACGATCAACCGGGTACTGGCCGAACGACCGGCCTACCGTCAGCTGGTGCGGAAGGGCAGAGGTTTCAGCAGTACTCTCGTCCCGGTGCACGAGTCTGCGATGCAGCTGCTGGTGCCGGTAGCGGAGTCTGCCGCGTGGCTCCTGGAGCAGGGAGACCTTTCCCTCCTCCGGCGGTGCGAGAACCCGCGCTGCGTCCTCTTCTTCTATGACACGACCAGGAACGGGCGCCGCCGCTGGTGCAGCATGGCCGGGTGCGGCAGCCGGGCCAAGGCCGCAGCCTACTACCGCCGCTCCCGCGCGGCGAAGGCGGGCCGTTGAACTCCGACGTGGCAGTCATCGGCGCGGGGGCTGCGGGGCTGGTCGCCGCCCGCGTGCTCAGTGCCGGGGGCCTGTCGGTCACCCTGCTGGAGGCGCGCGACAGAATCGGGGGGCGGATCCTTCCGGTCGACGGGATGGAGCTTGGGGCCGAGTTCGTCCACGGCACCCCGGGGGCCACTCTCGACCTTCTGCAGCAGGCCGGTTCCGCATTCGTCGAGGCTGAGGGAGAACATTGGACCGGGGAAGGTGGCCGTCTCGAGCCGCTGGACGACCGGTTCGGCGGGCTCCATCCACTGCTCCAGCGGGCCGCCGGATTGGACGCAGCCGACCTCTCGGTGGCCGAATACCTCGAGCGCTTTCGCAACGATCCCGAGCTTGGGCCGGCGGCGCAGTGGGCGCGCCGCCTGGTCGAGGGTTTCGATGCCGCCGACCCCGCCAGGGCGAGCCTGAGGGCCATCGTGCGGGAGTGGACCGGCGATGCCAACGTGGAATCGCCGCAAGGGCGGCCGCGGGGCGGCTACGCCGCGTTGCTCGGGCATCTCTCCCGCACCATGGACCCGGCCCGCATCGAGCTTCGGCTGGGGAGCCCGGTCCGAACCGTGCAGTGGAGACCGGGGCTGGTGGAGCTCGGCGTGGAGGGCACGACTCTGCGGGCCCGCGCGGTGGTGATCACCCTGCCCCTCGGCGTACTGCAGGAGCCCGTCCGCGATCCCCATGGGGTCGGGTTCGACCCGCCTCTCACGATGAAGGAGGCGGCGCTCAAGGGACTGGTGATGGGGCCCGTCCTCAAGGTCGTCATGCGATTCCGGGAGCCCTTCTGGGAGACCATGCATGAAGGCCGGTTCCGGAACGCCCAGTTCTTTCACCGCTCCGGGCCGCCCTTCCCGACATTCTGGACGGCGTTGCCGTCGAGAACTCCGATCATGACCGCGTGGCAGGGAGGACCCCACGCCGCCCGGCTCTCGCTCGAGGCGGATGATCGAATCGTCGACTCGGCAGTGAGCAGCCTGCGGTTGACTGTCGGTGAGGGAGTTTCCGTGAACCGGCTGCTGCAGCAGGCGTGGGTGCACAACTGGCAGCGCGATCCTTTTGCCCGCGGGGCGTACAGTTACGTCGCGGTCGGCGGCATGGGCGCCCACCAGGCACTGGCAGAGCCGGTGGCGGGAACTCTGTTCTTTGCGGGTGAGGCTACGGATGACGAGGGCGAGGCGGGCACTGTCGCGGGAGCGCTCGCCTCGGGTGAGCGGGCGGCGCGAGAAGTGATCGCCGCGCTCCGATGAAGGGCCCGGCCGGCCTTCTCATTCCTCCGCTTCGCTCCT
>Ga0326726_10004587_pt1 | contig 12590 bp, 8 predicted proteins | sample MHFenrmetagenome_2_FD_207603 | JGI IMG/M metagenome (GOLD analysis project Ga0326726, IMG submission 207603) | Lab enriched peat soil microbial communities from Michigan Hollow, Ithaca, NY, United States - MHF15MN | ecosystem: Environmental > Terrestrial > Soil > Wetlands > Peat | place: USA...
GCTCGCCGCTCCGGGGGCGCGAGGCCGAGATCGCCCGGCTCGACGCCGCGCTCGAGGCGATGCTGGCCGGCAGCGGCCAGGTCGTCTCGATAGCCGGGGAGGCAGGCGTCGGGAAGTCGCGCCTCTGCCTCGAGTTCGCCCGGCGCTGCCGGGCGCGGGGCTGCCTCGTGATCGAGGCGCCCGCCGTCTCCTACGGGCGGGCCGCCGGCTATCGCCCCGGGGTGGAGCTGCACCGCCGGTACTTCCAGGTGGAGAGCGGCGACGACCCGGCGACCGTCCGCGAGAAGGTGGCGACCCGGCTGCGCGATCTCGACCCCGAGCTCGAGGAGGGCGTGCCCGCCATGCTGTGGGTGCTGGGTGTGGGGCAGGATGGCGGTGGCCTCGGCGCCATGGATCCCGCCGCCCGCCGGCGCTACGTCATGCGCGTGGTCCACCGCCTGGTGGCGCTCCAGGGCCGGCGCCAGCCCTTCGTGATGATCCTCGAGGACATGCAGTGGGTGGACTCGGAGACCCACGCGGCCATGAGCGCCCTCGTCGAGGCCCTGCCGCCCTACACCCTGGTGGCCTGCACCTATCGCCCCGAGTACACGGACCGCTGGAGCGGGCACCCGGGCTTCACGCAGCTTCACGTGGAGGCGCTCGAGGCCCCGGCCGCCGGGGAGCTGCTGGACACCCTGCTCGGGGTGGATCCCGCCCTCGCCCCGCTCAAGCGGCTCGTGGCCGAGCGCACGAGCGGCAACCCCCTCTTCCTCGAGGAGTGCGTGGCCACCCTGGTCGAGACCGGTGCGCTCAAGGGTCTACCCGGGGCGTACCGGTTCACGCGCCCCACGCTGGCGCTCGAGGTGCCGCCCACCGTGCGGGCCACGATCGCCTCCCGCATCGACCGGCTCCGCTACGAGGACAAGCGGCTGCTCCAGGCCGCCTCGGTGATCGGCGACGAGGTGCCGGTGCGGCTGCTCGAGGCGGTCGCCGACGTACCGGCGGAGGAGGTGCGGCGCGGGCTCGACCAGCTCCGGGCCGGCGGCCTCCTCGACCAGCGCGCGCTCTTTCCCGATCTGGTGTACGGCTTCCGCCACGCCCTGGTCCACGACGTGGCCTACGAGAGCCTGCTGCACGACCGGCGGCGCAGCCTGCACGCCCGCATCCTCGAGGCCATCGAGCAGCTCTACCCGGGGAGCCTCGCCGAGCAGACCGAGCGTCTCGCCCACCACGCGTTCCTCGGCGAGGTGTGGGACCGTGCGGTGGGCTATTGCCGCGAGGCCGGGGCCCGCACGCTGGCGCGCATGGCGAGCTGGGAGAGCGTGTCCTTCTTCGAGCGGGCCCTGGCCGCGCTCGCCCACCGGCCGGCCGACGCGGGCCTGGGCGTCGACCTGCGCTTCGATCTCCACAACGCGCTGGTCCCGCTCGGCCAGCACGCCCGCAGCGTGGCGGTGCTGCGCGAGGCGGCCGCGCTCGCGGGAAGCCTCGGCGACCGGCCGCGGCTGGCGCGCGCGCTCTCGTTCGAGAGCAACGTGCACTGGGAGATGGGGGCCTCCGACGAGGCCGCGCGGGTGGGGGAGCGGGCGCTCGCCATCGCCGAGGAGACCGGGGACATCGGCCTGCAGATCGTCGCCCACTACAACGTGGGGCAGGGGCGGCGGGCGCTCGGCGACTACCGGCAAGCCCTGGTGGTCCTGCGGCGCAACCTCGCGCTGCTGCCCCCCGACGCGAGCGGCGAGCGGTTCGGCCTGCCCGGCATCGCGGCGGTGCTCATCCGCGCCCAGCTGGCCTGGACTCTCGCCGAGCTCGGCCAGTTCGACGAGGCGGTGCAGACGGCCCAGGAGGGGCTGCGGCTCGCCGAGGCCCGCCGCGACGCCTATAGCACCACCTACGCGCTGCTCGGCCTGGGCGGCACCCTCGTCCGCCGCGGCCAGATGTGGGAGGCCAAGGGCCTGCTCGAGCGCGGCATCGCGCTGTGCGGGGACATGCCCGCGTTCTACCCGCCGTTCGCGGGGGACCTCGCGCTCATCTACGCGCTGACCGGCCGGACGGCGGAGGCGCTGGAGCTGGCCGACCGCGGGGTGCGACAGGCCCAGAGCATGCAGCGGCTCGGGCGCCTCTCGCTGATCATGACCCACCTGGGCGAGGCGCGGCTGCTCGCGGGCCACCCCGCGGCGGCGGCGGCGGACGCGCGGCGCGCCCTCGAGCTGGCCCACACGCACCAGGAGCGCGGCAACGCGGTCTACGCGGAGCGGCTGCTGGGCCTGGCCGTGGGCGCGGGGAGCCCGCCCGACGTCGAGCAGGCCCGCGGCCACCTCAACCGCGCGCTCACGCTGGCCGGTGAGCTCGGCATGCGCCCGCTGGCCGCGCGCTGCCACCTGGGCCTCGGCCGGCTCGCGCAGCGCGCGGGCGACGGCTCCTCCGCCCTGAAGCACCTGGCCACCGCGCGTGAGGGCTTCCAGACGATGGGGATGACCTTCTGGCTGGAGCGGCTCGGCCTCGAGCCGGCCGGTCCCGACGTCGCGGGACGGGCCGAGGTCTGACCTCGGATCAGGTCTCGAGCACCCACTGCACGAGGGTGCGGAGGTCCTCCACCGAGAAGGGCTTGGTCAGCACCGGGTCGCCGGTCTGGGCCAGGAAGGGCACGAAGGTGTCGGCTCCCGCGTGGCCGGTCACGAAGATCACGCGAGGGAGCGCCTGCCCGTAGCGCTCGCGCAGGACCTCGTGGAGGCCGGGGCCGTCCAGGTTCGGCATCTGCAGGTCGCTGATGATCAGGTCGTACTCGCGCTGCTCGATGCGATAGAGCGCCTCGACGCCGTCGCGCGCGGTGTCCACCTCGTGGTCGTCGAGCAGCAGGATGTGGGCGATCAGCTCGCGGAGGCTGGTCTCGTCCTCGACCACGAGGATACTCCGGGGACGCGTCACCGCTGGAGCACCCGGCCCACCAGCTCGAGCACCCGGCCCGGCTTGAGCGGCTTCACGAGCACCGGCGCGCGCAGATCGGCCAGGAAGCCGCCGTAGTGCGGATCGAACGTGTGGCTGGTCAGGAACACCACCGGGGGGACTCGCTCGCCGAAGCGCTCGGCCAGGGCCGCGAGCAGGCGCGGCCCGTCGAGGCCCGGCGTGCGCAGGTCCGCGATGACGAGGTCGTAGCGGCGCTGGTCCAGGATGAGCAGCGCGGACTCCGCGTCGCCCGCGTCGTCCACCTCGTGGCCCTCGAGGCTCAGCACGTCGATCAGCGCCCGTCGCACCGCGCTGTCGGCGTCCACCACCAGGATCAGGCGACGGTCCATCAGCGGCGCGAGCGACGGCAGCCGTCCTGGCGGGCCTCGTCCTCGGTGGCGTAGCACCGGTTGGTGCGGGTCTCCGCGTAGGTGGGGGTGCCGGGCAGGTGGTAGATGCAGCGCTCGTTCGAGTACGTGCGGAAGTCCCCCTTGATGGGATGGCTGAGGGGGCAGGTCCATCCGTTGGTCGGCGGCACGCCCGGCCGGCCCTGCGTGGTGCGCGGCTCCGGGGCGGCCGGCCCGCTCCGGGCGGGCGGCGGGGCCGGCCCCGCGGTCTTCCAGATGCCGAGCCGGGCGGTGCGGGCCTCCTGCTGTCGGCGCAGCAGCATGTCCTGGTAGCGCACGTTGGGGCCTTCGCCGACGACCTGGCCGTAGCCGCGGGCGACGACCTCCGCGTTGACCATCACGTCGCCCAGCCACACGTAGGCCAGGAGGCGTCCCTCGGGGTCGCGCTCCTGGATGTCCAGCTCGAGCCGCACGTTCTTGGCGCTCACCAGCCCGCGATTGAATCGGAGCGCCTCGTTGCCCTGCGGCTCGCCGGCCTGGTCGCCCTCGCCCGGCTGGGGGGCGATCACGCCGATGTAGCGCACGTGCTCGACGTCGCCGTTGACGAAGACGTGAATGGTGTCACCGCTCAGCACCTTGACCACCGCGGCGGGAAGGCTGCGGCCGCGGGCCGGCTCCTGGCTCCAGGCGGGGGCGAGCCAGAGCGCCAGCACGGCCAGCAGCGCGATCCGGACCGCCCACCGCACTACTTCTTGCCTTCGCTCAGCACGCGCTCCAGGGCCTCGCGGCGTAGCCGCTCGGCCGCGAGCTGGTCGGTCAGCGCCTTGACCTGCGCCTCCAGCCGCCCGAGCTCCTCGGTCTGCTGAGCGCGCAGCGCGGCCTGCTCCTGCCCGCCCTTCTGCCGCCAGAGCATGTCCGCGGCGAAGCCGCCGCCGACGAGCCCGAGCACGATCCACACCGCGACACGCTTGACGAGAGCCTTTCGAAGGTCCATGGCGAGCCTTTCGTCGAGTCGAGGGCGTCAGTCCACGAGGGCGATCGCGCGGACGGGCGAGCCGTCCGCGCCCGTCACCCGGAGGGGCAGGGCGATGAAGCGGCAGCGCGGGACGCCGATCCGGTCCAGGTTCGTCAGGTACTCGACCACCGTGATGCCCCGGGGGAAGAACACGTGGTGCGTGGTGCACTCCTCCCGCGTCACCTTGGTGCCCGGGGAGAAGATGGAGGTGCGGATGCAGTGGTCGGGCGGGTAGTCGTAGCCCACCGCCTTCACCCCGCGGGCCACCAGCCAGTCGCACGCGCTGCGACCGGTGTAGGGCGCGTCCTTCCAGAAGCGCTCGCTCTCCACGCTCGTCCGGACCGGCCAGTCCGTTCGCAGCAGCGCGATGTCGCCCGCCCGCACGTGACCCGCACGCCGGTCGAGATCGGCGGCGGTCACCTCCGCGTTCTCTCCCAGGTGGGTCAGGTCCACCACCGCCGCCTCGCCCATCCACTGGTCCACCGGCATGGAGGCGATGTCACGGTCCCCGGGGAGGAAGTGCACCGGCGCGTCCACGTGAGTGTAGGCGTGGCAGCTCACCGTGAGGACGGTCGACTGGAAGTTCTGGCCGGCCTCGTGGCTCGAGCGGCGCTCGCTCGCCACCGTCCAGCGGAAGTGCGGCCCGATGGGAAAGCTCAGGTCGATGACGCGCATCGCGGTCCATGGTGTACCCGGGCCGCCGCAACTTGTCAATCGTGGGGCAGACCGGGCGGTCGCGACTCCTCGCTGCTCCGGTCAAGACTTCTTCCCCCGGGGGGCCGGGGCGGGGGCCACGCGCACCACGCTGTCCTCGTGGAGGCCGTCCGGCGGCGACGTCACCACCTGGTCACCCGCCTCGATGCCCCGGACGATCTCCACGGTGGCCCCGTAGTCCCGGCCCAGCTCGACCGCCTGGAAGCGGACCTTCTGGTCGGGCCCGAGCACCGCGACCCGCGGCCCGCTAGCCTGGATGATGAGCGCGCTGGTGGGAATGATCAGGGGCGGGTGGTCGCGCTCGAGGTGGAGCTTGACGTCCGCGTACATCCCGGGCCGGACCGTGCCCTCCGCGTTGCGCATGCGCACCTCGGTGAGCAGCGTGCGCGAGGCGGGGTCGAGCGCACCGGAGGCGTTGGCCACGACGCCGTCGAACGGCTTCTGGGGGAACTCGCGGATCAGCACCTGCACCCGCATGCCCGGGGTGATCGCGGTCATGAAGGTCTGCGGCACGTTGAGGAAGACGCGGAGGTCGTCGGTCTGGGCCAGGCGGAACATCGGGGTGGTGGTGCTGGTGCTGCCCGCGCTGATCAGCGCGCCCGCGTCCACGAAGCGCACCGTGATGACCCCCGCGAAGGGCGCGCGCACGCGCTGGAAGGCCTGCATCTCCTGCAGGCGCTGCACGTTGGCGCGGCTCGCGTCCACGTTGGCCTGGGCCGCGATCACGTTCGACTGCAGCGACTCCACGTTGGCCTCGGCCGCCGCCACGTCGGCCTGGCTCGAGTCGAAGGCGATCTGGCGGTCGTCCACGTCCTGCTGGGCCACCAGGTTCCGGTCCCGCAGGGCCCGCCAGCGGCTCAGGTTGGTGCGGGCGTACTCCGCGGTGGCGTGGTTGTGCTGGAGCGTGGCCCGCGCCTGCAGCAGCCCGGAGCGGGCCTGGGCCAGGCTGGCCTCGGACGCCGCCGCGGCGGCGCGCGCCTGCGCGAGCTGCTGATCCAGGTCGGGCGTGTCGATCTCGGCCAGCACCTGGCCGCTCTGCACCCGATCGCCGATGTCCACGAGCCGCCGCTTCAGGTACCCGTCGACCCGGGAGTAGATCGACGCCTCCTGGATGGCCTGGATGCTGCCGGGCAGCGTGAGGTCGGCGGTGCGGGGGGCGAGGGTCGGCTTCACGACCGTGACCACGAGGGCGCTGCTCCGCGAGGCCTTCACCGCCTCGGCCAGCTCGGAGTGCCGCTGGATACGGGGCACGATGCCGATGGCGAGCAGGATGGCCAGCCCGAGCACCCCGAGCAGGGCCAGGCGCAGGACGCGCCGGCCGCGCGGGGCGCGGGGGGAGGAGGTCTCCATCAATGGGCCTCCCGGGGACCGGGCCCGGCGGGCGCGCCGGGCTCCGCCAGCTCCGGATGCAGCTCTCCGGCGGAGAAGGGCGGCCGGCGTCGCAGCAGGCTGTAGATGACGGGGACGACGAAGAGGGTCGCGACGGTGGCGAGGGCCAGGCCGCCGATCACCGCGCGACCCAGCGGGGCGTTCTGCTCGGCGCCCTCGCCCAGGCCGAGGGCCATCGGGAGCATGCCGATGATCATGGCGAGCGCGGTCATCAGCACGGGCCGGAGGCGGATGTAGCCGGCGGACAGCGCGGCCGCGGTCGCGTCGAGGCCGTGGTCTTTTCGTTGATCGTTCGCAAACGTCACGAGCAGGATGCTGTTGGCGGTGGCCACCCCGATGCTCATGATCGCGCCCATCAGCGAGGGCACGTTGACGGTGGTCTGGGTCACGAAGAGGGCGAGCAGGATGCCGGAGATCGCGCCGGGCAGGGCGGTGATGATGATGAACGGGTCGAGCCACGACTGGAAGTTCACGACCATCAGGCAGTAGACGAGCACCACCGCGAAGATCAGGCCGCTGGACAGGCCCGCGAAGGCCGAATCCATGTTCTGGACCTGGCCGCGCAGCACGAGGAAGGTGCCGCGCGGCAGGTCCTTCTCCATGGTCGCCATCACGCGGCGCACGTCGCGGGCCACGCCGCCGAGGTCACGGTCCTGCACGTTGGCGTAGACGTCGAACACGTTCTGGATGTTGTAGTGATTGGCGACCGACAGCACGGTGCCCCGCTCCACCTGCGCGAGGTTGGTCAAGAGCTCGGGCACCGCCACGCCCGCGGTCGCCAGCGGCTCGCTGCGGAGCGCGTCCATGCTGTCGATCCGGTACTGGGGGGTCTGCACCGACACCCGGTAGCTGACGCCGTTCTGGGGGTTCAGCCAGAAGTTGGGTGCGGCGTCGCTGCTGGAGGCGAGCGACACGAGCAGGTTGTTGGCCACGTCCCGCTGGGTGAGCCCGATCTGGGCGGCGCGGGTCCGGTCCACCTCCACGCGCAGCTGGGGCGCCGCCACCACCTGGTGCAGGCGCACGTCCACGAGGCCGGGCACGCTCTTGACCCGCTCGGCCAGGGTGCGGGCGATCTCGTAGTTGGCGGCCCGGTTGTTGCCGACCACCTGGAGGTCGATGGGAGACTGCAGCCCGAAGTTGAGGGTCTGGCTCACGATGTCGGCCGACTGGAAGAAGAAGGTGAGCTCCGGGAACTCCGGGTAGACCTTCTGCCGGATCGCCTTCATGTACTCGAAGGTGGAGCCCCGGTGCTCCGGGCGGAGCGAGATCAGCATCTCCCCGTCGGCGGGGCCGATGGTGGCGTTCTCGCTCAGCGCGACGTTGATGCCGCCCAGCGGGATGCCCACGTTGTTGATGATGCGCGAGATCTCGTCGCCCGGGATGACCCGGCGGATCGACTCCGCGACCTGCCCGAAGATCCGGTCGGTCTCCTCGATGCGGGTGCCCGCGGGGGCGCGCACGTGCAGGCGCAGCTGCCCCGCGTCCACCGCCGGGAAGAAGTCCTCGCCGGTGAAGGCGGCCAGGCCGAGCGAGAGCAGGAAGAAGAGGCCGAACGCCACCAGCACCGTCGCGCGATGGGCGAGCGACCAGCCGAGCGCCGCGCGATACCGCTCGCGCAGCGCCTCGAAGCGCCGGTTGAAGACGCCGTGGATCCGCCAGAACAGGCCCGGGCCCGCGCCGTGCTCGCCGTCCGCGTAGCGGTCCACCTCGCCGGCCAGCAGGAAGTGGACCATGGTGGGGACCAGGGTCCGCGAGAGGAAGTAGGACGCCATCATCGCCAGCACCACCGCGAGGGCGAGCGGGGTGAACAGGAAGCGCACCGCGCCCTCCAGGAACACCACCGGCACGAACACGATGCAGATGCAGAGGGTGGAGACGAAGGCGGGCACCGCGATCTGCTGCGCGCCGTCCAGGATGGCCCGGATGATCGGCTTGCGCATGCCCAGGTTGCGGTGGATGTTCTCGATCTCCACCGTGGCGTCGTCCACCAGGATGCCCACCGCGAGGGCGAGGCCGCCGAGGGTCATGATGTTGATCGTGTAACCCATCAGGCCCAGCACGATGACCGAGGACAGGATGGACAGCGGGATGGACACGGTCACGATCAGGGTGCTGCGCCAGCTCCCGAGGAAGATCAGGATCATCAGCGCGGTGAGGCCCGCCGCGAGCACCGCCTCGCGCACCACCCCGTCGACCGCGGCCCGCACGAACACCGACTGGTCGAACATGAGCGTGAGGTCCAGCTCCGGGGGCAGCGTGGCCTGGACCTTCGGCAGCACGGCCTTGATCCGCCGGACCACGTCGAGGGTGGAGGCGCCGCCGCCCTTGAAGATGGTGACGAGGCTCGCCCGCCGGCCGCCCTGGCTCACGATGTTGGTCTGCACCGAGTAGCCATCGCGCACCTGGGCGACGTCGCGGATGTACACCACCGCCCCGTTGATCAGCTTGATCGGCAGGTTGTTCAGGCCCTCGACGGTGTCGGGACTGCTGTTGACTCGCACGCTGTACTCGCGCGCGCCGATCTTGGCGGTGCCGGTGGGCAGGATGAGGTTCTGGGCGCTGATCGCCCCCACCACGTCGGTCGGGGAGAGGCCGGTGGCCTTCAGCGCGCGGGGATCGAGATCGACCATGATCTGCCGCGGCTTGCCGCCGAACGGCAGGCTGACCGAGGCGCCCCGCACGGTGGCGAGCTGGGTGCGGACGAAGTTCTGGGCGTAGTCGAAGAGGACCGCCTCCGGCATGGTCTCGCTCGCCACCGAGAGCTGCAGGATCGGCACGCTGGAGGCGCTGTAGCGGATGATCAGGGGCGCGCTCATGCCCGGCGGCAGCGCGCGGAGCACGCTCTGCGAGGTCGACACGAGCTGGGCGACCGCGGCCTCGATCTTGGCCCCGGGCTGGAAGTAGACCCGGGTGACCCCGATGCCGACCATCGCCTGCGACTCCATGTGCTCGATGTCGTTCACGGTGGTGGTGAAGGCGCGCTCGGTCACCAGCAGCACGCGCTTCTCCATGTCGTCGGGCGAGATGCCGGTGAACTGCCACACCACGCTCGCCACCGGGATGTCGACCTCGGGGAAGATGTCGGTCGGCATGCGGGACATGGAGACGATGCCGAGCACCACGATGAGGAGGGCCACGACCACGAAGGTGTAGGGCCGGCGCAGCGCGAGCCTGACGATCCACATGGGCCCGCCAATCATACGCAAGCCGGCCGCCGGGTGCGTGGGCAATCGCGGCGCGCCGCCCGGCCAGCTTGACACCGGCCGGAGCGGCGGCCCATAGTCGCCCCGTACCCATGGCGGAGCCCACGGTCCGGCGCGTGGCGGTCGTGCTCTTCGACGGCTTCACCGTCCTCGACGTCTACGGGCCGGTGCAGGCCTTCGCGAGCGCCCGGATCGCCCGCCCCGACGGCTCCCCCCACCGGCTCTTCGAGATCGTCACGGTGGCCGAGAAGGCCGGGCCCATCAGGAGCGGCGAGGGTCCGACCACCCAGGCCGACCACGCCTTCGCCGACGCGCCGGCCTACGACATCCTGCTGGTCCCGGGCGGTTTCGGCACCCGGCAGGCGGTCCACAACGCGCCCCTCCTGCTCGCGCTCACCGCGGCCAGCCGGAAGGCGACCATCACCGCCACCGTGTGCACCGGCTCGGCCCTCCTGGCCCGCACCGGCCTCATGGACAATCGTCCGGCGACCTCGAACAAGATCGCCTGGGACTGGGTGGTGCAGCAGGGCCCGCGGGTGAAGTGGCAGCGCCGGGCCCGCTGGGTGGACGACGGCGACCTCGTCACGTCCTCCGGGGTCTCGGCGGGCGTCGACATGGCGCTCTCGGTGGTGGCGCGGCTGCACGGCGTCGACATGGCCCGACAGGCGGCGCGGTTCATGGAGTACGTGTGGCACGAGAACGCGGGGGACGATCCCTTCGCCTGACCCCGCAGCCGTAGGTACGACGACATGGCCGACGCCCCGATCGCCACCCTCGAGTCGATCCAGAAGAAGGTGCTCTGGCTGAGCGCGCTGATGGTCCACCACGCCAACAGCGTGCGGCCGAATCCGGACGGCACCAAGGTGGGCGGCCACCAGGCTTCCTCCTCCTCGGTGGTGGGCCTCATGACCGCGCTCTACTTCCACGCGCTGCGGCCCGGCGACATCGTGGCCACCAAGGCCCACGCCTCGCCGGTGCTCTACGCCATCGAGTACCTGCGCGGGCGGCTCACCGCGGATCAGCTCCGCGGGCTGCGCACCCTGGGCGGGCTGCAGGCCTATCCGAGCCGGCGCAAGAATCCCGAGATCGTCGACCTGTCGACCGGCTCCATGGGCCTGGGGGCGGTGAGCGCGGCGTTCGGCGCGCTCGCTGCGCGCTATGTGAGCCAGCACGGCGGAATCGCGATGCCGGCCCGCTTCATCGCGATGGTGGGCGACGCGGAGCTGGACGAGGGGAATGTGTGGGAGGCCCTGCTCGAGGAGGCGGTGCGCGAGCTGGACAACCTGCTCTGGATCGTCGACGTCAACCGCCAGAGCCTCGACCGCGTCGTGCCCGACGCGCGGCGGGCCCAGCTCCGCGACTGGTTTCGCGGGGCGGGCTGGCACGTGATCGAGCTGCGCTGGGGCGGGCGCCTGCGCGCGCGATTCGGCCGGCCGGGCGGCGAGCGGCTGCGCGCGCGGCTCGAGGGGCTGGGCGCCGCGGAGTACCAGGCGCTGCTGCGCCTGCCCGCGGGCGCCGCGCGCAAGGTGGTGATCGCCACGCCCGAGGGGGAGACGGATCCGGCGGTCGACCGGCTGCTGGCCGACGTGCCCGACGAGACCCTGCGCGCGCTGCTGGCCGACGTGGGTGGGCACGACCTCGCCGCGATCCTGGCCGCGTACGAGGAGGCCGCGCGGCCCCGGCGCGGGCCCTGCGTGATCCTGGCCGAGACGATCAAGGGCTGGGGCTACCCCTTCGCGGCCGATCCGATGAACCACGGCGCGCTGCTCACCCAGCGGCAGCTCGACGAGCTACGCGAAGCCCTCGGCGTGGCCCCGGGCGAGGAATGGGCCGGCCTCCCCGCCGGGAGCGCGGAGGCCGCGCTGGTCCGCGGGGCTCCCGCACCTTACGCGCCGCCGGCGGTCGAGCCCGCGCCCGACGTGCCCGACACGCTCGAGGAAGCCTACCCGGCGCGGAGCTCGACGCAGGAAGCCTTCGGGCGCGCGCTCGGCCGCCTGGGCCGGCTGCCCATCGGCGACCGCGTGGTGACCTTCTCGGCCGACGTGGCGGTGACCACCCACCTGGCGGGCTGGATCAATCGTCGGAACGTCTACTTTCCGCGCGCCAAGCCCGCCCTCGCTGCGGAGGGCCCCGCGATGGTGCAGTGGAGGGAGTCGCCCGCCGGCCAGCACATCGAGCTCGGCATCGCCGAGCATAACCTCTTCCTCGCTTTGGGCGCGTTCGGCCTCACCCACGAGCTGTCGGGCCGGACGCTCCTGCCGATCGGCACGCTCTACGATCCCTTCGTGAATCGCGGGCTCGACGCGCTCTACCACGCGCTCTACGCGGGCGGGCGCTTCATCGTCGCGGCCACCCCGTCGGGCGTGAGCCTCTCGCCGGAGGGCGGCGCCCATCAATCGGTCATCACGCCCGGTATCGGTGTCGCGCTGCCCGCCATCGCCTACTACGAGCCCACGTTCGCGCAGGAGGTGGAGTGGATCCTGCTCGATGCCCTCCACCGTCTGATCGACCGTGATGACGCCGCGGAGAGCCTGTACCTGCGCCTGTCCACCAAGCCAGTTGATCAGGCGCTGGCGCCCGCTCCGTCGCCCGCGTACCGCGAGGCGGTCCTGCGCGGCGGTTACCGGCTGATCGACGCGCGGGAGCAGCCCGGCTACGACCCGGAGGCCAACGCGGTGCACATCTTCGCGGCAGGCGTGATGGTGCCCGAGGCGGTGGAGGCGAGCCGCGCGCTCGCCGGAGCGGGGATCTGCGCGAACGTCTTCGCGGTCACGAGCCCGGACCTGCTGTACCGGGGCATTCGCACTACGAATCCCTACGTACTCGACCTGGTGTCGGCGGACGAGGAGGGCGTGCCCGTGGTCTCCGTGCTCGACGGCCACTCCCACGCGCTGGCGTTCCTCGGCGGGGCGCTGGGCGTCCCGCAGCTGCCGCTCGGCGTGGATCACTTCGGCCAGTCGGGCTCGCGCGGCGATCTCTACCGCCACTACGGCGTCGACG
>Ga0326726_10004588_pt1 | contig 12589 bp, 10 predicted proteins | sample MHFenrmetagenome_2_FD_207603 | JGI IMG/M metagenome (GOLD analysis project Ga0326726, IMG submission 207603) | Lab enriched peat soil microbial communities from Michigan Hollow, Ithaca, NY, United States - MHF15MN | ecosystem: Environmental > Terrestrial > Soil > Wetlands > Peat | place: USA...
TTCCGCGACCACGTTCGCGGGCAGCGTGAACGAGCGCGAGAACGACCCGTAGCTGCGCTCGATCCAGTGCGAACGGTCCTTCTTCTCTTCGCGCTCGCTGCGCTTCTCGCCGCGGATCGTGAGCACATCTTCATGGAGCTCGACGGTCACGTCCTCCTTGCGCACTCCGGGAAGCTCTGCGCTGACCAGATAGCTCTTCTCGTCCTCGCTGAGGTCGACCGCCGGCGACAGCGCTGCGGCTCGCCCGCGAGCCACTTCTTCGGGCCGACGCGCGACGCGTCCGAATGGGAACTCCCAGTCGCGCAGCAAGATCTCGGGAAGCGAGAACTCGTCGCGGAACGGATTCCATCGCTTGACTGATCTTCCAGCCGCTTCATCTGCCATTTCGATCTCCTCTGGAGCCAATGGCTCCGCACGAGGGAGCGAGCAAGGCGCGTACCAGCGCGCCCGCCGAGCTGCGCGCCACTCTTGACAGCTCAATGTGCCTGCACGGCGCAGTGTGCTCCAGCGCCCCGCGCCACTGCGTCTCAGTTCGGAGTTGAACAAGCGCGCGACGCCCCTCACTCTAGGGCTTGATGCCAACCCCAGCGGATCGAAAAGTCCGGCTCGCGTTCTTCGAGATCGGCGGCGAAGACCGCGCGAACCTCGCGCGATTGCGGCCGCTGCTCGAGAAGCACGCCGACGCTTTCGTCGCCGCGTTCTACCGCCATCTGCTGAGCTTCGAAGGACCGCGCGCGTTGCTCTCGGACCCCGGCGTGAAGGACCGGTTGCTGGTGAAGCAGCGCGAGTACCTCCTGTCGCTGTCGGACCCTGGGTTCGACGAGGAGTACTTCTCGCAGCGCCGTGCCATCGGTCAGACGCACGTTCGTGTCGGCCTGGAGCCCCGCTACTACATGGGCGCGTATTCGCTGTATCTGCGGCTCCTCGTGCCCGCGATCCTGGAGCACTGGCAGCGCGACCTGCCGGCCGCCGAACACATCATCGTGTCACTCCAGAAGCTGCTGATCCTCGACGCGGAGATCGCGTTCGACGCGTACATCGCGCGGCGCGAGGAGCGCCTCACGTTCCTGAACGAAGAGCTCGGGAACGCTTCGCGAGAGATGGAGCAGCGCTTCGAGGTCGAGCACGAGCGCACGCGCGAGGCCACCGCGCGCGCGCGCGCCGCGGAGGAGCTCGTCTCCCTCGCGACACTCGTCGCGGCGCTCGCGCACGAGATCGGCACCCCGATGGGCGTGATCCGCGGACACGCGGAGCTGCTCGAGTCTTCGGTCAGCGACGAGCGCGGCCGGGTTCGCCTGCACACGATTCGCGAACAGATCGACCGCATCTCGCACATCATCCAGACCCTGCTGAACATGGCGCGCCCGACGGCGCGCGATGACTCGGAGGTCGATCTGGTGAGCCTGCTGCGCGAGACGCTCGCGTTCCTCGCCGAGAAGCTGCGCGCCAACGCGGTCGAGGTCGCCCTCGAGCTGCCGGCGCGCGCCACGCTTCGCGGCAGCGCCGACAAGCTGCAGCAGCTCTTCATCAACCTGGTGATGAACGCGATCGATGCCATGCCGAGCGGCGGAAAGCTCGCCGTGCTCGTTCGCGAGCTCGACGCCGATCGGATCGAAGTCGTGGTCCGCGACTCCGGCCACGGAATGGCGCCCGAGACCGTGGCGCGCATCTTCGAGCCCTTCTACAGCACCAAGGGCCAGGGCCGCGGCAGCGGACTCGGCCTCGTCGTCGCGCAGGGAATCGTCTCCGACCATGGCGGCTCAATGGAGGTGTCTAGCGCGCTCGGGCGCGGTACCGCCTTCACGATGACCTTCCCCCGGGCCGAGGTTCAGTCGGAAGCGCCGTAGAACTCGGGCGCGTAGGCCGCGCGCAGCAAGTCACTCTCCGTGACGATGCCGACGAGCAAGGGGCCGCTGGGTCCGGCTCGCACCACGGGCAGGCAGCCGATCTTGAGGCGCAGCATGCGCCGCGCCGCCGAGGCCAGGGTGGTCGACTCGAGCGCCGTCTCGATCTCGCGCTGCATCACCTCGCCGATCGAGATGCTGCGCAGATGGTCCAAGCGCTCGACCGGCTCGGACTTCTCGAGCTTCGCGATCGACGCCGACAGGACGTCGCGGTGCGAGATCAACCCCACCAGGATGCCGTTCTTCACGACCGGCAGATGACGAATGCGCGCGAGGCGCATGATGCGGTCGGCCTCGAGCAGCGTGTCCTCGGGCGCCGCGCTGATGAAGTTCGCGCGCATCAGCGAAGCCACCAGCTCGTGGGCCAGGGAATTCGCGGGGCGAGGCGCCGGCTCGAGGCTCATGGCGGAGCGAGCTGCATGACTCGTTCCGTCGCTCGGTGCACCCGGCGGAGCGGGGTTGGGGTGCAATGCGACTTCATGCCACAATGGGGCACCGTGCCTCGATTCTCTGGCGCGAGAGAGGCTCGCGCGGCCGTCTCACGCCTTCCCGTCACGGGCACGGCGCCTGCTATGAGAGGTCACATGGCCGAACCGCGATCCGTATTGGTGGTGGACGACGAGCCCGCGATGCGGGAGATGCTGGTTTCGCTCCTCGATGAGTCGGGGATCCAAGCCCATGGGGCGGGGTCGGCACGCGAGGCGCTGGCCATGTCGAGCGAGGCGGACTTCGACGCCGTGATCTCGGACATCCGCATGCCGGAGAAGGACGGCGTCACCCTGCTCTCGGAACTGCGCGAGGCGCGCCCCGAGACGCCGGTGATCCTGATGACCGCCTTCGGCAGCATCGACTCGGCCGTCGAAGCGATGCGCGACGGCGCGTTCGACTACATCACCAAGCCCTTCAAGCGCGGCTCCGTGCTGGCATCGCTCGAGCGCGCGTTCGAGCGCCGAGCGTTGGAGCAGGAGAACCGGCGCCTGCGCCGCGCGCTCGACCGCACCACGTCCTTCGGTGACCTGATCGGCGCGAGCGCGGCGATGCACGAGATCTTCGCGCTGATCCGCAAGATCTCGAGCAGCCGCTCGAACGTGCTCGTCACCGGCGAGAGCGGCACGGGCAAGGAAGTGGTCGCGCGTACGATTCACTTCACCGGCGCGCGCGCGCATGCGCCGTTCGTCCCGATCAACTGCACCGCGATGCCCGAAGGTCTGCTCGAGAGCGAGCTGTTCGGGCACGTGCGGGGGGCATTCACGGGCGCGCACGCGACCAAGCACGGCCTGTTCGAAGAGGCGAACGGGGGAACGATCTTCCTCGACGAGATCGGCGACATGAGCCCGGTGCTGCAGAGCAAGCTCCTGCGCGTCCTCCAAGACCACGAGATTCGGCCCGTTGGCGGAAACAAGGCTGTGCGCGTCGACGTGCGAGTGATCGCCGCGACCAACAAGGATCTGCGGGCGGAGGTCGCGGCGGGGCGGTTCCGTCAGGATCTGTACTACCGGCTGAACGTGATCGCGATTCACATTCCGCCGCTGCGCGAGCGCCCGGAGGACATCCCACTGCTCGCCAACGCGTTCCTCGAGCGACACGCGCCGGACCGGAAGGTGGCGCTGTCGAGCGAAGCGCTCGCGCTGCTGCGGCGCCAGACGTGGGAGGGCAATGCGCGCGAGCTCGAGAACGTGCTCGAGCGCGCGCTCCTGCTGGCATCGGGGCACGTGATCGGTCCCGACGAGCTTCCGTTCGACACCAAGTCTGCGGCGCGCTCGGGGCAACCGGCGGCCGGCCACGCCGACCTGCTCGAGAGCGCCGTCGACCGGCAGCTCAGCCTGCACGAGCTGGTGTCGCTCTACACGGAGCGGATCCTCCAATCGGTGAACGGCAACAAGGTGCGCGCGGCGCGCATCCTGGGCATCAACCGGCGGACCCTGTACCGGCGCAACGACGCGCAGGCGCGCGCTTCCCAAGATCGATCCACTGAGGAGAGCTGACCGTGCAGATCAAGAAGATCCTCGTCCCGACGGATTTCTCCGAGCACGCCGATCATGCGTTGGCGTCGGCGGTGAAGCTCGCGCGGCCCTGCGGCGCCTCGGTGCACTTGCTGCACGTCGTGCAGCTTCCGCTGCTCGCGACGAGCCCCGAAGCGCCGGCGATCCCAGTCACTTTCTGGCAGGAGCTCCGCGAGCACGCGCAGGCGCGGCTCGCGCCGATCAAGAAGAAGCTCGAGGCCGACGGCATCCGCTGCGAGGTCGAAGTGCTCGAGGACATCCCGGGGTTCGCGATCGCGGGCGCGGCGGAGAAGATCCACGCGGATCTGATCGTGATGGGCAGCCGCGGCCTGACCGGCGTGAAGCACGTGTTGCTGGGCTCGGTCGCGGAGCGCACCGTGCGCAGCTCGTCGTGCCCGGTGCTGACGGTGAAGACCGCGAGCGGCGAGCTCAACCTGAGCACGATCCTCGTGCCGATGGACTTCTCGCCCGCCTCGCAGCACGCGCTCGAGCTCGCGAAGTCGCTCGCGAAGACCGCCGGACCCTCGCACCTGGTCCTCGTCCACGCCTACTACGTGCCGGTCGAGCTCGAGCAGTATCTGCTCACGCACGGCGACCCGTTCTTCGATCGCGTCTCGAAGGGAGTCACCAAGGATCTCGAAGCGATCCTCACCTCGCTGCAGGACGCCGGGATCTCGTCCGAGTACGTCGCGCGCGCGGGGGTCCCGGAGACGGTGATCCTCGAGGTGTGCCGCGAGAAGAAGGCGGGGCTCATCGCGATGGGCACCCACGGCCGCCGCGGGATCGCGCACCTGTTGCTCGGCAGCGTCGCCGAGAAGATCGTGCGCACGGCGGAAATCCCCGTGCTCACGGTGCGCGATAGGAAGACCGCGTAACCCCGCTTCGTCAGCCGAAGCGGCCGCGGATGTAGTCCTCGGTCGCGCGCACGCGCGGCTTCACGAAGATCTCGCCGGTCTCGCCGAACTCGACGACCTTGCCCAGGTACATGAAGGCCGTGTAGTCGGAGGCGCGCGCCGCCTGCTGCATGTTGTGAGTCACGATCACGATCGTGTAGCGCTCCTTGAGCTCCTGCATGAGCTCCTCGACCTTCTGCGTCGCGATCGGATCGAGCGCGGAGCACGGCTCGTCGAGCAGAATCACTTCCGGCTCGACGGCGATCGCGCGCGCGATGCACAGGCGCTGCTGCTGACCGCCGGAGAGCCCGAGCGCGCTCTCGTGCAGCCGGTCCTTCACCTCGTCGAAGAGGCCCGCGCGCACGAGGCTCTTCTCGACGATCTCGTCGAGCTGCGCGCGCTTGCGCAGCCCGTGGATGCGCGAGCCGTAGGCCACGTTCTCGTAGATAGACTTCGGGAACGGGTTCGACTTCTGGAACACCATGCCGATGCGGCGGCGCAGCGCGAACACGTCGACGTCGGGCGCGAACACGTTCCGGTCGTGAAACAGGATCTCGCCCGAGATGCGCACGCCGTCGATCAGGTCCTGCATGCGGTTGATGCAGCGCAGCAGCGTCGACTTTCCGCAGCCCGAGGGCCCGATCAGGGCGGTGATCTTGCGCTCGGGAACGTCGAGCTCGATGTCGTGCAGCGCCTGACTCTCGCCGTACCACAGCGAGAGACTGCGCACGCGCAGCGCGGCCTTCTCGAACTCGGGTCGTCTGGCCAAGTCGGGGCTCCACGCCGGTTGCACGCCTAGACTCCGCTCCCGGCGTACTTCCGGCGCAAGTGATTGCGGATCAGGATCGCGGTGAGATTGGTGCACAGAACCACGAGGATGAGCAAGAGCGCCGTCGCGAAGACGAGCGGCCGCACGGCCTCGACGTTGGGGCTCTGGAAACCCACGTCGTAGATGTGGAAGCCCAGGTGCATGAACTTGCGCTCGAAGTGGAAGAACGGGAACTCGCCGTCGACCGGCAGGCTCGGCGCGAGCTTGACCATGCCGACGATCATGAGCGGCGCGACCTCGCCCGCGGCGCGCGCCATCGCGAGGATCAGCCCCGTGAGCGCGCCGGGCAGCGCGGCCGGCAGGACGACCCGCCAAAGTGTCTCGATCTTCGTCGCGCCGAGCGCGAGTGAGCCCTCGCGCACCACGCGCGGCACCGCGGCGAGCCCTTCCTCGGTCGCGACCACGACGACCGGCAGCGTGAGCAGTGCCAGGGTGAGTGCGGCCCAGAGCAACCCGCCCGTGCCGAAGGTCGGCGTCGGCAGGCGGTCCGCGAAGAACAGCGAATCGATCGTGCCGCCGACGCCGTAGACGAAGAAGCCCAGGCCGAAGACGCCGAAGACGATCGACGGCACGCCCGCCAGGCTGTTCACGGCGATGCGCACGCTGCGCACGAGCCAGCCCTCGCGCGCGTACTCGCGCAGATAGAGGGCCGTCAGCACACCGAGCGGTGACACGGCGACGCTGGTCAGGAGCACGAGCAGGACCGTGCCGAAGATGGCGGGGAAGATGCCGCCCTCGGTGTTCGACTCGCGCGGCTCTCCGAACAGGAACTCGCCGAGGCGCGACACGTAGAGCGCGACCTTGCCGCCGAGCCCGAGCTGGTTCGCGGGCACCGCGCGCACGATGTTCGCGAGCGCGATGGTCTGCTCCCGGCCGTCGGCCGCGCGCATCACGAGCGCGTCCTCGAGATAGCGTGACTGGCGCGCCGCGAGCTCCGCCGCCGCCGCATCGTAGCGCGCCTGGAGCTTGGAGGTGTCGAGCTTCTCGCGGCCCTCGCGCTCGAGCCCGCGGTTCTGCGCGCGGATCTCCGCCTGCAGCGGATCGAGCTCCGTGGCGCGCTCGCTGCGCTTCGCCTCGAGCTGCGCGGGCAAGGCGGCGAAGACCGCTTCGGCGCCGTCCGCGGTGACCGTCTCGCCCCGGCGAATGGCGACCGGATAGCCGAAGAAGCGACCCCACTCCTCGCGCTCGAGCACGAGCGCATCCGCGGGCTGCGTCTCCGCGCGAACGTCCGCGGTCGGGATCCAGCGAAAGTCGGCGCCACCGAGGTCGCGGTTCCCGAAGCGGATGCGCAGCTCGGTCGGATCGCGGTCGACGACCTCGCCGAGCACGCGGCTGCCGTCGGCGAGCTCCAGCTGGACGACCGGCGCCTGCCAGAAATACCCGAGCCCGTTCCAGGCGACCAGCACGACGAGGCCCATGACGAGCAAGAGACTCGTCGCCAGCGCGCCAGCGGACAGCCAGAGCATGGCCGCTCCGAAGCGGTGGCGCGCCGACTGAGTCGAGGCGGAGGCGTCTCGCGCCGTTGCGTCGCTGGCCGCCATCACGTTCCCGAGTAGCGCCGGCGCAGGCGCTCGCGCACGACGTCGGCCAGCCCGTTCGCCACGAACGTCACGACGAACAGCAGCAGCGCCGAGAGAAACAGGACCCGATAGAGAGTCGCGCCCTGCGGCGCTTCGGGAATCTCGACCGCGATGTTCGCGGACAGGGTGCGGAAGCCGTTGAACGGACTGCCGTCGATGAGCGGCGTGTTTCCCGTCGCCATCAGCACGATCATCGTCTCGCCGACCGCGCGCCCGAAGCCGATCATGATCGCGGCGAAGAGACCCGGGCTCGCCGCCGGCAGCACCACGCGCGCGATCGTCTGCCAGCGCGTCGCGCCCAGCGCCAGCGACGCCGCCGAGAGCGTGCGCGGCACGTTCGAGAGTGACTCCTCGGCGATCGCGAACACGATCGGAATCACCGCGAACGCCATCGCCACGCCAGCGACGATCGCGTTGCGCGGATCGTAGGTCGCGCCGGTGGCCTCGCGCAGCCAGGCCGAGAAGTCGCCTCCGAAGAACGCGCGCTCGAACAGCGGAGACAGCCGGAAGCACAGCGCCGCGCCGCCGAGCAGAAACACCGCGGACAGCGCGACCTCGGTGCCAACCGGGAGGCGGCGCGTGAAGCGCGCGGGCAGCGCGGCGTACAGGGCCCCCGCGGCCAGGGCGAGGATCGGCCCCATCACGACCGCCGCGAGAAACCCGGGAAAGACCTTCTCCAGCCGCGGCGCGAGCCACAGGCCGGCGAGGAAGCCGAGGACGACACTGGGCAATGACGCCATGATTTCCACCGCCGGCTTGATGGAGCGTTGCAGGCGCGGGTCCATGACCTGAGACGTGTACAGCGCGCCGAGCACTCCCAGCGGGATCGCGAAGAACAGCGCGTAGAACGTGCCCTTCAGCGTCCCGAACGCGAGCGGCGCGAGCGACAGCTTGGGCTCCGACTCCTCGGATCCGCCGGTGGACTGCCAGACGCGCGCGGGCTCGGGGTAGTCCTCGTACCAGACGCGGCCGAACAGGGCCGAGAGAGAGACTTCCGGGTGCAAGCTCGCGACCGTGAGCTCCCGAACCTCACGGCTGCCCGCGACGAACGCCGAGTCGCCGCGCGCCGCGAACGCGAGCGCGCGCGCGTCCGTGACTCCCGACGCGCCGCGCCACAGCACGCGCTCGGAGGTCGAGTGGTACAGGCCGAGCGCGCCGTCGGCGCCGAGCGCCAGGAACGAGCGGCCACGGCCGGACGGCGCGAGCGCGCGGATCGCCGCGCCCTGTGAGTCGAAGCCGTGCGCGCGCACGAGCTCCGTGCGCGCGCGGCCCGTGCGAACGCGGAACCACACCGAGAGACTGCCGTCGGCATGACCCGCGACCAGGCTGCGCCCACCCACGAGCAGCGACAGCGCGGTCACGGGCACGCCGCTCTGGGCGACGTCCGGACCGTGCACGCCGTCGGGGCCGAGCTCCCAGGCGAACAAGCGCCCACCGGCGTCCGCCGCATACAGGACGCGCTGCTCTGGGTCGATCTCGAGAAGCGCGACGCCCTCGGCGCCGGAGGCCACGCTGCGCGCGCTCTTCTCCGCGCGTTCGCCGCTGAACGCGTTCACCTCCGACGTCTTCGTCACGACCACGAGCGACCCGTCGCGGAGCGCGGCCACGGCGGTCGAGTGAGTCGGAGTGGCGCGAGCCGTGAACGCGCGCACCTGACTCGAGTCAACGCCGAGCTCGAGCTCGTCCACCGGCGCCGCCTCGGGGACGACCGCGCGGCTTCCGCCCGCGTACGACACCTTCCAGTCGATCGCGTGCACGCGGACGCGGCCGTCGTCGCCCAGAAGCGCGAACGCCGAGTCCCCCGGCGCGTGCGCGACGGCACGCGCAGGTGTCGCGGGCGCCACGTCGAGCACGAGCCCTCCGCCGTCCAGCGCGTACACGCGAATGTGTCCGTCGGCGGCGATCTCCGCGAGCTGCAGCGCGTGGGGCTCGACGGCGAGCGCCTGCGCGGCTTCCCCGACGGGCAGCGCTCGCCCCTGCAAGACGCGCGCGCCGCGGAAGAGCGGCGCGGTCTGCGCGACGAGAAACACCAGGATCGCGACGAGGCTCGCGACGACCGCGATCCCGCCGGCCGCGACCACCCACCGAGCCGCGCGGTCGACCCACAAGCGCGCGCGCGAAGTCACCGTCGCGGCCGGGGGCGCTCGCGACGCTGACTCCAGACGGGGTTCGAGACGGGTCGCCGGCTCCATCGCTAGCGGAGCTTCGCCAGCTCCTGCTCGACGGTCGCCGCATGGAGCGGCAGGTAGCCGTCCTTCTTCACGACCTCCTGACCCTCGTGCGAGAGCGCGAACTTCACGAACTCGTTCGTCAGCGGATCCAGCGGCTTGCCGGGCGCGCGGTTCACGTACACGTACAGGAAGCGCGCGAGCGGGTACTTGCCGGAGTAGACCTGCTCGGGCTCGGTGCTCGAGTACGGGCTGTTCGCGTCCTTCGCGAGCGCGAGCGTCTTCACGCCCGACGTCTTGTAGCCGATGCCGCTGTAGCCGATGCCCTGCTTGTCCTCGGTCACGCCTTGCACGACGGCGGCCGAACCCGGCTGCTCCTTCACGGTGTCGCGGTAGTCACCGCCGCACAGAGCCACTTCCTTGAAGTAGCCGTAGGTGCCGGAGGCGGAGTTGCGCCCGTAGAGGCGAATCGGCTGCGTGGCGAGGGCGCCTTTCACGCCGAGGTCGCCCCAATTCTCGATCGCCGCCGGGCCGCCGCAGCGGCGCGACTTCGAGAACACCGCGTCGACCTGCACGAGCGTCGCTTTGTCGAGCGGATTGTCCTTCTGCACGTAGACCGCGAGCGCATCGATGGCGACGCGAATCTGTGTCGGCGGGTAGCCGAACTTCTTCTCGAACGCGTCGAGCTCGTCGGCCTTCATCTCGCGACTCATCGGACCGATCTGCGCCGTGCCGGCGATCAGCGCGGGTGGCGCGGTGCCCGAGCCCTTGCCTTCGACCTGCACCTGGACCGACGGATAGACCTTGCGGAAGGACTCGGCCCACATGGTCATCACGTTGTTCAGGGTGTCGGAGCCGATCGCGGACAGGTTGCCCGCGATGCCGCTCGTCTTCTGATACGCGGCGATTCCCGCGTCGACTTGTACGTCTGCCGCGGCGGCGATCGCCGCCGGCACGACCGTGGCGCAAACGAGCCAGAGAGCCAGTCTTCCCGATCGCATTCGAGCCTCGCTGAACAGTGTGGTTGGCCGAAGACTCGTGGGCGGCAGTGTCGCCGGAACGTCGCGTCCGTGACGTTTCCGTGACGAATCGTCTTCCCTGAATCGCGCGCGCCGCGTCACCAAAATGACACGCGGGATCGCGGGTCGAGGGCTATTCTGGCGGCCGCGATGACGGCGAAGTCCGAGGCCACGATCGAGGGCTTGCGAGAGCTGGTCCTGCGCATGGGCGCACTGGCGGAGGCGATCTTCGCCAAGGCGCTGCGGGTGGTGCACGAGCGCGACGGGCGGCTCGCCTCCGAGGTTCAGCGCGACGACCTCGAGCTCGACAAGCTCGACATCGAGATCGACGACGCGGTGCTGCGCGCGCTCGCGCTGCAGTCACCGGTAGCCGAGGATCTGCGTCAGGTGATCGCGATCAAGACCATGGCCACGGATCTGGAGCGGGTCGGCGACATCGCGCGCAACATCGCGAAGAGCGGCGCGCGCCTCGCCGAGCGGCCGCGCACCGATCTGCCGATGCGCCTCGAGCCCCTCGAGCGCGAAGCGCGCGGTCAGCTCTCCGCGGCTCTCGACGCCTTTCAGGAGCTGAATGCGGTCGGCGCTCAAGCCGTGCTCGATGGCGACGACCGCCTCGACCGCCTCCAGGACAACCTGGTGCGCGAGCTGATCGAGCGCATCGAGCGCGACTCCACGACCTCCGCGCAGGCGGTGGACGTGATCTTCATCGCCGAGAGTCTCGAGCGCATCGGTGATCACGCGACCAACGTCGCCGAGGAAGTCATTTTGGTGGCGGAAGCGCGCAACGTAAAGCACGCCGAGAAGCTGGCGAGATATGCGCGGGAGCGCTGAGATGGGCGCGCGCGTCCTGGTCGTCGACGACGAGCCGGATCTCCTCGAGCTCGTGCGCGTGAACTTGGCGCACTCCGGCTACACCGTGGAGACCGCCCTCTCGGGCAGCGACGCGCTCGCCGCGCTGCGCCGCGCACCGCCCGACGTGATGGTCCTCGACCTGATGCTGCCGGACATCTCCGGCACCGAGCTGTGCGCGCGCGTGCGCGCCGACCAGCGACTCACGGGGCTGCCGATCATCATGCTGACCGCGAAGTCGGAGGAGATCGACCGCGTGGTCGGGCTCGAGCTCGGCGCCGACGACTACGTGACCAAGCCCTTCAGCCCGCGCGAGCTGGCGCTGCGCGTGCGCGCGGTGCTGCGCCGGCGCGCGCCCTCGAGCGAAGAGGCGCGCGTCTTCGAGCACGGCGCGCTGCGCGTCGATCCCGACTCACACCGCGCGAGCGTCGAGGGCCGCGAGCTCACGCTCACCGCCAAGGAGTTCCAGCTGCTCGTCGCGCTGATGAGCCGCCCCGGGCGCGTGATGACGCGCGAGCGCCTGCTCGACGAGGTCTGGGGCTCGGACATCACCGTCACCTCGCGCACGATCGACACCCACCTGAAGCGCCTGCGCGAGAAGCTGGGCGTCGCCGGCGATCTGATCGAGACCGTGCGCGGCGTCGGCTACCGTTTCGCGGAATAGCTCCGCGGGCGGAGGGCATGCCGAAAATCCAGCTCAGGTACGCGGCGGCGCTGGCCGGGTTCGCCGTCGCGATCTCGCTCCTGTTCGGGGTCCTGGTCGAGCGCACCTTGCGCGAGCGCGAGCTCACGCGCATCGAGCACGGGCTCGACGCGAGCGCGCACCTGGTCGCGGAGCTGGTGCGCGGCGTCCCGCTCACCCGCACGAGCTCGGCCGAGCTCTCGGCGCTCGCCGCGCGCGCGGGCTCGGCCGCGGGCGCGCGCGTGACTCTGATCGCGCGCGACGGCACGGTCGTCGCCGACTCCGAGCTGCGCGCCGACGAGCTCGCGAACGTCGCGAACCACGCCTCGCGTCCCGAGGTCGCGAAGGCGCTGGTGGGCGAGGTGGGCGAGGCCACGCGCCGCAGCGAGACCGTCGGCCGGCCCTTCCTCTATCTCGCAGTGCCGCACGGCGACCCGGACGGCGGGGTCGTGCGCGTGGCCGCGGATCTCGGCGGCATGGACGGCGCGGTCGCCGAGCTGCGAAGAGCGCTCGTCATCGGCGGTGCGCTCGCGCTGGGCGCCGCGCTGGTGCTGTCGCTCGTGCTCTCGCAAGCGCTGACGCGCCCGCTGCGCGCGATCCACGCTGCGCTCATCCAGATCTCGGGCGGCGACCTGGGCGCCCGCGTGCGCTGGCGCTCGAAC
>Ga0326726_10004589_pt1 | contig 12586 bp, 13 predicted proteins | sample MHFenrmetagenome_2_FD_207603 | JGI IMG/M metagenome (GOLD analysis project Ga0326726, IMG submission 207603) | Lab enriched peat soil microbial communities from Michigan Hollow, Ithaca, NY, United States - MHF15MN | ecosystem: Environmental > Terrestrial > Soil > Wetlands > Peat | place: USA...
GGACGAGAAAAGGACGTTCATTCTTTGCCTGCAGTAAGTATCCGGCCTGCGAGTATGCCTTATGGGATCGCCCTATCAACAAGATTTGCCCGACCTGCAGCGCCCCGTTTCTCGTCGAGAAAGTCAGTAAACAGGTTGGCCGCAGCGTCCAATGCCGCAGCGAAGAATGCGGCTACCGCGAGGCAGGATAAACCGACCCTCCTCCATACCTCAATACGTTCACTTCCTCTATTCTCGCCCTGTCAACACAAACGATTGCCGAGCAGACTCCAGGATGCTCGCGTTTCGTGTTCCGCGAGATTGAGAACCAGTGTCGCTAGTGATGACAATCAAACTCAAGGAGGCTCATGCGACCAAGTTGACGAAGGCCTCAGACGTATTGATAATGAAAGAAAGTGGAGCCGTTGGCGGTGAAAGTCTCATCACCCAACGCGCGTTTGAGGGCCGGCAACATTGAGAAAAGGGGGACACTATGAAAGCGAAAGAAGGCGTCGTCAACATCCTCAACAAGATCCTGACCGCAGATCTGACGGCGATCAATCAGTACTTTGTCCATGCCAAGATGTGCGAGAACTGGGGCTATGAACGACTCCATCACAAAGTGCGTGAGCGAAGCATCGCTGAGATGAAAGACGCCGACGAGCTCATCGGCCACATCCTCTATCTGGATGGTGTGCCGAACGTGCAGCGTATGAATACGGTGCAGGTAGGAGAAACTGTTTCTGAGCAGCTCAAGTTGGATTTAAAAGCCGAACAAGAAATGCTCGCTTTGCTAAACGATGGCGTGGTGCATTGTGCGAAGGTGACCGATTTCACCACGCGGCACATGCTTGAGGATATGGCCAAAGACGTGGATCAGCATATCGATTGGATCGAAACGCAGATGGAAACGATCAAGCAGGTCGGTCTAGAGAACTATCTCGCTGAACAGATCAAGAAAGAAAGCTAAGCGCTATCATGAAAGCCAAAGAAGGCGTCGTAGAATTCTTGAATCGGGTCTTGAAGTCGGAATTGACCGTGGTGCATCAATACCTGCTCGATGCGGCCATGTGCAAACACTGGGGCCATGAGCGCCTGCATGAGCATTTTAGCCATCTCGCCACTGAAGAAGTGAGCCATTCTTCGGGCCTGATCGATCACATTCTCTATCTGGAGGGAGCGCCTGACGTGGAGCATCTCGACCAGTTGAGCAGAGGACGGTCCGTGGCGGATCTATTCACAGCAGATCTTGGATATGAGCGTGAGGATGTAGAATTACTCCGCAAGGCCATTGCCCACTGCGCTAAGGTCGGTGATTTCACCACCCGCCACATGCTTGAAGATATGGTCGAAGATTCCGAAGAGCATGTCGACTGGTTCGAGACACAGCTCCGGACGATCGATCAGGTGGGACTCGACCGGTATCTCGCCGAGCATATCAAGAAGTAAGCGGTCCTTCCATATTGTTCTACATGGTGAGTCACTTTTCGATCCCCTGTTTGAAAGAGAGGGGCGGGAAGCCTCGGGAGGAAGAGAATCCCCCCGCCCGCGGAGTAGGAGGGCACCACCCCTCTCACTCCGTTGCCGGTGTATCGGGCACCGGCTGAGTGCTCCTGCTGTTGTTGAATTTCCCTATTGGTAATCCTCGTTCAACGACTTGAGGAACGCCACAAGCGGTGCAATGTCTGCCTGAATCAGGGCGATACCTTGCAACGCCTTGGCGCCATTGCGAAGCGTTCCCGCCCGTGCCGCGATCGATGAACCAAGATAGAACCCAACGGCATTGTCCAATGCGACGAACTGGCCATTGTGCATATAGGGAGCTGAGTGCCCCAAATCGCGAAGACCAGGTGTTTTGAATCTCGCGATAGCCTCATCCAGCAGAACATCGTCAGCAGGACAAGCGCCGGGAAGGTGCTCTTCACACAAGATGGCTTTGATCTTCGCTTGCGGATTAGGCATATCAGGATTCAGAAAGATGTTCCAGACCCCTAAATCGGTTAGCGTAGTCCCTGCCGTGGGAATGGATCGGAACCGTTCACTTGCACCTGGATGGTCCTCCGTTGCGGGAAGATCATTGGCTGTTCTTGCGGGCAGAACAAGGATTGGATCAGGGATCAGACGAGGGATTATGAGTGCCGCGAATGACCCAGCTGCATGGCCTGTCCCTACCGCGGGATCGTCATACTCGCGTTGTGCGACGCCTGTATTGTGCAGCTTGAAGTCCGTGAAATTTGGTGCTGCGTGGCAGGCGAGGCAATTGCCGACTTTGCCAGCAACCTCTTCTGCCGGTGAGGCGGTTGGCGGGATGGCCGGTTCTGTAAGGAATATCTTCAGGCCTGCCAGTTCCTGAGCTCCGAACACGAAGGGCTGGGGGCCATGGAACTGGAAATTTCCATTCAGGCTTGGGTTATTGGGGTTACGCGTCACGAACTGAGGACTAGCCAATCCGTTCACGAGCGTCAGGAGACGGCGGCTATAGTCGAGCGGAGTCTCGCCACTGTTCGGTTGTTGCGGGAGGCCGTTGCGACTCAAAAACACGTCGAACGGCGAACGGATAAGATTGCCGGCATCGTCAGATTGCGAGAAGCGCAAGCCGTTGACGTAGGCCGCGACGACTTTCACGACCGCGTCGAAGACTTCCTGGTCGCTGGCTGATTGGACGAATACCCGAAATTCCGGGGGTAGACGAAGTTCATCAGGAATGTCTGGGTGAGCTCCGGTAAACAGAGTGCCATAGGGAAGTCCATCGAATTGTTGGGCGATGGCCCCCTTGCCATCATCCTCACGCAAGACTCGTGCAATGTGGCGGATGGCTTCCGCCTTTTGCCCCGGCAACCAGCCAAAATTCCGCCCGGTGAATGTCCCGACGATGAGATCTTCCAGCGTCGAAAATTCTCCGTCAAAGTGAAATAGCGTTCCGCCTGGTCTATTGAGTGAGGCATTCACCAGCGGAGGAGAGTTGCGCGGCGCTGTGAGTTTTCCATCCTGGCGAGATGGAATTGGACTGCGGGTAGCGAAGTCGGTGTAGGTACGCATACCTCCACCCGGAACCCCCACAAATTCGTCGACGAAGTGGCAGGATCGGCAATTCATGGACATTCCAGCAAATGGACTAGCAACACCGGGTGGGGTACTGCCGGGGAGGAGCATATTGGCTACGACAGGGTCACCGGCAGGGAGCGGATCATTCACGTTTCCGCCCGGAGGAAGATGTGCCTTAAAGAATTGAGCAAAGCGGGTTTCGACGAACAGTCGTTCACCGACGTCGGCTTGGGCTCCAGGTGTTCCTGTAGCCGCGACTGAAGCCGATGGAGCACTGCTGGTCCCGGATCCACATCCGACCAGGAGAAGAGTGATGAAGATCCAAGATGATATTCCGAAGACATGCGCGAAGACCGTGTGGCGACGGTAAAAGGGAAACATGATGAAACCTCCCGTACTTCTAATGTGAATCAAAACAGTTTCTCGTCGTTGGTTCGATAAGATCTGATCCCGGTATAGACTCCTGTAATAGCCACAATGCATCGACTAACTCCGGGTCAAATTGGGTGCCGGCTGCGACTCGGAGAATTCTGAGTGCGATCGTGTTGCGCACGACCCGGTTCGAGACTTCGGGGATGCGGATGGCGTCGAAGGCGTCGGCAACCGAGAGGATCCTGGATCCAAGGGGAATGAATCGTCCCCTGATGCCATACGGATAGCCTGATCCGTCCCATCGTTCGTGGTGGTGGGCCACGAGGACGGAGGCCTCTCGGAGAAAGAAGAATGGTTCGAGCAGTGAGGCGCCAAGTCGAGGATGGTTCTGCACGGTAATATAGGACTCGGAGTCGAGGGTGGGCACTCCGATGGTCAGGTCGTGAGGAAGCATCAAGAGTCCGAGGTCGTGGAGGAAGGCCGCGAGTTTCAGATCGTGCAACTCGCCTGCCGTCATGCCGACCGCTCGTCCGATCAACAACGAAATCGCAGCGGTGCGGCGGCCGTGACCGGCCTGCCAGGGGAGTGCGCGATCGATTTCCCGGCAGACCTGGCGCACGAGTATGCTTTCGACGTCACGGCGCGATGCGAGAGGGAGTCGGAGGCAATCGATCTTCCTGAGCATTCCCTGGATCGTGATGATCCCAGGGTGAATCTGTTCAGAGATATGTGGATGCATCGCAACTTCTCCTGAAAAAAACAGAGCCCAAGACCACATCGCGTGATCTTGGGCTCTGGGTTAAATACCTCTGGCCGTTAATTATCTCGAACGTCGGAGGGCGCTAGATCATTCTTCTTTCCCGTGTTTTCCCGCCATCAGCGGTTGGTTCAAGACCCACATCTCATACAGGGGAATTGTCATCATAATAAGAAATCCGACCGTCATGAGTGTATCCCCCATTAGCATGGTAAGTACGAATATGGGAGAGATGTAGCTGATGAGCCAGGGAGACAGCAGGTCCAACGTCACCCCACCGAATGACATCCAGGTCGTAATGACTTTTAGCGTGCTGCTGGCGCTGGTGAGATAGAGCACATGGACGAGAATCATAAACACGACCGGCATCGTGAAGAGGTGGAAATGGGTGATTTCTGCGAGTTCTCTGAACGACATCGGTTCGCCGAATGTGGCATCCGATCCCCGGTAGTGGCTGGCGATGCCTTGTGGCGAGAGTCCCGTCATGCTGTGGGCCCAGAAAAACGAAAAGGTGAAGCCGGCCAGCATCAAGAGGAGAAAGAAAGTGTAGACGAGTCGGATGTGCCGATCTGAGTCGCGGAGACGGAAGCGAGTGTTGAAGTTGCGCATGGTTGAGAATGTCGTCTACCCCTGTTAGTTCCCGAAGATGGAGCCGAAGATCCCCTGGTCAGACTTCTTGGTGGCGACGGTATCGCTCCCGAGCCCTGCCGGCTTGAGATAAAACTCATCGACCAGCACCAGTACCCGTTTAATTCCAGCAGTCATCGAGCGGACCGACATGGTGGCGCCGCTGATGTTGATGATGTCTTTGTTGAGTCTGACCGGATCGAGAACCGTTTTCCCCTCATACTGCACGTTGAAGCGCTTGGTCCGCACTTCGCTGCCGCGGGCTTCCCGAAACACTAACAGCTCGACGTTTGAGACATGCCCGGTACTATCTACCCCGACCATGTACGTCATGGGTTTGTGTTTGCCGATGGTATGTTGGATTAAAGCATACCCGTCTATCTTTGCGCCGGTCTCGCCGATGAAGACCTCGAAGTCATTCTCGGGAAATTTCCAGCCGATACGCTCCTCAATGACTATCTTTTTATCCGCGGAAACTCTCAGTAGATCTTTTTTGATGCGGTCGGACTTTGGAAACATCAGTTTGAGCGCCTCTTCCTCAGTGAGGTAGACTTCGGCCATCGACAGTTCTTGTTCCGTCAGATAGCGCTTGAGGTCACTGTCCCACACCCGTTCAGCCCAGACCATGGCCGGTGACATGATGAACGAGCAAGCCAGTGAGACAACGAGCAATCGAGTCATCATGCGGGAGCACATCCTTTTGTTTTTAGCTTGACGTTGAGCCGATCGACGACGCCATTCGTCACCTCTTCCGAAGGTTCTATTGCCCACCATTTTAGGGCTTGCTGAGTGACGCCCCCGCGAGCATGCCATCGCTCCCTGGTTTCCAATACGTTCACAGAGGCCACGTCATCCATTTGCTTTACGGTCACAGTCAAGCGTGCACGTTCTATGTTGCCAAAGCCTTCCCGTCCAAAGATGCCATAGCTCCGTTCTGAGGTCGGGGGGACCTCCTGCCAGTTTGTCTCGATCAGTCCCTTTTCTTTATTGGAAGTTGCGACGGATTGTCCCTTCATGGTCTCGATCGAGGCATCCCAGACAGTGTCATAGGAGCAAACATAATATTCTTCACGGCTGCCGCTTAGCGCCGCGCATCCGACAGAAAGGAGCGCGAGGATTACCAGGGTTATTCGCGGTGTCGTCTTTGTGTGCATTCTCTTTCATGCTCCCGGCGATCCCTTTCCACCAGAAAGAGATCGCTCATGCTAAGCCTTAAAAATACGACGCAACTGAGAGCACCAGCGCTTGGTCGTGAATCTGCTGGCTTGTGTTCACATTAAACGTCTCCGGCAAGTACTGATAGCTGATTTTGAAGACCGCATCTTCCACCGGGCGATAGTTCAGCCCGAACGAAATCTGTTGCATCCTCCCCATGCTTGGGCCCTGGTTATCCTGATTCAAGTTCACCTCATCGAAGCGGATGACGGCTGTAAATGTGGAACCTTCTCCAAACCGTTTCGGCGAGAGTTTGGTGAGGATTGCCGGCATAAAGTGGTAGTTACCCTGGATATAGAATCCCTGCATCCGCTGTGGGGGGAATGCCGCGGGGTTCAACGTATTGACACCCGTCAGTAGCGCACCTGGGGCAACACCACTACAGCAAGTATTGTTAGGAATTGCACGGGAGTTTCCCCTTGCATACGACCACGCAGCTTCGCCAATGAGCTCAAACGGCCCCTTTTGGAGTGTCCAGTCAATTGCGGTGATATTCAGGGGGTTGTAGCTGTAAGGAGATTGATTACCGTAATAGTTCGATCCGGCTATTTCCACACCGAGCATCGGGCTATAGGCCAGACGGCCTGAGACCGCTTTGCCGTTATTGATGTCAAGTCCGTCAGTGGCATTTTCGCATTTCCGCTGTCGGGAGTTTTTTGTGCCGGTTTCCTCATTCACACGAGGGGTGCCGTCTGGGTCATAGCCGCATGGACCGGTCGTATAGTAGAACTCATAGTCGAGCTTACCCGTCCGCCCAGGGTAAAAGGTGCCATAGAAGCCCGCGCCTGTTTCGGACATGGTTGATGGAATCACGAACTGGCTGACAAGCGGACGATCGGTCAAGTCATTCAATGGCGAGTCGTGGAGTAAGTTAAACTTTCCGATCGGGATGAGGATAATACCAGCCCGGAGATTCACCGGTTCATTGATGAGATAGTCGATAAATGCAAATTCCAAGCTGATTTCGTTTTCTCCCGCTCCTCTAATCCCGTGTTCGATCTCAAGTTCGGAGGCAAACTTCACATGTTCAGTAATGTCTGCATAAATGAACGGCACGAATCGTTGCTGATCAAAGCCATTTGTCACTCCGTTGCCATAGCCTTCTAAGACACCATTGCTGTGTGCCCGGTATTGGATATCAAAGTAACCACCGACGATGGCTTTCGGCGCGCTCACGAACGGCTTGGCGTAGACCAATCGACCTGATCCGGTTGAACCGAAGGACAACGCAGGCTGCTTGTCCGTGCGAAGATCCTTTCCAACTTCCGGCAGCGCTCCGATTCCCGGTTCAGACGTCGCCGTTGATGCCGCGGCACCTTCACTTCGCTCGGTAGCGCCTTCACGGCGCTCATGCTCCTGCAGCCGCTTCGTGACGGCTTCATCCACTAACTTTTTAATGTCCTCTGGGGTCATGTTCTCAGCCCAAACCGGAGTAAACGGCAAAGCTGCAATCACGAGAGCCCCGAGGATTGACCTGATTTTCATCGGTATCCTCCGCGGTGAGTGAGATGGTTAGGTCTGACTCGGGACTCAATGGTCTCTGGCCTTCCTGAAGAAATGACAGTTCATTCAAATGAAACTGCGTAACGATTCTTTCAATGCCTCCTTTCGTGAAATGAATCATGATTCAACCGTGCCCCATCCTTCGATTGAAGAGAAAGGGATGACAACAATGCGTTTGCAGCGCTTGCATTTCAGTTCCAGCCCTTCCCCGCGTACCTTGGCGATCAGTTGACCGCACTCGCAGCGGGTTTCGTGGGAGCCGGCAGAGTGGTTGCTACTGGTCGTCGTGCTAATCATTGCGAAAAGTTTCAATGCATAAATGAAATTGAGAACGATTACTAATATCTCATTTTTTGATTTGAAGTCAAGCAGGAAACGTAATCGGAAGAATGCGGGATGTATTGGTCACAGAGGTGGCCTATAATATGCGTGTATGCTTCATAAGTTGTTGAGACAACAGTGGTGTTGGCAGTCGCTTGGCGTCATATTGATGACTCTCTCAGGCTGCGCGACCGAACTTCCCGTGACAGTGGCAGAGCTTGACGTTTCAGGAACGTTGGTGGTTGGGCGGGTCGTTACGACGGTCACTGGGCAGTTGCAACGAGCGTATCCACCGGAACTCCGTTCCTTCGAGGTGATCAATACGGAAAGCGAGGAGAGCTATAAAATTTATGTGAAATCCGGGGACGAGTACTTTTCGTTTTCCCTTCCTCCTGGACGCTATACAATTAATCGTGTGCAAATCAGCGAAGGGCCATTCTCGTCCATGGCGCAGCTCACGGGAAGCTTTGTGCTCGAGCCCGACGTAGTGACCTTCCTCGGTACTTGGCGTTTTGGGGTGGACTCTCCGAAATATGGACGACAAGTATTGCTCTCCATCATCCATGACGAACAAGATCATCAGCGAGCCCAACAGTTCGTCAATGACACCTATCCCACCTTTGACGCCAGGCCTATGGTGCTACTGATTCCGGAACCATCGCATGAGCAAACCCGCTTGTTCGAAGTGATGCCCTATCCAAACTATGCAAGATATTTCCGTCGTCATTGGTGGTAGGCTCCGTCAATGTGGCGCACACCCTCACACCTCATAGGTAGTGTTGTATTGGGACTGGTGGCGCTTCTCGTCGGCTGCGCAAGCGTACCCGGGCAGTCTGATCCTGTCGTGGTGAAACGGGCCCAGATGCAAATGGGTACGCTTGTGTCGATCACCGTAGTCGCAAGGAACGAGGCGGTCGCGCACGCTGCTGCGACCGCCGGATTTGCTGAAATCAGACGCCTGGAAGAACTCCTAAGCACCTGGATCTCAACCAGCGAACTCTCTCGGGTCAATGCTTCAGCCGGTATAAAGCCGATCCATGTGAGTACGGACACGTTGGCGGTTGTTCACCGTGCGATGCAGGCTGCGGAGATGACCGATGGCGGATTCAATATTGCCATCGGCCCGGCGGTAGAGGCCTGGAGTGTGACTGACGGCCAACGCATTCCGGAAGAATCTGAGTTGGATGCGCTCCGTCCCTTGGTGGATTTGCAGGCGGTACATGTCGATGTGCGGGAGCAGACGATCTATCTTGATAAAGCCGGGATGCGGATTGATGTGGGGGGAATCGGCAAAGGATACGCAGCCGATCAAGCCGTCGAGGCGTTGCGGAGAGCAGGCGCTATAGCCGGAGTTGTGGCGCTATCAGGGGATATCAAAACATTCGGCCGGATGCCGGGTGGCAAGAAGTTTCCCGTCGGTATTCAACATCCAAGAAAAGATGGATCGGTACTGGCATGGATTGATTTGGAGGACGAAGCCATTTCTACCGCCGGGGATTATGAGCGATTCTTTGAGCGGGATGGAGTTCGGTATCATCATATTCTCGATCCTCGCACGCTTCAACCGGCGCGTAGTTGCCAGAGTGTCACGGTAGTGGCTCGCGAAGGAATCTGGGCAGATGGATTGGACACAGGAATATTTGTGATGGGAGTTGAATTGGGCATGCAGCTTGTCGAGGCATTGCCGGACGTCGAGGCCATCATTGTGGATGCTGAAGGTCATGTCCATGTGTCCTCGGGGTTGCGGGATCGGATCCGCAAACCGTGAAGCGAGCAATTTATAGGATAGCTGTTATCGAACGGTGAAGAAGTGGACACCTCGATCTCCTGGGCTTTTTAGCTGAGCCTTCATAGGGCCCCCAGCAAAATCGCCAGGCGTACTCCTGCAAGTTGCGCAGATGTCATCGTGAAGGAGCGCGTTATAGCATGCGAGGATTTACCGGAGGGCGTAGCTGATCGGCATGAGGATTGCAACTTGCGGTTTCCCTAACGGGTGGTCCAATTTCAATGGCGACGCACGCCGTAGGGTGTCTATGGCGTCGTCATCTAGAATCGAGCGCCCTGAACTTTCATGGATATTGATCATCAACACCTGGCCATCGTCTTTGATCACCGCGCGCAGGATAACCTTCCCTTCCCAATGATTGATCCGGGCCAGTTGAGGATAGTTCTTGAGCTGATCGAGCCGCCCCAACAAGGCTTTCACCAGCCATCCATAGTCGGCCTTGGTTGGGACGGTCAGAGAGGCCATTTGTTCGACGGCTGGCGATTGTGAGCGGGCAGTCGTCTCGCTGGTGGTTTCGACTGGGGTATGCTGAACGGCAGGTTCAGTGTCCTGGCGGATGATTGGTGGTTCCGCCACGAACGGTGCCGAAGTGTGTTGGGTGATTGCCGCATGGGTCGCGACCACCTGTTCTTCTTGTACCACGGCCTCCCGAGTCGCTGTCGGAGCGACGCTCGTGCTGGTTTCACTGTGTTGGACGGGCTGTGTGACGACAGATGCCGTTTGATTGACGGTGGTCGGCTCGTGTTGCACGATTTTCGGAACGGGGTGGACAGGCTGGACTACTCGCTGCACCGTCTCAACCATCGGCTGAGCAGGGGCAGGTTGAGCCTCTGCGACCTGCGGCTTCGGTGGAGTCGGCTTGGCCTCGGGGAGCGCGTCCACGCTCGGTTGAGCCTGCGGAACGTCCACCATGACCACGTGCCAATTAAATGGGTCGGGTTCCACTGATATCTTCAGGCCTGAAACCAGAGCGAGTGCGGAGGCTCCCACAACCGCATGAAACACCACGGAGCAGATCCACCCTTGCCACTGCAGACGCATGTGATCGGGGTGGTTCGGGAATAGCGGGATCATGATTTCACCACTTCAAGACTGACCTGTCCGAACCCGAGACTCCTGATTTCATCGACCACTTGGACAAAGCGCTCCAGAATCGTGACCTTGTCGGCTCGAACGACAACCAGGGATTCTCTTGGATGCTGATCGAGCACACCTTGTAATCCATGCTCTGGGACAGCTGAATCGTTGAGATACAACTGACCGTTCGCCGTCAATGTAATGACAAGGGGCACATCTTTCCGGTCCGCGGCTTCCGTCGCTTTGGCTAAATCGACGGGGATCTGCCCGGTGGTGATAAACGTCGCCGTCGTCAGCACGATGACGAGCAGGACCAGCATGACGTCAACCAATGGGATGACGTTGATCTGATTCAGTTCATGATCCATGTTGTCGTTGAACTTTATAGAGCGTCATGAGCTCGACGACGCGTCTCCGAAGCACGTTATTCATGACCACGCAGGGGATGGCCACAAGAAGGCCGACCGCAGTGGCCTTCAATGCCAGACTCAGGCCGACCATAATGGAGCTGACCGCGATCGTCTTGGACACCCCGATGGTATGGAATGTCAGCATGATTCCAAGGACGGTTCCCAGGAGGCCGATATAGGGAGCATTGGCCGCAACGGTGCCGATTATGACCAGCCGCTTCGTGAGAGCGATCTCAAAAAGCTGTTGATTCGGGTACTGAGTAAGATCTATCCGTCGATAAAACTGCAACCGTTCAACCGCAACCGCGATGGCCCATACGCTTAAGGCTAATAGCAGTCCTATGACTCCGTAATCCACGACCTCTTTTAACGCATCCATGATTCATGCACCTCGGTCACGGCAATAATTTGATAAACATCCCCAGTACCATCGATCCATGAGCCAAGTCAATAAGAAAGTCCAGAGCGTCAAGGCGCCTTGTCAGTGACAACCGGGCTTGGCCTCTCAGGAACTGAATCGCCCTTAAACAACACTGTATGGGTGGCAGAGACTCGCAGTTCGACCGCGGCGCCTTCCTGGTAGACGCTAGTCGAGCTCTCGCTGCTATGGACAATTTGACCGGAAGGGAGGCTCACCGTGTACAGATTCTCCGAGCCATGGAACTGGCGAGAGAGGACACGTGAGCGGGCGCCTTCCTTGGGGACGAGATGAATGTCGTCAGGCCGAATCATGACGACCACGGCGGTGCCATCTTTGCACTCAAGTGTGTCGGGGAACTCACCCAGTTCCGTGTGGACCATGCCCTGGGAAACGGTTCCAGGAATGAAGTCCGCCTGACCGACGAAGTCGGCGACGAACGGGGTGGAGGGGACATGGTAGAGGAGTTCCGGCGAGTCCATCTGTTCGAGCACACCATGATTCAACACAGCGATCCGGTCGGCCATGGCGAAGGCTTCATCGTGGTCGTGGGTGACCAAGATGGTCGTCGTTTTCATCCGGCGCAAGAGCGCATGCAGTTCCTGTCGCATGCGGCTGGCCATATCCGGATCAAGATTACTGAATGGCTCATCCAGCAAGAGCACGACCGGATTCCGCACCAATGCCCGTGAGAGCGCCACACGCTGCTGTTGCCCACCGGACAACTCATGCGGGTAGCGTCGCTCAAGTCCTTCCAGGCCGGTGAGACGTAGCATCTCTTGAACTTGACGCGTACGCTCGGCCCGTGACAGGTGGTGGAGGCCAAAGGCGATGTTGTCGGCGACGCGGAGGTGCGGGAACAGGGCGTATTCTTGGAAGACCATGCCGACACGCCGTTCTTCAGTGGGAATCATTTCAGAAGAAGAGGAGACGAGTCGACCTGACAGAAAAATCTCCCCGGACCGCACCGGCTCGAAGCCCGCGATCGCCCTCAGGATGGTGGTCTTGCCGCATCCTGACGGTCCGAGCAGACAGAGAATTTCCCCTTCTCGCGCCGAAAATGAAATATCACGGAT
>Ga0326726_10004590_pt1 | contig 12586 bp, 9 predicted proteins | sample MHFenrmetagenome_2_FD_207603 | JGI IMG/M metagenome (GOLD analysis project Ga0326726, IMG submission 207603) | Lab enriched peat soil microbial communities from Michigan Hollow, Ithaca, NY, United States - MHF15MN | ecosystem: Environmental > Terrestrial > Soil > Wetlands > Peat | place: USA...
ACTTGAAGAAGCGGTCGTAGCGCTTGTTGTGCAGCGCGTACTCCTTCTCCATCGCCTCGGGCGCCGCGCCGGCGACGTCCTGCAGGATGAGTCGGGTGCGCGTCCAGACCGAGAACGACATCTGGTCGAGACCCGGCGAGTAGAAGGGATCGAGGAATCCGCCGGCGTCTCCCACGCATGTCCAACCCGGGCCGATGTACCTGTCGACGAAATAGGGAAGGTGGGCGTAGTAACGGCAGTCGCCTTCGACCACGACCGCGCCCTCGATCATCTGGCGGGTGAGCGGGTTGGTGTCGAGAAAGCGCGTGAGCTTCTCGAGGGGCGTGCGGCCCTCGGGAGTCACGAGCCGCTTGTCCCAGACGAGGCCGACGCTCATCTCGCCGTCGTGGAGAGGGATGAACCAGATCCAGTAGCCCCAGCCGGTGAAGTGATTGGTCGCGAGGCGACGCGGCGCGATCACGGCGCGGTGCCAGGGATCGGCCGGATCGGTTCCGGCCAGCGCGATCCCGTCCATGTCCTTGACGTTGTTGTACCGGGCCCAGATCGCGGCGGTCGGGTGCGACTCGATCGGCGTGACGCCGCCGCGCTTGCGGGCGAGCATGGCCTGCCGGCCGGTCGCGTCCACGAGCCAGCGGCAGGACACCGTCGAGGTCGTGCCGTCGGCCTTCTCGACGGTCAGGGTGTTGGGTCCGGAGCCCTCGCCGAGCGTCCAGGCCGTGACCTTCGCCGGTCTCCAGACATCGGTCCCTTCCTCGCGGGCCGTCTTGAGCAGGTGCTCGTCGAGCTTGGAACGGTCGAGCTGGAAGGACGGCGTGCGGGCCAGCTGTGTGGGCCCCGTTTCCGAAGCCTCGCGCAGGCAGGTGACGTCGTCGTTGAAGAACCAGTAACGAAAGGCCTGTTTCGGAAGCTGGTCGCGCACGAGATGAGACCACTGCTTGAGCACGCGCGTCAGGAAGTACGACGAGACCTCGACGGTGGACTCGCCGACCTTCCAGTCGAACCGCTCCGTCTTCTCGACCGCGAGGATGCGCAGCTTCGGATTGCCGCGCTTCAGGACGATCGCGGTCGAGGCGCCGGCGACCGCGCCGCCGACGATGACGACGTCGTAGGAGAGCGGCTCGCTGTCGCGCGGGGCGTCCATGAGACTTTCCAGTTTACCGCCGCCCGGGCTCGAAAACCTGGACGAGGCCCGCCTCGTCCACCGTGATCGTCCGGTCGACCTTTTCGATCGCGCCGACGTCCTGGAGCTTGCCCGAAGGCCAGAGGATCGTCAGCCGCTCGAGGCGCGTCGCCTTGCCGAGGCCCAGATGAACGATGGGGCTTCCCGTCGAGAGATAACCGCTCTGGTTGGCGTTCTGCAAGACGATCCGGCGGCCTCCGGGGAGGACGGCCGTGAGCTCCGCGCCGATGCCGTCGCGGTTGTCCTTGCCGGGAGTCCCCGCGAGCCGGATCCGGAGGTAGTGCTCGTCCGGGCGCCGCGAGCCGAGAAAGAGGGCCTCGGGAGCCTGGACCGACCGGACGTAGACGTCGAGCGCTCCGTCGCCGTTGGCGTCGAAGGCGACGGCCGCCCGGCCGTTGGACTCGAGGTCGAGCCCGTCGAGGAACGCTCGATCCTCGAAGAGCGGCGCCCCGGCCGCGGCGCCGCCGCGGTTGTGGAAGTAGCGATCGCGCTCGATGCCGTTGATGCCGGCGCCCTTGCGGTCGAACGTCCGCGTTCCGGCCACGTAGTCGTCCCAGTACGCGAGCGAGTCCCACCAGAACTCGAGCTCCACGTCGCGGTCGCGCCCGTCGCCCCACATGCCGTTGGTCGCGTAGATGTCGGGCCAGCCGTCGTCGTCGAGGTCGGCCGCGATGGAGCTCCAGTTCCAGCCGGCGTGCTGCGCTCCGGACCGGGCGGTGGCGTTCTCGAACGTGTGGTCCGGGCGCTGGAGGAGAAGAGTGTTGCCCGAAGCCATGTCCTCGCACCACTGGATGGCGAAAGGCAGGAAGAGACGGCCGGCGAGGCCGACGGGGACGGCAGGGTACTCGTGCAGGAAGTACCACTGCGTGTCCGTGCCGGTCGTGTAGAGATCGGGCCGGCCGTCCCCGTCGAAGTCCGCCCAGGCGCCGGACATCCCGTAGGCTCGAACCTGCGTGCCGGCCTTCTTCGCGACGTCCACGAACCGGCCGCCGTCGTTGTGGTACAGGTTTTTCAGGCCGAAGTCGTTGGTCGCCATGAGATCGACCCGGCCGTCCTGGTCGTAATCCTGGAAGAGCGAGGAAAGCGTCCAGCGCGTCATGCCGGCCAGGCCCCACGCCTTCGTCGCGTCGGTGAAGTGGCCGTGTCCGTCGTTCAGGTACAGGTAGTTCTGGCGCCCGTCGTTGGCGTCGAAGGGCGGGTCGGGCATCTGGCTGTAATAGTCGCCGGTGACGCAGACGAAGAGGTCGAGGTCCCCGTCGCCGTCCAGGTCCGCGAAGGCAGCCGAGCGCGTGTTACCGTCGATGGAGATCCCGGAGGACGCGGTCGTCTCCTCGAACGTGCCGTCGCCGCGGTTGTGAAAGAGGCGCGAGGGGCCGAAGGCGTTCGTCACGAAGATGTCGGGGAAGCCGTCGCCGTCGACGTCGGCCGCGGCGATGCCCGTCGCGGCGATGCCTTCGTCGGCGGACTTCGCGAGGCCGGCCTTCTCGGTGACGTCGGTGAAGTGGCCCTGCCCGTCGTTCCTGTACAGGATCGCCCGCGTGCCGTCCGCGACGAAGAGGTCCTCGTAGCCGTCGCGGTCGTAGTCGAGCACGGCGACGCCCGAGCCGGGCCAGATGTCCGAGATCAGATGGTTGACGAGCTTCAGCGGCGGGTCGTGCCGCGGGGCGCCGAGCCCGGACGCGGCCGTGGCGTCGCGGAAGCGGGGCGACGGCTCCACGCGGTTCCAGAGCTGGCGCTCGAAGCGCAGTGACGCGCGGCAGCCCTGCGGCTGCGTCGAGGGGCACTCGACCGTCAGGCGCGTGGCTGCCGCGCGCTCCACGCGCGCTCCGTCTGCGCGAAAGCCTCCGACGGAGAAGACAACCGGGCCCGAGGTCTTCTCGCGCCCGGCGCCGAGGTCATGTGTCGGTTTCTCGACGCGGTAGTCCACGTATCCGAGTCGATCGAGGCCTTCCCACGCCCACGCCCGCAGCGAAGCGACGCCTTCCGGGTCCGCCGCCGTCGCCTCGCGCTGCCGCAGCGCCCGCCGCGTCGCCTCGCACCCGTCGCGCCAGCGCGCCAGCCTCTCCATCCAGGGCGCAAACTCCGCGCGCAGGCGGGTCAGCGAGGCGTTCCTGTAGAGCCAGCCCCCGGCCAGGGCGAGGCCGACAAGGCCCGCGCCTATGAGGAGAGAGCGGCGTCGCACGGAATACCGATCCTAACCCGAGGGCCGTGTCGGTACGCGGTGCGACGCCTACTTCTTCTTTTTCGTTTTTCCGCGCCGGGCCGCCGCCTTGCGGGGGGCGGGCTTCTTGACGGTCTTTTTGATCGCCTTTTTCGGAGCCTTCTTCGCGGATTTCTTCGTCTTTTTCGTGCCTTGCTTCTTCGGAGCCTTTGCGGCCTTGCGGACCGTCTTCTTGCTCGCCTTCCGGGGAGCGGGAGGGTCCTTATGAGTGCAGAGGAACAATCCTTCAGCCCCCTCGCAGGACTCGAGGACGTCAAATCCGGCGCAACCGGTTGGCGCCCCGCAGCCCGGCTGGCAGATTTGACCCGCGTTGGTCGTGCAGGCGCTTCCGAAATGGTTGTGCCACATGATTCCTCCTCGTCTCGAAGAGACTTCAGCCAAGCCTGGGCTGATTCTAGTCCGTTTGTGGAAGCGGAAAATCCGCAAAGATCGGCCGTCCAGCCGCTTGCGGAGAGGTGGGTGAGTGGCGTGAGCCGAGGCCCGCGGTAGCGGGCCGAAGGCAGAGCCGGCTCGGCCAGCGCGGCGGCGCCGCGGAGCACCGAACCCTCGAAGCGCAATCCACTCGTATCGGCGGTCCGGCTGCCGTGGGCTCCTTCTAACCTACACCTGCGGAAATGGTCGCCCCTACACTAGTATGCCGCTGTCGCACGTGCGACACTCGGAGGTATCGACATGACCACGAGACTCTTCAACGGGCCGACCTGCATGGTCCGTAACTGGTTCGTGGAAATCCGGAATGATGGAACCCTGCAGTCGACGGCAGGGCAGAAGCCGGGAGTAACAGGGCTCGCCGACATCCCCGCGCATCACGTACACACCGCTCAACGACGCTCCGTCGCTCACGGCCATCCCAAGAAACCGAACAAGCCCATCACCCTGGGAATACTGGTGTTCGATCCCAGGGCCGTGCTGCGCCTCCTCGACGCCGTGGCAGTTCTTAAGGCCCGACGGGAGAATCTCAAGATCATCTCGGAGACTCTCGATGAGATGAGAGACCAGTCACGGAAGGGCCCACCTCCGGAGCGCAGCCTGTGGGTCAAGCTTACCAATCGCCTTTTCGCGACTGTCGACAGCGGCGACATCAACGAAGTCATCAAGCAGGCCCGCGTGGAGTCGGCGCGGTGGATGGAGGAGTTTGCGGCGGAGGTAACGCGAGGATCGAAGAACGGTTGGTCGTATCTCGTGGAGAAGAGGGATGAGGGGCACGAGCACCTCGCGGCGATCGACGAGACGTATGCCTTGGCTGCCGAAATCAACAAGAAGGTCGAAGAACACGACAGGATCGCCGAGTTCAAGATCGTCAAAGGGCTCAAGCTGGTCAAGCTGAGCATGGATGTCACTCTCAAAGTCGTCGGGGGCCTCCCGGCGGTGGGTCTCATAGGACTGCCTATCGAGGTCGGGTACGAGCTTGTGACGGAATGGGCCGAGGGCAAAGTCAATGTGGTGGGCATCTTCAAGGGGAACCTCGCGAAAGAGGGAACGAAGCAGGCCGCCGAGAAGATCGCCGAGGAGGCGCTCGATGACCTCTTCAAGAAGTTGGGGATACGGGGAGGAAAAGACCTCGAGGAGAAGATCGAGAGGCTCGAAAAGCTCCTCGAGAGAGCCGAGAAAGAGGTCTGGAAAGATTGGCGGAAAGCCGAGTTGAATTCCTGGCTGAAGCTGTGGTCTCGCAGGGCGGGCATGAAAAGCGTTATGAGAACGAGCAAACTCTGGGGCCGACTATTCGGCAGCGCCCGCTGGATTTTTATCGCCGCCGAAGTTAAGGAGAAGTGGGGCGAAATGAAGGAAGTCTGGGAGGAAGAACTCGAGGCCGAGTAGCTACTGCAGACGCACCTTGTCGACCACCTTCGGATCCGCCCTGGTGACCGTAACCTGCATCCCGCCGCCCCGCACTCGCCCTGACGGCACGAATCGAGAGGCCCGACAAAGCGGCGGAGGCGATCTATGACGGTCGCTGAAGTGATACGCGAACGCGTCCCACGACAGGATTAGAGCAACGTTCGAACGGTTCGCTAATTGCACACCAGATAGCGGGCGTTCGTGGGCGTCATGGCGGGATACCCCCGTCATGGCACACCAGATGACACACGCCCCCACTACACCCCCCACACTGGATCGCGAGATCGGCGGGACGGGAACCTTAGGTCCGGTCGCTTTTCTTCGTGCGCAAGATCCTCGGGGCGGCGACGCCGCCGGGCAAGATGAATGTGATTCTGCATTTGCTTGGAGCGTTCAAGGGGGCGAGGCGTTCGTTCGTCTCCGCGCGTCCCTTCTCACATCGATCTGTTCGCCCCGCCGCTCCTGACGCCCGACCTCGCCCGAGACGGCGGCGATGACCAACCGATTGATCCCACGCCCGCCCGCTCGCTCGTGAGAGAATATGCCTCCATCTCCGGGGCGCGTCGAGCCACCGGACGCCTCGGACAAGGAGGTGCGCCATGCCCTACGGCGTGCACGTCGACCGGCTTCCAGGCGGTGAGCGATGGCTGACGGACAAGTACTACGAGGACCTTTTCCGTCGTCGTCGGGGGCAGCCTGCCTTCAAGGGAAACAGGCTCGACACCCTCCGAACCTACCTCGTCGGTGAGATGACGGCGCTTTACGGCGTGGGGCCGGACGCCTCGATAGAAGCCTTGGCTCTGGTCGCGCAGGCCGTGGGCTACGTCGATCGACTGAAGGCTCAGGGGAAGAACAGCCTTCCCTGGGAGACGATGCTCTTCGGCAGGCTCTACCTCGTCGATCGCGACTACGGCTTCTCGATTGTCGAGGGGGATCTCATCGGGCGAAAGCCGGGCGTACCCTACAAGGGCGAGAAGGCGGAGATGCCGCCCCCTCGGTACGGGTATCCCATCGAGCTCACCGGCAGATCGGTCGTGACCGGCGGGTTTTCGGCGGTGCTTCTCCGCAACACGCCCACTGTCGACGTCATCCTTCCCTACACGAGGGCCTACCTTCACGCAAACTCTCTGGAGCTGTCGAATCTCGTTCGGGACGTGTGGCTTCCGCAACCGGACGAGTAGATCCGAATGGCACACCAGATAGTCGCGGCAGATTCAGCCCGCAGGAGCCGTCTAGTGCAATTCCCCGTGATGTTGTTTAGACTGAGCCGCTTTCACGCCGCCGGAGAGGTGGGTGAGTGGCTTAAACCAGCGGTTTGCTAAACCGCCGTAGGGGCTTAAACCTCTACCACGGGTTCAAATCCCGTCCTCTCCGCCACTTTCGGATCAGCAGTCCGGCGCCCAAAGGGATCCTTCGGGCGCTCCTGCGCCCTCAGGATGACATTGGACCGGTGCGGGCGGTCAACGGACGGCCTGCTGTGTATGTCCCGCCCGCCCGTCGGATCGCTGCGCCCTTCCGCGACCCTAGTTACACGGAAACGCCGACGTGTCCTGGATCGGCACGAAGGGCGTGCCCTGGGGATTCGTGTAGGTGCGGGTGGCGCCGGTCTTCATGTCGGTGACGGTGAGGGTGACCAGGACATTGGTGAGGCCGCTCGCGAAGACCCAGCGGCGGCTGTTCGTCACGCAGCCCTCGAGGACCTTGACGATGATTTCGACGTTGGTGCTCTTGAAGAACCAGAAGTCGCCGGTGTCCCCGGTCAGCGCCGCGGCGTGCCCGGGTCCGCTGGCGTTTTCCGCGGTGACCCAGGTGGCGCGCACGCGATATCGCCCGCCGTCCAGGCACAGCGTCACGTCGTCCGGCGTGCAGGACGGGGGCGGGACCGAAATGGCGAGCTGGTACACGCCGAGAGAAGTCGCCGCGTAGAGGAGGTCGCCCTTCGGCGAGAGCGCCAGCTGCGAAGCGCCGTTCAAGGGAAGCTGCAGGTCCGACCATGTCAGGCCGGAGTCGGAGCTGTTGTAGACGCCGCCGGGCGGGAGGAGACCCGGGAGGAAGCTCGAGCTGGCATAGACGCGCGAGGGAACGTTCGGGTCGAACTCGACGTCCGAGACGTAGAGGCCGGAGAGGCTGCCTGACGTCCAGGTGGATCCGCCGTCCGCGCTGCGGAAGATGCCGCCGCACTGAAATCCTCCCACGCCGGTCACGCCGGTGCCCGCGACGAGCGCGTTCGAGTTCTCCGGGCTGATGCCGAGCGCGGTCAGGCCGGGGCAGGCGGGCGGGGCGTTGCCGGCAGGCGTCCAACGGTCGCCCGCGTTCGTGCTCTTGAAGATGGTGGTGGTCCCGTAGCCGAGGAGGATGCCGGCCGGGCCCGCGGCAAGGCGCGTCGCTTCGGTGAAGGGAGTCGCGACCTCCTCCCAGGTCTGCCCGGAATCGGCCGTGCGGTAGAAGCGGGTGCCGCAGGCGACGAACGCCGATCCGGCCGCAGTGCCCGGCGCGAAGGAAGGGACGCAGTAGGCCGGAATCGTCTGGCCGAGCAACCACGTCGCACCGGTGTTCCCGGAGCGGTAGATCTTCGTCGTGCCGTCGTTGTCGGGGGCGCCCGCGTAGAGCGTGGAGGGGTTTCCGGGGTCCACGAGGATGTCGCTGTAAAACTGCCCGGCCGCGGCCTGGACGACCGTGGTCCACGCGAGCCCGCCGTTCGTGCTCTGGAAGATGGCGCTCTGTCCGGCCGCGAAGTCAGAGCCGGCGGCGTACACGGTCTGGTCGTCCGCGCCCGTGGCGACGGCGCCGACCTGGAAGAGCGCCGGGCCGAAGGTCTGCCACCCGGCGCCCTGCGCGAAGGCGTGCGGAGCGGCCGTCAAGAAGAGGAGAAGACACGCTCGGGTGGTGGATCGCATCGGCCCCATTGTACGGGCTCATCCCCGGTTCCGGCCCGGCGAGTTACGATGGCGTTCATGTCGGCGAGTCTCGGCGTCCGTCTGCGCCGTTACTGGGTTGCGGGGATCCTCGTCCTCGCCCCGACGGCTCTGACGCTCTGGGTCGTCTGGAGGCTCTTCAACTTCTTCGACAACATTCTCGGCGCGCAGTTGCGCGCGCTCGGGATTTCCGTCGTCGGGCTCGGATTCGTCCTGCTCAACGCGCTGCTCCTCCTGCTCGGCTTCATCGCGGCGAACTTCCTCGGTAAGCGGGCCTTCGCGGTCTGGGACCGGCTGATGCACCGCGTCCCGTTGATCAACAAGATCTACGCGACGCTGCGGCAGATCGGGGAGCTGCTGCTCGGGCCTTCGCGCGTGGGTTCGTTCGGGCGGGTCGCGATCGTCGAGTTCCCGTCGCCGGGAACCTGGGGCGTGGGTTTCGTCACGTCGACGGCCCACGGCGAGGCGAGCGCGAAGACCGGGAAGACGCTCTGCAGCCTCTTCATTCCGAGCGCCGTCAACCCGACGACCGGATTCCTCCTGGTGGTCCCGGAGGAGAAGGTGACCTACCTCGACATGACGCCGGAGCAGGCGATGAAAATGATCGTCTCGGCCGGCGCCCTCGTGCCGCCCGCCCCTGGGCCTCGCTCGGCGTAGGCGCCTGTCACCCCTTCACCCCTTTACAGCGGTCAGCAGGAGTTGCTCGCTGCCGAGCATGGCGGGCCTGACCATCCAGCCAAAGAGATCCTCCTCTCCGCGCGCGTGCGCGGCGCCGCCCCGATGGCGGGAGGTCTCGATCCGCGTCGAGAGCCAGAGAAAGGGGTACAGGAGGAAAAGCCATGAGTGTTTCCACTTGAAGAGGGTGAAGTCGAGCCTCACGATCGAGAGGCCCGCCTGGAAAAGCAGCGTGTGGAGGAGCGGGAAGTCGATCGGGTTGATGTGGTACGCGTAGAGGTCGTCGCGCGAGAGGTCCCAGCCCGTCCGGCGGCGGATGAGCTTGTGGGTCCCGGTGAAGAGGAAGTGCCAGCGCGAGTGCAGGCGGGCCACGTTCGGCGTCGAGAGAACGAGGTGCCCGCCGGGAGCCAGGACGCGGCCGATCTCGGCGATGACGGGGATCGCGGTCGGCAGGTGCTCGGCGACCTCGCAGAGGATGACGAGGTCGAACGCGGCGTCGGGGTAGGGGAGCGGCCGGGTCAGGTCCACGTCCGGATCGATCGGCACGGCGTCGGTGTGCAACGGTCCGCTCTGTTTGGTGAGCTTGTAGTCGTCCGCGCGAAAGTGCGTGCCGCGCACCGCGCAGCCGTCGCGCGCCAGCGCCGCCGCGATCTCGCCGCGGCCGGCCGAGAGATCCAGCACGCGCAGCCGCGGGTAGCCGGGCAACCGCCTCGCCGCCCGCAGGACCGCCTCGAACACGTGCGGCTGGGGCATGGGGAATCTATTGGCCGCCGGGTCGCCGGATCTCGGTCAGTCCCCGCATATACGGCTGCAGCGCCTCGGGGATGGCGACGGAGCCGTCGGGCCGCTGGTAGTTCTCGAGGATCGCGACCATCGTGCGCCCGATGGGAAGGCCGGAGCCGTTCAGGGTGTGGACGTACTCGAGCTTCTCGCCCTCGGCGCGCCGGAAGCGGATCGCGGCCCGGCGGGCCTGGAAGGCCTCGTAGTTCGAGCAGGAGGAGATCTCCTTGTACCCGTTCATTCCGGGCAGCCAGACCTCCAGGTCGTACGTCTTCGCCGCGGCGAAGCCCATGTCGCCGGTGCACAGGGTGATCACGCGGTAGGCAAGCCCGAGCCGCTGCAGGATCTCCTCGTTGTGCGCCGTGAGCGCCTCGAGGGCCGCGTCGGAGTCCTCGGGGCGGACGAACATCACGACCTCGACCTTGTCGAACTGGTGCTGGCGGATCATGCCTCGCGTGTCGCGGCCGGCGGCTCCGGCCTCCGACCGGAAACAGGGCGTGGCGGCGGTGTAGAGCAGCGGCAGATCCGCCGCGGCGAGGACCTCGTCGCGGTGGAGGTTGGTGAGGGGAACCTCCGCGGTCGGAATCAGGTAGTAGCCGCTGGTCGTCTCGAAGAGGTCCGCCGCGAATTTCGGAAGCTGGCCCGTGCCGAAGAGCGAATCGGCGTTGGCGAGGAAGGGCGGGAGCACTTCGGTGTACCCCTGCTCCTCGACGTGGATGTCGAGGAAGAACTGAGTGAGCGCGCGCGAGAGTTTGGCGGCCGCCCCCTTCAACACCGTGAACCGGGCGCCCGCGAGCTTCGCGCCGCGCTCGAAGTCGAGGATGCCGAGGGCGGGGCCGAGGTCCCAGTGGGCCTGCGGCGTGAAGTCGAACGCCCGCGGAGTTCCCCAGGCGCGTTCGACGCGGTTCGACGCCTCGTCCCGACCGCGCGGCACGGAGACCTGGGGGGCGTTCGGGACGCCCTTCTCCACCGCGGCGAGCATCCGGTCGGACTCGTCGGAGCGCAGCTCGAGGGCGTGGATCTCCTCCTTGAGCGCCTTCATCTCGGTCAACCCTTCGGGCGAAGGCTTTCCCTTGATCGCGGTCAGCTCGTTTCGGCGCCGGCGTTTTTCTTCGAGCTTCGTGACGGCGTCGCGCCGCTCGTGGTCGAGCGCGGCGTACTCCTCGAGGCCCGTTCCGCCGAAGCGCTCGGGCATCTCGGAGAGCAGGCGCTCCGCGTTCTCGCGCAAGTACTCGCGTGGTAGCATCGCGGAAGGGATTTCATATCGCCTGCGCCGATCGAGTCAACCGGCAACCGTCAAGCGTTTGAGCGGGTCCCCTCGGCTTCCCGACGTGGACGCCATCGTGGTCAATCGCGACGGCGGCGGCGCGCTCTTCCGCGCGCTCGCGTCGCTCGAGCGTCAGAAGGGGGTTTCGCTCTCGCTCGTCGTCGTGGACAACGCTTCGGCGGCCGACGAGCGCGCCCGCATAGCCCGGGAGGCGCCGGCGGCGCGAGTGATCGGCTTTTCCCGCAACCTCGGCTTTGCCGGGGGAGCCAACGAGGGCATCGCCCGGACGCGGGCGCCCTTCGTGCTCCTTCTCAACAACGACGCCGTGCTCGAGCCGGATTACGTCGCGCGCCTGGCCGCCCGTCTCGAGCTCGACGGGCGGCTGGCCGCCGCGCAGGGCCTGGTCCTGTCGCAGGACGGGAGACAGGTGGACGGCGCGGGGCTCGAGTGGAACGCCCGCGGCGAAGCGATCCCGATCCTGTCCGGGGCGGACGCGTCGCTGGCTCCGCGCGAGCCGTTCGAGGTCACCGGCGTGTCGGCGACCGCGACGCTCTACCGCCGCGAGGCCCTCGAGGCCGTCGCCCGCGAGGGCGCGGCGTTCGACGTCGCCTTCTTCGCGTACTACGAAGACGTCGACCTCGCGCTGCGCCTCGCGCGCGCGGGATGGCGGTTCACCTGCGACCCGCGAGCGGTGGCGCGCCACGAAGGCTCGCTCACGGGCCTGCGCACGCCGTTTCGCCGGGCGCTCTGGACCGCGCGCAATCGCTGGCGCACCCTCTTTCGCAACTTCACGCCCGGGCTCATCGCCGGAAGCCTGCCCGCGCTGCTCGCTGCCGACCTCGCCCACGCTCGCGCGGTCGGTTGGAAGGGCCTCGCGCTGCCGCTGCTCGTGTGGCCGCGCCTGCCCCTGATGGCGCTGCGGTCGGGTCAGGACGCGAGGAGGCTTTCGAGCTGGCCTTCCGTTGCCGGACCGGGTCGATGATCCGCGACGTCACCGCGATTCTCGTTTCCTGGAAGGACGAGGAAGACGTCCTCGCCGCGGTCGCGGCCCTGGCCGCCGCGCGGGCGCGGATTCCGTCGGGGGCTGTCGCGGCGTCGCTCGTCGTCGTGGACAACGGCGGCGGCTCGCTGTCGGCGGAGGCCGTGCGAGCGATCTGGCCCGAAGCGACACTGCTCGTCAACGCGGAGAACCGGGGCTTTGGCCCCGCCGCCAACCAGGGCGCCGCGAGCGCCCCGGGCGACGTCCTGTTCTTTCTCAATCCCGACACGCGCGTCGAAGGGGAGCCGTTCTCGAGCGTCGCGCGCGCCTTCTCGGAGGACCCGCGCGTCGTGGCGGTCGCGCCGCGCCTGGTCGAGATGGACGGCGCCTCGCCTGGGCCGGGGCCGGTCGTCCTCGCGCCGCCGGGACGAGAGGACCAGGCGACGTTCCAGCTGCGCCGGCTGCCGACGCTCGGCGCGGACGCGAGCGAGCTGCTGCTCGTCGACCACGCCTTTCCGAACCACCGCGGCCGCCGCCGCTCCCGGTATGCGGACTCGGGCCGCGACGCGGCCTTTCCCATCGAGCAGGCGGCCGCGGCGGCGCTCGCGGTGCGCTCGGACGTCTTCGCCCGGATCGGCGGATTCGACGAGCGATTCGTTCCCGCGTGGCACGAGGACGTCGACCTCTGCGAGAAGCTCGGCCGCGAGGGAACCGTTCTCTACCTGCCGGA
>Ga0326726_10004591_pt1 | contig 12582 bp, 12 predicted proteins | sample MHFenrmetagenome_2_FD_207603 | JGI IMG/M metagenome (GOLD analysis project Ga0326726, IMG submission 207603) | Lab enriched peat soil microbial communities from Michigan Hollow, Ithaca, NY, United States - MHF15MN | ecosystem: Environmental > Terrestrial > Soil > Wetlands > Peat | place: USA...
AATACGAGCCGATGGCGTGCGCGATCCACGAGCCCGGACCGATCGGCCGCGAGATCGAGGCGACCGGCGTGCCGTTTCGCACGCTCGGCCGCGTGCCCGGCCTTCGCGATCCGATGGCCGTCGGGACGCTCTACCGGTATCTGCGGGAGATTCAACCGGACATCGTCCACACCTTTCTGCTCACCGCGAGTCTCTACGGACGGCTTGCGGCGATCGCCGCACGTGTGCCGATCGTCATCGGCACGGAGGTCAACATCTACGCGAACAAACGATGGCATCATCGCGCGGCGGAGCGTCTGCTGATGGCGGGGACCGACTGCGTGATCGCGTCGGCCGGGAGCGTGAAGGAGTTCTATGTCCGCCAGGTCGTCGCCGATCCCGCCCGCGTCGACGTGATCTACAACGCCGTCGATTTTTCCGCCCTCAAGACCAGCGCGCCTCGGGCGGAGGTGCGCGCGCGGCTGAACATCCCGGCGCAGGCGCTCGTGGCGGGAGTAATCGCGCGTCTCACGGATCAGAAGGGCCACAGGTACTTGTTCGAGGCCCTCGCGCTGGAGCCCGCGCTGGCCGACCTGCGGCTGATGGTCGTCGGCGACGGTCCGCTTCGAGCGGCTCTCGAGCGTCAGGTGGCCGACCGCGGTCTGGCGTCGCGCGTGTTCTTTCTCGGCAGCCGTCGCGATCTCGGCGACCTGCTGTCCGCGATGGACATCTTCGTCCTGCCGTCGCTCTGGGAGGGTTTGCCGCTGTCGATGGTGCTGGCGATGGGCGCCGGTCTGCCTGTCGTGAGCACCAGCGTCGCCGGCATTCCCGAGGTCGTGCAGGACGGCAAGACCGGTGTGCTCGTGCCGCCGGGCGACTCGACGGCACTGGCCGGGGCGCTCGCGCGCCTCGTCGGATCGGCCGGAGAGCGTCAGACTCTCGGCGCGGCGGCGCGGGAGTACGTGCTGCCGCGATTCGGCGTCGAGCGTTACGTCGCGTCCGTCGTTTCGGTGTACGAACGTCTGCTTGCGGCGAGACGCACCGCATGAAGCTCGGCATCGTCTACCACATGCCGTTCTGGAAGGCCGCGGACGGATCGCTGTGGGAAGCCGAAGGATCGTTTGCGCGGTACGTCGATTCGCTCGCGCCGTACTTCGACGAAGTGTCGCTGTGCGTGCCGGTGCGGCAGGTTCCGGCGGCCGAAGGCACGCGCATCCGTTCGGCCAACGTGCGGCTCATCGACTTTCCCTACTTCGACGGCCCGCGCCAGTTCTATCCGCAGCTGGGCGCGGCTCGACGCGCTCTGCGCCAGTGGGTGCCGACGGTCGACCTGTTGAACTGCCGCGTGCCGACGCCCGCCGGATGGTTTGCGTTCCGCGAAGCGCGGCGCTCCCGGGTGCCGGTGTTTCTGCTCGTCGTCGGCGACCTGCGCGCGGTGGCGCCGACGCTCCCGTATCGCGGGCTCAAGCGGCTCCTGTTCGGTCTCTACACCGCGTTCGAGGAATGGGCGCTCGACCGCATGACGCGCCAGGCCCTCACCTTCGCGAACGGCGCCGGCCTCGCCGCGAAGCACCGGCGCTCCGGCGTGCAGGTCATCGAGACAAAAACCAGCACCGTCAACGCGGGCGACATCCAGACGCGGCCGGACACATGCCAGCGCACGCCCGTTCGAATTCTCACGGTGAGCCGCATCGATCCGAGGAAAGGCCTCCGCTGTCTGCCTGACGCCGTCGCGGCGCTTCGCGCGGCCGGCCGCGACGTCGAGCTCGTCATCGTGGGTCCCGAGGTCGGCGCGCCGGGCGTGGCGGAGCGCGCGGCCATCGAGGAGTCGGCCCGCGCGCTGGGCGTTGGCGATCGCGTCCGCTGCGCCGGCGCCATTCCGCTCGATCGCCTGCTTCCGATGTACCGCGATCACGATCTCTTTGTGCTTCCGACAGGTCCGGGCGAGGGCATCCCGCGCGTGCTGCTCGAGGCGATGTCGGCGGGCTTGCCGGTCATCACGACCAACGTTGCGGGCATTCCCAGCCTGATCGCTCACGAGCAGAATGGCCTCTTTCTGGACGTCCCGACCGGCGGCGCCGTCGCGGCCGCGGTGAGCCGTCTGATGGACGACGGCGAATTGCGCCGGTGGCTGATTCAGGGCGGATACGAGACGGCTCGGGCGCATACGGTTGACGCACAGGCGGCGCAGCTGCTGGGCGTCGTCGCCGCGCGCCTGAGCGTGGAGCTGCGGCGCAAGTCGGCGCCTGCGGCATGACCAGAGCATGAGCGTGCGCCGGCATGTCTGTTTCGTGCTGCCGTCGCTCGCGGGCGGCGGCGCCGAGCGCGCCGCGGTACACATCCTGAACGCGCTGGACGGCAGCGCGTGGGATCGATCGATGTATCTGTTCCGGCGTGAAGGGCCGTATCTCGACGAGGTCGACCGCGGCATCCGTGTCGTGGCCGGCGACGAGACCTCGAGACTCGGCCGCATCCGCGGCTTGCGCCGGTTCGTCCGCGACGCGCGGCCCGACATCGTGATGGTGTTTCTGAGCTACTTCTCCGTGCTGGCGGCCGTTCGCTCCGCGTCGAGCCGCGCGCGCGTGGTGTTCAATCAGCAGACCCCGGTGTCGGCGTTCCTGACCGACGCCGACTACGACTGGCGCCGGCCGATTCGCCGCCGCGTGTTTTCAGCCGTCGCGCGTCTTGCCTATGGGCGCGCGGACGCGGTCGTCGCCACGTCGCGCGGAGTGGCGGACGATCTCGCCCAGCGCTTTGCCGTCGGCCGCAGCCGCCTCCACGTCGTGCACAACCCCGTCGATTTGACGCGTATCGAATCCGCCGTTCAGGAAGCCATCGACCCGGATCACGCCGCCGTGTGGACGCGGCCGGCGGTCGTCGCGGCGGGCCGTCTGGCCGACGCCAAGAATTACCCGCTGATGCTCGAGGCGTTCGCGCTGGTCCGCGCGCAGATGCCCGCGCGCCTGTTCATCCTCGGACGCGGCGAGCTCGAGCCGGCGCTCCGCGCGCGCGCTCAACAACTGGGTCTCGCGGATGACGTCGTGTTCTGCGGGTTTCAGCGAAACCCGTGGAAGTACATCGCGCGCGGGGACGTGTTCGTGCTGACGTCGCACTACGAAGGGTTCGGCAACGTGCTCGTCGAAGCCATGGCGTGCCGCGTGCCCGTCGTCGCGACGGCGTCGCCGGGCACGAGGGACATCGTGCACTCAGGAACCGACGGCGTGATCGTCGAGCGGCACGAGCCCGAGTCTGTCGCGACGGCACTCGTCGGGCTTCTTCGCGATACCTCGTCGCTCCGCCGCATGGGCGAGGCCGCCCGATGCAGCGCCGAGCGATTCGCGATGCCGGCCATTGCTGCCGCGTACGACCGCGTGTTTCAGGCGGTGCTCGCATGAACGGCACAACCGTCGAGCGGTTCGGCGAGACGGGCTTCTCGCTTTCGACGGGACTGCCCCCGTGGCTCCTCAAGGCCGCGGTCGGTACCGGAGTCGTCGTCGGCGCGGCGTACGTCCTGTCGCCGCTGACGGTGGTCGTGGGTCTCGCGCTGATCCCGCTGTTCAGATGGGCCGGTCGAGACATTCCGGCGGCGGAGCGCCGGTGGGTCTATGGCGTGCTGGCCGCCGGCGTGCTGCTTCGCGTGCTCGCGATCGCCGGCTTGATGGTCACCGCGAATCACGATGCTGGCACGTTTGCCAAGTTCTTCGGCGACGAGGAGTTCTACCAGCTGCGGGGCCAGCGTCTCTACAACATCGAGATGGGCATTCCCGTCTCGATGGAGTCGCTTCTCTACGCCTACGACAAGACGGGTGTCTCGATCTATCAGACGCTGCTCGTGCTGATACAACTGCTCGTCGGGCCTGCGCCGTACGGCCTGCACCTGCTGAACAGTCTGCTGTTTCTGTTCGGCGTCGTACTGCTGTATCGCGTGGTCAGACGATCGCTGGGCGCCGTCGTGGCCGGGGTCGGCGCGACGCTGCTGCTGTTCTTTCCGAGCCTGTTCATGTGGTCGGTCTCGGCGTTGAAGGAGTCGCCATTCCTCACGGCGACTGCCCTGACGCTCGTCGCCGCCGTGAGCCTGCCGCGAGCGAAGACGCCGGGCGGCTTTGCCTCCGCCGCCATCGGGCTCGTCGGCGGCAGCCTGCTGTGCGGCGCCCTTCGGCCGGGCGGCACGCTGCTGACAGCCGCCGGCGTCGGCCTCGGCTATGTGCTGTGGCTGTCGAGCCTGCGGCGCACGATTCTTTTCGTTGTCGCGGCTGCGTGCGTGTACGCATCGGTGTCTGTCGTCCGTTCGGGCCTGTCTCCGCGCGCGGAGACGCAGCTGGAGCAGATGGCGTCGTACCATCGCGGGCACGTGTTCACGTCGGGCCACTACTACAAGCTTCTCGATGACCGCTTTTACACCGAATACTGGGGCCCGCTGGTCAAGCTCCGCATGACCAATCCGGAAGCGTCCCGGTTCGTCGTCCGCGCCATCGCCAACTACGTCGCACAGCCGCTGCCGTGGAAGGTCGCCTCCCGATTCGAGCTGGCCTACATGCCCGAGTTGTTCGTCTGGTACCTCCTGGCCATCCTGTTTCCGCTCGGATGTCTGCTGGCGTTCAGACGCGACGCGCTGCTGACCTGCGTACTGGCCGGCTATTCGCTGGTCAACGTCTTTGTCATCGCCCTGAACAGCGGCAACATCGGCACGCTGGTGAGACATCGCGCGTTGGTTGTTCCCTACATGATCTGGATGAGCGCCACCGGCCTCATCGCGATCCTCGAAAAAGGTGCTCCTCATGGCCATCGTTGACGAGCGCGGGCGGCTGTTCGGGCGCTTCAACCTCATCGATGCGAGTGTTGTCGCGGTCGTCGTCCTGCTGCTGCCTGTCGCCTATGCGGCGTACGTGCTGTTCCGGCCGCCGCCCATCCGCATCACGGCTGTGACGCCAAACCGCGTGGAGCGCGGAAGCGGCACGCACATCCGGTTGACCGGAGAACACCTTCGCCCGTACCTGCGGGCCGAGGTCGGCCGGGTCCAGCCCGCCCGTTTCCTGATCGAGACGCCGACGGAAGGCGAGATCGCGATGCCCGATCTCGAACCCGGCACGTACGACCTTGCCCTGTACGACGAGACGGAAGAAGTTGCGCGAATGGCGGGCGCCATCACGGTGGTGGCGCCCGCGGCTCCGCCGACGATCGACGTCCAGTTCGTCGGCACGTTCACGAACCTCAACGAGCAGGCGGCGCGTGCCGTCAAAGCCGGTCAGCGCGTCGCCGCGGCCGCCGGTGGATTCCTGGAAGTCCTCAACGTGGCGCCGCCGCTCGAAGACGTCCGCCGGATTCGGATGAACGCGCTGACCGTCGAAGTGCCGGCGGCCGGAAGCTGGCGGGTTCCCGCGACGGTGCGCACCGGCTGCAGGTTCAACTTCGACAATCAGAGCTGCACGATCGGCAGCGTCGTCGTCCTGCCCGGCCTCGCGATGGCGGTCGCCGACGGCGCGCGATTCATCATCGACGAGGTGCGCCCCGACACGCCGGGCCTGCCGATGGAAATCGCGGTCCGGTTCGTCGGCAGACCGGAGGCGCTCGACCTCCTGAAGCCCGGCGACGCCGACGCGCTCGCGGCCGGCGGCGGCGCCGCGCGCGCGGCCCGCATCGTCTCGGTCACCGGACGCCAGACGGTGGCCGGCGAGACGCTGACCAGAGTCCTGCCCGGCCAGCAGCCCGTGGAAGTGACCATGCAGATGCCCGATCGCGTCGCGATCGTGGACGCCGTGATTCGGCTCGTCGCCGAGTCGGGCGCCGACGGTCCCGTCTATCGCAACGGATCAATCAAGCTCGGATCGTTCTTCACGTTCGACTCCGCCGGCTACATCGCCCGCGGCACCATCGGCCGGAGCGCTCGTCTTTCGAAATGACGACGGAGCCCGCCGTGCGACGTCTCGCCGCTGCCGCGTCCGGCAGCCGGCTGGTGCAGGTGTGCCTCCGGATGGCGGCGTCGATGCACGCGCGGCCGGAGGTCCTGCCGCATGGCGTCGTGACGGGCGACCTGTCGGCGCTTCGGAGCCTCTTTGCCGGGAGCTCGCTGACCGCTCCGATGGCCCGTCGCGCACGGCGAGCCGCGGAGGCGGTTGCCGATTCACACGCGCTGCGCACGCTCGCCGGGTGGCGCAGCCGTTTCGGCTCGCTCGAACGGTGGCAGATCATCCGCGGCGCCGGGATTTCCGGGTTGACCGCGGTCGCCGTCGACGCGGCGCTGTCGCTCGTCGATCCGCGCCCGGCCAGCACCTATCGCTGGCTTCTCTGGCTGGCTGCTCTGCTGGTGTCGGCGGTGCTCGTGATCGGCGCCCGTTCGTTCGATGCCGCCCGCGGTGAGTCGCGTGTGCTCCGTCATCTCTGATGGCCGACCGTCGTGTCAGGATGCTGGTGCTGTCGCCGTTTCCCGAAGAGGCGGCGGGGACGCGCTTCCGGATCACGCATTACATTCCGTATCTCGAATCTCAGGGCTTCGACGTGACCGTCGACAGCTTCTTCACGCCGTCGTTCTTCAGGCTGGTCTACCGGAAAGGCCAGTATCCGCAGAAAATCGTCGCGTTTGCCGGCCTCGCGGCGCGGCGCCTGGCTGCCATGCCTGCTGCCCGCCGGTACGACTTGATCTTCATCTACCGTGAAGCGTTTCCGATCGGACCTCCGTTCGTCGAACGATACCTCTCGCGAGGGAGCGCGGCCATCGTCCTCGATTTCGACGATGCGATCTACCTGAGGAACTCGAGCGAGGCGAATCGCTTCGTGGAATCGCTCAAGTTCGCGCAGAAGGTGGCCACGATCGTTGGGCTCGCCGATCGCGTGATCGTCGGCAACGAGTTCCTCGCGGCGTACGCTCGTGCGCACAACAGCGCGGTGACCACCATCCCGACGTGCGTGGACACGTCGCGCTTCGTCCGCCGGACTGTTCCATCCGCGCCAGGTCCGCCGGTGGTCGGCTGGATCGGCAGCCCGACGACGACGCCGTATCTGGCGGCACTGGGCGACGTGCTGCGCGAGACGGGCAGGCGGCGTCCGTTCCTCATGCGCGTGAGCGGGTCGGCGGAGGACTTCTCGCTGCCCGGCGTGGACGTGCGTCACGAGCCGTGGACGATCGGCCGCGAAGTCGAGTTGTTCAACACGTGCGACGTCGGCGTCTACCCATTGACGGACGACGAGTGGTCGCGGGGGAAGTGCGGGTTCAAAGCGATCCAGTTCATGGCGTGCGGCGTGCCGGTGGTTGCGTCGGCGGTCGGCGTCAACAGGGACATCATCGAGGACGGGGTGAACGGGTTTCTGGCTTCGTCTCCGGCCGAGTGGGTGGACAAGCTCGACCGGCTCGTCGCCGACCCGTCGCTGCGGGCACGGCTTGGCGCCGCGGGACGGAAGACCATCGAGGAGCGCTATTCGCTGAAGGTGCAGGCGCCTCTGATGGCTGATCTGCTGCGTGATGCCGCCCGCGCCGGCCGGCATCAAGGGAAGAGGGCATGAAGAATTTTGCAATGACGGGTGTGGCCGGATACGTGGCCCCGCGCCACCTGAAGGCCATCCGGGACACCGGCAATCGACTGGTGGCGGCGGCCGATCCGAGCGATTCGGTCGGCGTGCTCGACCGGTATTCGTTCGACGTGCGGTTCTTCACCGAAATCGAACGCTTCGATCGCCACCTGGAGAAGCTTCGCCGCGGGCCCGAAGCCGAGCGCGTGCACTACGTGAGCATCTGCTCGCCCAACTATCTTCACGACGCGCACATCCGCCTGGCGCTTCGCGTCGGCGCTCATGCGATCTGCGAGAAGCCGATCGTCATCAACCCGTGGAACCTGGATGCGCTCGAGGAGCTGGAGCACGAGGCCGGCCGGACCGTGAACACCGTCCTCCAGCTGCGCGTGCATCCGGCCCTTGTCGCGCTGAAGCAGCGGCTTTCGGCGTCCGGGAGCCGGCAGCACGACGTGTGTCTCACGTACATCACGGCGCGGGGGCCCTGGTATCAGATGTCCTGGAAAGGATCCGAGGAGCGCGCCGGCGGGCTCGTGACCAACATCGGCATCCATTTCTTCGACCTCCTGATCTGGTTGTTCGGTCCGGTCGCGGACTGCCGCGTGCATCATGCCGAGCCGCAGCGAATGGCCGGGTTCCTCGAGCTCGAGCGCGCGCGCGTCAGCTGGCTGCTGTCGACGCGTACTGGCGACCTGCCGTTCGTCCCGGAGCCCGGCGTCAAGACGACGTTCAGGTCGATTACCGTGGACGGCGAGGAAATCGAGTTCAGCGAGGGCTTCGGCGACCTGCACACGCGTGTCTACGAAGAGATGCTGGCCGGCCGCGGATTCCGCATCGCCGACGCGCGCCCGAGCGTGACGCTCACGCACCGCATCCGGGAGACGGCCGTGTCGTCCCCGGATCGGGTGCTGCGTCATCCCATGCTGGCGGCCTTATGAGCGCGCCGCCGTACACGGCACATCCCACGGCCACGATCGATCCAGGTTGCTCGATCGGCGAGGGCACCTCGGTCTGGCACTACAGCCACGTGATGGCCGGCGCGCGCATCGGCGCCCGCTGCTCGCTCGGCCAGAACGTCTTCGTGGCGGGTCATGTCGTCGTCGGCGACAACGTGAAGATCCAGAACAACGTGTCGCTGTACGAGGGCGTCACGCTCGAAGACGACGTGTTCTGCGGGCCGTCGATGGTGTTCACCAACGTGATCAACCCGCGGAGCCACGTCTCGCGCAGACACGAGTACAAGAAGACGATCGTCCGCCGCGGCGCCACGATCGGAGCCAACTCGACGATCCTCTGTGGTCACACGATTGGCGAGTACGCGTTCATCGGCGCCGGCGCGGTCGTGACGGAGGACGTGCCGGCGTACGGGCTGATGCTGGGCGTCCCGGCGAGGCTCGCCGGCTGGATGTGCCAGTGCGGCGTGCGCCTCGACACGCCGGCGGCCGGCTCTGCTGATGGCCTCACGTGCACGGCATGCCGGACGGCGTATCGCGTCGAGCTCGGGCAGGTGCGCCGCGCATGAGCCTGCCGCTGCCGGTCACGCGGGTCACGCCGCCGTCGGGTCTCGCGCGCCTCGAGCTCGCCGAGCTTGTCGAGTATCGCGAGCTCATTGCGTTTCTCATCTGGCGCGATATCAAGGTCCGCTACAAGCAGACCACGCTCGGCGTGTTGTGGGCGTGGCTGCAGCCGATCCTCACGATGATCGTGTTCACCGTGGTGTTTGGACGGCTGGCGCGCCTCCCGTCCGACGGCCTGCCGTATCCGATCTTCACGCTCGCGGCGCTGCTCCCGTGGCAGCTGTTCTCCTCGGCGGTGACCGGGTCGGCGAACAGCCTCGTCGGCAGCGGCAGCCTGATCACGAAGGTGTACTTCCCGCGGCTCATCGTGCCGCTCTCGGCGGTGCTCGCCACGCTCGTGGACTTCGCGGTGTCGTTCGTCGTGCTGATCGCGTTGATGGCGTACTACCACATTGCGCCGACGGCCGCCGTCATCTACCTGCCGCTTTTCATCCTGCTCGCGCTCGCGGCGTCGTTTGCCGCGGGGCTGTGGTGCTCCGCCCTGAACGTCCGGTATCGCGACGTGCAGTACGTGCTGCCGTTCGTGATGCAGGTCTGGCTCTTCGCGTCACCGGTGGGCTACTCGGCGTCGCTCGTGACGTCGCCGGTCGCGCGAATCGCGTTCGGCCTCAACCCGATGACGGGCGTCATCCAGGGATTCCGCTGGTCGTTGCTGGGCGCGGCGCCGCCGGGGTGGCTCATCCTGCCGTCGGTGGCCATCGTCGGCGTGCTGCTCGTGAGCGGCCTCCTGTTCTTCAAGCGGATGGAGCAGTCCTTCGCCGATGTCATCTGACGCCATTCGCGTCGAGCACCTCGCCAAGCAGTATCGCCTCGGCGCGATGCGGAGCGCGTTCGCATACGGCTCGCTTCGCGAAACCGTGTCCGATGCCGCGGCGGCGTGGTGGCGACGGCTGTCGGGTGGGCCGCCGGCGGCCGCCTCGGCCAGCGCCGGCGCCCGCCGCTTCATCTGGGCGCTGAACGACGTGACGTTCTCCGTGTCGCAGGGCGAAGTCGTCGGCATCATCGGACGGAACGGCGCCGGCAAGAGCACGCTGCTGAAGATCCTCTCGCGGATCACGAGGCCCACTCGCGGCGTGGCGGAATTCCACGGCCGTCTGGGGTCGCTCCTCGAGGTCGGCACGGGCTTTCATCCGGAGCTGACCGGCCGGGACAACATCTATCTGAACGGCGCGATTCTCGGCATGCGGCGTGCCGAGATTCAGCGCAAGTTCGACGACATCGTTGACTTCTCGGGCGTCAGCGCGTTCATCGACACGCCCGTCAAGCGGTACTCGAGCGGCATGTACGTACGGCTGGCGTTTGCCGTGGCCGCGCATCTCGATCCGGAGATCCTCGTCGTCGACGAGGTGCTCGCCGTGGGAGATGCGGCATTTCAGAAGCAATGTCTCGGGAAGATGCAGGAGGTCAGCCGATCGGGTCGAACGGTCCTCTTCGTGTCGCACAACATGCCGGCGGTGACGCGTCTGTGCAGCCGCGCGATTCTGCTGGCCGACGGCAGCGTCGTCGAAGACGGCACCCCCGAGCAGGTGGTGACGACATATCTCACGTCCGCGCTGGGCACGACGGCGCGGCGCGAGTGGGCGCCCGACGATCCCTCGATTCCCGGCAACGACTGGGTGCGCGTGCGATCGGTTCGCGTCGTGGACGAGCGCTGCGAGACGATCGAGAGCGTCGACGTGCGCCAGCGCGTCGGCATCGAGATCGTCTTCGACGTGCGCAGGCGCGAGCTCCCCATCGTGCCGGGCATCGTGCTGACAAACGAGCAGGGCACGGCTGTGTTCAGCGCGATGGACACCAGTCCGCGCTGGCGGGAGGCCTGCCAGCCGGGCTGCTATCGATCGACGGCGTGGATTCCCGGCAACCTCCTGAACGAAGGAAGCGTCGTCGCGTCGGTGGCGCTCGGCACCTTCACGCCGGGCGGCAAGACGATCAGGCAGGCGGCCGTCAACGACGCGGTGGTTTTCCAGGTGATCGATCCCGGAGAAGGCGGCACGGCTCGCGGCGACTACGCAGGGCCGTGGTCGGCCCCTGTCCGGCCGCTCCTCGAGTGGTCGCTGAGGCAGGGCGAGCCGTCGTGATTCCGCGGGCCGTGCTGCGCCTGTTTTCCCGTCTCCAGCGCGACGCGCAGGATCTCGACGCCGTCCGTCTGCTCCAGCGGTGCGGGGCCGTCGGCGAGCAGGTGCGCCTGCGCATGCCCGTCGTGATCTATCACCCCGATCAGCTCCGGCTCGGAAGCCGCATCGACATCGGCGAGTTCACGCACATCCGTGCGAGCGGCGGGATCACGATTGGGAACGGCGTGCTCATCGCGTCGCACGTCGTCATCACCAGCCGTGCCCATCCGGTGGAGCTGCCCCGCTACGGCGTCGCCGAAGATGCGCCGGTCGTCATCGAGGACGACGTGTGGATTGGCGCCGGTGCGATCGTGCTGCCGGGCGTGACGGTCGGACGCGGCGCCATCGTCGCCGCGGGCGCCGTGGTGACGAAGTCGGTCGCGCCGGGCACGATCGTGACGGGCGTGCCGGCCTCGCTGCGCCGGGAAGTGCCGTCGTGACTGGATAACCATGCGAAAAGCTCTCGTCATCGGATCGGAAGGAAACATCGGCACGCCGCTCGTGCAGCACCTGCGGGCCAGCGGGTACGACGTCCTCGAGTCGGACATCCGTCCCGGATGGCGCACCGGGTACGTGATGGCCGACATCAATCATCCGGTGGATCTGCTGCCGGCATTCGATTGGGGCCCCGACGTCGTCTTCCTGCTGTCGGCCATTGTCAGCCGGGTGACGTGCGAGCAGGCGGGCGGCGTGGCGATTGCCACAAACCTTGGCGGCGTCAACAACGTGCTGCAGCTGGCCAAGCGCGCCGGGGCGATGGTCGTGTTCTTCTCGACGTCCGAGGTCTACGGACCGCACTGCGATCCGATGGACGAAGCCGATTCGGATCCGAAGCCGAACAACCGGTACGGGTTGTCGAAGCTGCTGGGCGAGGAGCTGGTCGAATACGAAGTGCGGACGCACGGGCTTCGCGCGGTCAGCCTGCGGCCGTTCATGATTTACGACGAGAACGAAGATCTCGGTGATCACCGTTCGGCCATGATCCGGTTTACGAGCGAGCTCGCGCTCGGCCGGCCGATCGAGGTGCATCGCGGCAGCGCCCGCAGCTGGCTCCACATCGAGGACGCCATCCGCGCCATCGAGGCCGCCGTGCGCGTGTCCGAGTACGCGGTGATCAACATCGGCCATCCCGACGTGGTCCCCGTGGCCTCGCTCGCGGAGAGGATTCGCCGCGAAATCGGCGCGCCGGCTCAGCTGGTCCGCGAGACCGATGTGCCGGCGAGGATGACGGCGATCAAGCGGCCGGTGCTCACGCGGATGAGCCGGCTGCTCGGCGTCGAGCCGCGCGTGTCGCTCGATGAAGGCATCCGGCGGGTGTGCGTTCGCGTCCGCGAACGGCTGGCGGCCGGCGAGGGCGTCGGGTGACGGCACGCCGCTGGCGCGTCCTGCTGATCTATTCGACGTCGGCC
>Ga0326726_10004592_pt1 | contig 12582 bp, 13 predicted proteins | sample MHFenrmetagenome_2_FD_207603 | JGI IMG/M metagenome (GOLD analysis project Ga0326726, IMG submission 207603) | Lab enriched peat soil microbial communities from Michigan Hollow, Ithaca, NY, United States - MHF15MN | ecosystem: Environmental > Terrestrial > Soil > Wetlands > Peat | place: USA...
CGTGCCCGAGGCGCTGTGGCTGGAGAGTGACTCGCGCTGGCTCGATCACCCGTTCTTCGTGATGGAGGAGCTGGTCGGCTTCGAGGCGTCGCCGCAGGCGATCCTGGCGCCGCCGTACGCTCAGCACCACGAGCGGCTGGCGCGCGAGAAGTGGACGATCCTCGGCGCGATCGCCGCCGCCGACCCCGAGAAGCTCGGGCTCGCCGGCGCGCTCGAGGTGATCGCGCCCGCCGACGCCTGGCGCCGCGCGCTCGACCACTGGGTGGCGGTGATCGACGAGGACGAACTCGCGCCCCAGCCGATCATTCGCGCGGCGATCCGGCGCCTGCGGCGCGCGCCGCCGCCGCCGCCGAGCCGCCTGCACGTCGTCCACGGTGACTTCCGCACCGGGAACTTCCTGTACGACGCGGAGGGCGCGATCCGCGGAATCCTCGACTGGGAGATGGCGCACCTGGGTGACCCGCTCGAAGATCTCGCGTGGAGCCTCAACCGCGTCTGGTGTTGGGGCCGCGACGACCGGGTCGGCGGACTCACGACGAAGGAGAACGCCATCCGCATCTGGGAGCAGGCCAGCGGCCTGCGCGCCGACCCCGAGGCGCTGCGCTGGTGGGAGCTGTTCTCGAGCGTGAAGGGGCTCGCGATCTGGATCTCGGGCGGCCACGAGTACCAGAAGGGCGCGAATCAGGATCCCGTGCTGGCGTTCTCGAGCATCTGGCTCACGAACTCGCAGGACCGAGCCGCGCTCGAGGCGATGGGGAAGCTGTCGTGAAGCCCGACGCCTCGAAGCTGCTGGAGGTCATCGCGGGCAAGCTCCTGTTCGAGATCGCCCCAAACATCCAGCCGAGTTACCGCCAGTCGTCGGTCGGACTCACGGGCATGTTGCTCGGCATGGTGCGCGAGGAGTTCGAGCGCGCCTGCGCGCGCCGCGTCGAGGAGAACGGCGCGCTGCGCGCGCTCTTCGCGCGCGCAGCGACGAACCTCGCCGACACCGATCTGCGTCGCCGCCTCGAGAGCGCGGCTGGCGGAACGGACCCGAGCTTGCTGGTCTCGGAGCTCGAGAAGAAAAACGACGCGCTGCGCGCCCTGTTGATCGAGCTGCACGCGCACGTCGAAGAGCAGGACGCGCCCTGGGCGCGCGCTCTCGACGCGGAGATCTGGCGCGAGCTCGTGGTCTCGACCGAGCGCCGCCGCTTCTCGCTGGCGCCGTTCTGACTCAGGCGGCGGGCGGTCTGAAGTAGATCCAGAGCGTGAGCGCGCAGCCGGCGAGCAGGACGAGCCAGGTGAGAACCGTGCCCGCGAAGCGTCCCGCCGTGGTGCCGGTCGACGACGACAGTCCGACCGCGTGCAGCAGGCGCGCGGCGAAGAGACTCCCGCCGAGCGCGTTCAAGACGATCGCGGTCTCGCCGTTCAGCTCGAGCACGAGCAGGAGCAAGAGCCCCATCGGCACGTACTCGGTGAAGTTCGCGTGCACGCGGATGCGCTGCAGCATGAGCGTGTTGCCGCCGTCGCCGAAGATGACTTTCTCGGTGACCCGCGTGCGCACGACGCGCATCGCGAGCACGACCATGAGAATGCCGAGCAGGCCGGTCCAGAGCGCGGTGATCGGTGCGTGCATGTCTCTCCCTCTCGGCGCGCAGAGCCGCGCGCACAGGCCGCCGAGTGTGAGCCGCGCGCGCGCCGTGCGCTAGAGTGCGCGCCCGCATGCCGCGAAAGCACCCTGTCACCGCCGGTCTCGCGGCGTTGCACTGGGCCGGGATCGCCGCGATCTACGGCCGGATGGCGGCCATCGCGTATCTGCGCTTTCCGCTCGACTGGGACTTTCTCGCGTACCACTTCCCGGGCGCGCTCATGACGTATGGACTCACGAGCTACACGCCCGAGCCGCGCCTGGTCGCGGTGATCGCGGGCTTCCCGCCGCTGCCGCGCGTCGTGGAGGGCGCGCTCGTGCTCGCGACGGGCCGCTTCTCCGCGGCGAGCGCGCTGAACCTGATCGGTGTAGGGGCGCTGACGGCGGGCCTCGCGTGGCTGTACGGCCGGCGCATCTCGCTGCGCTGGCTCGCGACCGCGCTGCTCGGGCTTCCGCTCTTCGTCCTGCACCTCGAGTCGGGCTATGTCGATCTGTTCACGGCATCGTTTCTCGCGCTCGCGTTCGCGTCCTTCGCGGAGCTCGAGCGCGACTCACCGCGTCCGTTCGCGGGCGCGCTGCTGCTGATCGCGGCGCTCGGCGCGGCGCAGCTCTCGAAGTTCCAGGCGTGGCCGGTCGCGGCGCTCGTCGGCGCGGCCGCGCTCTGGCGCTTCGCCGCGCTGGCGCGCGCCGAGCGGATCTCGGGGCGGACGGCGCTCGCGCTCGCCGCGGCGCTGGCGCTCGTCCTGGGCGCATGGCCGGCGCGCAATCTCGTCGTGTTCCACAATCCGGTGTACCCCGTCGTGTTTCCGCTGGCGCCGGGCCTGTTTCCGAACGCGATCGTCGAGGCGGACAGCGGCGTCTACAACCTGCCGCTGTGGCTGGCCGACGAGCCGCGCCCGGTGCGCTTTCTCGCCTCCGCCGTCGAGTGGAATCGCTTCCACTCGGGGGAGCGCTTCTACTGGAGCCTCGATCAGAGCGCGCGCGCCGATCCGGCGCGCAGCCCGCATCACCGCCTGGGCGGGTGGTTCCCCTGGACCTTGGCCGCGCTCGCCCTCGGCACGGCGCGCGCGCGCCGCGCGGGGAAGCTGTCGACGACCGCGCAGGTGACGTTCGCCGCGTCCGTCGCGCTCGTCTCGATCCTGCCGCAGAGTCACGAGCTCCGTTACTGGCTGTTCGTTCCCCTCGGGCTCGCGATCGCGACTGCGCTGGGTCTCGCCCCGGACGTCGCGCGTCCCGCGCGCACGCTGCGCGCCGCGCTGGTCGTCGGCGCGGCCTTCGTCCTGTTCATGACTCGCCCGTTCGCGCTCGACCCTCGGCCGCCCGAGGCGCTCGCGCCCGCGAAGGCCATCGCGTTCTGGGCGGAGCAGACCGCGCACCCGAGACCCGAGCCCGTGCGCATCTGCGAGGTCAACCCGGAGGGGATCTTCTATGCCGGGCCGCACTTCCGCGAGTTCCGGGTCGTCGCCTGCTTCGGCTGGCAGGAGCCGACCGACACCGGACGGTGACGCTCAGCGACAGAGCGCGGCGAGCTCGGGGTAGGGCGGCCAGGTCGCGCTCGCGTCGTCGCCGCGCAACGCGGTCTCGACCTGATACAGGAACGAGCTGCCCCAGGTGCGCGCGAAGCGGGGATCGAGGTGGTACACCGAATCCTGCAGCGCGTCGTCGAGCGAAACGAAGCGCACGCCCATCGCCTCGTACTCGTCGAGCAGGTCCTCGATCATCTCGGCCGTGAACGCCCCGGCGTGGATCAGCAGGACCTGCTTGATCCGTCGGCCGAACAGCTCCCGCGCCAGCCGGTCGGAGTCCAGCAGAGTGTCGCGCGCGGCGCGGCGGTAGCGGACGCGCAGCTTGTCGATGGCGCGCTCGTCGCGAGTGCCGCTCGAGCAGCGCGCGAAGATCGGGAACCACTGCCAGTCCTCGAAGTCGACGGTCACTTCGGCGATGCGGTAGCCGCGCGCGAACAGGTACGAGCGCAGCGCCTCGCGCGTCGCCTCGCTCGTGCCCTCCTGGAGGAACGGATAGCGGAAGATCCGCCAATCGCGCCCCGGCACCGGGCGACCCTGAAGTGACTCGAGCAGCGCTTCGTTCTTGCGCACGTCGGCGTAGTAGTCGGCCAGCGGCACGCGCCCGAGGTCGAGGTGCGAGTACGTGTGATTGCCGAGCAGGTTTCCCGCCCGCACCCAGTTCTCCAGCGCCGCCCGGTCCTCGGGGTGCTCCTCGATGCGGCGGCCGTTCACGAAGCCGGTGACCGGCGGCAGGTGGTGCCGCTCGAACGCCGCCACGAGCGCGTGCATGACCGGCTCGGCGGGGGTCGGGTCGCTGGGGAACGGCATGCGCGTGAGATCGTCGACCGTGATCGCGACCTCGATCGGCGCATTCGAGTCCGGCGGCTCCGGGTTGCGCACGGCGCGCACGCCGAGAACTCCGGCTCCGGCCGCAACGATCGCGACCCACCGCAGCAGCTGCGGCAGCTTCTCCCTCAAAGATTCCTCCGGGTCGGGCGCCATTCCCGCGCTGATCGGAAGCAGCCCGACGCGAGCTGAGACGTCACCGAACTTTTCGAGATTCGGCAAGCCTGGCGCGTTTGCGACAGAATGACCGGATGCGGGGAAGTCAAGCGGGGGGCGCGCGCGGCGTGCTCGTGATTCCCGCATTCAACGAAGCGCCGCGCCTGCCGTCCCTGCTGGGACGCATCGCCGCGGAGAAGACGGGGCTCGAGGTCGTCGTCGTGGACGACGGCTCGCGCGACGCGACCGCGGAGGTCGCGGCGCGCGCGGGCGCCACCGTCCTGCGCCACCCGTTCAATCTCGGCTACGGGGCCGGCCTGCAGACCGGCTACAAGTACGCGCTCGAGGTCGGGGCGAAGTGGGTCGTGCAGATGGACGCGGACGGGCAGCACGACCCCAGCGACATCCCGCGCCTGCTCGCGCCGCTGGAGCGGGGCGAGTGCGACCTCGTGATCGGCTCGCGCTTCCTCGCGCCCACCGGCTACCACATGGGCTTCACGCGCACGCTCGGCCGGCGCTTCTTCGTCGCCCTGGCGCGCGCCTTCGGGATTCGAGTCACGGATCCGACCTCGGGGTTGCAGGCGCTCGGCCGCCGGGTGCTCGAGCTCTACTCGGGTGACTCGTTCCCGAGTGACTACCCGGACGTCGACGTGCTCCTCACCGCGCACCGCCACGGCCTCGCGGTGCGCGAGATCTCGGTCGAGATGCACGCGTCTCAGCGCAAGTCGACCCTGCACGGCGGCCTGCGCTCCGTCTGGTACGTCTACAAGATGCTGCTCGCGGTCTGGGCCGCGTCCGCCGGAGGACCGAAGTGAACGACACCGCGACGCTCGCGCACCTGCGCGAGCTCTTTCTCGACAACCCGGATCTGGAGGCGACGCGCTGGCTCGCGCTCTCGATCTCGCTGGTCCTCGTGGTGGCGGTGCTGTTCCTCGTGCGCCGGCGGCGGCTGCGCGAGGAGTACACCCCGATCTGGCTCGCGGTCTCGGCGGCGCTGGTGTTCGTGTCGCTGCGCCTCGACCTGCTGCGGGAGCTCACGCGTGCCATCGGCGCCTGGACGCCGAGCTCCACCGTGTTCTTTCTCGGCGAGCTGTTCCTCGTCGCGATCTGTCTCAACTACGCCGTGCGCCTCTCGCGCGCGAGTCTCCTGATCAAGAACCTGGCGCAGGAGATCGCGCTCCTGCGCGCGCAGGTGCAGAAGCTGGCCGCGCGCGAGGACGACGCGCATGAGTGACTCGCGAGGGGGGCGCGTGCCCTTTCCCGCGCAGCCCGCGGACGTCGTCTGGCCGACCCGCGACTGGGCCCTGGGCGCGCCGCCGCCGGGCTTTCGCGAGCCGCAGGCGCCCGAGCTGGGCAGGACCCACGCGCTCGCCGTGATCTGGCGGGGCCGACTCGTGTACGAGCGCTACGGGCCCGAGCACGGCCCGGACAGCACGTTGATCTCCTGGTCGGTCGCCAAGAGCTTTGTGCACGCGCTCGTCGGGCTGCTGGTGCGCGACGGCAAGCTCGCGACCGCCGCGCGCGCCGACGTTCCCCAGTGGCGGACACGTGGCGACGCGCGCGCCGCGATCACGCTCGATCAGCTGCTGCGCATGTCCAGCGGCCTGTTCTGGCGCGAGGACTACGTCGACGCGCAGCAATCGGACGTGATCGAGATGCTGTTCGGCGAGGGCAAGGACGACGTGGCCGCGTTCGCCGCGCACTATCCGCTCGCGCACGCGCCCGACACCGTTTGGTGCTACTCGAGCGGCACCAGCAACCTCGTGTCGGCGATCGCCGGGCGCGCGCTGGGCGGCGGTGCCGCGGCGCGGGAGTATCTGCGCCGCGAGCTCTTCACGCGCATCGGCATGGCCAGCGCGAGCGTGCGCAGCGACGCGGCCGGAACCTGGATCGGCTCGTCGTTCGTGTTCGCGACGGCGCGCGACTTCGCGCGCTTCGGGCTGCTCTATCTGCGCGACGGCGTCTGGGAGGGCGAGCGCGTCCTGCCCGAGGGCTGGGCCGACTACGCGCGCTCAGTCACTCCGGGATCGGCGGGCGAGTACGGCGCGCACTGGTGGCTGCCGCCCATGGGCGAGGGAATGCTCTCGGCGAACGGGTACCAGGGGCAGTACGTGTTCGTCGCGCCGGCGCGCGACGTGGTCGCCGTGCGGCTCGGTGAGTCGAGCGCCGAGCAGCAGCCGCTCGTGCGCGCGTGGCTCGCCGAGCTGATCGCGCGCTTCCCCAAGCTGCGCTGACGGGCGCCAGGTCTTAGGACTTCGGCGTCGCGGGCGCGGCCGGCGCCGCGCCCTTCGCGGCGAGCTCCTGATCGATCCAGCGCGTGAAGTCGTCGAGCGGACGCGCGCCGGAGACCAGGATGCCGTTCACGAAGAACGCCGGCGTGCCGGTGAGTCCCGCGGCGCGCGCGGCCGTGGCGTCCGTGTTCACGCGTGTCTCGGTCGCCGGATCCTGCCGGCAGGTCTTGAACGCGACGGGGTCGAGCCCGACCTGCGTCCCGTACTTCTCGAGATCCGCGTCCGCGAGCGCCTGCTGATTCGCGAACAGCAGATCGTGGTACTGCCAGAACTTGCCCTGTTGGTCGGCGCACACGGCGGCGATGGCGGCCGCGCGCGCGCGCGGGTGCAGGCCGTCGAGCGGCATGTGGCGATAGACGAGGCGCACCTGATTCGGGTACTTCGCCAGGATCTCCAGCACGGTCGGCTCGGCGCGCTTGCAGAACGGACACTGGTAGTCACTGAACTCGATCAGGACCACCGGCGCGTCGGCCGGGCCCTTCGACGGCCCGGTGGCGTCCACGTTGACGCGCGGCGGCTGCATCAGCACGGCGACCTTGGCATTCTTGCGCAGCTCGGCAGTCACCTTCTCCGGGCGCTGTGACTCGAGGTGCGAGCGGATGCGCGCAGCGAACGCCTCGAGCGTCGCGTCGGGCGGCAAGCGGCTGCGGTTCTCGTCGAAGAACGCCTTGACCTCTTCGTCCGTGACGGGCCCGAGCAGCTTGATCTGCGCGTCGGTCCACTCCGTCGGCGTCTGGCCGGCCTTCTTGGCCGCGTCGGCGAGCAGGCGTTCGTCGATCAGCGACTCGAGCGCCTGCGACAGGGGGTCGTACTGCTCACTCGGCGGCTTGTCCGTGATCTCGCGCTTGTACAGGTCGTCCTTGACCCATGTCTCGAGCTCGCTCTGCTTGATGTCGGCGCCATTCAGGGTCGCGACGACGGCGTCACCGCCCGGTGTCGCCGCGGCGGCGGGAGCGGCCTTCTTCGAGTCGCGGCCGCTACACGCAATTGTGGCGGCGAGCAGCGCCGCGAGGCCGACGCGCTGGAGGAGCTTCGCATGAGTCATGAGCCGTTCCTTCAAAATGGAGGGCGGAGTCTAGCCTTGTCGGCCGAGCGCTGCCCGGACAAAATCCGCTCCATGCGGGCGCCGGTTTGCGTGGGAATCGCGGGCGGAACTGGCGCTGGAAAGAGCGTGTTGGCCGAGGCGCTCGAGCAGGCGTTCGACGCGGCGCGCGTGCTCCGCATTCCACAGGACGCGTACTACAGAGACCGCGGCGAAGAGAGCCCCGAGGCGCGGGCCGCGCTGAACTTCGACCACCCCGACGCGCTCGAGACGGAGCTCCTGGTCGCGCACCTCGCGGAGCTGCGCGCCGGGCGCGCGGTCGACGTGCCTGTATACGACTTCGGGCGACACCGGCGCGCGCTCGAGACGTGGCGCGCGGAGCCGCGCGCGCTGCTGGTGGTCGACGGCATCCTCGCGCTCGCGGACCCCGCGCTCCGCGCCTGCTTCGACCTCCGCGTCTTCGTCGACGCGCCGGAGGACCTCCGGCTGCGCCGCCGACTCGCGCGCGACGTCGCCGAGCGCGGGCGCAGCGCGGCGTCGGTGCGCGCGCAGTTCGCGGCGACCGTGCGCCCGATGCACGCGCGCTTCGTGGCGCCGAGCCGCGCGCATGCGGACCTCGTCCTCGAGAACGCGAGCGAGCTGTCACTCGCGCGCGAGCCGCTCCTCGCGCGCGTTCGCGCGCTGCTCGACTAAGTCAGCGAGGCGAGAAAGTCGAGCAGCGCCTTGCTGGTCGCGCCGGGGTCTTCCTGCTGCGTCCAGTGACCCGCGTCGGGGATCAGCTGCATGCCGCGGAAGTCGCTGCAGAACGCGGGCATCATCTGCACCATCGGGCCGGGTCCCTCGCCTCCGGGGCCAGTCACCACCGCGTCGCGCAGGCCGCCGATGAAGTACGACGGCACGGTCACCTTCGCGTCGGCCCAGGGCGCGAGCAGCTCCCAGTTCCGGTCGAAGTTCCGGTACCAGTTCAGGCCGCCACGGAAGCCCGCGCGCGCGAACTCGGCCGCGTAGTACGCGAGATCGGCCTCGCTGAGCCAGGCGGGCAGCTTCGCCGGCTCGACCAACGCGTCGAGAAACCCCGCGCTCTTCGGGATGCTCGGGCGCAGCCCGCCGCCGCGCGGCACGGATCCCGAGGCGCTGTAGAGCAGCATGCGCATCGTGCGCGTGGTGTCTGCCTCGAGCTCGCGCTCGGCCTTCCCGGGCTCCTGGAAGTAGAGGATGTACATGAAGTTGTCGCCCGCGACCGCCTTGAACATCTGTGTCGGCGGCACCGGCCCGCGCGGGAAGAACGGCACCGAGACACCGACCACGGCGCGGAAGCGGTCCGGGCGCAGCTGCGCGGCGCTCCAGGCGACGATCGAGCCCCAGTCGTGACCGACGATCACCGCCTGCCTCTCACCGAGCGCGTCCATGAGTCCGACCATGTCACCGACCAGATGAAACACGGTGTAGCGGTCGATTTCCTTCGGCGCGTCCGTTCGGCCGTAGCCGCGCATGTCGGGCGCGACCGCGTGATAGCCCGCAGCCGCGAGCGCGGGCAGCTGGTGTCGCCACGAGTACCAGGACTCGGGCCACCCGTGACACAACAGCACGAGCGGCCCTTGGCCCGCTTCCGCGATGTGCATCTGGATGCCGTTCGTCTGAACCGTGCGGTGTCGAATCTCCGTCATCGAGTTGCAGGCTATCACGCGACCCATTCAGACTTCCGGCATGCCGGTCGTCCACGAAGAGAAGCTGCGCGTGAACTGGGTCGATACCGATGCGAGCGGTCGCATCCACTACACCTCGGCCCTGCGCTACTTCGAGATCGCGGAGCACGGGCTGATGCGCAGGCTGCTCGGCGGCATGATCACGGCCGGCAACCCGGACTTCGGCCTGCCGCGGGTGCACGTCGAGGCCGACTACAAGCTCGCCCTTCGCTACCCGGACGAGTTCACGTGCAGCGCCCGGGTCGCACACGTGGGCAACACGTCCGCGAGCTATGCCTACGAGATCCGGAACCTGGCCGGGGAGGTGTGCATCGCCGGCAAGATCGCGGTCGTTGCGACCGATGCCCTGGGCCGGAAGACGCCCCTGCCGGCCGCGCTGCGGGGCGCCCTGGAAAAGGGCCTTTGAGCCCCTGCAACAACAAGCTGCGCGCCGCCCAGAGGCAGCTCGTGCGCAGCGGAAACACGGGCTTCACCTATTCCAGGGTCAGGAACTACACTCTCGCTTTCCCGGAAGGCCAGCCCGGTCTCACGAAGGTCGCGGCTCCGCGGCACGCCGTTTGCGAGACCCTCCGCGCCGTTCACAGAGCCCCGAACTCAGAGAACTCAGAGGAGAGGCGTCCTTGAAGAACCGCGCGCTGCAGACTTGGATCGACGAGATGACCGCGCTCTGCCAGCCCGAGCGCGTCCAGGTCTGCGACGGGTCGCAGGCGGAATACGAGGAGATGCTGAAGCTGCTGGTGGCCAGCGGCACGGCCGAGCCGCTCGATCCCAAGCTGCGCCCCAACAGCTTCCTGGTGCGCTCGGATCCGGGAGACGTCGCGCGCGTCGAGGACCGCACCTTCATCTGCTCCAGGAAGCGCGACGACGCCGGCCCGAACAACAACTGGCGCGACCCGGACGAGATGCGTCGCACGCTGCGCGGTCTGTTCGCGGGCGCGATGCGCGGCCGCACGATGTACGTGGTGCCGTTCTCGATGGGGCCGCTCGGCTCTCACATCGCCCACATCGGCGTGCAGCTCACCGACTCACCCTACGTCGTCGCGAGCATGCGCACGATGACGCGCATGGGGAAGGGCGCGCTCGACGTGCTCGGCGACGGGAAGTTCGTGCCCTGCCTGCACTCGGTCGGCGCGCCGCTGTCTCCCGGTCAGCAGGACGTGCCGTGGCCCTGCGACGCGAAGCAGAAGTACATCGTGCACTTCCCCGAGACACGCGAGATCTGGTCGTACGGCTCGGGTTACGGCGGGAACGCGCTGCTGGGCAAGAAGTGTTTTGCGCTGCGCATCGCCTCCGTGATGGCGCGCGACGAGGGCTGGCTCGCCGAGCACATGCTGATCCTGAAAGTGACTTCGCCGAGCGGCCGCTTTCGCTACGTGGCGGCGGCGTTCCCGAGCGCGTGCGGCAAGACGAACCTCGCGATGATGCAGCCGACGATTCCCGGTTGGAAGGTCGAGTGCATCGGTGACGACATCGCCTGGATGAAGTTCCACGCGGACGGGCGGCTCTACGCGATCAACCCCGAGGCGGGCTTCTTCGGCGTGGCGCCCGGCACGAGCGAGAAGTCGAACCCCAATGCGATGCGCACCATCGCCTCGAATTGCATCTTCACCAACTGCGCGCGCACCGAAGAGGGCGACGTGTGGTGGGAGGACATGACTCCCGAGCCGCCGGCGCGACTCACCGACTGGCGCGGCCAGGCGTGGACCCCGGCGAGCAAGTCACCGGCCGCGCACCCCAACGCGCGCTTCACCGCGCCCGCCTCGCAGTGTCCCGTGATCGCGCCCGAGTGGCAGGACCCGCACGGCGTGCCGATCAGCGCGATCCTGTTCGGAGGCCGCCGCGCGACGGTCGTGCCGCTGGTCAACGAGGCGCGTGACTGGGCGCAGGGCACGTTCTTCGGATCGATCATCGCGAGCGAGAAGACCGCCGCGGCCGCCGGCACCATCGGCGAGCTGCGCCGCGACCCGATGGCCATGCTGCCGTTCTGCGGATACAACATGGCAGACTACTGGAATCACTGGCTGCGCGTCGGCCGCGCCGAGGGCGCGAAGCTCCCGAAGGTCTTCTGGGTGAACTGGTTCCGGAAGGGCCCGAACGGCGAGTTTCTCTGGCCCGGCTACGGCGAGAACAGCCGCGTGCTCAAATGGGTGTTCGAGCGCTGCGAGGGCGAGGCGAAGGGCGTCGAGACGCCGATCGGCATCCTGCCCTCGCAGGGCGAGCTCGACACGGACGGACTCGATCTCGATCCGGAGGACCTCGCCGTGCTGCTCGGCGCCGACCTGGACGGCTGGCTCGCCGAGCTCCCGCTGATCCGCGATCACTACGCCGTGTTCGGCGATCGCCTGCCGCCCGAGCTCGGCAAGGAGCTGTCCGCGCTCGAGCAGAGGCTGAAGGCGGCGCGCTCCTAGCCGACGAACCCGATCTTCTTGTGACTGCCGTCGCAGTACGGCTTGTTGGCCGACGCGCCGCAGCGACACAGATAGGTCTCGGTCGTGCGCAGGATCGTCCGGCCCGTGCCGGTCACGATCTCGAGCGGCCCCTGCACGCGCAGCGGGCCGTTCGGCGCCGGAGTCACGGTGAGCGCGCCGCCGCGCACCGCGAGCGCCTCCGACTCCTTCGTGGCCGGCTCGCCCGTCGCGCTGAACGCCGCCGCGTTGTGACTCCCGTCGCAGAACGGCTTGTTCTTGGACGCGCCGCAGCGGCACAGCGTCGCCCGGTAGCCGGCCGCCACGCCGCCGACCACGAGCTCCGCATGCAGCGCGAGCGGCCCGTTCTCGCGCACGTGCGCGGTGTTCACCAGCGGCGCCTTCTCGCCCGGTCCGCCGTCGTTGCGCGCGAAGGTGATCGCGCCGGACGGGCAGGTGAGCGCGAGGTGAGCGACCTCGCCGGGTGTCGCTCGATCGGGATGGATCCACTCTCCGGGCACGTTCGGCACGAACACGTCGGGTCGGCCGAGCACGCAGTTGCGCGAGTGAACGCACTTGTTCGCCTCGAAGCGGATCGTGACTTCGCGGCCGCGGACTTCCTCGATGGAACTCATGGCGCTCTCCGTTCGATGGGCATCATGTTGACGATCGTGCGTCCGTCGAGGAGCACCCAGGCGGGCGCGATCTCGTAGCCCTTCGCCTCACGATAGCGCTCGAAGGCCGGGTTCACGCGCACATACGACACCAGGAACGACAGCGGCATGCGCCACGGGAACTCCGCGACCATGCCGCGCTGCGAGGCGAGCTCGCGCAGCTGCACGTCCGGCAGCGCCGCGAGCTTCTCCGCGCCGCCGCCGACCGCGACGCCGATCTGCGCCGAGCCGTCGGGCTTGTAGACGCCGAGCGGCCGCAGCTCGCTGGCGCCCGCCGCGGAGAGCTCCGCGCGGAGCTCTTCCGTGTCCCCCCCGACGTCGGCCGGCGTC
>Ga0326726_10004594_pt1 | contig 12578 bp, 9 predicted proteins | sample MHFenrmetagenome_2_FD_207603 | JGI IMG/M metagenome (GOLD analysis project Ga0326726, IMG submission 207603) | Lab enriched peat soil microbial communities from Michigan Hollow, Ithaca, NY, United States - MHF15MN | ecosystem: Environmental > Terrestrial > Soil > Wetlands > Peat | place: USA...
TCCAGAAGCCCCTTCTTCAAATTCTTTTCTCCCAGGGTCACCCTCAATGGGATCCCGATGAGATCGGCGTCTTTGAATTTTACTCCCGGGGTCTCTTCTCGGTCATCGTATAAGACGTCTATTCCGTTCTTCAAAAAGGTTAGGTAGAGCTGCTCCGCCGCCTCCTTCAGGAGGTCCATTTTGATATTCACAGGAAGAATGAGAACCTGGAAAGGCGCAATGGGCATGGGGAAGATGATTCCATTTTGGTCGAAATGCTGTTCGATGGCGGCGGCGACCGTCCTTCCGACACCGATTCCATAGCACCCCATGATGCTCTCTTTTTCTTTTCCCTGATCATCCAAAAAGGTGGCTCCCATGGCCCGGCTGTATTTGGCGCCCAGCTTGAAGGTGTGGCCGACCTCAATCCCTTTATCCAATCTGGTCTCTTCGCCGCAGAGAGGACAATGGTCTCCGGGAGTAAATTTTCGAATATCCACAAATCGAGAGACCCGAAAATCCCGGCCCGTATTCACCTGGATGAGATGGGTATCTTTTTCGTTGGCTCCCGTGACGAAGTCGAGCATCTCCTGAATGTCCAGGTCGGCGAGAATGGGGATGGAGAGACCGATCGGCCCGGCGAATCCTTTAGGAGCACGGGTGATCTCCTCCACCGTCTGCTCGGTGGCTAATTGAATGTTTTCTGTGCCCCATACAGCTTTCAACTTCTTCTCGCTGATCTCATGGTCACCTCGGACCAAAGCCGCGACACATCCCTTATCGGATTCGAAGATAAGGGTTTTTACCAAATCCCGGGATGAGACATTAAGAAACTGTGTGACCTCTTCGACGGTTCGCTTCTCCGGGGTCAATACTTTTTGAACAGGCTTCTGGGATCTTTTATCATGAGGTTGGCCACTTTTTACCGGTCTTCGGAATTCGGCTTTCTCAATATTGGCCGCATAAGAACAGCGGGTACAGCTGACGATGGTTTCCTCCCCGGTTTCGGCCAGCACCATAAATTCGTGAGAGAACGTTCCTCCAATCAGACCGGATTCCGCCTCGACCGTTTTAAATTTCAGACCACACCGCGTGAAGATCCGCTGATAGGCCTCGACCATCTTCTGGTAACTGACATCGGCTCCCTTCTCATCGGCATCGAAACTGTAGGCATCTTTCATGATGAATTCACGGGCTCGCATGACACCGAAGCGGGGTCGAATCTCATCTCTGAATTTGGTCTGGATCTGATAGAGATTGAGGGGCATCTGACGATACGACCGGATCTCTTTACGGGCGATATCCGTGATGACCTCCTCGTGAGTGGGCCCCAAACAACAGTCCCTGTTGTGGCGATCCTTGAATCTTGCCAACTCGCTCCCGTATTCTTCCCACCGATGGCTTTCCTGCCAGAGCTCCGCAGGTTGGACAAAGGGGAGCAACACTTCGATGGCACCGGCCCGGTTCATCTCCTCACGGATGATGGTCTCCACCTTTCGAATGGCCCGGAGACCCAGGGGGAGGTAGGAATAGATGCCGGAGGCCAGTTTCCGAATCATCCCCGCCCGAAGCATCAATTGATGGCTGGGGACTTCGGCTTCAGAAGGAACCTCCTTCAATGTCGGCAATAGATATTGGGAATATCGCATTTCCATTCCTCCGAGAAAGGCTCCGGTTCGGAACCTTTACCATGTAACCTATGACTTATACCTTATACCTAATAGCTTATAACTCTTAACTCATCCGCCTTGATTTTTCTTCTTATCTAATATATATAAACTTCTCACAAATGAAAAGAATTGCTCCTGTTCAAGGTTTGACCCTTTTTTTCCTGATTGGTTTGGTCATTTTGACCCTTGTTTTCAGCGGTCAACTTCCGCTCTGGCATTCTTTGCTCCTTCGCTACATGATGCTATTAGGTCTTCTCTTCGTCCTAAAATTATCATCGGATCGAATGATGGCAGGAAGGATGGCGACCTTCTTTCATCATTTTTCTCCCATCCTATTTGTCATCCTCATTTATGAGTCTCTCGGTGACTTGATCCAGCATCTCCAGCCGGATATCGATCCCCGGTTGATCCAAATCGATTTTTCCATGTTCGGGGTTCATCCTACTCTATGGATGGAACAATGGATCGTTCCCTGGCTGACGGATATCTTGTCTTTGGCGTACCTCAGCTATTATTTCATCCCGGTCGTTTTAATTATCGCTCTTTATCTGAAAGGGCGGATGATGGAATTTGATCAGGCAATGTTTGTCCTGGCCTTTGGATACTACGTCTCATTTATCGGCTACATCCTCTTCCCTGCCGTTGGGCCCCGTTATGCATTAACCCATCTCTACTCCGTCCCTCTTGAAGGGAGCTTCATCACCGACTTTGTCAGAGATACCTTGAACGCCTTGGAGCATAATAAACGGGACTGCATGCCCAGCGGCCACACCCAGATCGTTCTTATCGCCTTATTTCTGGCCCATCGCCACGAAAAGATTCTTTTCTATATTTTTTCCCCTATTATCTGTGCTCTCATCCTTTCCACGGTCTACCTGAGATACCACTATGTCATCGACCTTTTTGCTGGAGTTGGATTGGCGATCGGGTGCATGATCATTGGTCCTCTCCTTTATCAATGGTGGAATGTCGAAGGCAGGAAGCAGCGAGTCGAGAGTGGAATGTAGAAAGGAGTTATTTCCCACGACCTTCCGCCTTCTACTTTCCGCGGTCCGATGCGAGAGGCATTTCATAAATCCGATAGGTTTTGTAACGGCTCCCCCCCATCGCCTCAATCCCGTGCTGCATCAGGACATTTTCTTCCAGAATCCATGAACATTCTGATCGATGATAACCCTTCTTGATCCCTCTTCTAAAGGTCTCGACATAGAGGAGACCTTCCACGCCCTTTTTCTGAAAGGCATGCTTGACACCCAGGAGCATGACTCGAATCTTATGAATTTTTCTTGAATAATAAAGGAACTTGAGCGCACCGAGAAGCCCGATCTTTCCGTTCAGGTGTTTGAGAACCTCGTTGTAATCCGGGAGGGAGACTGAAAACCCCACAGGCTCCTCTCCCCAGTAAGCGAAGAGGACCAAATCAGAAACGACCAGGGGCTTCAGCTCTTTGGCTAAAAGGGTGATCTCTTCGTCGGTGAGGGGAACGAATCCCCAATTCTTGCTCCAGGCCTCGTTGTAGATCTCCGTAATAATCTTTAACTCTCCGTCAAAATGGCGGAGATCGATGGGCCGAATATGAAGCCGGGGTTCCCTTTTCATCAGCCTCTCAGTGATGCGGTTGAGACGATCAAGAACGAAAAATGATTCCTCCAGCAGGTAAGCATAAAGATCCATCCTCTTCCTCAGGCCAAAACCCTCAAATAAAGGAGGATAATACGAAGGGTTGAAGGGCATCATGAGGCAGGGGGAGGAGTCGAATCCATCGATGAGCAGGCCGCATTCATCGTTGGTGGAGGGATTCATCGGTCCCGCCATCTTTTCCATTCCACGTCCCTTCAGCCAGCCTGCGGCCCTTGAGAGGAGACCTTCTGCGACCCCGGCATCATGAATGGATTCGAAAAATCCGAAGAAACCCACCTTCTCCTGGTGACACTCAATGTAGTTGTGATCGATGATCGCTGCAATTCTTCCAACGATCTTTTCTTCCCGATAGGCCAGAAAGAGGATCATCTCCGAATGGGAGCGGAAGGGGTGCCTTGGACTAAATTTGGAGAGCAGATCTTTGATAAGGGGAGGGACCCAATACCGATCTCCCCGATAGATCTCCCAGGGAAATCGAATGAAGGTCATGAGGTCCTGTTGATTTTTTACTTCTTCAATGCTGAGTCCCTGACTTGCCATGCCCCTGATTTCCATTAAATTAGATCGAGTTGATTTCCCACCTTCTTGAAGGCGGCCAGGACCCTATCCAGCTGCTCTTCGGTATGGGTTGCCATATAACTTGTTCTGAGCAGCTCTCTCCCCGGAGGCACGGCAGGGCTGACGACAGGATTCACAAAGACACCATTTTCGAAAAGGAACTTACACATCTCATAGACTTTTATGCTGTCTTTAATAATGATGGGAACGATCGGCGTTTCACTGGTGCCGGTATCATATCCCAGCTCTTTATAACTTTTGAGCATTTTATGAGTATTCTTCCAGAGCTGTACTCTTAACTGGGGTTGTTCCTCGATGATATCCAGAGCGGTACTGACGGAGGCGACCAAGGAGGGCGGAAGACTGGCGCTGAAGATCATCGAACGGCCGACATGTTTGATAAAATCGATCACCAGTTTTGAGCCCGCCACAAACCCTCCGATGGCCGCAAGAGATTTGCTGTACGTCCCCATGATGAGGTCCACCTGATCTTCCAGGTCAAAATGCTCTGCCGTTCCTCTCCCTCCTTCTCCCAAAACTCCAACGCCGTGGGCATCATCCACCATCACCCTTGCCCCATAGGCTTTCGCCAGGTTGACAATGTGAGGAAGGTCGGCGATGTCTCCTTCCATACTGAAAACGCCGTCCACGATGATCAACTTGCCTTTGTCTTTCGTCGCTTCAAGAACCCTCTCCAGATCCTTCATGTCATTATGACGGTATTTTTTCACCCGTCCGAAAGAGAGACGGCAACCATCAATGATGCTGGCATGGTCATATTTATCAATAATCGCCACATCATTTCGACCCAGAAGGGCGGAGATGGTCCCCAGATTGGTTTGATAACCGGTGGCGAAAACGACAGCAGCCTCTTTTCGAAAGAAACGGGCTAACTTGACTTCCAATTCTTCGTGGATTTCAAGATTGCCGTTGAGAAATCGTGAACCGGCACAGCCGCTTCCAAATCGTTCAATGGCTTTTATGGCGGCCTCCTTTACACGAGGATGGTTGGTGAGGCCGAGATAATTATTGGAGCCGATCATGATCACTCGTTTTCCATTGACCACCACTTCAGCGTCCTGGGCCGATTCGAGCTTTCTGAAAAAGAAATAGTGACCGCTTGCTTTCAGCCCCTGGGTCTGTTCATAAATTTTTAAGGATTTTTCAAAAACATCCATGGGATCACCTCGCCTTTTCCTATAACCAATTTTCTTTTCGATACCATTCGAAGGTGAGTTTGGCACCTTGCGGCAGCGAAATCTTGGGTTCAAAACTCAGATCCTTTTTCGCTTTGGTAATATCACAAACCCAATTTCTATGCAGCATCTCCTCCACCTTGCCTTTATTGAGAAGGGGAGGCTTTCCAGAGAATTTGGAAAGATATTCTGAAAAAGAAGCCAAACCCGTCATCATCCATGCCGGGACACGAATGCACAGGGCGGTCACTTCCATTGCCTGTGCAAAGATATCACCGATCTCTTCGAGACGGTAATCTTGACCATCGGAGAGGAAGAATATCTCACCGCTGGGCTCCTCGGCTTGAGCGGCCAAGAGAATCGCCTGAACGATGTCATCCACATAACACAGGCTGACGTGCTGGGCTTCACCGGAGAGGCATAATTTAATCCCTTTGGAGAGGAGTTTGAAAAAGGCATAGATATCCTTGTCCCTTGGTCCATAAACAGCACAGGGCCGCAGGATCAGCAAGGGGAGTTCGTGGACATGGGCCAGGGCCAACTCCTCTCCCATTCTCTTGCTCTGTCCGTAGGGGGAGACGGGCCTGCATTGATCAGACTCCTTTTTCCTGTTCCCGTTCTGACAGGGACCTGCTGCGGCTTGGCTTGAAAGGTAGATAAATTTCCGGATGGGGGCTTTCTGTTCAAGGCAGGACTGGATCAGATTCTCTGTTCCCATTGCATTGGCCTCAAAATAGGTCCTTTCATGGCTGGCCTTTGTCACACCTGCCAGATGAAAGATCTGATCGACACCTTTCACGGCTTCTTTTAAGGAGTCCTTTTCAGAGCAATCCCCGAAGGCCGTCTCGATTGGAAGACCTTTCAGCCACCTCAGATCGCTCGTCCTCCGGAGGAGGCAGCGGACCTCGATTCCTCTTTGATGGAGCGCTTCCACAAGATGACTTCCGATAAAACCAGTCCCTCCAGTGACCAAAACTTTCAAACTGTTTCACCCTGAGCTAAATTCTCCAAATTTTATCTGTTTTCAAAGAATTGTCAAGGAGGATTCGACATTCCAAGAATCATCCTCTCTATCATTTAAGGGATGTTGGGAGGAGAAATGAGATGACCTGATTTTCTGCGCCGATGAATCGAATATCGGTGAGTCGCGCAAGCAAGGACCCGTCGGGGCCTGACCTTCCCAGACTCAAATCCGAAATGACCGCCCTTCCAATCTTTTCCACTTTAGGATGAGAGGACCCGGATCTCTCGATTCCCCAGATGCTGTGGATGACATAATGTTTCCCCTTATCCCTTCCCAGGTAGAGCATGATATGGCCCGGGAGCCGGAGGGTGGTTGCCAGGGGGATAGCTTGATCCAAAACCTTTCTCTTCTCTTTTTCAGTCTTTCCCCCTACCATGCCCAGATCAATTCCTACGGTTGCTTGTTCTTTTGAATTCCGTGGCATTAAAATGCCGAAGGTCCTGAAGAGATCCATGATGAATCGAGAACAGTCCCTGCCGCCGAGGCGATCCCCCCAGCCGTAAGGATGGTTCAACATTTTGAAGGCCTGACGTGCGGCCTTTTCTTGGGTAAAAGGAAGAAGACCCCAATGGACATCCTCTTTTGAGTGGAGGTACCCTTTTCTAAAGGTCAAGTGTCCTGTTTCCTCTCTTGACGGGATCTGGATGACATAGCTTGCCTGGGTCGTTTGATTTCCGTTTGGGCGACTGAGGAGAGGAAAGGAGTCTCCCATCTGGGCAAGGAAGAGCTTCTGCCGAAGAAGGGGGTCTCCGGAGATATGAACCAAATTTCCAGTAACCAAAAGCCGGTCCTTTGCTTCTTCGTATCCGACGACCTCGCTTCTCTCTCTGGCAATAGCGAGATCACGCACGCGTACCCATCCACGGATAAAAGGGGTCTGCGCATAAGCCCACTGTTGGTCTTTGCTGAAGTGATAGATTCCAATCGCAGATCCCGGAGAGATAGAGGAATGTTGAAAACGATCGAACTCGAAACGGTTAGGGGTGCTCATGGAAGGGTCATCTGTGGGGAAGACGCGAATATCTGTACGCTTGACGATGAGGCCCAAAAGCATTCGACTGCTTTCTTTGACAGACCCTTCGTTCAGATAGTTTCTTAATTCATTCCAAAAAGGTTCTCCAAGAGGGATTCCGCTTTTGCCATAACGAACCTCCCCGGCCCTTCCAAAATTTTCCCAATCCTCCTTCAGGAGGGAGAGGATCTCCTCCCTTTTCCAATCTTCCTTGAGATCGCTTATCCTGCAGAGCAGGAGGTCCTTCTTCTTTAGATTTTCTTCATTCATCTTTTGGATCTTTTCAGGGGCTAATAATAGCTTCTTCGGACTTTCAATCTTTTTGATCCAAAATTCAGGGCTCTCCATCTCCGGGGTGACGTGGGGAAGCCGAGGCGAAGCGATGGGGGGTCGGGAGGCATATCCCAGGATGATAATGGAAAAAAATGTGATGGTTAGGATCCGTCTGAGATAGAGGGCAAACATATGATCGACGTCACCTATCAATTGGAGATTTCTTCAGGATCACAGGTTTCTGTGAATCCTCAAGTAACGAATAGCCGAATTTGGGAAAACAGTCAAGGGGATCTATTCTGCGCTACTCTCTTATACCGTTCCGTGACACCAAACGTCATTTAGAATAACCGTTGCCGGTAACTGATTGAGCCTGAAAACGGCAGGTAGGGGTGCGGAAATGGGGACGGCTCGAGGCCAACTTTTTTTCGGAGAATTTTTCTTGACAAAAGAGATAAAATATCTTAAATTAAAACTGTCTCGTTTGGTGTGAGACCAAATCGAGTTACCAAAAATGGTAGCTCTTTTTTTTGTGCCCGGTTTTAAGATAAGTAAACTGCAATGATTTCATCAAGTTGAAAAAATAAATTCAATGAGAAGGGAGGTAGATCGCCATGGTTTGTCAGACTGTCAAGGTAGGAACAGAGTGCATCTTCATGAAGAAGAACGGCTGTTCCTATAACGGTGGGAGATGCTATCCCATCGTCGAGTCCTGCAAAGGGTGTGACCGGATAGTGACTTTCGAAGTGGGGTCCTATTGCAAGACCTATTGTGAGCCCTCGATTAAATGGGCAAAAGGGTCCTGCAATTTTGCCACTCACGTCAAGAAGGAAGTCAAAGAGGACACCTTTAAGCTAAACCCTTTGAAGGCCTCCAAGCGAAACGTTAGCCAAAAGGTTTGATGAAAATCACAAACCTTTGGTGATGGTTTAAATTAAAACCCTTCTCCTTTCTGCTTTCTATGGGGCAGCGGGAGGAGGGTTTTTTTCTTTTCTCAGAGTCACCCAGCAGAAAAAGCTGATCATCGCGCAGGCAATGAAGATGAGGATATGAACTCCAAACCCTGTGGCGATTGCTTTCTCTTTGGAAAGTCCAGCTATCAGAAATCCAGCCGCCCATCCAGCCTCCAGTGTTCCCCAATTCCCAAACCCGCTGATAGGTATTGCACTGGCCATCAAACCTACGGAAGAACCAAAAACCACTCTTAAGAAAGATATTTCGATCCCAAATCCCCTGAGAAGGGCGTAACACATCCAGAACACCATGATCCATGAAATGAAAGTTGTCAGAATCACAGGAAAATAGGCCTTTCGGGCCCTAATGGCATAAAAATCTTCTGCCATCTCATTCATTTTCTTTTGAACCCAGAGAAAGGATTTGAGAGCCTTTGGTTTTTTCCATTGAGATATCTTGCCAAGGACATTCGAAACCCATGTCATGAGGGCACCCATATACAAAAAGGCAAGGAAGATGAGGCCGAGCAATAAGGCGCCGAGGAGAATAAGAAGAAACGGGTTGATTTTAAAAAAACTTTGAAACTCGATCGAAGCAGACAGGAAAATGATCAGAACAGTGATAAAGTCATAAACTCTTGATGTAATCAGGGAGGCTAATCCCTCCGTCATGCTTCTCCCACTCATTTTATTCAAGAAATAGGGATAGGAGAGTTCCCCCAATTTTGAGGGAAGGACCATGATCGATAAATTATGGAAAACGGTGATCCTGAAAAGGTCTGAGATGGGGACATCCTTTGAGTGGATCAGCCATTTGAATCGGAGGGCGCGGAAGAGAAGAGCGAGGATGTAACCCGTTGTTCCCAATACGGTCCAGATGGGATCGACGGTTGTTAAGAGAGCATAAAGGTCTTTGAGAGATATCTGAGAAAGAAGGACGTAGAAGATGATAGCCGTGATCAGGATGGAGAGAATAATTCGTTTTGACAAGGTCACCCCGAAAGTTTTGGAGAATCTGTTTCAAAACAAAAGATTTCTTTTTACAATTTTCGTGTTGGATTGACGACTATTCTAAAACATGGTAAGAAAAAAAGGAATAGTGTTTATCTCAGAGCGCGAAGCCGGCGTAGCTCAGTGGTAGAGCAACTGATTCGTAATCAGTAGGTCGAGGGTTCAAATCCCCCCGCCGGCTCCAGTAATTCATTGGAAATCCTGGATGTTTTATGCGGTAGGTAATTGGTTAGAAATTGAGATTTCGTCCTTTTCCACTATTGAGAATTAATTCCTCGATCATTTCTCTTTGGTAGTCCACGTCTGAGCCAATATAGAAAGCAACGGTCGACTTTTCTCAGCTCATCGGGAGAACAATAGGCGACAAGGCAGAGCGTCTCCTTGTTGAGTATTTTCTTAAGTGATGTTTCTTCAAAACTCCCCATCCATAGAACCTTCCAAGTCGTAATCGATAAGATAAACTAACACACAAGAAGGCCCGGTCTTCTTCCGGATGAGAAGAAGATCATCCAACTTTCCCCCAAAACTTCCTGAACAAGTCACCTTCAAAAAGGCGAGTTGTGGAGTAACAAAATTTTACCAGTTTTGACAAAATTACACTCCTTGCAATTCAAAATTTGCGGCACCTCAATTCCTACTAAAGTTTAAATTGCTATTAAGAATTCGTTACTTACTCATTAACATCTTCAAATCTAATCTTTGGCACCTCTTATGCAAAAATATTGTACGAACCCATGCAAACAAGCCATCTCACAATTTTTTCTAAACGGATCGTGCACCCCTTTCTTATTTTATTTCTGATTATCCTTGTTCCCACGCCTTGCCCGAGCCAGACCCTGAATGAATCCTCTGATCAAATCTGGACAGTCGGCCTCAACCGATGGACGGCTGAAGAAGAGCAGCGGTTTGGAAGATGGGTTGATGAAAATATTACGGAAGATTTTTTTATTCGTTACAAGACCCAAACCGATTGCGCGGATGTCCTTTATGCGATCCGCTGGATCTACGCACGAATCGCTCATCTTCCCGCTGCCGCTACCACAAAAGATGGCAGAGTGATCGGCCACTGGTCCAAGGACTGGAAGCATCTTCCAACCCACACGGAGTGGCAACAGGACCAACGTTTCCGTGCCGCCCTTCTCCATCTCCTTTCGGAGACCTGGACAGGAACTCTTCCCCTCGATACCTATCCCATTCGCATCTCTCCCGATTCGGTCACACCGGGAACGCTCCTTCGTATGACAGAATCCCATTGCGGCATCGTCGGCCATGTCTCCTTCGGCGGAAGCCAGGCCCATCCTCTTCAGACCTGGGAATCAATGCTTCCGGTGAAGGCCAGAAAACTGGTTTTGAGAAGTTTTTTTTCTTCCAGGCCGGAATCGAAAACCCACACAGGTCTGGTCAAGTTCCGATGGCCGATTCTTGGAAATGGGGGATGGAAGTATCTCCCTGTCAAAGAGCATCCCTTCTATTCTGAAGAGCAATATACCTCTGGCTTTTATGAGGGGTACGAAGACTTTGTCGAGGCCGTGGCCAAGAGGATCGACCCACCACACTGTGAGCCCACGGAAAAGATGGTAAACGTTATAGGGACGATCACCCGCTTTCTCAGGGATAGGGTTCCTATTGTCCTGGCAGGGTACCAGCAGTGTTACAGGGGCGGATGCCCAGAAGGTTGGGACCGATGGGAGATTCACAATACCCTTGGTGGGGATGGGATGATCAATCTCCTGATGGATCATGTTTCCGAGATCATCGAATTGAACCACCTCGACCGTGAGATGGCAGAAGAGATGATGAAGGCCATTTCCATCGATATCTCAAAGGACCGCTCGGTCACGTTCTATGATGTCTATCAAAACTGTCCCTGGCTATCCCCTGATCCGAAGGACCCGATCGAAGCGCGTTGGGGATTGAAGAAGTGTGAGATGATTCGGGCACAGATCCGCACCGCCAGAGACAGCATTGTCTTCATTGAGGCCATTTATGGGAAAAAAGACCCTAAATATGCGGACTTCTCGATCCGGCAGCAGCGGGAAATCCTCTGGAGGCTCAACGAACAATTGACGAAGTCCGAATGCCATTTCGCTGCCCAGGTAAATTAGAGGCCACCGAACAGCACCCGGCACTCTGCTTGAAACAAACTTTCAGAATGAATCAGAATCAACGTCATCTCTTGGGTAAGAGAGAATACTCCTGATCAATATCGAAAGGAAGCTTATCAGGGGCTGGGTATCTCGTCCTTTTAGTTAGGCATAGCTACCAGTAACCGTTACCTTTGCGAATTACCATAGACTGAGCTGTTGTAGGGCATGCCGTGTAAAACGTAATCGGTAGGGCGAGGGATCACATCCCTCCGCCGGCTCCATCCGATCATCGGCCCACTACCTTCTTGTTTCAGGCCGGCCTCGCAGATAATCGAGCATATCCGCCCCTTCCTGCGATGAAAAAAAGCCACCGCATTTTGGACATCGAATCATTGTGTCTTTCGCTGTCTCCTGAGTGGTCCACGCGCATCCAAAACAAAATAAGGACAATAAGGACAACATGGAAAGAATTATCACCCATTTACGCATAGGAATTCACTCCTCCTTTTTATTCTATTCATTCTTTGCTATTATGCATGAAGTCGATTAATCAATCAACTGTCTTAGAAAAAGATGTTAACTTTTTTAGTTTCAATGCCGGTCTTGTTCATTTGAGGTCCCCGGTTGACACATCCATATTTTTTCTTTATCTTGTGTCAAGAGAAAATGATTTGACGAAAGCAAAGAGATCTCGGAGGAGGGGTTGGAAATTCGCTCATTGGTTGAAAAAGATAGGGCAACGTTGTTTTCGATGCTGATCAGGACCCGCTCCTTCACCCCTGAAGAGATTGAGGTGGCAATGGAATTGATCGACATCGTATTAAAGGATCCGAATCAGAAGGATTATCAGATTCATTGTAGGGTAGATGAGCAAGATCGGACCATTGGATTTATCTGTTACGGTCCCACTCCGATGACCCAGGGGACCTTCGATCTTTACTGGATCGCCGTTGATCCTGATTTCCAGAAACAAGGGGTGGGTTCAACCCTTTTAGTTTCCTTGGAAGAAATGGTGAAGGCGAAGGAGGGCCGGATGATTCTTGCGGATACTTCGACGATCCCTCATTACGAGAAGACGCAAAGATTTTATCTGAAGAATGGATTTCAAGAGGTAGCGAGAGTCCCCGATTACTATCATCCTGGTAACGATCGGATCACTTTCTGCAAAAAGTTA
>Ga0326726_10004595_pt1 | contig 12578 bp, 9 predicted proteins | sample MHFenrmetagenome_2_FD_207603 | JGI IMG/M metagenome (GOLD analysis project Ga0326726, IMG submission 207603) | Lab enriched peat soil microbial communities from Michigan Hollow, Ithaca, NY, United States - MHF15MN | ecosystem: Environmental > Terrestrial > Soil > Wetlands > Peat | place: USA...
CATCAACTCAGTGGCGGGGAGCGCCAGCGAGTAGTGATCGCGCAGGCGCTGGTTTGCTGGCCGGCGCTGGTCACGGCAGACGAACCGACCAGCTCCTTGGATTCGACCACGCAGGCTGAGATCCTGGCTCTGCTCAAAGGCCTGTGCCAGGAGTTGGGAATCTCGCTGCTGCTCATCAGCCATGACCCGGCGGTGCTGGCAACGCTCTGCGACCGCGTGCTGGTGATCTATGCGGGAAGGATCGTGGAACAGGGCCCCTTGCTGGAACTATATTGCCGGCCGCGACATCCCTACACGCAAGCCCTGCTGTCGTTGATGGCCAGCCGGCAGGGCGAGAACAGCAGCCAAGTGCTTCCGACAATTCCCGGACAGCCGCCAAATTTGCTGCAGCTCTCTTCCGGCTGCAGTTTCGAGCCGCGTTGCTCGGAGCGCTTCGCGGCTTGCGCGGTACGATCACCGGAAGAAGTCGTGGAAGGAGAGCGCCGCGTGCGCTGCTTCAAGTATGGCGGCTGACGGCAACCAGGACGGCGTCGGCGTGCAACCCCTGTTGCGTGTGGAACGACTGCGCAAGACGTATGCGCAACGTCATCCGCTATCGCTGCGCGAGCACTCGGTTACCGCCTTGGACGGGGTGGACATGGTCGCTGCCCGGGGTTTGTTTCTGGCGCTGGTCGGCGAGTCGGGTTCGGGAAAGTCCACGCTGGCGCGGTGCATCGCGTGCCTGGAGCGGCCGTCAACTGGCAGCATTTGGTTTCAGGATACCGACGTGACCGGGCTTGGCGAGAGCGAACTGCGCCGCATCCGCCCGAAGATACAACTCATCTTTCAGGATGCCGCCACTGCGCTGAACCCGCGTTTCTCGGCGCTTGAACTCGTCGAGGAGCCCCTTCGCATCCAACACTACGCAAGCGCGCGCGCACGAGCCGAGAAAGCGCTGCATGCCATGGCGCAGGTGGGGCTGCCGCCGGATTGCGCCCCACGCTACCCCCACCAGTTCAGCGGAGGTCAGCGGCAGCGGTTGGCCATCGCCCGCGCCTTGGTGCAGGAACCTGAGCTGCTGATCCTGGATGAAGCGCTTTCCGGCCTCGACCTATCTCTCCAGGCGCAGATCGTGAATACTCTGCTCGAGTTGCGGAAGCGGCACGCGCTGACCTACCTCTACATCTCTCACGACCTCGGCATGGTGAAGCAGGTGGCCGACGAAGTTGCCGTCATGCACGGCGGCCGCGTGGTGGAACGTGCCCGCACGGCGGAACTGTTCCGCAATCCGCAACAGCCGGTTACGCGGGCGCTGGTCGCCGCCATCCCGGAAATCCCCTGCCATCGCCCCACCGCGAGGAGCGTGTAACCATGCGCTACCTGCTGCGCCGATTGCTGCATGCCGTCCTCGTGCTGGCGGGCGTCTCCGTGCTTTCGTTTCTTTTTTCCGAGATGTCGCCCGGCGACTACTTCGCCGAGATGCGCATGATGCCGCAAGTCTCGCCGGAGACCATCGCGGCGCAGCGCGCACAATACGGCCTGGATCGTCCGTTGCCTATCCGCTATGCGCGCTGGCTCCAGTCCGTAGCGCGCGGGGACTTCGGATACTCGTTCGCCTACAACGCACCAGCGCGCCAGCTGCTGGGCGTGCGCGCGCGTAACACCCTGCTGCTGACCGGGACCGCGGTCCTCCTGTCGTGGATGCTGGCGATCCCGTTCGGCATCTGGGCCGCCGTCCATCGTCGCGGCTGGGCCAGACGCGCTTTCGGGGTTGGAACTTCGGCCTTGCTCGCGATCCCGGATCTGCTGCTTGCGCTGGCGTTGCTGATGCTGGTGGTGCGAACCCGGATCCTGCCCGTCGGCGGCATGTTCTCGGTGAACGTCGCCGAAATGACTTCCCTGGGAAAACTACAAGACTTGGCGGCGCACATGCTGCTGCCGGTCCTGGTGATCGTGCTGGGAACGCTGCCCGCGCTGTTGCGGCACGTGCGCGCTGCCATGATCGAGGTGTTGGACGCGCCATTCATCCGCGCCGCGCGTGGGCATGGCCTGCCGGAGAACTGGGTGCTCTTCCGCTATGCCCTGCCCGTCGCCGCCAATCCCCTGATCTCGCTGTTCGGGTTCTCGCTGGCCACTCTGCTCAGCGCATCGCTGCTGGTTGAAGTCATCATGAGTTGGCCGGGGCTGGGACCGATGCTGCTGGAAGCCATCTTTGCGCGCGACTTGTACCTGGTGATCGGAGCGGTTGTGTTTTCGACTCTCTTTTTGCTCGCGGGTAACCTGGTGGCGGACCTGTTGCTCTACGCCGCCGACCCGCGCATCCGAACGGAGAAGGCATGAGTCACGACCGCAGGATTTGGGCGATTGCGGCGGTATTGATCTTCTTCCATGCTGCCGCCATCTTCGCCGACTTCCTGGCGCCGTACGATTTCGCCGCCCAGGACCGCGGCATGGCATTTGCGCCGCCGGCGCGTCTGCACTTCGTGGACAACACCGGAGTCTTCCACCTCCGGCCTTTCGTTTACGGAATCAAGCTGCGCCAGGGCAGCCTCACCGAATACCAGGAAGATCGAAGCCGCCCCTTCCCCATTCGCTTCTTCGTCACGGGCGAGCCTTACAGGGTTCTGGGGTTGTGGAACTCACGGCTGCGTTGCTTCGGAGTGGATGAGCCCGGCCGTATTCTGCTGATGGGCGGTGACGGTTTCGGCCGCGACGTTTTCTCGCGCTTGCTTTATGGGGGCCGGGTCTCACTGTTTTCAGGATTGTTGGCAGCCGGGCTCTCGTTGGGCATCGGCCTGTTCCTGGGAGCGTTCTCCGGCTTTTACGGAGGCTGGCTGGACGACATCATCATGCGCGTGTCGGAAGTCTTCCTGGCACTCCCCTGGATCTACCTGTTGCTGGCCCTGCGCGCGTTCCTGCCGCTGCGCGTGGATCCTGCCGACGCGTTCTTCCTGCTGGTTGGAGTGATCGGGTTCGTAGGCTGGGCGCGCCCGGCGCGGCTGGTGCGCGGAGTGGTGCTGAGCGCGAGAGAGCGTACGTTCGTGCTGGCGGCTCGAGGTTTCGGCGCGTCCAATTCCTATCTGCTGCGTCGGCACGCATTGCCGCCGGCCTTGGGAGTCTTGTTGACGCAGGCCGCCCTGCTGGTGCCGCAATACATTCTTGCGGAAGTGACTCTCTCCTTCCTCGGCCTCGGCGTGGCCGATCCTGTTCCCAGTTGGGGAAACATGCTCGCCGACTTGCAGCAGTACCACGTGCTGACTTCCTACTGGTGGATGCTGATTCCCGGATTCGCACTGCTGCCCGTATTCCTTGCCTACTATGTCCTGGCGAACCTCTTGCACCAGCGGGTAAAATCCTTAGTCCTTTAAACCAGCGGATTGGGCGGTTGAGCTTGAAATTGGCGATCGAGAAGCTGACTCTCGTCTTGCTGAGCGTGGCGGCCTGTACCGGTTGGGCTCTTTCCCAGAACGAGGAACTGCTCAGAACAGATGCGGAAGTCGGCCGCCATGGTGGACGCCTGGTGGTGAGTCAGCGTGCCGAGCCCAAGACACTGAACCCGGTCACCGCCGTGGATAGTGCTTCGCGCGATGTGATCCGCCGCATGTTTGCCGACTTGATCCACATCAATCGCCAGAGCTTCCAGACCGAGGCCGCCCTGGTGAAGTCCTGGACAGCCACCCCTGACGGCCGGAGCTACACTCTGTCCTTGCGACGCGGGTTGAGATTCTCCGACGGAAAACCCTTCGACGCCGACGATGTCATCTTCACCTTCCAGGTATACCTCGACGAGAAAGTGCATTCCCCGCAGCGTGACCTGCTTGTCGTCGGCGACCGGCCCATTGCCGTCACCAAGCTGGACGCCCACACTGTGCGCTTCGAATTCTCCAAGCCCTATGCCGCCGCCGAGCGGCTCTTCGATAGCGTGGCCATCCTGCCCCGACATCTGCTGGAGCCCGCTTACAAGGAAGGTAAGATCGCACAGGCTTGGGCATTGAATACGCCTCCCGAGCAGATGGCCGGCCTGGGCCCATTCCGGCTGAAGCAATACGTTCCTGGAGAACGCATCACTCTGGAGCGCAATCCGTATTACTGGAAAGTTGATCAGAAGGGCCAGCGCCTGCCGTATCTCGATGAGCTAACCTTCCTCTTCGTGCCCAGCGACGATGCGCAAGTGCTTCGCTTCCAGGCGGGCGAAAGCGACGTCATCAGCCGCCTGAGCGCCGAAAATTATTCCGTGCTCGCACGGGACCAGCAAACCCGAGGCTACACGCTCCACGATCTGGGCGCCGGTCTGGAATACAATTTCCTTTACTTCAACCTCAACGACGATACCGCCGGCCGCCTGCCACAAGTCGAGCGCAGTCAGGCGTGGTTCCGCGACCTCAGATTTCGACAGGCCGTCTCCGCCGCTCTCGATCGCGACGCCATCGTGCGGCTGGTCTTCCAAGGCCGGGCGACTCCCCTTTGGGGGCCGGTGACGCCCGGGAACAAGCTCTGGTTGAATACCGCGCTGCCCAGGCCTCCGCCTTCCCTTGCGCACGCCCGCGACCTGCTAAGGTCGGCCGGTTTTTCGTGGAAGGGCGACACCCTGGTCGATGCCGCTGGCCGTCCGGTGGAATTCACCATTATCACCAGCGCCAGCAACAATCAGCGCCGTCAAATGGCGACCATTGTGCAGGAGGACTTGAGGAGGCTGGGCATGCGGGTGCAGGTGGTTCCGCTGGAATTCCGCGCCTACGTGGATCGCATGATGCAGACGCACGACTACGATGCCGCTATCATGGCCATCCAGAGCGGTGACGTGGACCCGACCTCCGACATGAATGTGTGGATGTCGAATGGCAGCACTCATGTCTGGCACCTCGGAGAAAAGCAACCGGCGACGCCGTGGGAAGCGGAAATTGACCGGCTTCTGCAGGAGCAGCTGGTTACTTTGGATTACAAGCGACGGAAGCTCATCTTCGACCGCGTGCAAACCATCATCTCCGAACAATTGCCCATCTCTTGCCTGGTGAGCCCAAACATTTTGGTGGGAGCAAAAAACAGGCTGGGGAACCTCCGTCCTTCTATCCTGGACCACTACACGCTCTCTAATGTGGAAGAGCTGTTCTGGCACCAGCAGTAGGGCATCATGGCTTCGGGACCTCTGCCGACGCCCGAGCCCCTTCCTGGCAAGGGGCCGCTTCCCTCTTGGACCGATGCGCGCCTGGTGCGCGAATGCCTGAAAGGAAATGAGCAGGCCTGGGCCGCCGTGATCCAGAAATACAAGCGGCTGATCTATTCGATACCACTTAAGTATGGTCTGGCCCCGGAAGACGCTGCCGACGTTTTTCAGGCGGTGTGCCTGGAGCTGTTTTCCGAATTGGCGAACCTGCGCAAGGTGGAGGCTCTACAGTCCTGGCTGATCAGCGTTACCATTCACAAATGCTTGCGCTGGAAAAAGCAGGCGCGTAGCCAAGGCGTAGTTGAACTCGATGCGCAGCAACAAGAGCACCCTGACGCCGCCTCCCTCGCGCCCTCCGCGATGCTCGAGCAGTTGGAACGGGAACAGTCGGTTCGCCAAGCCATCAGCCGCTTGCCGGCCCGCTGCGCGGAGATGATCCGCCTGCTTTTTTATGAGCATCCGCCGCTGCCTTACGTTGAGATCGCAAGACGCCTGGGCCTGGCGACCGGATCCATCGGCTTCATCCGCGGCCGTTGCCTGAAGCGCTTGCAGAAAGCGCTCGAAGAGCAGGGCCTCCGATGAGCAGCCCGCGTGCAGCCCTTCCCCAGGAGCTGGACTGGATCGCGGAATTCTCACGGGCGGAAACGCCGTCTGCCCGCCGCCAACTGCTGCGCCAGCATTGCGCGCAGTATTCGCCTCAACTGGTGGACCGCTTGTATGACGAGGTCGTCAGGCTCTCGCGGGTGGAATTGTCGCGCGCTGCTCCGGTTGCCGAAGCGGCATTGTCGGTTGCCACGAAGTTGCAGGACCAAGGCGCGTTGGCCCAGGCGTCGCGGGCTGTGGGGCACATCCTGCTGCTGAGCGGCAAGTACAAGGAGTCCTTGCAGCGGTACCAGAAGGCGCTGCGGATTTTCCAGCAACTCGGCCGGGACCTGGACGCGGCCAGAACCGCCAGTGGTGGCATGCTGCAGACGCTGATCTATCTGGGGCAGTATGCGCGCGCTTTCGAGTTGGCCGCCAGAGCGCGGAAGATCTTCCGGCGGCACGGCGATCGCTTGCGCCTGGCGCGGCTCGACAGCAACCTGGGCAACGTGCTCTACCGGCAGGATCGTTTCCACGATGCGTTGAAACTCTACCGGCGCGCTCACGCCTACTTCCGCAAAGCGGGTGAGACGCAGGACGTAGCCATCGCGCTCCGCAACATGGCGGTCTGTTACATCAGCCTCAACCGGTTCGCCGAGGCGCTGAAGGTCTATCGCGAAGCAAGGCGCTATTGCGAGCGCCACGGGTTGCTGCTGCTGGTGGCCGAGGCGGATTACAACATCGCCTACTTGCACTTCCTGCGTGGCGAGTACACGACCGCCATTGCGCTCTACGAGACCACGCGCCTGAAGTGCAAGGAGGTCGGCGATCCCTACCACCGCGCGCTCTGCGATCTGGACCAGTCGGAGATGTATCTGGAGCTGAACCTGAGCGAAAGCGGCGCCGAACTGGCGCAGGCGGCGTACACCGGATTCCACGCGTTGCGCATGCCTTACGAAGCCGCCAAGGCGCTCACCTTCCTGGCCATCGCAGCCAGCCAGCAGGGAAAACCGGGACCATCCCTGCAGCGCTTTGACCAGGCGCGAAAGCTCTTCGTGCGCGAGGCAAACCGGCTCTGGCCGCCCATGATTGACCTCTACAAGGCGCTGGTCCTGTATCGGGAAGAGAAACACGCCGCGGCGCGCCGGCTGGCCCAGTCCGCTCTCCGCTTCTTCGCCACCTCGTCGCTCCCGGCTAAGGCTGCCATATGCGAACTGCTGCTGGCCAAGTTTGAACTGCAGGCGGGAAAGCTTGGCGCGGCGAAGCAGCACTGCATGTCCGCGCTGCGGCGCCTCAAGCATGCCGAGGCGCCGGCTGTCGGCTACCAGGCTTATTTTGTGCTCGGCCAGGTGAAAGAGGCGCTTAAGGACTTGAACGGAGCGCTGCGGTCGTACCGGCAATCTCATGCGACGCTGGAGGACTTGCGCAGTCACTTGCTGGGCGAAGAGCTGAAGATCGCTTTCCTCAAAGACAAGCTTGAAGTCTATGAGAGCCTGACGTGGATCACGCTGCTTACGCGGCCAGGGCCGAAGGGCGCGGTTTCCGCCTTTGCCTACGTGGAGCAGGCAAAATCACGCAGCCTGGCCGACCTGATCGCATTCCGGGCCCACGCCATGCAGCCACGGACGCGGCGCGGAGCCGCCTTGCGAGATTCCGTGAGCCACGTGCGCGACCAGCTCAATTGGACCTCTCACCAGATTCTGCTCGAGGAACTGCGGGCAGAGGCGGGTTCGCGCGCGCGCATCCAGCGCCTAGGTCGCCAGACGCGCGTATTGGAGGGTGCCCTGACGCGTGCCCTGGCGCAGATCGGCAACTCCGACCGTGAGTTTGTCGAGCTGCAGAGCGCGGGTACCGTCAGTCTGGATGCGATCCGCTCCTCGCTTCCCCGGAATTCTGTTTTGCTGGAGTACTACCACGCGCGCAGCGTGTTCTATGTCTGGCTGGTAAGAAAGGACTCCGTGGAAATGGTGCCGCTGGGGCCGATCGAAAAGGTCCGCGATCACCTCCGACTCCTGCAATTCCAGCTTTCGAAATTCCGCTTAGGGCGGGAGTACGCCGAAAGATTCAGTCCCGCCTTGCAGGCTGCGGCCTCCTTTCACCTCGGCGAACTGTACCGCGAACTGGTGGCGCCCATACATGACCGCCTGGACGCCGGGCATCTGGTAATCGTCCCTCATGGATTTCTCCACTACGTTCCCTTTCACGCGCTGTTTGATGGGCAAAAATGGCTTTGCGACGATTTCTCTATCTCCTATGCGCCCAGCGCCAGCGTGTTTCAGCTGTGCGCGGCCAGGCACTCGCGTGCGCCGGAGCGCTCATTGGTGCTCGGTATTCCCGATCCCCTGGCGCCCCACATCCGCCAGGAGGCGGAGTTCGTCGCTTCCGTCCTGCCCAATTCCTCGCTGTTCCTTGGTGACGAAGCCGGCGAGGACCGCTTGCGCGCTTACGGGCCGGTGAGCCGGTTCATTCACATCGCAACTCACGGTCTGTTCCGGCGCGACAACCCCATGTTCTCATCCATACGGTTGGCCAACTCGCAGCTCACGCTGTTAGACCTGTACCAACTGCGGTTGTCCGCCGAATTGGTAACACTTAGTGGTTGCGGCACCGGTCTCAACGCCGTAGTCGGTGGAGACGAACTGCTCGGCTTGGCGCGCGGACTGCTCTATGCCGGAGCACCAGCGTTGGTAGTTACGCTCTGGGATGTCCACGACGAGAGCACCGCTCTGTTCATGAAGTGCTTCTATGAAAAGCTGACCTGCACTGCCAACAAGGCCGTGGCCCTGCAACAGGCGATGCACAGCCTGCGCTCCACCTACGCTCACCCTTATTATTGGGCGCCGTTCGTGTTGATCGGAAAATTCCTCTGACGAGCGAGTCGACATGCCGTGTTCCTGACGAGATTGCCTCTGCCTGCGCGACAGTAACAACTTAGGTATTAACTCCGATCAGCCGGTGTTGCAGCCCCCCTCCCCCATCTTTCCCAAGGGAAACTGGCGACCCTGCGCGGCATCAGAGACTTGCAAGCAGAATGGCGCGCAAGGGGTTCCAAGGGATTCCCTAGCGATTCCTTAGAGGTGCTCTTAACCGTCGAGGCAACAATTGCGGGTGCTGGCGCGCGGCTCGTGTTGTCAAAGAAGCAAATAGAAGCTATATGAGACACAAACTCTTGCGCTTCTTTTACGCAAACCGAGGATAGCGGATTAGGGCGGAGTTGGCTGTGACAAGCAACCCAAAAATAGAGGAATCTTCGGATTTGCGATTCCGGTTTTCGGAAATGCCTTTCGGTTTCAGTTGTCGGTGGTCAATTTCGACTGCGCAATTTCGGCGCGCGCACGCAGGATCGGGATAGTTGTCCGGGCGGATGTCAGCCGGCCAGCCGGTGTTGCTTGCGAAGTTGCGTGCGCAGCACCTTGTGGATGAGTTGGCACGCCTGCTTGACTTCAGGAATGGCCAGAGAAGCATAGACCCGCTTGCCGCTGCGGCGCGTAATGACGACGCCGGCCGCCTTCAGGATGGCCAGGTGCTGCGAAATATTCGCCTTGGAGACACCCAGTTCGTCCTGCAGCCTGCCCACGCCGCGCTCGCCTTTGCCGAGCAGATCGAGGAGGTGCAGGCGGGTGGGATGGGCGAACGCCTTGCAGATGGCGGCCTGCCGTTCGAAGATCTCGTTTTCAATTCCGTTGGAATTGCGGGTCATATGTTCATCAGTTTCACAACTGCGAAACCGTAATGATTGTAGCCCACGACTGCCATCGCCTCTGTGACCTACATCACACCAGTTACGACACAGCCCTGGAAAGAAAAAACGGGGGCCATGGGAAGTAACCTGGGTCAGAGAGCGATGTGATGCGCGGGGCTATGCGCTAAGCCCTGGGCGCCGTGTTTCCGGCGGGCGCGTCGTCCTTGTGCTGCGTGTGCGCTTCGGCATAGGCGGCATAGAAGAGCATCAGTCCCATGGCGAGGAAGACGCCCAGCGCGATCAACGCCATAAACAGGATAGGCATCGGACACCTTCGGTGAGTCACGAGCGGTGAGTCACGAGCCGCGAGTCCCGAGTTGTCCAGGGACCGCCGGCTCCGCAATCATGATCCCGCGGGTCCGCACGGAATGCGGTGATGGCGGTCACAAAGGCCAGTGAGAACGTCCTTTTTGTCTCGCCAAACCGGTCCAGACAGTGTGGAGGAGCCCTTGAATATGGTGAAATGGGCGCATGGTGCGCTTTGGCATAGTCGGATTCGGACTGCACGCCCTGAAGCGGCTGATGCCCGGATTCCGGCTGGCTCAGAACGCGCGGGTAACGGCCTTGTCGCGCCGGGATGCTGAGCGCGCGCGCGTTTCGGCGGCCGAGCACGGGATTGCTCATGCCTTCACATCGGCGGAGGAACTGTGCCGCTCACCCGAGGTGGATGCGGTACTGGTGGCGACACCGAACAACTGTCACCTCCATGACGTGCTGATCGCGCTGGAATGCGGCAAACCAGTCCTGGTGGAAAAACCAATGGCCATGAATGCCGGCGAGGCGCGGCAGATGGTGGGAGCGGCGAAGCGGTCGGGCGTGCTGTTGGGGGTGGCGCAGGTTTTTCGCTTCGCGGAGAGCACGCGGCGGCTGCGCGAGCGCGTTGCGGCCGACGAGATTGGGCGAGTGGTGTACGCCAGGTCGGAGTTTTGCTATCCGGGAGTGTCGCACCCGCGCACGTGGCTGACGGATGCAACGATTGCCGGCGGCGGCCCGATTGCCGACGTGGGCGTGCACTGCATTGATGCGCTGCGCTTCATCCTGGACGACGAGGTGACCAGGGTCGCGGCGGTGCGAGTGTCCGACGCTGATTCCGGAACGGTGGAGGCGTCGGCGATGGTCTCGCTCGAATTCCGGCGTTCGGCCATCGGCGCGGTGATGGTTTCGACGCGGGCGCAGTATCGGACGCCGCTGGAACTGGTCGGGGAGAGCGGCGTGCTGCGAGCGGATGACGGGTTGAGTGTCGACAAACCGGTCATCATCGAGCTGCGGCGTGGCGATGAAATCGAAACCGAGCAGGTTTTGAATCACCTGGCCTATGCGCGGCAGGTGGATGCGTTCGCGGCAGCCGTGGAGGGACGTGCAGCGTTTCCGGTCCCGGGCGAAGGAGGATGGAAAAATCAGGTTATTCTGGATGCGACGTACCAGAGCATGCGTTCAGGGTGCGCACAGGCAATCGAATCGGGTGATCTGGCGATCGGGTGATCGGGTGATCTGAGTCGAGAAGTTCTAGAGATGCGAGTTCGCCGCCACCTGAGCTTCGGCCAGAGAAGGCTGATCGGGCGCGAGCGGCTGGTTCATGTAAACGGCTTTGCCGCCGCTCTCGATGAGCAACCAAGTGTGGGTTTTCGGCAGGCGCTTATAGGCAGCCTCACGCTGTTCCTGCGGCACGACCAGAAACACGCGCACCGGCCCGCGCCAGAGCTCGGGAAAAGAGTCGTCGGTGAAGAAGATCCTGGGGGCGTCGGGATAGCGGGAGCCGAGTTCAAGGTTGTTGTAGCGCCCGTTCCAGATCAAAAACTGGCGGTGGGTGTAGAAGGAGACGCTGGAGGCGGGATCGAACTCGCCATACACCGCGATCTGATCGCCGGTCCGCAAATGTTTGAGAATCGCTTCCGCCAGCGGGCGCGAAGACATGTGCGGCTCGAAAACACCAAACGCAAGATTGGCGGCGAAGACGAACACCGCCATGGTGACGGCGAGGACCGCGGCGCTGGCCAGCGCGCGGCGCGCGCGGCCGACGATCCAGGTCGCAACGAAACCGATGAAGAAGCAGGCGGCGGCCATCAGCGCGGGCGTGCGCAGGTCGGCAAAGGCTTGTGGAGTGAGATCAAATAAGTGGCCCATGCTGAGCCGGTAAAAGTCGTTGGGGTGAGTTTTCAGCAGGGTTGAGATATCGCCGGTGGCGCGAATGCGCGAGGCCTGCCAGACTGCCCAGGTCAGCACCGACGCGAGCGCGATGCCAAGCAAGGCGAGCGCCGCCTGCAGGCGCGGCAGCCATTTGCTGGGTTCTTCTTCCGCCCGCGCCAAGCCGAGGCCGATCAGGATGGTGACGGCCGGCCATCCGCCGAAGGCGTAATACTCCATGCGCGATCCGACAACGAGGGAAAAGAAACCGAATACGACAGCGAACCAGACGAAGAGCAGCAATCTCGCTTCCACCCCAGCAAGCGCAGGACCCGGGCCCGCTGGGGACTTCGGTGCTTGCGCTTCCGTCGTCATCCGCTTCCACCAGATTTTTGGCGATGGAAATAGCTTGATCACGAATGGCAGAAAGATGCTCCAGGGAAAAAACCACGCCAGGTGCGCCGCCCACCAGATGGGAAGCGGGGTGGCATCGTAGTCCGGCGGCCAACGCGTGCCCAGGGCGCGCTTCACGTGTTCGTTAATGAAGTAAGACCACAGGAATCCGGGCGCGCGCAGTTCGGCGACCATGTGCCACGGCACGGCGATCGCCAGGAAGATCAATGAACTGGAGAACAGATGCAGTTCGCGCCACCGCTTCCAGCCGCGGGTCAGGATGATGAAGCCGACGATGGTTCCGAGGGGAAAGAGCACGCCGACAAGTCCGCGGGTAAGCACGGCACAGGCGGTGAGCACGGCTACGCTCCAGTAATACCAGCGCGGGGAAATCTTTCCCGTCTGACCGCTCCATGCCCGCAGGAATAAGTAGAAGATGGCGGTGAATTCGAGGGCGTAAATGGCCTCGGGGATCATGATCCGGGTGAACATGAACATACCGAGGCTGGTGGCGGTCACCAATCCCGCGTAGAAGCCGGCGCGCTCGCCGAAGAAGCGGCGGGAAAATTCGAACGCCATCAGGGTGAGGCCGAT
>Ga0326726_10004596_pt1 | contig 12576 bp, 12 predicted proteins | sample MHFenrmetagenome_2_FD_207603 | JGI IMG/M metagenome (GOLD analysis project Ga0326726, IMG submission 207603) | Lab enriched peat soil microbial communities from Michigan Hollow, Ithaca, NY, United States - MHF15MN | ecosystem: Environmental > Terrestrial > Soil > Wetlands > Peat | place: USA...
TGAGATCGATCCCTCTTCTCGATCAGGCGGCCATCGACGCCGTGCGGCAGTGGGTCTACGAGCCGATGGTCATCAACGGGCGGCCCCGGCCGGTCCAGTTCACGGTGACCGTCCGGTTCCAGCTGAAGTAGTCAGTAAAGTCAGTCAATGGCTTTCGATATTCTACAGGAGGTATAACCCATGCAATTCGGTCTTATCGAAATGTGGCAGGCCATGGGAGCCGTGGCCAAGACCGTCGCGATCATCCTGATCGGACTGTCCATTATCACCATCTACATGTTCATCGAGCGGCTGCTGGTCTTCTCCCGGGCGAAGAAGACATCCCGCGCGGTGGCCCCCCGTCTTGCTGAGCTGCTGAAGACCGGCAACCTCAAGGACGCCCTCAGCCTGTCCAGCAAGAAGGAGAACAAGGGCAGCCATCTGGCTCGCGTTGCCGCGGGCGGCATCCAGGCCATCCTCGAGGGCAAAGAAGCCAAGCTCGGCACTGATGAGCAGCTCGAAACCGCCACGCGCGGCGCCGAACGGGCCAAGACGCTGTTCAATCAGGAGCTCCGCCGCGGCCTGCCCATCATGGCCACCATCGCCACGTCGGCCCCCTTCATCGGGCTGTTCGGAACGATCTTCGGCATTATCAATGCGTTCCGCGGCATGCAGCTGACCGGCTCGGGCGGCATCGGCGCGGTCGCCGGCGGCATCTCCGAGGCCCTGGTCACCACGGCCGTCGGCATCGGCGTCGCGGTCCTGGCCCTGTGGGTCTTCAACACGCTGAACAGCAGAATCGAAATCTTCGACGCTGAGATGGCCAACACGGAATCTCAGGTCGTCGACTTCTTTATGAAGTCCGGCGAAGCCCGCTAAGGACCAAGGTTCCGGCCCCCCGGCGGGACTGGATTGAGAGAGAGGCATATTATGGGATTCTCAGTATCGACAGGCGGCAAAGATCAAATGCGGTCGGAACCGAATGTTGTCCCTCTCTGTGACGTCCTGCTCGTCCTTCTCATCATCTTCATGATCGTGACGCCCCTCATCCAGAAGGGCGTCGACGTCAAGCTGCCAAACGCCCAATTCACCGTCAACATGCCGGAGAACCCGGACGTCGTTCTGGCGATCAAGAAGACCGACAAGGACCCCAAGGGTTACTTCCTTTATGTTAACCAGGATAAGGTGACGATGGAGACCTTGCAGAACGCGCTCGAAGAGGCCTTCCTGACCGTGGCCGACAAGAAGCTCTATGTCAAGGCGGATGGAGACCTCGAATACGGCATCTTCGCAGAGTTCCTCTGGGATATCATCCGCTCGGCTGGCATCGAGTCCGTCGGCATCATCACGGAGAAAAAGACGGAAAAGGGCGACTGAGCGCGCGGCTCAACCTCCCGTGCACCTTCGTTTTTGACCGCGAACAGTACGGGGGAAGGAAGCGAGTGATCACTTCCTTCCCCCGTTTTTTTTATCCCCTCCCAAAGGTCGAGTCCATCAATCGCACTCGCGAAGGACATTCCTCCTAGCCCCCCGGCCCCGGGAACCTGTTGTGCGGTTCCCCCCAGAGGGCCCCCCCTCCGCCACGGGGGTCGTCGGAGGAACATCCTTCGCCGTCGCTTGATGGGCTCATATTTAAAATGGATGGCAAAAAAAGCCAAGGGGCGCGGCAGAAGCCAAAGAACAGGGTTGGAAGCGATCAGAAGAATCCAGGGGGGAAGGCTAGCGAGAGTCGGAAGCGATCTTTTTAATTTCGGCGATGAGATCGGAGGCCATGCGGGCGGCCGGGACCTTCCGCAGCACCTTTCCCGCTTTGAAGATCACCCCGCCGTCCTTGCCGCAGGCGAGGCCGATGTCGGCCTCCTTGGCCTCCCCAGGCCCGTTGACCGTGCACCCCATGACGGCCACCGTCAGAGGAGCGCGCAGGGCCGACACCGCCTTCTCGACCTGGGCCGCCAGCCCCATCAGATCGACCTCGCACCGGCCGCAAGTGGGACAGGAGATGAAGGTCGCGCCCCGCACCCGCAGGCCCAGATCCTGGAGGATCTGCCAGGCGACGAAGACCTCCTTCTCCGGCGGAGCCGTCAGCGAGACGCGGATGGTATCGGCCAGCCCTTCGCCGAGAAGAAGCGCCAGTCCGGCCGAGGACTTGACGCTCCCGGCCAGGAGCCGGCCGGCCTCGGTGATGCCGGCGTGGAACGGGTAGTCCACGCGCTCGGCCAGAAGCCGGTAGGCCTCGAGGGCCCGGGGGATGTCGGAGGCTTTGAGCGAGATCTTGATGAGCCGGAAATCGAGGTCCTCGAGCAAGCGCACGTGGCGCAGGGCGCTTTCGACCATGGCCGGAGCGGTCGCTCCGCCCGCCCGGGCCAGGATGTCCTTCTCCAGCGAGCCCGAATTCACGCCGATGCGGATCGGGACGCCCCTCTCCCCCGCCGCGCGGACCACCTCCCGGACCTTGTCGGCCGAGCCGATGTTCCCGGGATTGAGGCGAAGGCCGTCGACGCCCGCCTCGAGGGCCGCCAAGGCCAGCCGGTGGTCGAAATGGATGTCGGCGATGAGGGGGACGCGGGCGCGCTTCCGGATCTCGCGGAGCGCCGCCGCCGCCGCCCGGTCGGGAACGGCCAGGCGCACGATCTCGGCCCCGGCCCGCTCGAGCCGCCGGACTTGGGCCGCCGTCGCCCGGACATCCCTTGTGTCCGTCTTGGTCATGGCCTGGACGACGATGGGCGCGTCGCCCCCGATGACGACGCCGCCGACCTTGACGGGGCGCGTTTTCCGGCGCGGGAACATCGGACCCTCCTTCCGTTAGAACGGCACCAGGCTGCGCCAGCCGTGCGGCAGCTTCTTGATGAAATCGTTGAGAATGACGAACGCCGTCAGAAGGATCATCAGGAACCAGCCGATGGACATCAGGACCATCCGGAACTTCGGCCCCAGGTCCTTGCGGAAGATGGACTCCAGGACAAGCACCAGCATCTGGAAGCCGTCGGCCACCGGGATCGGCAGGACGATGTTGATGACCCCGAGCTGCAGGCTCAGCACGGCGATCCAGCCGAGAAGGGCGGTCAGGCCCAAACGGAACGCCGCATAGGAGAAATCGGCGATGGCCACGGGCCCGCCGAGCTGGCTCGTGGGCGTCTCCCCGGTGAACAGGCCCCGGATGACCCGCACGACCAGGAACACGTTGCTCAGGTTCTGTTTGAACGACTCCCCGATGGCCGCGAAGAAGGGGTACTTCTTGATGACGGATTTCGGGACCTGGGCGATGCCGATCTTGCCGACCTCGCCTTCCTTGCGCGGGGTCACGGGGATCGTCACCAGCTGGCCGGCCCGCTCGACCGAGAACATGAGCTCCTTGCCCGGGTTCTTTTGGATCGTCTCGAGGAACTGATAGAAGTAGACGGGTGTGCCGTCGATGCCGACGATCACATCCCCTTGCCTGAGGCCGGCCTTCTCCGCCGGGGAGCCGCCGATGACCATCTGGATCTGGGTCAGGATCTTGGCCTGGAATCCGGCATATCCCATCTGGAAATGGGTCAGCGTTTCCGTTTCCGTCTTGAGGTCGACCGGCAGGATCCGGCCGTCCCTGCGGACCTCGATCTTGATGAGCCGGTCGGGCCTGGTGCCGACGGCCATCTGGACGTCGCTCCAGGTCCGGACCGGGTGGCCGGCGATGCTGAGGATCTCGTCGTCGATCCGCAGGCCGGCCTTTTCCGCCGGCGAGCCGGTCTCGATGTGACCGATGACCGGCTTCTCTTCGAGGTACTCGTCGGCCCGGGTGCCGACGCCGTTGATGACGGCCACGAGGACGATGGCCAGGAGGATGTTCATGGCCGCGCCCATGCCCATGATCAGGAATCGCTGGCCCCGCGTCTTGGCCATCAGGTCGTCGGGCGCCAGGGGGCGGTCCTTCTCGAACATGCCCTCCCCGAGCAGCTTGACGTAGCAGATGATCGGCACGAGACTGACCCGGTAGTCGGTCCCGGTCCCGCCTTCCGGCGCTTTGAAGAACGTGAGCTTGCCGTTCTGGACGCCGAAGAGCCGAGGGCCGATGCCGAACGAGAAGGCGTCGACGCGGACGCCGAAGAGCCGGGCCATGAAGAAGTGCCCGAATTCGTGGACGAAGGTGACGACGAAGAAGACGATGACGAAGGCCAAGAGCGTGCCCAGGAAGTTGACCATGTCTACCTCTGCGGGAGATGCCGGCGGGCTTGGCGCCGCGCGGCCTTGTCGATCTCGATGATCGCTTCGACGGAATCGGCCGGGCGGGCCTCGTGTCCGTCCATGACGCCGGCGACGGCCGTGGGGATATCGGCGAACAGGATCCTCTTCTGAAGGAAGGCCGCGACGGCCACTTCGTTGGCCGCGTTGAGGGCCACGGGCCAGCTGGCCCCGGCGGACAGGGCTTGCCGGGCCAGCTTGAACAGGGGGAAGCGGCGCTCGTCCACGGGGAGGAACTCCAGGCTCCCGAACTCGGCCAAGTCGAGCCGGGGCAGGCCCGAATCGAGCCGCTCGGGCCAAGTCAGGGCGAGCTGGATCGGGACGCGCATGTCCGTCGCGCTAAGCTGGGCCAGGACCGAGCCGTCCTTCATCTCGACGAGCGCGTGGACGGCGCTCTGGGGATGGATGAGGACATCGAGTTGCGATGCGTCGAGGTCGAAGAGCCAGCGGGCCTCGATGAGCTCGAGCCCCTTGTTCATCAGCGTCGCCGAATCGACCGTCACTTTCCTGCCCATGACCCAGCGGGGGTGGCGAAGAGCCTCCTCGAGCGTCTTTGTCTTGAGCTCCTCGAGAGGGGTCTTCAGGAATGGGCCTCCCGAAGCCGTCAGGATGACCTTGCGCACTTGGCCCCGTCTGGCCCGGGCGAGGCACTGGAAGACGCCGCTGTGCTCGCTGTCGACCGGGATGATCTCGGCCCCCGAGCGGGCGGCCTCCCGCCTGATCACGGCGCCCCCGACGACCATGGATTCCTTGTTCGCCAGGGCCACCCTGCGGCCGGTCCTGACCGCCTCGAGCGTCGGGACGAAACCGCTCATGCCGGTGATGGCGGACACGATCACGTCGGCGCCGTCGGCCCGGGCGGCCTCGGCCGCGCCTTCTGGCCCATGAACGACCCTCATCCGCCAGCTCTTGCCGATCCTGCTGAGCCTTTCGACATGGCGCTTCTCCCCGACGGAGACGAGGGCGGGGCGATACTTTTCGGCTTGGGCCGCGAGGAGCGGCACATTGGAGCCGGCGGCCAGGGCGACGACCCGGAAGCGGCCGCCCAGGCGGTCGACGACGTCGAGGGCGGAGGTGCCGATCGACCCGGTGGAGCCGAGGATGGCAAGGCCGCGCGGCGTCTGTCCCAAGGCCTATTTCCAGAGGAGTTTGACGATGAAGTAGAACAGCGGGCCGGCCAGGATCAGACTGTCGACCCGGTCGAGGAACCCCCCGTGCCCTGGCAGGCTGTTGGACGAGTCCTTGACCCCGATGGCCCTCTTGAAGAGCGATTCGAGGGGATCGCTGACCTGGGCCGCGGCATGGACGACGAGCGCCGTCAGGATGGCCGTGGCCGGCGGCACCGAAGGCAGCAGGATGGAACGGGCCAGCAGGGCCCCGCCCACGGCGAACAGGAATCCGCCGGCGCTCCCTTCCCAGCTCTTGTTGGGGCTGGCGACCGGCGTCATCTTGTGGCGGCCGAACGGCTTGCCGACGAAAAAGGCCCCCGTGTCCCCCAGGAACACGATGGCGGCCAGGAAGTAAAGATAGAACGGGCCCTGCTCCAGGCGGATCCGGAACAGGAACCCCAGGGGAAAGACGACGTAAAAGACGCCGATGAGGGTCGTGGCGAACGAGGCCGGGAAGAAAGCCAGCTTCTCCGCGGAGGTGATCGTGGCGACGTAATAGATGCCGGCGAGCAGGATGCCGGCGCAGAGAGCGCCTTCGAGCGGGATCCTCCGGAAATAGAAGGTCAGGAGGACCAGGAGGGCGATGACCGTCCCGAGGGCTTTTTGCGGCCGCAGGTCCTTCTTCGCGACCAGACTATAGAATTCGAGGAGCGCGGCCAGGACGAAGGCGACGCCGAACAGGAAAAAGGCCCACTCCGGCGCGTACTGGATGATGACGAAAAGGGCGCCGAGCAGGACGATCGCCGTAAGGGTTCTCTTCAGGAGGTTCATGCGCGCTTATGTCCTTCCGCGGGGCGTTTTGCGGCGGCGCGAACGTCGCCGAATCTTCGGTCCCTTCCCTGGAATTCGAGGATCGCCTCGAGGAGGTGGCGCCGCCGGAAGTCCGGCCAGAGGACGGGCGTCACGAAGATCTCCGTGTAGGCGATCTGCCAGAGCAGGAAGTTCGACAGCCGCATCTCGCCGCTCGTCCGGATGAGCAGGTCCGGATCGGGCATGCCCGCGGTCGAGAGATGGGCGGCAAAGCCCTTCTCGTCGAGGCAATCGGCGGGGATGCGCCCTTCGACCATGATCCGCCTGGCGGCGTCCACGATCTCGTCGCGGCCGCCGTAGTTGAGGGCGACGACGAGGGTCATGCGCCGGTTGTCCCGGGTCAGGGCCTCGACCCGCCCGATCTCTTTGAGCACGGCGGCGGGGATGCCGGCCCTCCGGCCGATGACCTTCAGGCGGATATCGTTCTCGACGAGCAGGCTGAGCTCTTGACCGAGGTGCTCGCGGAGCAGCCGCCAGAGGCTGCCGACCTCGTAACGGGGTCTTTTCCAGTTCTCGCTCGAGAAGGCATAAAGCGTCAGAAAGCCGACGCCCAGCTGGGCGGACGCCTCGACGATCTCCCGGACCGAGGCCGAGCCGGCCTTATGGCCTCTGACACGGGGCAGGCCCCGCTGCTGTGCCCACCGGCCGTTGCCGTCCATGATGACGGCGATATGGCGGGGCAGGCGGTCGAGATCGACCTTGAGCAGGAGTCCATGTTCTTCGGTCCCAGGCGGGAAATAGTCCTCGAAGTGCTTCTCCATCGGCCCCACATTATAGCATAAGGTGGACCGGACCGGGCGATTCTGCTAAAGTGAATGACCGGGAGAAAATGACGATGTGCCTGGCTGTTCCTGCCAAGATCACCCGGATCGACGAGTCGGGTCAGGGGACGGCCAGCTACCTGGGCAGCGACGTCAAGGTCAATCTGGCCCTTGTTCCGCAGGCCCGGCGGGGCGACTGGGTCATCATCCACGCCGGCTTCGCCATCTCGGTCATGAATGCCAAAGAAGCCCGGGAGACGCTCCGCCTCTTCAAGGAGCTGGCCGCGGCTCAAGATGAAGGAGCTTAGGAACCCGGCCGCCCTCCGGAGCCTCCTCGCCGACATCGGGGAGACGGCCCGTAAGCTGGGGCGGACGCCGCGCCTGATGGAAGTCTGCGGCACCCACACGATGGCCCTCTTCAAGAGCGGCCTCACTCCCCTTCTCGCCGAGGTGGGCGTCGAAATGGTCTCGGGGCCGGGTTGTCCGGTCTGCATTACCCCCAACGCCCTCCACGAAGCGGCCATCGCGATCGTGACCGGGACCGAAGGGACGACGCTGGCGACGTTCGGCGACATGACCAGGGTCCCGACCCGGAACGGGTCGCTGCAGACCGCGGTCCCGGCCAGGGATTCCCGGATGAGGATCGTCTATTCCCCCGAGGAGGCGCTGGACGAAGCCCGGCGCGACCCGGCCAGGCAGGTCGTCTTTTACGGCGCCGGGTTCGAGACGACCATCCCGGCGATCGCTTATACGGTACGTCAGGCCGCGGCGGAAGGCCTAAGGAATTTCTCGGTCCTGCCGGCCCTCTGGCTTGTCCCGCCCGCCCTGAGGGCCATCCTCGAGGCCGGAGAGGCGGCCGTCGACGGGTTCATCTATCCGGGGCACGTCAGCGCCGTCATCGGGGCCGAGCCCTATGAATTCGTGGCCCGCGATTTCGGCGTCCCCGGGGCCATTGCCGGATTCGAGCCGGGCGACATTCTCCTGGCCATCCGCTCGGTGCTGGAACAGTCGGTCGAAAAAAAGCCGCGTGTCGCGCTCGAATACTCGAGGGCGATCGGCCGGGAAGGAAACCCCACAGCTCGGGCGCTCATGGCCGAGGTCTTCGAGCCGTTCGACGCGTGCTGGCGGGGCCTCGGCGTCATCCCGGCGAGCGGTCTCCGCCTGCGGAAAGAGCTTGCCGGATTCGACGCCGCGCCCAGGTTCGGCCTGGAGGAGAGCGTCGATGACCGCGACCTGGCCGGCTGCCGCTGCGGCGAGGTCCTTCGGGGCGTCATCCGCCCGGAAGGATGCCGCCTGTTCGGGACGAAATGCCGGCCCGAATCCCCGCTCGGCCCGTGCATGGTGTCTTATGAAGGTGCCTGCCTCATTCACTTCAAATATGGCCCGGTGAGGAGGGCCCGCTCGTGACCAAGATCAGCCTCGAGCTCGGCAGCGGCGGCCGTCTGATGCGCGAGTTCATCGCCGGACGTATCGTGCCGGCCTTCGCCGATCCCTTGCTCGGCGAGCTCGGCGACGCCGTCCATCTGCCCGGAGGGATCGCCTTCACGACCGACAGCTATGTCGTCGACCCATTGTTCTTTCCCGGCGGCGATATCGGCCGGCTGGCCGTTAACGGAACGGTCAACGATCTCGTCGTTTCAGGGGCGAAGCCCCGCTACCTCTCCCTGGCGATGATCCTCGAAGAGGGCCTCGAATCGGAGGTTCTCGACCGGATCATCCGCTCGATCCGGGCGGCGGCCAAGGCGGCGGATGTCCGCGTGGTCACAGGCGACACCAAGGTCGTCCGCCGCGGCCAAGGGGACAAGATCTTCATCAACACGGCCGGCGTGGGCCTTTCCCTCGCGCGGCCGCGGCCGGAAAAGATCCGAAGGGGCGACAAGGTCATCCTCACCGGCACCCTCGGCGACCACAGCCTGGCGGTGATGCTCGCCCGGGGCGATTTCGGCCTGAGCTCGAACGTCCGGAGCGACTGCGCGCCGCTCCTCTTCCTCCTGCCGCTCTGGAAGAACGGGGCCCTATGGATGCGGGACGTCACCCGGGGGGGCCTGGCGACCGTTCTTTTCGAGCTGGCCGAGGGTCTCCCCTATCCCCTTCTGATCGAAGAAGATAGCATCCCCTTGTCGCGCCCCGTCCGGGCGGCGAGCGAACTCCTCGGGATCGACCCTCTGTACATGGCTTGCGAAGGGAAAGCGGTCGTCATCGCCCCGGCGGCGAAGGCCGGCGCATTTCTCCGGCGCATGCGCAGCCACCCGCTGGGACGCAAAGCGGCCGTCATCGGCGAGGTTCAAGGCCGCGTCGGCCGGCCGGGCGAGCTGCTGCTCAAAACGACGGCCGGCGGCCTCCGACTGCTGGAGCCCCTGACCTCCGAGCTGTTACCGCGAATCTGCTAAAAAAGGAGGGGGTCAAACCTACGCGATGCCAGTTTTAGATTGGCATCGCGTAGGTTTGACCCCCTCCTTTTTCACCCCCGGACAATTGCGGACGGTGATGGCAAATCCATGGACATGAATAGGCCTCTTCGCTTACGATTAAGGCGCGCCGTGGATCATGATTCCCGGTGTGGGTGACGCTATGAAAAGGAGACCGTACAGACCGTTGGTGAACCGCGGCCTGACATTGATCCTGGCCGCCGGCTTGGCCTGCGCCGGTCTGGCCGGATGCCGCGGGAAAAGCGCCACGATCGAGAGAATAACGGAAAACGGTGTCGAGGTCGTCCTGAATCATCTCGAACCTTATATCGTCCGCAATGAACCCGCCCGGCTTCAACTCCAAAAAGAGTATGTCATCGATACGGAAAACCGGGACCTTCTCGAGAAAGGGCTGATGGATATCAGGGCCCTGGACATCGATTCCCAGGGAAACCTGTATCTCCTCCAGCCGCCCCGCAACGTGGAGTTTCTAGTATTCAGGTTCGACTCCCGGGGCCGCCTCGAGAAGTCTCTGGTGAGGAAGGGCGCAGGCCCGGGCGAGGTCCAATGGCCCTTCTCACTTGGCATCAACTCCCGCGATGAGATCCAGGTTTTTGACAGCGGACCGGGCAAGCTTCTAACATTTGCCCCCACAGGTGATCGATTGACGGAAATCCCATTTCCGCAAGCCCCCGGCCGCTCCATCCCGCTCATCCCTCTTGCCAACGGCCGTTTCCTCTCTTCCGATGACCGAGAGGTCCAGGGCGGCGGCGCCGAGGTCTCCCTGAGTATCTTTGACGAGAAGTACGCGAGGATCAGGACGTTTTCACGGTTCCAGACCATGTCAGACCCGGAGCGGGCGGAAAAGATCAACGTCTACACTCCCTTTCCCCTTCTCGCCATAACCTCGGACAGGATCCACTTGGGATACCCCGGCAAGAGCTATGAAATCGGTGTTTACGATCTCGAAGGGAATCTTCTGAGGAAGATCCGGAAAGATTATCGTCCCGTCCCCATTACGGAAACTTTTCGGAAATCGGTCCTGGCCAGGGCACCGAAAGGAAATCCCGTCGTCGAACGGCTTTATTTCCCAGACGATAAGCCGGCGTTCCAGTTCTTATTCGCGGACGAAAACGACCGGCTATTCGCCATGACCTCTGAAATCGATCAGGCGACCGGCCAGGATATCTGTGATATTTTCGATCGCGACGGGATTTTCGTCGGGAGGGCCCCCGTCGGCTATTTTGACTACATCAAGGCCGCTTACGAGCAGACCGCCCTCTGGGTGGTAGCCAAGAACGGCCGCATGTATGTCCTTAGGGAAAAGGACAACGGCTTCAAAGAGCTGGTCGTATCCAAAGCGGTTTGGCGCTGAGCGAGTATTCCGGAGTTCCGTCCCGCTGGTGCCAGTTACCCCCCGTCATCGGGAGATCAGGCCTTAACGACGTTTTTCCGGGGACGCTTGATGGCGTTCCGGGTATCGACGACGAGCGGGGCCGTCTTGACGATCCAGCCGTAATCGTAGGACGAGTGGTCCGTCGAGATGACGACGGCATCGGCTTTCTTGAGCAAGGCGTTCGTCAACGGGACGGACGCGAGCTCGAGCCCGGGATACTCACGGTGCCCAACGACGCGCGGGACGTAGGGGTCGTTGTAGGAAACCTTGGCCCCCCTCTTCTGGAACAGGCTGATGATCTTCAATGATGGGGATTCGCGCGAGTCGTCGATGTCCTTCTTGTAGGCCAATCCGAGCACGAGCACCTTGGCCCCCTTGACCGACTTGCCCCGGGCGTTGAGCGCCTCGACCGTCTTGTTGATCACATAGTAGGGCATGAACGTGTTGATCTCGCCGGCCAGCTCGATGAACTTCGTCTGGTAATCGACCTCCTTGGCCTTCCAGGTCAGGTAAAAGGGGTCGATCGGGATGCAGTGCCCGCCGAGTCCCGGCCCGGGGTAGAAGGGCATGAAGCCGAAGGGCTTGGACGAAGCGGCCCGGATGACCTCCCAGACGTCGATGCCCATCCGGTCGAAGATCATCTTCAGCTCGTTGACGAGAGCGATGTTGACGGAGCGGAAGATATTCTCCAGGAGCTTCGTCGACTCGGCCGCCTTGGTCGAGGAGACCGGCACGGTCCGGACGATGATCTGGTCGTAGAGGGTCTTGGCCAGCTTGAGGCAGTCGGGGGTCAGGCCGCCGACGACCTTGGGGGTCGTGGCCGTCGAGAAGTTCTTATTGCCCGGGTCCTCGCGCTCGGGCGAGAAGGCCAGGAAGAAGTCGCGCCCGCCCTTGAGGCCGCCGGCCTCGAGGATCGGCAGCATCTCCTCGTCGGTCGTGCCGGGATAGGTCGTGCTTTCCAGGATGACAAGCTGGCCCTTGCGGATGTTCTCGGCTACGGTGATGGTCGAATTGAGGACATAGGACAGGTCGGGGGCGCCGTGGCCGTCGAGCGGTGTCGGCACGCAGATGAGGATGGCGTCGACGTTCCGAAGGCCCTTAAAATCCGCGGTGGCCCGGAATTTCTTCCGGCCCAGGAAGTCCTTGAGCTCGGCCGCCGAGATGTGGCGGATATAGGTCTTGCCCCGATTGAGCATATCGACCTTCTTGGTATCGACGTCAAAGCCGGTGACGTGAAATCCCTTCTGAAGAAACGTCTTGACCAGAGGCAGTCCGACGTAGCCGAGGCCGATGATGCCGATCCGGGCCCTTTTCGATTCGATCTTCTGGAGCAACTTCGAGGCTTCGATCTTCATGGTTTCAGCTCCTTTGCTCGTACCAACTTATGGTCTCCCGGAGTCCGTCGCGGAAGGACCGTTCCGGGGCGAATCCCATCAGGCGCCCGGCCTTGGAGATATCCGCCTTCGAGTGCAGGATGTCGCCGGCGCGGGGCGCCGCGTGGACGGCCTCGATCTTCGTGCCGAGGATGTCGTTCACGGCGTCGAGGAGCCCGTTGACCGTCGTCCCGAGGCCGCAGGCGACGTTGAGGACATCGCCCGCGGCGGGAGCCGACGCGGCCGCCGCCAGGTTGGCCCGGACGACGTCGCCCACGAAGATGAAATCCCGCGACTGTTCGCCGTCGCCGTAGATCGTCGGCCGCTCGCCCCGGAGCATCTTGGTGATGAACAGCGGGATGACGGCCGAGTACTCGGAGCTCGGGTCCTGTCGCGGCCCGAAGACATTGAAGTAGCGCAGGGCGACGGCGTTCATGCCGTGAAGGACGTGAAAGACCTGGG
>Ga0326726_10004597_pt1 | contig 12576 bp, 8 predicted proteins | sample MHFenrmetagenome_2_FD_207603 | JGI IMG/M metagenome (GOLD analysis project Ga0326726, IMG submission 207603) | Lab enriched peat soil microbial communities from Michigan Hollow, Ithaca, NY, United States - MHF15MN | ecosystem: Environmental > Terrestrial > Soil > Wetlands > Peat | place: USA...
GTTATTTTATGAAACTGATTAAGCAGTTTATTATCAGATTCATTCTGTGAAAATCCTGAACGACCGGTCAATATCAGAATAAATAACAAAAGGCACTTTATTTTTCTCATCATTCAAGTTTTTAATTGCGACCAAATATAACACAAATCGGAATAATATTATTTTTACCAAAAAATCATGGACTATTCAATTCTTCTAAAAGCGCCTCTGTTCTCAGGAATGATGCTTGCAGAGATTATGTCGGTCATTTCAATAACGCCTTACCGCATTAAGAAATACAAATCCGGAGCTATGATATCTCAGAGCGGTGAACCGGTTAATTCTTTTATGATGGTGATTAATGGCATAGTCAAAGGAGAAATGGTCGATTTTTCCGGACGGGTTATTAAAATTGAGGAAATCCCTACCGCCGGAGCCCTTGCTTCAGCATTTATTTTCGGAAACAGGAATAAGTTTCCTGTCAACGTCGTGGCAATGACGGATACCAGTCTTATGATAATTGAAAGGGCCGATTTTGTTAAGTTTCTTAAAAGCAATGACAAGCTGCTTACCAATTTTCTCGACACGATTTCCAACAGGTCGCAGTTCCTCTCCGAAAAAATCAAGTTCTTAAATTTCAAGACAATCAGGGGAAAACTGGCCCAGTATATTCTTCAGGCAGCAGAGCCGGATAAATCGGAGATAAAAATAGGAATGACACAGAATGACCTGGCTGAATATTTTGGAGTAGCCCGACCTTCGATAGCAAGGGTTATTAGTGAACTTGAAACTGAAGGAATAATAATCACCAAGGGAAAAACTCTTAAGATACTTGATAAGAAAAGATTAACTGAGCTTACAATAGAATAGCTAAAGGGGGTGTCATGCCCAAAGGACTATGACGGGGTGGCCCAGTTGATTTCTTTGACAGCCCCTCACGACCTTATTTATTTCTATTCGGGCAGTGTTATTGTAAAGCATGTTCCTTCCCCCTCGCTGCTTTCGACAGCGATCGTGCCATTGTTGATTCTGACAAGTTCAAAACACAGCTTTAATCCGAACCCGGTGCCTTTTTCATTTTCTGTGCCGGGAGTACTTTCAATTTCATTGGCAGTAAAGAGACATTTCTGCTTATCAGCAGGGATCCCGACCCCATTGTCGCAGATCTTTAACGAAATACCTTCCCCTGATATCGTTCTGTCTTTAAGCAGTATACTGATCCTTCCGCCCCTGGGGGTATATTTTATAGCATTCGACAGCAGGTTCCGTATTATTATATCCATTAGATCTTTATCAAAATAGGCCTTTGAATTCCCAACCTGGGTGAAATTAACAGTTATCTCTTTCTTGTCGGCTGTCTCTTTGAAGATGCTCATGTTGGTAAGAATAATATCGGCAAAATCATGCTTTCCCGGAGCATATTTGATTTTGTCTTCCTGTCCTCTTCCCCAGACCAGCATATTCTCGAGGAGACTTATTACCTGCTGGGAATACTGGATGCTGGCGTCGGCAAAAGAATCATATTTTTCCTTGAATTCCTCCTCTTTCAGCAGGTTAAGCATATAAAGGATATTGACGACCGGACTTCTCAGGTCGTGTGCGATTACAGAAAATATTTTATTCTTAAGTTGTATGGTATCTGAAAGCTGTTTATTCTGAATTGCGATCTTAATATTCTGATTTTCAATTTCTTCATTTCTTGCACTTATCTCCTGGGTTCGTTCATTCACCAGTATTTCCAGGTTCCTGTTCATGTACTCAAGCTCTTTTTGAAACTTCTCCTTTTCCGAATAAGCTTTAAACCATTTGTAGAGCAGCAGCACAGCCTGGATAAACACAAACAGAATGATAGTATAGGTAAGGATATATCCTGAAAAAACAGCTGACCTGCCAAGTGAGATTCTTACGTCATTTATTGAGGCAAAGGTTAAAATTGCAAACGTGAGGAAATAAATATAATCAACGCGATTCTTATTAAGGATTCCTTTTAAGCTTCGGGTAAGACCATAAACTATCAGGATGATCAGCAGAGGATATATGATGAAGGTCATATAACTGAAGATTCTCACCGGAAGAAATAGCGTAAGCAATGCAGCTGCTGAGAAGATTACGGTTACTATCCACGTTAATATCCTGAAGCGATTTGTTGGGTAAAGCGTCAAAGCGAACCAGAACCACCCGGTTAATATGAGGTAAAGACCCATGTATTCCCACCTCACTATCCATATCCAGCTCATTTTTATGATATTAAGAATCAGGAAATTGGAAGTGAAAAGAGGTCTGAGAGCAAGCCCGGTCGTGGCAAGACTGAAGAATCCCATCAGGCTGTCTTTTGTATAAATAATGAAGAAAAAGAAAAAAAGAAAAGAGAATCCGATCAGAAAACTGATGGTTGCCCAGTCCCTGGCCCATCCCGATGCATACCTCTTCTGAACTTCAGAGAATGTCCCTGTCTTAAGCGGAAGCCAGAACCCACCCCTGCGATGATGAAAATTTGAAACATTTATAATTATATTTACAGAATCTGATGAGGGATTAAACCGGAAGAACACTCTTTCATACCCGGGTATGGTTTCTGCTTCCGTTTTGCCAGGAATTCCGTTTCGCCCCATGAATTTCCCATCAACATAAATCTCATAGGAAGAATCGAAAACAGGCATATTGAAACCCAGTGAATTCCTATAACCCTGAGGTAACAGCATGATAAGCCTGTAAGTGGCGTATCCCATGCTGGTGGGCTTTACCGATTCAACCGAATAACTTGTCCAGTAGGAGGGAACATCACCGAACAGGTCGGGTTTTATATTTATGCCTTTGGAAAAATCTTCAGGCTTTAGCAGTTTTTCCCAGTAAAACTCCCATTCGCCATTCAGCCTGACCGTAAAATGATCATTTGCTGTTTGCCTCAGATCTATAACTCCTTTGACGGCAGAAGGATCAGAACCAAAAGCAAGGTTGTCCAATGCATAAAAAAGTACCAGAAGAAATAAAAACTTAACCATTATTTTAATTTCAGTCCTCTGTTTTCAAGCAGGGCTTCAATGCCTGGTTCTTTTCCCCTGAATGCTATGTACATGTCAAGCGGATCTCTTGAGCCGCCTTTTGAAAGGATCTCTTTTTCAAATCTGGCAGCAACTTCCTGATTAAAAATGTCCCCTGTCTCCTTGAATGCCTGAAAAGCATCAGCATCAAGCATTTCGCTCCAGTAATAGCTGTAATAGCCTGAAGCATAGCCCCCGCTCCATATATGGTTAAAATAGGTCGATCTGTATCGGGGCTTGATTTCCCGTATAAGTCCGTATTTATCCATCGATTTCTTTTCAAAACTCCGGACATCGAGCTCAATTGGTTCGGTCAGAGTATGATACTCCATGTCCAGAAGGGCAGCAGCAAGGAATTCAACCGTAGTAAAACCGGTATTAAACTTACTTGCTTTGTCAAGTTTTTCAATTAATTCTGAAGGGATTATTTCGCCTGTCTGATAGTGTTTTGCATATACTTTAAGTACCTCAGGCTCAAGTACCCAGTGTTCCATTATCTGCGAAGGTAATTCAACAAAATCACGGGCAACAGCGGTACCGCTGATCCCTGGATATGTTGAGTTGGAAAGAAGCTGATGAAGGGCATGACCGAATTCATGGAAAAGGGTACTGGCTTCATCAGGGGTCAGAAGTGAAGGCTTGTCGGCTGTTGGTGGTGCGGAGTTTGTTACCATTGTGACCACGGGGTGGATCATTTTACCATTTATATCGCGGCTCTGACCTCTGTAAGTCCCGCACCATGCTCCACTTCGTTTTGAGGCGCGTGGATAGTTGTCAATCATAAGAACACCAACATGTTCATTGTTTCGTGTTACCTCATATGTAACAACTTCAGGATGGTACTTCGGTATATCTGTTCTTATAGTGAAGTTCAGATTATATAGTCTGTGCGCCACATAAAACATACCATCAATTACATTTTCTATTCTAAAATACGGCCTTGTCAATTCATCATCAAGTGCATACTTCTCCTTTTTTATTTTTTCGGTGTAATACCACCAGTCCCAGGGTTCAAGCTTGAATTTTCCTCCCTCTTTAGAAATGAGTTCCTGCTGGGCAGCTGCTTCAGCTTTTGCAACCGGCAATGCAGCGTTCCAAACCTCCTGAAGGAAATTCATAACACGCTCAGGAGTTTTTGCCATGTTTCTTTCAAGTGCAAAATCAGCATAAGTTTTATAACCAAGGAGCTTCGATCTTTCAAATCTCAGCTTTGCTATCTTAGAAACGATTGTATTGTTATCATTCTGATTGCCATTATCTCCCTTCATGAAATATGCGGTGAACAGCTTCTCTCTCAGATCACGTTTTTCTGAATATTTCAGGAAAGGTTCCATTATTGGATACTGGATCGTGAAAACCCATTTTCCCTTAAGATTCATTTTATCAGCTGCCGATGCCGCCTGTACAATTATACCCTCGGGTAGTCCTGCAAGATCTTCCTTCTTGTCGATGACAAGCTTGAAAGCATTGGTTTCAGCGAGCAGGTTCTGGCCAAACTTAACGGACAGTAGCGACAGCTCTTCATTAATTTTACGCAGCTTCTCTTTGTCATCGGGAGATAATTCAGCGCCATTACGGACAAAGTTCTTATAGTTGTCTTCAAGGACTTTCTTTTCTTCTTCTGTCAGAGTAAACTTTTCCCTGTTCTCATAAACTGATTTTACTCTCTGGAAAAGGGTGTCATTCAGATTAATATCATCCCTGTGCTTTGATGACAATGGCGCAATCTCCATATTGATAGCCTGAAGCGAATCGTTTGTATTAGCCGAGTTAAGGGCACCAAATATCCTGCTGACTTTTGTCAGAAGTTCGCCGCTATATTCGAGTTCTTTTATTGTATTGTCAAAAGTGGGTTCCTGCTCATTAGTTATAATTTTCCGGACATTCTTTTTCTGTTCCTCAAAAGCTTTCAGATATGCTGGTTTGAAGTGGGAAGCTTTTATCAAATCAAACGGAGGCACTCCGAAGGGAGTGTCAAATTCATTGAGTAACGGATTTTCATTTTTTGGGTTTTGCCGGCAGGAAGCAAATATCACAGAAGCTATAACCATCAGTAAAGCAAGTTTTTTCATTTTTCGGATAAGTTTAATTAATATCCCTGATCAGTCTGATACAAAGATTAAAATTTCAGGATATTTTCGACAATTAAACCGGGATTTTCTTGCTTTTATTCCTCTTTTGTTCTTTTATTTTGAAGAGGACATCTCCCTTATTGACATTAGTCCCCTGGGGAACAACGATTTCAGCAACTTCCCCTTCATAAGGAGATTTTATTTCGTCAATATATGAGTTTGTCTGAATATAGCAGATCCGTTCATCCTCATTTACCGGATCGCCAGGCTTTGATGGTTCGGTAAGTTCACCGAACAGATTATAATATATTTTTCCTTTTGACGGAGCCGTTATAAGTTTCAGGGTCGGGTCACTCTGTTTGGACCTGGCAGATGTTTCTGGTTTATTGGATGCTGTTTCAGCAACCTGGATGCCAGTACTTGCAATAATCTGTTCTTTTGCTTTTGCCAGTTCATTTTCAAAACGGATTTTTGCTGCACCACTCTTATAATCACGGTATTGCCTGTCGTGAATAGCAAACTCAAATAATTCTTCATCATCCTGTCCGGTCTCCCATCCGTTCTTTTTCATCTCCCCCCTGAAAGTCGGAAGCTCATCAGGATATCCATCCTGCGGATTTCCTGAATAAAATTCCTTTCCGAGCTTTTCGGCTAGATCGGTTATTTCTTTGCCTAATTTGCCCGGAAGTTTCCCGGCTTTTCCAAGGATCATGTCCCAGGTATTATTGTCAATCATTCCGTACCTTTCTTTGCCGCTGGTCATCTGTATTATATTCATCAGTGCCACGTTTTTCACATACTGGCTGAAAGGGGTAACAAGAGGAGGATAACCAAGCACCGGCCAGATCGTTTCAACCTCATTAAATAATTTGACAATCAGTTCATCCTCGGTAAACTCAGGTTTGCCCTGCTTTTTCAGGGAAGTGTTGATCCCCTGGTGGACACCTTTAAGGTCAGCCATCATGCTGCCCATCATTCCTCCTGGTAATCCGCTGTTGATTAAAAGAGATGACACCTGTTTATTTCTAGGATCAATAAAGTAACCAAGAAAATCATCAATAAAAGACTGGGTCAGAGCCCTGACTTTCATATAGGCGTCCATATTAATTTCCGGAACGTCAAACCCGGCGTCATCCATAATTGCCCTTATGGCAATAACATCAGGATGTATCATTCCCCAGCTTAAAGGTTCCATTGCAACATCAAGATAGTCAGCGCCGGCTCTTGCCACCTCGATCATTGAAGCCACCGACATTCCGGGACCTGAATGACCATGATACTGGACCTTGATGCCCTCGTATTTCTTTTTTATCTGCCTGACAAGTTCGCCCAGTGTGGCAGGTCTGCCCACTCCGGCCATATCTTTCAGGCAGATCTCATCAGCGCCGTACTTTACTATATGATCGACAACTTCCATATAATAACTTACAGTATGAACGGGTGAGTGTGTGATCGAGAGAGCGGCCTGAGAGATCATGCCCGCTTCTTTTGCATATTTTATTGAAAGTTCGAGGTTCCTGTGATCATTAAGTCCGCAGAAAGATCTTGAGATATTTACCCCCTGGGCTTTTTTTACTTTGAACATGAGCCTGCGTATATCAGCAGGAACAGGATACATTCTTATGCCATTCAGGGCACGCTCAAGCATGTGAGTTTCGATCCCCGCCTCATTAAATGGCTTTGTCCATTCTCTGACCGCTATGTTGGGATTTTCACCACACATCAGCTGAACCTGCTCGAAAGCCCCTCCATTGGTCTCGATCCTGTCAAAGCAACCCATTTCAATAATATGCGGTGCCACTTCCTTCAATTGCTCCACCCCTGGCTGATATTTGCCGGATGATTGCCACATGTCGCGGTAAACAAGACTGAAACGGATCTTTCTCTTCATTATATACTATGCTAAAAGCTTTGGAACAATTTATTAACGTGTAAGAATGTTTACGACCGGATTCTGTTATAACAAAGGAAAGAGATTTATTTCCAATTCATGATGATTAAAATCAGATATAAAAAAGAAAAGGAAAGATAGTTGGGAGTTATCTTTCCTTCATTAACCTAAACCTGATCGTAGAATTTGGCCGGACGGCCTTTATTAGAACGTTTTTCAATATATAGACGCCTGGGAATCTGTTTTGTTGCAGGGCATTTTGTTAATCTTTTGTTAATTTTTCAGCATATTTTCCTTAAAAAGTTAAAATTCTGAGAATTTTATTTGTAACTTTCGGCCAGTTAATTACTTATGATTTCAAAGCTCAGATATAGCTTTATGATGCAGCGTCTCGGACGGAGACTCTATCACTGCCTGATGTTCTATAACATCTGATCCTGAGGCGTGAGGGTGGTTCAAAAGATTCAAACTACTCCCAAACCCCTCCTGACGCTTCGGTCAGGGCTAAGTGCCCAAAGGGGGATTTATTTCTTTATTATTTATTATTTTATGTTCTATTCTTTTTGCTAATGCAAGGATTGATTTTCAGCGTTAAACGATATTCAATACACGATGGTCCGGGAATCAGGGTGACATTTTTCATGAAGGGATGCCCGCTTTCGTGCTGGTGGTGCCATAACCCTGAAGGGATATCTCCCGAAAGGGAGGAAGCAGTCCGGAACAGGCGGGTGGGAGAGAAAGAGTTCTCAGTCAATGAAGAGGTTGGCAAATATTATTCTGTTGATGACATTCTGGAAATTCTTGAGAAAGAGAGGATATTCATTCAACAGTCGAATGGAGGTGTAACTTTTTCCGGGGGTGAGCCAATGATGCAGTCTGAATTCCTCCTTGAAGTTTTAAAAGCATGTAGGGCAAATGGTTATCATACAGCAGTTGATACCTCAGGCTATGCGTCTTCTGAAAGTTATCAGTCAATTATCCCTTATACAGATCTTTTCCTTTTTGATATAAAACATCTTGACCCTTCGATGCATCTTGAATATACCGGGGTATCAAACATAGGTATCCTGGATAATCTCAGGATGATATTAAAAAGCGGAAAAGACGTAATGGTAAGGTTACCTTTGATCCCGGGAAAAAATGATGATAAGGAAAACCTTACAGCTATAAGGGAATTGCTCAGCAGCTTGAAATGTGAAAATCTCAGAAAAATTAACCTTCTTCCGTTCCACAGGATAGGGAAATCGAAATATAAAAGATTCAATCTTCCTTACAGGATGAATGATACGGAACAGCCATCTCCTGAAAGGATGAGGGAGCTAAAGGAGTTCTTTGAAGCGACAGGGATAAAAGTTAAGATTGGGGGATGACCCACCAACGGTGATTTACCCCCCCAACCCCCCAATTGGGGGGCTTAATATGTCATACTGATTTAAAGTCCCCCAGATGGGGCCTGCCTGCCCTGCCTACCGTCAGGCAGGCGGCAGGCAGGGATTTAGGGGGTCGACACAAAAATGGTGGATTTTGGAGTAAAAAAATAAATTAAACAATAAACTTGTTTTGAAAATGATACTATCTGAAAGAGTTAAAAAACTTCGTGAACAGAGCCTCAATGCTGTTGAAAAGATCACAGCTGAACGGGCTTTATTAATCACCAGTTTTTATAAAAGCGATGAAGCCCGCGAAATATCAGCACCGCTCCGAAGGGCAAAAGCACTGGAATATCTTCTGAGAAATAAAAAGATTTGCATTAATGATGGTGAGCTCATTGTAGGTGAAAGGGGTCCTGAACCAAAAGCGACTCCCACCTATCCCGAAATAAGCCTTCATTCGCTGCAGGATCTTGAAATACTTGATTCGAGAGAAAAAGTTTTTTTTAAGGTCGATGATGAAGTCAGAAAAATCTATAAGGAGGAGATCATACCTTACTGGACCGGCAAGAGCAACCGCGACAGGATAATGAGCTTTATGACTTCTGAATGGCTGAACTCATATAAGGCTGGTATTTTTACTGAGTTCCAGGAACAACGAGCTCCCGGACATACTGTTCTTGGCTATAAGATGTTTAAAACCGGGTTCCTTCAGTTAAAGGAGGAAATAAAGCAAAGCATCTCGAAGCTTGATTATTATAATGATAATGAAGCTTTCGAAAAGGCTGAAGAACTCAAGGCAATGGATATTGCATGCGATGCAATAATTATGTACGCCGGAAGGCATGCTGAACAGCTTGAGAATCTTGCTGCTGTTGAAAAAGATTTTAAAAGGAGAGCGGAACTTATTAAAATGGCTGCAATTTGCCGGAAGGTGCCTGCACATGCTCCTGAAACAGTTCATGAAATGCTTCAACATTACTGGTTTATACATCTTGGTGTCATAACGGAGCTTAATCCCTGGGATTCATTTAACCCGGGTAGGCTTGATCAGCACGTTTATCCTGTTTATAAAAAAGAGACAGAAGCAGGATCACTTTCGGAGGAGGAACTTTTTGATCTGCTTGGATGCTTCTGGGTTAAATTCAATAATCATCCTTCCCCTCCAAAAATGGGTGTTACAGCAAGTGAAAGCAATACCTATACGGATTTTTGCCTGATCAACCTTGGTGGCGTGAAAGCTGATGGAACAGATGCTGTAAATGAGATGTCCTATATTCTTCTGGATGTCATAAGGGAAATGAGGATACTTCAGCCCAGTTCAATGGTTCAGATCAGCAGGAAGAGTCCCGACAGGTTCCTTCACAAAGCTCTCGATATTATAAGGACCGGCTTTGGACAACCCTCATGCTTCAATACTGAAGCTATCATTCAGGAATTGCTCCGCCAGGGGAAAAATATTGTCGATGCACGTAACGGAGGCGCATCAGGATGCGTTGAAACAGGTGCTTTCGGCACTGAAGCTTATTGGCTGACCGGCTATTTCAATCTTACAAAGATACTTGAACTTACCCTGAATAACGGTTATGATAAACGCACAGGAAAGCAGGTAGGCTTGCAGACTGGTTATTCTTCTGATTATAAATCATTTGATGATTTGATAGTGGCATTCAGATCCCAGGTCAGATATTTTGCTGATATTAAAATAAGAGGTAATAACGTAATTGAAAAAACCTTTTCAAAGTATCTGCCAGTTCCCTTCCTTTCCCTGTTAGTTGAGGATTGCATTATGAACGGTAAGGATTACAACAGCGGAGGAGCCAGATACAATACTACCTATATTCAGGGAGTAGGTCTGGGAAGCATTACCGATATCTTAACTTCAGTCAGGAATAACATTTATGATAAAAAGAAATATTCCTGGTCAGAGTTAAATAAAGCCCTTGAAGCTGATTTTAACGGGTATGATCAGGTAAGATACGATTTGATCTATAATACTCCGAAATACGGTAACGATGATGATTATGCTGATCAGCAAGCTGTTACTGTTTTTGAAATTTATTATGATTCGGTAAATGGAAGACCTTCTTCGAGAGGAGGTGTTCACAGGATAAATATGCTGCCGACGACTTCACATGTATATTTTGGAAGCGTCACAGGAGCTACTGCAGACGGACGAAAAGCTTTCACTCCACTTTCAGAGGGGATATCGCCGAGTCAGGGGGTCGACAGCCAGGGACCAACATCGGTAATAAAATCGGCATCTAAAATCGATCAGCTGAGGACTGGCGGAACGTTGCTGAATCAAAAGTTTTCACCGCAATTCTTTGAGGATGAAGATAGTTACACTTGTCTGACCGCCCTTATCCGGAGTTATTTCAGCCTTGACGGACATCATATCCAGTTCAATGTCGTAAATGCCGACACCCTCAGGGATGCACAGAAACATCCCGAATTATACAGGGATCTAATTGTCAGGGTAGCTGGATACAGTGATTATTTCAATGATCTCGGGGAAGATCTGCAGAATGAGATAATATTAAGGACGGAACATGAAAATACATAACCCATCCTCTTCCCGATAGCTATCGGGATCCTTCCCTTAAGGCTAAGGTAAGGAGTGTAATTCGCACATATATAATAAAATACCCCTTCTCTTAAATTTAAGGGAAGGGGCAGGGGGATGGGTTTAAAAAATAAAAGCGGGAACAGATGTTATTTCCTCTTATCCTTTATCTCGCTGAACATTGAGGTGGCTGTCGCAACAATGCCTGCTACATCTGTAAGATTTGCGGGCAGAACGATAGTATTATTCGTTTTTGCCATATTTGCAAATCCAAGAAGGTACTGCTCGGCAACCCTCAGGTTGACAGCGTTCAATCCATTTTCCTCAGATATTGCCAGTGCAATAGCTCTCAGTCCATTGGCTGTAGCATTTGCAACCTGTTCAATTTCTGAAGCCTTACCGGCTGCTTCATTGATACGCCTTTGTTTTTCACCCTCCGATTTCAGAATAAACTCCTGCTTATCACCATCAGCATTATTTATCTTAGCCTGTCTGGTTCCCTCTGATTCAGCAATAACAGCTCTTTTCTCCCTTTCGGCCCTCATTTGCTTTTCCATAGCATCCCTAATACTCTGAGGAGGAGAAATATTTTTAACTTCATAGCGGGTTACTTTTACACCCCATGGTTCGCTTGCTTTGTCGACAGCGTCAACAATAGAAACGTTGATAGTTTCCCGTTCCTCAAATGTTTTGTCCAATTCCAGTTTCCCGATTACACTTCTCATGGTTGTCTGAGCGATCTGAATTGAGGCAAACCTGTAATTATCAATACCATATGAAGCTTTCTGAGGATCCAGTATCTGAAGATACAGAATACCGTCAACTTCAACTGCAATGTTGTCGCGGGTTATACAAATCTGAGGGGCTACGTCAATAGCCTGCTCTTTAAGTGTGTGTCTGTACCTGATCTTATCTATAAAAGGGATAAGAATCTGGAAACCGGCTGTAAATGTCGCTCTGTACTTTCCAAGCCGCTCGACAATAATAGCTGTCCTCTGTGGAACAACTTTTACCATCGAAGAGATCAGGATGAAGGCAAGTAGGATTACGCCAATCAGGATGAATGTAGTGCTTGAAGCTGCTGCTGCCAATGTAATTATTGCTGTCATTTTGACTATTTTTTAGGTTCAACAATTAGTTTGAAGTCTTGTTTTTCTTTAACTATTACTCTGTCGCCTTTATGAATAGGGGACGAAGATTCTGCCTTCCATGAAGTTCCCTTGAACTCGACCTTCCCTGTTTTGCCAGGATCGAAATCGTTGGCTGCAACTGCTTCTTTGCCGGAAAACTCATCTTCAACCTCCTTCGACAGTTCTTCCCTGCTGTAGAAGAACCGTTTCTGGATCATTTTTCTCAGCAACAGAAGAGATAGAACCGAGGTTACTGCAAAAACTATAGCCTGCAGATTAATTCCCGGATTGGCTATCAGGCATAACAGTGCCGTGATCCATGCTCCGACTCCGAAGAAAAAAATTACAAATCCAGGTAAAACCAGTTCAAGAAGAAATAGGACAAGCCCGATTATAAACCAGACAAGTTCCGGTTTCGAAAAAAATGATGTCATAATTTATTAGTTTAAAATATTAGGAGAGATAATTGTTTTGCATTTAGTAAAGATATTATAAAAACATTACATAACCGCAGGAATTAAGGAGTT
>Ga0326726_10004599_pt1 | contig 12575 bp, 9 predicted proteins | sample MHFenrmetagenome_2_FD_207603 | JGI IMG/M metagenome (GOLD analysis project Ga0326726, IMG submission 207603) | Lab enriched peat soil microbial communities from Michigan Hollow, Ithaca, NY, United States - MHF15MN | ecosystem: Environmental > Terrestrial > Soil > Wetlands > Peat | place: USA...
GAAACCGGGGATCTGGTTGAGCTCGGCGAACGGCGTCATGACGATCTTCACTTTGGCGGGCGTCGTGACGTGCGCCTTGATGTTGTCGGCGAGATACCAGCTCTGGTTCTCGTCGAACTCGTCGAACGCCACCACGAATTCCCTGTCCACGTCCTTGGGCGTCCCGTCGGCTCGGGCGTCCTGGCGAGCCGTCACGATCATCGGCCCGACCAGGCCGGCATCCACGTCGCGCTCGTCGTTGACGTGCGAGTGGTACATCCACATCACCGAGCTGCCATCGCCGGGCCCGGGGCCCGCGCGTTCCGGCACGGGCCAGACGTAGACATGCGTTCCGCCGGTCGGCACGCCGTCGTCGGCCTTGTCGGCGCCGCCGGTCGAGTCCGCGTAGGGCGCCCCCTCCGAGCTCTTCGCGTAGAAGACGCCGTGCGGGTGGAGACTGGCCGGGAACCGGGCGTTGTTGCGGAACACCACGCGGATGGTGTCGCCGACCACCGCGCGCAGCAGCGGCCCCAGGATGCCCAGGTGCTGCCAGGCCGGATCCCGTGGCTTGAGCATCCTGAAGGTCGAGTCGGTGTACTCGCGGTACACCGCCTTGCGGTACACGCTGCCGATGTCGGTCGGACCGCTCACGACGAAGGGGCGCGCGACGCTGTCGTACGGCTGCCCCGTGATGAGATTCAGATCGCCACCGGGGGCGTAGTTCCAGTCCACCTCGTCGGCGGCGATGTAGTAGGTGCGGGTGTGGGCCGCGGGGGCACTACCCCCCGAACACGCGGCCGCGGCGAGGATCAGGGGGGCAAGTACGCGCGCGGCGTGCCGCATGGATCGAACTCCCACGTCGGAGGTGAACCGCGGCTCGAGACGCCGCGTCGATCAGCCTTGGTATGGTGTGGGGAAGCGTGCGCAAGATAATGCGACCCGAAGTTTCGGGTAGGGGGGAATCCGTCCCGGACCGGGGCCTCGAAGCCGGTTTACCCCCCGGCGCCTAAACCCTAACCCCTCCGGGTCTTGCGCGTTCCGTGCCCGGCCTGCATTTTCGCTGTCCGCGCCGAAAGCCGTGCACTGATGAAGCGACAGGTGTCACCCGCTCCGATCGTCACGGCGCTCACCACGTCGCCGTCGGCGGAGACTGCGAAGCGTCTGGTTCGGACGCTGGTGGAGCGGCGACTGATCGCCTGTGGCACGGTGTTGCCCGGCGCCGTGTCCACATACTGGTGGCAGGGCGCGGTCGCGGAAGAGGAAGAAGTGGTCGTCGTGATGAAGACGACCGTGGAGCGGTGGCCGGAGCTGGCGGCGACGCTGCCCGGGCTGCACCCCTACGAGGTGCCCGAGCTGATCGCGCTCTCCGTCGCCGATGGCCATCCACCCTACCTGGAGTGGGTGCGCGCGGAAACGGCCGCGCGGAGCGGGAAGCGCGCGCGATCGAAGTCGAGCCGGCGCGGTCGCAAGGAGTAAGGCCATGGGTCGCAGGCGGCGGAGGCACCAGATGGGGAACGGCGGAAACGGTGGAAACGGCCACGGCGATCAGATGGTCGTGTTGTCCCAGACGCTGCTGTCGGAGACGCTTTCGCCGCCGTACGTCGCGGTGCGCGGCGACCCGTCGGTCATCCTCGCCCCGGTCCTCGAGTTGGAGGGACTGGAGCCTTGGGCCGAGATCCGGGGCCCCGCCCTCGCGCTCGAGGAGATCGCCGACGAGGACGAGCACGTCCTCGTATTTGACGACCCTGCGCAGCTCGTGCTCGAGCCGCCCGAACACGGCCTCGCCGCGGAGAGCGCCGACGACGAGGCGCCTATCTTCGAGGTCGAAGCGTTTGAGACGGCCGAGGCCGTTGAGGCCGCTGACGTCGAGGCGCTCGAGAGCGCGGCGATGGAGATCTTGGAGAGCGAGGGCGCGGCGGACGGAATGGCGGACGAGGTAGGGTCCGAAAGCGCGGAGCTCGCCGAAGCGGCGGTGCCCAGCGCCGAGGATGATCCTCCGACTTCGCCGGCAGGCGCGGCGGACGAGGCCGCCATCACGCAGGCCGAGGCGGGCGCGGCGGAGGCGGAGGCGCCGGCAGCGCCGACGGAGCCGCAGCCGGACCCGACCGAGATCCTCTACGGCGAGGCGCGCGATGCGGCCGAGGCCGGCAGGACTGCGGACGCGAAGCAGCTGTACCGGCAGCTCCTCGCGCTGCATCCGACGCACGTGCGCGCCCGCAACAATCTCGCGCTGATCCTGGACGCCGAGGGGAACCACAATGGCGCCCTGGCCGAGCTGGACCGTGCGCTCGACATCGAGTCGGAGAACGGGACGCTGCTGGTCAACCGCGGGGCGCTGCTCGGCGCGATGGGGCGCTACGCCGCCGCCGAGCGGGACCTCAAGAAGGTCCTGCGCGTGGAGCCGTCGCATGCCGAGGCGCTGTTCAACCTCGGCGTGGTGATGAGCAAGAAGGGACTGTGGGCGGAGGCCGTGCCGCACCTCAGGCGCGCCGTGGAGCTGGAGCCGGACCGCGCCGCCGCGCACTACTATCTGGGTGAGGCGCTGAACCACGTGGACGACCTCACCGGCGCGCTCGCCGCCTACCTGCGGGCGACCGAGCTGCAGCCCGCCAATCCGCGGGCGCTCTACGGCCTGGGCATCATCTACGATCGGCTCGCGCGGCCCGACGATGCCGCGCAGATGTACCGCCGCTCCCGGGAGGTCGGCCGAAGGTGATCCAGGTGGTCGTGGGCGACCTCGCGTCCGTCACGGCGGACGCGGTGGTCCGGCCCACGAACGGCAATCTCGAACCGATAACTCCGGCCCTGCGCCGCCTCGAGCTGGCAGCAGGGCCGCGTTTTCGCGACCTGTGCCACGTGCAGCGGGAGCTGGGGGTCGGCGCCGCGGTGGTGACCCCGGCCGGGGACCTCACGGCGGAGCTGGTGGTGCACGCGGTCGTGATGACGACCTTCGAGCCGGTGTCGAAGTCGGGAGTGCGCCGTGCCGTGGCAGCCGCGCTCCGGCAGTCCGAGCAGTGGCACATCGGCACGCTCGCGCTGCCGCCGCTGGGCACGGGCGCCGGCCAGCTCTCGGTCGAGGACGCCGCGGACGCCGTGCTTCCCGCGCTGGAGGAGCACGCGCGGAACGCGGAGCACCCCGCCAACGTACTCATCGTGGTCGAGACCGACCTCGAGCGTGAGGTCTTCGAGACCCGCCTGGCGAGAGGAAGCCTGTCCTGAATCGCAAACTGCTGGCCGCGGTTATCCTCGTCGCGTGGGCCGTGGGGATCGGGCTGCTCGTCCGCCGCGAGTACTTCAAGTCGAGCGGCCTCCGCCTGCAGGAAGCCACGCTGCGCGTGGGGCCGGGCGCGGAGTTCTACGCCGTCTCGATGGGCGGGGGCCCGATCGGGTACGCCTCGAGCACCGTGGACACAACCTCCGACGGCATCAGCGTGCAGGACCTGCTGGTCCTGGACATCGAGGCGCTGGGGAAGGTGCAGCGCACCCGGCTCAGCACGGACATCCGTCTCACGCGCGACCTCCGGCTCAAGACCTTCGAGGGCGTGCTCGACGTGCCCGGCTCCCCGTTCCACGCCAGCGGGACGGTGAGCGGCGACTCGGTGCTCGTGGTGACGATCGACGCCGGCGGACAGCCCAGCACGACCCGGGTGCGGCTCAACCATCCGGTGGTGCTGACCACCCTCCTGCCCCTGCAGCTCGCCTTCGGGCACCAGCTCGCGCCGGGGAAGACCTTCGCAGTGCGCGTGTTCGATCCGATGTCCATGGAGGAGCGCGACGTGACGGTGAGCGTCCTGGCGGAGAGCACGCTGGTCGTGCCGGACAGCGCCGCGTGGGACAGCGCGGCGGGCCACTGGGTGCCGGTGCGCCGGGACACGCTGCGCGCGTGGAAGGTGGCGGAGGAATTCGGCGGCATCTCGACCGAGTCGTGGATTGACGGCCAGGGTCGGATCGTGAGCGCGGTCTCGCCGATCGGATTCAGGATGGAGCGGATGGCCTTCGAGCTGGCGGTGGAGAACTGGCGGCGCGCCGGCGGCGCGGCCCGCCTCGCGGCCGGCGGCGGCGGCGCGGGTGGCGGAACCGACATCATCAGCGCCACGGCCATCACCGCGAACGTGCAGCTGAAACCCGAGAATCTGAGCGTGCTCCGGGTGAAGATCGGGAACGCGCAGCTCGGGGGCTTCGACCTCTCCGGCGGCCGCCAGCAGCTCTCGGGCGACACGCTGACCGTGCGGCGCGAGACCGGCCTCGGCGGGGGGGCCGGCACGCCCCCGAGCCTCTTCCCCGCGCGGCTGCCGATGACCGACACCGCGCGGGCTGCCGAGCTGGCGAGCGAGCCGCTGGTGCAGGCGAGCGACCCGCGCATCCAGGCGCAGGCGCGGCGGATCGTGGGTCGCGAGCAGCGCGCCGGCGCCGTGGCGGAGCTGCTGACCCACTGGGTCTACGCGAACCTGAAGAAGGAAATCACGATCAGCGTGCCCAGCGCGGTGCAGGTGCTCGAGGAGCGCCGCGGCGACTGCAACGAGCACACGGTGCTCTACGTCGCCCTGGCGCGCGCGCTCGGCCTCCCGGCCCGCACCGGCGCCGGCCTCGTCTACCTGCGCGGCCACTTCTACTACCACGCCTGGCCGGAGGTGTGGCTCGGGCAGTGGGTGGCGGTGGACCCGACGTTCGACCAGTTTCCGGCCGACGCCTCACACCTGCGCTTCGTGATCGGCGGCCTCGCCCGCCAGGTCGAGCTGCTGCGCCTCATCGGGCGCGTCACCGTCACCGTCGTGGGGAGCACGAGCTAGCCGCGTGATTCAACTCGAGACCCTCACCAAGTTCTACGGCTCCTTCTGCGCCGTGGACAACGTCACCCTGCACGTGCCGAAGGGCGCGCTGTACGGGTTCCTCGGACCCAACGGCGCGGGGAAGACGACCACGCTGCGGATGATCGCCGGCATCCTGCGGCCCACGTCGGGCCGCGTCCTGATCGGCGGCGACGACGTGAACCGCGCGCCGCTGGCCGCCAAGGCGCGCCTCGGCTTCATCCCCGACCGGCCCTTCGTCTACGAGAAGCTGACGGGCGTCGAGTTCCTGCGCTTCGTGGCGGGGCTGTACGGCCAGGACGGGCAGCTGGTGGAGCGGCGCATTGACGAGCTCCTGGAGATCTTCGAGCTGTCGGCCTGGAAGAACGAGCTGGTCGAGTCGTACTCGCACGGGATGCGGCAGAAGCTGATCATCTCCTCGGCGCTCATTCACCGCCCCGAGGTGATCGTGGTGGACGAGCCGATGGTCGGGCTCGACCCCCGCGCGGCGCGGCTCCTCAAGGACCTGTTCCGCGGCTTCGTGAGTCGCGGCGGCACCGTGCTGATGAGCACGCACACCCTGGAGATCGCCGAGGCGTTGTGCGACCGCATCGCCATCATCCAGGGCGGGAAGATCGTGGCGGCGGGGACGATGGCGGAGCTGAAGCAGCAGACCGCCTCGGGCGACATCGGGCTCGAGGACCTGTTCCTTCGCCTGACCGGGGGCGCGGCCGCGAAGGAGCTGGCCGCGGTGCTGGGCAGCCTCTGAAGCAGCCGACGCTGGTGCACGTCCTCCAGCCCAAGTGGCGCACGGCGCTCACGCGGGCCAGGCAGGAGCGCAAGTCGGGCGGCACGGGCAAGGCGATCGTCCTGGCAGTGGTCGGCCTGCTGTTCTGGGCGGCGGTGTTCGGCGTGCTGCTCCGCGTCCTGCGCTATTTCCGCGGCGTGCAGGAAATCGGCGCCCTCCTCGCGGGCAAGCTGCTGTCCCTGTCGCTGCTCTCGTTCGTGTCGGTGCTGCTCCTCTCGAACGTCATCACGGCGCTGTCGTCGTTCTTCCTCGCCAAGGACCTCGACCTGCTGGTCTCCTCGCCGGTGGACCGGGTCCGGCTCTATCTCGCCAAGCTCGGCGAGACGCTGCTCCATTCCTCGTGGATGGTGGCGCTGATGACGGTGCCGATCTTCGCCGCCTACGCCGTCGTGTACAAAGGCGGGCTCCTCTTCCCGCTGGTCGCGGTGGGGTCGTTCATTCCGTTCCTCGTCCTCCCGGCGGTGATCGGGTCCGCCGTGACACTCATCCTGGTCAACGTCTTCCCGGCGCGCCGCACCCGGGATCTGCTCTCCCTCATCGCGCTCGGCGCCGCCGCCGGCATCATCCTGCTGTTCCGCATCATCCGCCCGGAGCAGCTCGCCCGCCCCGAGGGATTCCGCAACCTGCTCGACTTCATCACCGTGCTCCGCGCCCCCACCTCGCCGCTGCTGCCGAGCGAGTGGGTGACCAAGTCGGTGATGGGCTACCTCGGCGGGAAGATGGACTGGCTGCCGCTCTACCTGCTCTGGTCCACGGCGGGCGCGGCGGTGGTGCTCGGCGCGATCCTGCACACCCGGCTCTACCACGCCGGCTTCACGAAGGCGCAGGAAGGCGCGGAGCGGTTCGTGCGCGGCGGGCTGTGGCAGGTGGCGCTGGGCCGGGTCCTGCGGCCGCTCGGGCCGGCGCGCCGCGAGTTCGTGCTCAAGGACCTGAAGCTGTTCTTCCGCGACACGACCCAGTGGAGCCAGCTGATCCTGCTGGCCGCACTGCTGGTGGTCTACCTCTTCAACATCCGCGCCCTCCCGCTGTTCCGCGGGGAGCAGGTGCCCTTCTACACGGTGTCCATCGTCTCCTTCCTCAACCTGGGGCTGGCGGGCTTCGTCCTCGCGTCCATCGCCGCGCGCTTCATCTTCCCGGCGGTGAGCCTGGAGGGGCGGCAGATGTGGCTGCTGCGCTCCAGCCCTCTCGAGCTCAAGGCGCTCGTCTGGTCCAAGTACTGGGTGGGGACGATCCCGCTCCTGGTGCTCGCGCTGGCCATCACGGTGCTCACCAACGTCCTCCTCAAGGCGAGCCCCTTCATGATGGCGGTGGGCATCTCGACCATCGTGCTGCTCACGCTGGCGATCAGCGCGCTCGCCCTCGCCTTCGGCGCGCTGTACCCGCAGTTCGAGACGGAGAACGCCGCGCAGATCCCCACCAGCTTCGGCGGCCTGGTCTTCATGATGGCGACGATCACGTTGCTGGCGGTCGTGATCGTGATCGAGTCGGTGCCGGTGTACGGCTACCTGCGCGCCGCGTTCAACAACGAGCCGCTGCACATCTCGCCGCTCATGCTCGGCGCCTTCACGCTGGTGATCACCGTGTGCGTCGGGGCGACGGTCGTGCCGCTCCGGATAGCCCTCAAGAAGATCGAGCAGTTCGAGTTCTGACGTTCCTAGAGTCGAACCAACTCCACCCGCCGGTTCGTCTGACGCCCCAGAGCCGTCGCGTTCGGCGCAGCCGGCCGACTCGCACCGAAGCCCCGCGCTTCGAGGCGCGCTGATTCGATGCCGTAGGTCGTGAGCAGATACTCCCGCACGGCCTCGGCGCGCCGGGCGCTGAGCGCGAGGTTGGCCTCGGCGTTGCCGCCGTTGTCCGTGTGGCCTTCAATCAGGAGCCGCAGGTCGGGATGCGCCTGAAGCATCAGGCCGATTTCCTTGAGCGTCGGCGTGGACTCGGCGCGCGGCTCGCTGCTGCCGACGTCGAAGTAGATGCCATGCGTCGCGACGCGGCCCTGCGCGACCAGGACGTCGTACAGCGGCCGCCCGCCGGCCGCCACGCGCAGGCTGGTCAGGAACACGGGGTCGCTGTCCCTGCCCCCCAGGTACAGCTCGAGCGTGCGCGAGCGGCCGAGCGCCGCGTTCGGCACGTTCCCCACCCGGATCGAGTCCACGTAGGCCTTCGCGTAGTTCCCGTCCACCATCAGGCGGGCGTAGTGCACCCGCCGCCAAGCCGCCTCGAAGCCCGACGTGCCGCCCATCGCGATCACATCGCCAACGTCCACCCCACCGGTGCCGCCGGACGCGAAGATCGCGCGGCGCCGGTCGGAGACGGGGTACACCCAGACCTCACGGTCGAACCGGCCGATGAACTCGAACTCGACGGTGTACCGCGTCGGCAGCGTGTCGGGGAGCTGGATGACGAAGCGGCCCTCGCCCGCGGACCGAAGCCAGCGGCGCCCTGCCCACTCCACGATCTCCATGTTCCCGCCGCGAAGCTCGAGGCTGCGGGGGAAGTCGCCGACCGGGTCGACAGTGAAGTCCTCCGAAAAGAGGATGCGGTCGCCGGGCACGAAGTCGTAGTTGAGCCATGCGCCGGTGCCGGGCCGCACGGCCAACTCGGCCCGCGGAGGCTCCTGGGCCGGGACGAGTGAGGTTGAGAGAGAGACCGCCAGGGTGGCGAGTGCGACTGCCATTGCGTGACGCATGCGACGACCTCGGGCCGGGGTATGGCGAGCCGGAAGGGGACCGACGCGCCTGCAAGAGGTATGACGCGGAGCGGCCGCCGTCCTTCTCACTTCGCGGGGCCGGCGTTTCCGGATCGTTCGACACTCCCCCACTCGGAGGGGTATCTTTTCTCTGATGGAGCCGCTCGACGACCTCTCCCCGGCGCTCCAGACCGCCACCGTGCGTTTCGCGGGCCTCGTGCGCGGAGTCGGCGCGCGCCACGGCCTGGCGGAGCACGAGCTCGACGAGTTGAAGCAGGCGGTCCGGGTCCGCCTGTGGCGCGCCCGGGGCTCCAGTGAGCAGATCGCGTCCACCCCCGCGTCATACGTGTATCGGACGGCGATCACGGCCGCGCTCGATCTGATTCGGGCGCGCCGCGACCACAAGGAGGAACGCATCGACGCGATGGCCGAGGGCGGCGTGGCGCGGCTGGGGACGCTGCCGGGTCCGGAGAGCGGAGTCGAGGCCGCGGAGCTGGCGACCCTGGTGGGGCAGGCCGTGGACGAGATCACTCCCTCGCGCCGGCCGGTGCTCAGGATGTACCTCGCCGGCTACGATCGCGCGGAGATCGGGGACCTGCTGGGGTGGTCCGAAGGGAAGACGCGGAATCTGCTCTACCGCGGTCTGGCCGACCTGCGGGCGCTGCTCACGGCGCGAGGCATCGGCCCGGAGGCGAGCGCGTGACCGACGACGCACTGCGCCGCGCGTACGCGCGGCATCTGGCCGACCGGGCGCTCCCGGGGCGCGAGCGCTGCGCCACCCCGGAGGCGCTGCTCGCGCTGGTCGAGCGCCGCGGGAGCGAATCCGACCGCCTCGCGACGCTCGATCACGCGGGCTCCTGTGAGGCGTGCCGGCGCGATCTCGAGCTGCTGCGCGCGGTGCACCGGGCCGGCGACACACCCGTCCGGCGTCCGGCGCTCCGCTGGGTTTCGTGGGTGCCGGCGTCGCGCGGCCGCCTGGCCGCAGCAGCGGTCATCGTCGTCGCGATCGGCGCCGTGGCGACGATGACGGTCCGCCGGCACGATGCCGTGATGCGCGGCGGTCCCCCCGTGGTGAGACTGGTCTCTCCGGCGGACTCCGTACCCGCGGGCGGGCCGGTCCGCTTGACGTGGCGCTCGGCTCCCGGCACCGAGCGCTATGAGGTTGAGCTGCTGAGCGCGACCGGGGACTCGATGTTCTCCGCCTCCACGCCCGACACGGTGCTGACGGTGCCGGCAGCCGTGGTCCTGGTGCCCGGGGGCGAGTACTTGTGGTCCGTGCGCGCGGTGCGGCGCGACGGCACTCATGCCGCTTCCGCGCCGCTCCGCTTCCGCCTCAGGCGGCGGTAGGCCAGCGCCAGCAACACCGCGGTCGCTGCGGCGCCCGCCCACAGCGTCTCGTTCCGCCACTCTCTCGGGAGCACCAGCGGCACCCGCACCGTCGGGTCGCCCATCGCCACGAAGGCCGCCCATTCGCGCGGCGGCGCGCCCGCTCGGAGCGCTCCCAGCTTCGCCACTCGGAGTGCGTCCACCACGGAGTGCCCCTCCGCGAGCGCCCGGTAGAATCCCTCCATGATGCGGACCGCGCTCGTGTCGGCGATACGCCACTCCGTTGCCACGACCGACCGCGCGCCCGCTTGCAGCAGCGGCGCGGTGAGTCCCTGGATCCCTTCGCCGCGCAGCATGACGCCGCCTGCGGTGCGACATGAGGACAGGACGACGAGGTCGGCCTTCAAACCCAGGGAGGCGAGATCACCCGGGCCGAGGAACCCATCGTCCCCCCCGCCGGGCGCGAGGGCCAGTGCCGTGCGCGTCACCGCTTCCTCGTCCACGAGCGCGTGGGTCGCGAAGTGCAGGACGCGGAAGGCGCCCACAGCGGTGTTCCGGAGATAGCTCTCGCTCGCGTCAGCCCCGAGGCGTACCTCGGCGCTTGGCGCGTAGCGCGCCACGCGATGCACCTCGCGGGCGGACCCCACGAGCCGCGTGAGCCCTCCGGCGGCGGCGAACGCCGCTCGATACTCAGCGGTTGACGGGTCCAAGGTCGCCCCGCCCGGAGCTGAGGTCGGCGGGACGAAGCTTGGGTCGCCGAGCGCGAGGAGCCGCACCGGCCGCTCGGAGCGCGCCCGAGCACGAACCGCGATCACGGTGCCGGCGGACGGCGCCACGGCGATCGCGTAGCGCTCGACCGCGTAACGCCCGTCGCGCAGTACCAGCGCGTCGAACGCCAGTCTCGCGAGGACGTCGTCCGGAACGATGATCAGCCGTGTCACCGCGGGATCGAGCCCGTCGAGGGCCGGCTGGAGGAGCGCGGCGCCAAGTCTCGCGCCGAGCGCCCGTGCGTCCCCTCCGCCCTCGAGCACCAAGGCGAAGCGCCGCAGGTCAGCGTCGAGCGAATCGATCGGCGCGAGCTCGCGCGCGATCACCCCGCCGCCGGTCACCACGAACAGCGTCGTGGGCTCGCCGCCGCGCCCGGTGACGTACTCAAGCACCGCGATCCTCCCGTCACCCAGCGCGCCACGCACGGCCGCCACGTCTGCTGCGGGGGCACGGTCCGGCAGGTGCTCCTCCGACGGTCCCGCGCGCACCAGCGCCGCCTCGGCCCGCGCGATCTGATCGTTCAGCTCCCACGCGCGCCGCCGCTCCGCGATCTCGAAGGCGGCCACGGCGCGGCCCGCCCGGGCCAGCGCGGCGAGGACGGTCGCCACACCCAGGTCCGGATCGAGACCCAAGTCGGCCTCCATCGCGCGCACGCGCATGCCTCGCTCCGACAGCGAAGAGCGCCACCTGTCGAGTTCCTCCGTCGCAGCGAGCAGCTCGGTCTCGCCTCGACCCGTTGCGCCGCGGCGCACATACGTCTCGGCGAGCAGCGCCCGCGCCGCGTAGCGCGTGCCGTGCTGCGACGTGTCGGCCCCGGCGAGGAAGGCCCGCAGAGACCGCTCCGCACGGGCCAGGTCTCCCTGGCCCAGGGCCGCGCGGCCCTCGTTGTACCGCAGGCCGGCTTCCCACCCGGCCATCCGGTTCGCGCGCGCGATCGCATGCACCGCGGCGAGGTGCCGGGTGACGGCCGGCCAGTCGCGCTCCATCTCGGCGAGCGTGGACAGCGCCTCGTGCATGTTGTACCGCGTCAGCACGTGCCCGGTGCGGTCCGCCCAGGCCAGGACCCGCTCGTAGGCGTCGCGAGCCTTCCCCACGTCCCCCGCCGCGCGCGCCACGCCGCCCAGCATGCCGCGCGCCGTCACGACGCCCCACTCGTCACCCTGCTCGCCGAGCAGCGCCACGGCCCGATCGAGCTGCAGGGTCGCGGCCACGCGGTCGCCCAGCCCGAGCGAGATCATCCCGAGGTTGATCAGCGCCCAGCCGACCGGCGAAGTCGCGCCGGAGCGCTGCCCCTCCACGATCGCCGCCGTCAGCTCCGTGCGTGCCTCGCCGTAGCGGCCCAGGGAGTTGTACAGGTAGCCACTCCACTGGAGCACTGCGGCGAGGGCCGCGCGGTCGCCGCTTCGCTCGAGCAGCGGCGTGGCACGCCCCAGGGCCGCAGCCGCGCCCGCGAGATCCCCCGTCGCCGCCAGGGCCTGCGCCACGGCCTGATAACAGCGCCCCTCCTGCCGCAGCGCGCCCGCGCGCCGCGCGAGCGCGGCGCCGGCCTCCGCCAGGACGCGCGCCCCCTGGCCGCCGGTGCGCGAGAGCACCAGCGCGCGCTGGCAACGCACGTTCGCCTCGAGCTCCGGATCACCGCGCGTCAGCCGGGCGGCGCGATCGAGCAGCGCGAGCACCTCGGCCGCCGGTGCCAGGCGCGAGCGAGGCATCGCCAGAGCGAGCAGCGCGTCGGCAATGGCGGTGGTATCGCCGCGGCGCTCGGCGCCCGCCAGCGCGAGATCGAACTGCGCCGCCGCCTCGCGCAGCCGCCCGCGCACCAGCAGCGCCATCCCCCGCTCCATCCGCGCGTAGTCCGCGTACGCGTCGTCCGCGCGCAACGCCACGACGCGGTCGAGGCGAGCATCAGCCTGGCCGTAGTCGTAGGTGAGGCGTGCGAGGGAGCCGAGAGCCAGCAGGGAGGCCCGGTCGGAGGGATCGCGGTCCAAGGCGCCCGACCACCGCGCCCGCACCACGCTCAAGCTGTCGCCCTCGACCGCGAGGAGGGCCTGTCGCAGCAATGCCCGGGGCAGGTCGGTCGGGGGCCCGGGACGCTGCAAGAGCAGCAGCAGCACGGCGCCGTACCAGGGCAACGGCATGGCCAGACATACGGCCCGGCTCCAGGGACGGCAAGGGTCGGCGCGCGCCGCCGGCGTGAGCAGAATGAGAAGAATCCTCGGGTGGC